>Ga0265316_10001926_pt1 | contig 21795 bp, 16 predicted proteins | sample 4522metaG_FD_202092 | JGI IMG/M metagenome (GOLD analysis project Ga0265316, IMG submission 202092) | Rhizosphere microbial communities from Carex aquatilis grown in University of Washington, Seatle, WA, United States - 4-5-22 metaG | ecosystem: Host-associated > Plants > Roots > Rhizosphere >... | reverse complement strand
AATATCGGTTTCGGGACAACTAATCCAACCGCTGTTCTCCAATTAAAAGCGGGCACAGTCTCGGCGGGTACGGCTCCCCTTAAATTCACTTCTGGCAGTTTATTAACCACTCCGGAACCCGGAGCGATCGAATTTCTGGCCGATGCATATTATGGAACAATCACCACCGGCGGAGCGCGCAAGACTTTTGCTTTCTTGGAGTCTCCGAGCTTTACCACACCTGCGATTGGAGTGGCTACTGGCGCTGGGCTGGCTTTAACTTCCAGCAATACCACGGCAGTGACGACGAACTCAGCTTTAGTTTTAAATGCGAGTAGTTTAACTTCCGGGACTGGTTTCTATGCGTCTTCCTCCGCCCTCACCTCCGGTAAATTAGTAGATCTGCAAGTTTCCGGAACTGCCGCCGCTGCTAACCAAACGGCCCTTAACATTCTCGTAGCTGGAGCGAATGCCACCGGGGCCTTGACCACTTACGGCGCGCAAATTTCTAACACGCATACCGGTACTTCAAACAATGTAGGTCTCTATGTTAATGCCAGTGGAGGAACAAACAACTACGCAGCTACATTTATGGGTGGGAATGTGGGTATTGGGACGGTGACGCCAGGAGGAAAATTACAAGTTAATGGAACTAACTATGACTTTTATGTGGATGCTGTAAAATCTAATACATTGAATTTTGGATATGGAACAAACGCTCTCTTAGCAGGTTGGGTAAATTATAATGGTTACGCTGGGGGAATAACACAATTCAGAGATTTTGCAGTAGGCAATGGTAAAAATATAGCGATTACATATTTTCAAGGAAGCACTGGCAACGTCGGCATCGGCACTACTTCTCCTCTCGCTAAACTGGATGTGGCCGGTGCACTCTCACAGACCACTCCTTTATTCCAAGTTTCTAAAGTGGGTGCTTTCTATGCCACCACTACTGCTTTGATTGTGGATTCAAGTGGCAACGTCGGCATCGGCACCACCAATCCGACAGCAAAATTAACTATCAACGGAGAATTGAAGATAATTGGTGCTGGTAACGGCATTACTTTTGTCGATGGGACAAGGATCACAACTAATATAGCAGGTGCAGGTTCAGGTATGACCTCAATGAGCGACCTAAACTTCCAAACCGGTGGCGCTATCAATTTTCAGACAGGCAATGGCATAGCCACTACCACTCAACTTACCATAGCTAACAGCGGCACCACCAACATCCTTGGTAATTTCACCATCAGCACCACCACTGCCACTTCCACCCTATCAACCGGCGGTCTTACCGTCGGGACCAGTCAATTTGTAGTACAGCAATTGAGTGGTAATGTGGGGATTGGGACGGCGAGTCCGACGGCACTCTTGAGTTTGGCGCAAGGAACGACTGTGGCGGGTGGAATAAGTTTCGGCGACTTTAATTTATACAGGAACGGAGCGCAGAGCCTTATAACAAATGCCAATTTTACGGCTTCAGGTATATATGGAAACAGTTTCAACGATGCGGCTTCTGCATCCAACTCTCAAATTGCGATGGGTGGTTCAAATAAATATATTGCTCTCAGTGCAAATGGTTCTGAGGCAATGAGGATAATAACAAACGGCAACGTCGGCATTGGGACGACGAGTCCCGGAGTGGAGTTAGATGTTAAGGGACGAATCCGTGTTTCAAACAATGCAGCGATAGGGTGGTTCAATGCTGCTGGTTCAGCCTTCGCGGGATATTGGTATGCAGCAACTGATGATTCAGTGCGTATGGTTCTTTCTGGTTATGGGGATTTGATTACAGCAAAGAACGGCAACGTCGGCATCGGGACGACTAGTCCAGGAAATATTTTGACAGTGTCGCCTTCTACAACAGGTAGAATTGAAATTCGTCCACTCACTGCACCATCTACAAGTGCTGCCCTTCAATCTTTACAATTTACCCATCAAAACGGAGTGGCTCTTGGTTATTTACAAATGGGTTATGATACTGATGCTACTGATTTTGCAAGATACACAGACCTTAGTTTGGTTGCTACACAAGTTAATGGCAGATTACGATTTGGAACAGTTTCTACGGAGAGAATGAGAATTGATGAATTTGGCAACGTGGGCATCGGAACAACAACACCTTGGGCCAAATTATCTGTAAACAATTTTGACTCGGCCGGAACTTCAGTCGCTCCTCTGTTTGTCGTTTCTTCTTCCACTCAATCATTAGCGACTTCTACTGCTTTCATAATTAATTCAATTGGTAATGTGGGCATTGGGACATCGAGTCCGATAAGTGCTTTGAATGTGGTCGGTACTACCGGAATTAACTGGAATGCCGTGACTTCTAGCTACGGATTAGTAACTTTGGGTACGGGTTCAAACAACGGTGTACCTGGCGGAGGTTCCTTATTTATAAATACGCCGTCATACTCGCTTGCCACAAGTATTTATAATTCTGGTCTTGGTATTGATGGCAGTTACAGCCAAGGCAAAACGCTTTCAACTATAAATATCAAGGCATTTGGGGTAAATTTTACGGGTTATACTTCAAATCTTACTTTCTCCACAACCAACGGCACTTCGCTTAATGAAGCAATGAGAATTGATGGAAGCGGCAACATCGGGATTGGCACCACTTCACCTCTTGCCAAACTGGATGTTGCCGGAGCTTTGTCACAAACCACACCACTGTTCCAAGTTTCTAAAGTTGGTGCTTCCTACGCTACTACTACCGCTTTGATTGTGGATTCGAGTGGCAACGTCGGCATCGGGACGACATCACCAACCAAATCTTTAGCGGTTCAGACTTCAGGAGTTGGAAATGCAGGATTGTTAATGTCATCAAGTGTTAATGGAGGTATTATCGGAACTATGTCTGGTAGTGGGACTGGTAATCTCTATTTTAACCCAGCTAGTAGTATTGTCAACTTTGGTGATGGTGCGACAACAAACAATTTACTAAGAATTTATAACGGTGCAACAGCCAATGTGCAGATTTCTTCAAATGCTGTTTCTTATTTTAATGGCGGCAACGTCGGCATCGGGACGACTACTCCACAGTGGTTGCTCAACCCATTCTCATCATCAGCTCCTCAACTCTCACTTTCCGCTGGAGCAGGTTTGGCACAGTGGGTATTCAGAAATGCCGGAGGCAATCTGTATTTTGCAACAACAACGATTGACGGAACAGCTACCACAACAACATCAGCTCTTACTATTTTAAATAATGGCAACGTCGGCATCGGCCTAACTAATCCGGTAGACCAATTATCTATTGCAGGCAATGCGGCAAAAATTTCTTACCGTATTTATAACGCCAGCAGCACCGGATTTACGCAAAACGCGATACAGGGCAATGACCATACTTTTTACTATTACAATTTCGGTTCGGGTTATGTAAATGCCAACGCGCGGTATGCCGCTTCCGGGGATACAATAGAATCTTCAGGCTCTGCCGGTTTGTCGCTTGCCGCTACAAACGCTAGCGGTGTTATTAAATTTTTCACTAATGTTGCCGCGACAGCGGAACAAATGAGAATAGATACTAGCGGCAACGTCGGCATTGGGACGACGAGTCCGTGGGGAAAATTGGCAATCGTGCAGAGTTCTAACGATCAGAATGGAGGTTTGACACTTTCTCCAACTCCGGTCAGTGGTAATTCATATCGTTCATTGTGGATGGATACCGCTGGCAACTTGTCATTCCAATCCACCACTACCACCGCTACTCTTTCCTCAGTCGGCACCTGGACCAATGCTTCCGACATTGCATACAAATATAATGTGGCTGATTTAAGATATGGTTTGGCCACGGCCATGCAGTTAGAACCTCGCCAGTTCAATTACAAATCCAACGGCCAAGCTGGTTTGGGCTTCATCGCTCAAGAATTGCAAAATACTATTCCGGAAGTGGTTTATGGCATTGATGGATCCAAGACTGTTGATTACGCTTCTTTGTCCGCCGTTGCCTTAAATGCTGTGAAGCAATTGGGCGGAGCAGTGGATGTGGTGAATGCTTTAAAGGGCGCGGCCACTTTGAAATCTTCGTATCAGGGTACCACTACGCCAGCCCTGACTATTGACATTAACGGTAACGCTTTCTTCAAAGGCGCTCTTTCCGCGGATAGTATCAGCGCCAACAAAATTTCCGGCCTGGAAGTTATTACCAACAAAATATCATCTCTGGATTCGGTCCTCAGCAATATTTCTACTTCCACTATTGTTTCGATCTTGACTGAAAGCGAGGCCTTTACCAATTTGCAATCGGCAGTTACCGAAAATGCTTCAACTACTCTTGCTCTCCAAGGAGAATTTGATCAGTTTAAACAAACTCATGCGCTGGAATTGAGTGAACTGACAAAACTTGCTGGCGGTTTGGAAGTAGTTTCCGGAGCCACTATTGCCGGCGGTTTGAAAGTGGATTCCATCGCTTCCATCGGCGATGCCATTGCCATCAATGCTGATACCTTCTTCTTCGGCCGACCATACTTTACAGCTGATACGGCCGGCTTTGCGGTGGTCAAAGCGGGTAGCAGGGAAGTGGCGGTGACCTTTGACAAGGAATATCTGGAACAGCCGATAGTCAACAGCACTATTTCATTTGAGCTGGCCAGTTCTACCAAAACCGCTGAAGTTCCGGTGGGTGGCAATGGTATAGAAGAGCAAATCTTCTCCAGTGATGTGAGATTTTTGATTACCGACAAATCGGAAAAAGGCTTCACCATTCTTCTTAACAAACCGGCGACCACCGATATTCCATTTAGTTGGATAGCGCTGGCGGTCAAATCGGCCAAGGTATTTAGTTCCGTACCGGGAGACATATCTTTACCGACAAACCCAGTTGTCGGGATTCCAACTGTAAACGTCGGAGCAACAACCACACCAGCCGATAATGCGCCCCAAGTAGCTGGAGCGGCTACTTCTACACCGGTCATTGATGTAGCCACTACTACTACCCAAGCAGATACTTCAACCGTTGTTTCTCCCGCGACTGACACCACTACCTCAACTTCTGCTCCTGCCACCACCCCTGATACCCAACCGGTAGCTCAGGTGACACCTTAAAAAATAGAATGGAAGAAGGAAAAATGCAAAGAAATAAGGAAAATAATTACGCATATATAGATGGAGCAAACTTACACAAAGGCATTCATAGCCTTGGTTGGATATTAGACTATGCTCGTTTTCGTGTGTGGCTTAAAGATAAATATAAAGTAGAAAAAGCTTATATATTTATTGGATTAATTCCATCATACAAAGATCTTTATAAATATCTGCAGGAATCAGGATTTATTTTAGTCTATAAAGAAGTTATATATGATAATGTCGGCAAGCCGAAAGGAAATTGTGATGCGGATTTGGTATTGCAAATCGTTTGTGATTCTTATGAGAATAAATTTGACGAGGCGGTACTTGTTTCAAGCGATGGTGATTATGCTTCTCTTGTAAATTTTCTTAAATCAAAACAAAAAATTAAAATTATATTATCTCCGGCAAATAAGAATAAATGCTCAGTTTTGCTAAAGAGAACTAATACAGCTATATCTTACCTTTCTGAACAACAATCAATATTGGAGATACAAAAAGAAAAAGCCCCCGATAGAGACGGAACTCTATAAGGGTCTTTTTCGTGGTCAATTGAACATAGTATATCAAGCTCAAAAACAATGTCAAGCAAAATGGGTATAAAAATAAGGTGTTGAAAATTACGATATAATAAAATTATGGAAAAACCAAGAATCATTCAATTTTTTATTGAAAAAGCAGAAGAAGGCGGGTATTATGCCCGAGCCGCTCTTTTTCCTATATTTACTCAAGGCGAAACTCTTGATGAGATTGCAAAAAATATTCAAGAGGCAGTTAATGTTCACTTTGCACTTTTGTAAGTTTAGGCGACTTGGAAAATCAAACGAAAAAGCCGCGAAGCGCGGCTTTTTCGAAAGACTAATATTACCCGTTCTTGCGGAATATTCCAAACGTCTTCCGCAGAACTCGTGACGTGGGGTATGACGTATGTCATGTCGGTTAAGTAGTTTTAGTCACTTTAGTGAAATTAATCACAGCAACTTAACCCAAGTTGTACTCCCAGTTTGGCTGGCGGTACAACATATATACTTATAATACTAAAACCATAGAAACTCTGCAAATATTCTGTTAATATAAACGCATGCTAAATAAATTTCTTGAGTGGATAAAAATAAAAGAATTCTTGCATTTTAAAAAGAATCCACCAGGTTTTAATGAACAAGAAATCTGGTGGGCAAATATAGGAGAAAATATCGGTCATGAAGAAAACGGCAAGGATGTCCGATTCGTCAGACCATTTATTGTTATTAAAAAATTTAATAAAGATCTTTTGTTTGGAGTTCCATGTTCTTCTGTTTCAAAAGAAAACAAGTACTATTATAAAATTAGTATGGAAACAATTGATTTTGAAACATCTGCACTTTTATCACAAGCAAGAACAATCTCTTCTAAAAGATTAGTTAGATTGATAGACAAGGTTGGAAGCGGTTCCTTTAGGGAATTAAAAATAGCCTTAAAAGAGGCCATTTTTAAGTAATTGCACTCCTGCTTTCGCAAGAGCGATTGCCCCCTAAATGGGGATTTATGGGCATAGTATACCAAACCCAAAAACAATGTCAAGCGAAAAATATAACAGAAGAAGCGCAGAATTTAAATATTAAATGTAAAATTATGCTAAAATATTTACAAATAAAATTAAAATATGGAAGATTTGAGATTTAACAAACCAATAGAAGAACAGGCAGAGCCAATAAAGTCTGTAGAGCCGATTCAGCCGGAACCGGTAGGATTAAATAACGCGGAGGAAGAGGGAAAGGCCGATTTGGTAAAACCAAAGATATGGCAAAGGATAAAAAAGATAAAAAAATTGCATATTTTTCTTGTTCTAATACTGTTGGTCATTATAATTTTAGCCGGCATGGCTGCTAAATTTTATCTGAAATCCCAAGTGCTCCAATCTGAAGTGCAAGCAAATACCACAAATGAGATTCAAAAAATTGTGGCGGAAGTAGGGAAGCTCATTGTACTGCCAAAAAACGAAGAACCGACGGTGGCCACCATATCGGATGTGGAAAAACTTCAAAACCAGCCGTTTTTTGCCAATGCCAAAAATGGCGATAAAGTTCTAATATATGTAAAGGCTCAAAAGGCTATTATTTATGATCCGGTGGCTAAATTGATAGTGGACGTGGCTCCACTCAGCGGCACTCCCCAAAATACGGCAGCTAAAACCCCTTAATTTCAAGTAAAGTTATCAACAGTTGCTGACTAAAAATCAGTGAGAAATCGTTCTATACTTATAGACATATAAGTAATAACCCTGTTTAATTGCCCTTATTTTGAAGCTTTTTCGGCTTCTTAAGGTGAGAGGCGAGGATGCAAGTGTCCATTTTAGAGGCATAAGCAGAAGGGGTAACAATATGGAACAAAGTGTTCAAAATGGTCCGAGAAATGTGTTAGTTAAAAAATTGGGAATAATTTTATCGGTATTTGTTTTTCTTTTACCGGTATTTTTTGTGCCAATAATGGGAGTCAATTTGTATGTGGCAAAAATAACGCTTTTAGCGACGGGGTTAGTGGCCATCTTTGCCGTTTTTTTGTCATCGGTGCTTTCTACCGGCGGTATTGAAATACCAAAGGCTAGATATCTAATACCAATAGGAGTATTTGCATTAGTGTCTTTAATATCTTCCGCTCTTTCGGGAGCAATTAGTTCTTCGGTAACCGGATCTATGTTTGATTTTGGCACTTCTGGTTCCATAGTGATATTGGTTTTTGCTATGTTTTTGGCGATGCTCTCGGTCAAAAGTATCGGGGTGGTGGGCAAGGTTGTTTTGGCTTTTATTTATTCCGTGATACTTTTGGCGGCTTACACCCTGCTCGGCACATTTGGCGCTTCGTTACTCCCGACTTTTATCGCTTCCAGAATGCCTCTTTTACTTTCAGGCGGAGTGATTGATATGGCGATTATTTTTGGCGCGGCTACTATTCTTTCTCTTTGCGCCATGAATATGACTGAAATATCAAAAAGAATGAAAATTGTTTTGTCTGTTCTGATGACCTTTTCGATAATATTTATAGGAGCGGCAAACTTTATGCCGGTAGTCATTATTCTGGGCATCGTTTCTCTTGTTTTCTTTGTTTATATTTTGTCTTGGTCAGTGGGCGATGGCCAGGCTACTCTTGAAGGCGGGCGTAAGCTATCACTCTCATCTCTCGTAGTTTTGGTAGCAACAGTTATTCTTTTACTGGGCGGATCTAACGTTGGCGGTTTTTTGGCAAAAACAATGAGAGTGCAAACTACGGAAGTCAGGCCTAATTTTCAAACCACGATGGACTTAACTCTGACTGCTTGGCAAAAGAATTTTGCCTTCGGCATCGGCCCTAATCGTTTTACTGAATTTTGGGCACAGCATAAACCAGTAGAGATAAACCAAACTCAATTTTGGAATTCTGACTTTTATTCTGGATCAGGTTTTATACCGACGATCGCTATTACTACCGGTCTTCTGGGCCTGCTTTCCTTGCTCTCATTTATTGTTTTGTATGTAATGAGCGGGGTCAAAGCTATATTTGCGCAGGCAAATTCCAGCAGTTCCAGATATTTAGCCACGGCTTCTTTCCTAGTTTCTCTTTATTTTTGGATTATGCTTTTCCTTTACACGCCAAGCATTGTTGTCTTAGCTCTGGCTTTTATATTTACCGGCCTCTTTACCGCTACCCTAGTGCCTCAAGGCATTATTGGACTTTGGAAAGTAAATATATTTTCCAATCCTAAAACCAACTTTCTTTCCGTTCTTTCAATTGTCGTTTTGCTTATTATGTCAGTCGCTGGCGGTTACTTTGTTTGGGAAAAAGCGGTAGCGGCCGTGATCTTTGAAAAAGGAGTAGCTGAATATCAGACCACTGGCAATATTGCGGGAGTTCGAGATGCAACCGTTAAGGCAATCGGTATGGTGTCAAGCGATGTTTATTGGCGAGGTCTCACTGAAATTTCTCTGATTGATTTAAACCGAGTGCTTGGAAGTATTACTAATCAAAATCAAGTCTCCGATTCTATCAAAGCCGAAGCCCAAACTCTTATTGGAAACTCTGTCGCCTCAGCTAAAAAAGCAGTGGAAATAGATGGCAATAATTTCCAAAACTGGTTTGCTTTGGGCCAAGTTTATGAAGTTCTGGCTTCTAATGGCATTACCGGTTCGGCCGATAGTGCTCGCAGCGCTTATAATGAGGCGGCTTTGCGTTCTCCTAACGATCCTTCCGTGCCGTTGGCTTTAGCGAGACTGGATTCTCTAGCCAATGATATTCCCGGAGCCAGAGCAAATATTACGAAAGCCTTGGGACTTAAAAGTAATTACACCGATGCTTACTTTGCTTTGGCTCAACTAGAATTAGCATCCAATAATGTTCCGGCCGCCATTAAATCAGTGGAATCGGCAACAGTCATTGATCCGACTAATTCCGGACTTTATTTTCAACTCGGACTGCTAAAATATAATGTGAAAGATTTTGCTGGCGCTGTGAGCGCGCTTGAACAAGCGGTTAACTTAACTTCGGATTATGCCAATGCCAAATATTTCCTTGGACTTTCATACTATCAACTTGGCAGAAAGCCGGAAGCCATCAAACAATTTGAGGATATAAAAGCTGCCAATCCGGATAATCAAGATATCGCTCTTATCTTGTCCAATATGAAAGCCGGCAAATCATTGACCTCCTCCACCTCCTCATCCTCAAGCTCAAGTACCAAAGCCGTCGAAAACACCAAACCGCCAGTCCAGGGACAATAAACTAATCGCATATTATTATCGGATGTTATAAAAAGGAGTTTCAAAACTCCTTTTTATTTTTGTGGGGAAAAGGTAGATAGAATATTCTAAAATATGATAAGATAATAAACAATGGTTAAACGCATATTGGGCATATTACACAAGGAAATTTCCGATCTTCATCAGGCTGCTTATCTTTTAGGTTTCTTGGCTTTATGCTCGCAAATTTTGGCGCTCGTCCGCGACAGAATTTTGGCGGCGCAATTTGGAGCCACCAGTACTTTGGATTTGTACTATGCCGCTTTCAGAATTCCGGATTTCATATTTATCACCGTTGGTTCCATGGTATCGGTGTCCGTCTTAATTCCGTTTATTCTGGAAAGGGCCAAAAAAGATGGAGACGGCGGGCGGGAATTTATAAGCAACATCTTTTCTTTCTTCTTTCTTTTTATAGTGGTGACTTGCGCCGTGGTTTTCTTTTTTGTTCCAGAGCTCTCCAAATATCTTTTTCCGGGGTTTTCCGATGGTAATTTATCCCAAGTGATCTCTTTGACTAGAGTATTGCTCTTGTCTCCGATTTTTCTAGGCTTGTCCAATATTTTCGGCACCTTGACTCAGGCCTACAAAAGATTTTTCCTTTATGCCTTGAGCCCCATACTCTACAACCTCGGTATTATTGTCGGCATAGTTTTTCTGTATCCGATGTTCGGCCTCCTGGGTCTGGCTTATGGCGTAATCCTGGGCGCTTTTCTTCATTTTGTCATTCAAGTGCCACTCATCGTTGAACGCGGCATGTTTCCAAAGTTCGGCCTAAAATACAACTTCAGTGAGATAAAAAAGGTGCTGCTGGTATCCATTCCTCGAACCTTTACTCTCGGTTCCGATAATATATCAATGATATTTCTGGTGTCTTTTGCTTCGCTGATGACTGGCGGTTCTATTGCGGTGTTCAATTTTTCTTTTAATTTACAATCAGTGCCGCTGGCCATCATTGGCGTCAGTTATTCTCTGGCGGCCTTTCCGATACTTATACAAAACTACTTATCGGGGGATCTGAAAAAATTTACACAGCAGATGGTCAATTCGGCGCGGCACATTATTTTCTGGTCGGTTCCCATTGTGGTGTTGTTTATCGTCCTCAGAGCCCAAATAGTCAGAACTATTCTCGGTGCCGGACATTTTAATTGGTATGATACGCGATTGACGGCAGCGGCTCTGGCTATTTTTGCGGCCTCTATCGTATTCCAAAACCTGACACTTTTGTTCGTCAGGGCTTATTATGCGGCGGGCAACACCAAAAAACCGTTAATCGCTAAAGGCCTAAATGCCTTGCTCACGGTGGTGCTCGGCTATGGGTTTATGGTTTGGTATTCAGCCTCTCCAGTGTTCAGGAATTTAATAGAGACCGCTTTGCGTGTCAAAGATATTCCCGGCACAATCGTACTGACTCTACCATTGGGCTGGTCTATCGGAGAATTTTTCAATATGGTGGTTTTGTGGATTGTCTTCCAAAAAGATTTCAGAGGATTTTCCAAAGAAGTGCTGAAAACATTTTTCCAAATTCTCATATCTTCGCTCCTCATGGGATTTGTGGCGTATAATCTTTTGAACGTTTTTGATAATATTTTCAACCTAACCACGACTTTCGGCATATTTATGCAAGGGTTTTTGGCCGGCTTGAGCGGTATCCTGGCCGGAGTCCTGGTTTTGTGTCTATTCAAGAACGAAGAACTCAAGGAGGTTTGGAACACTTTGCATAAAAAAATATGGAAGCCTTCTGTTCCGGTTATCGGTCCGGACGCCGAAATGCAATAGTCGGCCCTTTGTGCTTTAATACGATTATCTTATGCAAAACATTAGAAATTTCGGCATCATTGCCCACATAGATCATGGCAAATCTACTTTAGCGGATCGAATGCTTGAATTGACTCATACTATTGAAACACGAAAAATGCAGAATCAAGTTTTGGATTCTATGGAGTTGGAAAGAGAACGAGGCATTACTATCAAAATGCAACCAGTCCGAATGATTTGGAAAAACTATATTTTAAATTTGATTGATACGCCCGGCCATATCGATTTTTCTTATGAAGTTTCTCGCGCCTTGTCGGCTGTGGAAGGAGTAATTCTTTTAGTTGATGCGACCCAAGGTGTGGAGGCTCAAACTCTTTCGGTTTTAGCAATGGCCAAAGATCAAGGCTTGGTAATCGTGCCGGCTTTAAGTAAAATAGATTCGCCCTTGGCCAGAGTTTCTGAAGTCAAAGCGGAAATTGTTTCTCTGATTGGATGTCAGGAAGAAGAAATCATTGAAACTTCCGGTAAAACAGGGGAGGGAGTGGAAAAACTTTTAACTGCTGTGGTGGAAAAAATACCGACACCCCATAACTCACCCCCAAACCCCTCTCTTATATTAAGAGAGGGGAGCCCCGAGCTACTCCAGGCGTTAGTTTTTGATTTTAAATATTCCACTCACAAAGGCATTATTGTTTTTGTGAGAGTAATGCAAGGCGAAGTTAAAGCCAGAGAAAATTTAATTTTTAGAATAGCTAATCAAAAATTTACCGCTTTAGAAGTGGGTATCTTTCATCCAGAGGAAAAAGCTACTGAAAAACTTTCAGCCGGAGAAATTGGCTATATTGTGACTGGCATCAAAACTCCGGGTATTGTTTCCGTTGGAGATACGATCGGCAAAGAAAAAGAAATCGCTCCCGCCTTAGCTGGCTTCAGTGTGCCGATGCCGGTGGTTTGGGCCTCCATTTTTCCGGAAGATCAAAATGATCTGCTCCTGCTTCGGCAGTCTTTGGCTAAACTGAAATTGACTGATTCCTCTCTTTATTACGAAGAAGAATCATCGGGGGTTTTAGGCAAGGGTTTTCGTTGCGGATTTTTGGGTATGCTTCATCTTGAAATTATAACCGAGAGACTCAAAAGGGAATTCAATCTCACTTTGGTTATTACTCAACCTTCCATTACTTATGAAGTGTTTTATAAAGGTCAAAATCTGTCAGCTGGTGGCGAAAAAATTTATTCGCCGGCCTTTTTTCCGGAAGATGGTTTGATAGAAAAAGTAATTGAACCTTGGGTTCTTATTCGCATTATCACACCAGCTCAATATGTGGGCAACCTCTTGCCTTTGCTTTACGAACATGAGGCTGAGATTACAGCAACCGAAAATGTCGGTGCTACAGGGCCGTCGGCAAGTAAAACCAATATTCACGCTTTAATGCCCCTCCGGGAGCTAATGCGCGGTTTTTTTGATAAACTCAAAAGCGCTTCCCAAGGCTATGCCTCTCTTTCTTACAAAAAAGCAGAAAACAGAGTAGCGGAAGTGACCAAACTTTCCATTTTAATCGGTGGGGAAGAGGAGTTGTCTTTAGCCAGAGTGGTCTCTAAAAGAATTGTGGAAAAAGAAGCGGAAATGATTGTTGATAAACTCAAAAATTTACTGCCTCGCCAAATGTTTGAACTGAAAGTGCAAGCTCGGGTTCAAGGCCGGATTATTGCTTCGCGCACCATTTCGGCCTTTCGTAAAGATGTTACTCAACATATGTATGGCGGCGATATTACTCGCAAAATGAAGCTTCGGGAAAAGCAGAAAAAAGGCAAAAAGAAAATGAAAGAAAGAGGCCGAATCTCAATCCCTCAAGATGTTTTTATAAAAATAATGAAGCCGGATTAAATTATCTAAAGATTGGCATATACATAAGGACCATACCTAAAATTAGGAAAATGACTATGATAAACCAAGTTACTTTTATAATTTTTCGAGCTTTGGGACTCCACAACATGTTATTTTCGTTAATTTATATTAATATAATACCATGCGTGGCATAAAAACCAAGGAAGATGGCAAGTGGAAAAAGGCAGTAGTTTTTTGCGTGCTACTTTTAGTCTTTGGCGTTCTTCTGAATTCAGTCAACAATATTTACCAAAAGAAAAAAACGGCAGATGAAACTTTGGTTAGAATGGAGAAAGAAGCATCGGCTCTCAATAATAGAGAAGCGGAATTGAAAGACACCATAGCAAAACTTAATACCCAAGAAGGGGTTGAGTTTGAACTACGTCAAAAATTGAATGTGGCTCAAGCAGGGGAGAGTGTGGCGGTCATTGTGGATGAAAAACCGGTGGCGACCACTTCGCCTGTCAAAATTTCCGCTTGGCAAAAATTTATAAATTTTTTTACAGGGTTGTTTAAATAATTTTAGAATAATTTTAGTGCGGGTTATGGAACGTTATCGGAATCTTTTTAACTCAAAATATATAAACAAAAACCCACCATTTGCGTTTCGCTAATTGGTGGGTTGATTAGCTTCAAGCCATTCAATACAGGCTTTATAAATAGATCTCAATTGCCGACAGAACGAATCGAACGTCTTGGGAAGTTTTTGTTTTACCGTCGAACCGCTGATATATGTCGCATCTCCGAAAGCTTCGTTGTAAGGTAGTCTGACCATTTGCGAAGAGATAACTGCAAAAATTAGTTGATTTTCCTTTTTGTAGAGTTCATTAACATCTTCTCTTTCGTAAAACCCCTTACGACCACAGTGTGGAAGCAACAAATCTTGGACTTCCAGGTGTTTGGAGCAAATAATCGTGCAACTCTCAAGTTTATAAGGGTTGTAAATGAGTTTCTTGCTTACCCCGACCGGGAACAAGAACCAATATTCCGAATCTGCCGGAATACTCTCAAAACACTCAGCACATTGAAGCTGAACCATAATGTTCTCCTGTCTGAAATCAGACTACAGTGTTATATAAAAAAGTAAAGGAGTTAACTTTTGTGCGGGTAGGGAGAATCGAACTCCCGTCTCAACCTTGGGAAGGTCGCGTCTTACCACTAAACTATACCCGCCTGTGCAATCAATAATACTAAAAACATTAAATTTTTCTAATTTTGGTTTCGTTTCCTGAATCTTCCAAAGAATAGCCGGATTTTTCTATTTTTTCTCGGAGTTCGTCTGACAGCTTCCAATTTTTTTCAGCTCTGGCCGTGTCTCTTTCTGCTTTTAATTTCAAAATTTCTTCTGGTATTTCCGTGTTCTCTGATTGATCTAATAAAGTTGCTTCATCAAGTTTTAAACCGAGCACTTTATCAAAATCCAAAAGCAATACTAATTTTGTTTTGGCATTTAACTCTTTCATCTTAACAATCTGCCAAACCAAGCCAATACCTTTGGCAATATTTAAATCATCCGCCAAACATTCGGAAAATTCTTTTTTATATTTTTCAAAAATTTCTTCGTTTAATTTGGTCGGGGATTCGGCTTCTTCTTTTTTTAAATTGGCGACCATTTCTTTGAGTTTGAAATAGGCGATCTGAGTGCCGGTTAAACTTTCCCAAGTGAAATTCAAACCGGTTTTGTAGTGAGTGGTCATAATCAAATAACGCAAAGAAAGAGGATCAAAACCTTTGGCAATCAAGTCGGAAACCAAAATAGAATTACCGACAGATTTGCTGATTTTTTGGCCGTCAAACATCAGCCATTCATTATGAAGCCAGTAATTGGCAGTTTGATGGCCAAAAGCACCAAAGGCCTGGGCGATTTCATTGGTATGGTGGATAGCGATATGTTCTTTACCGCCGGTATGAATATCAAAAGTTTCGCCCAGATATTTGACAGACATAGCGGTGCATTCTATGTGCCAGCCGGGAAAGCCAACTCCCCAAGGCGACTGCCATTTCATAATATGATTGGGCTGATTAGTTATCCAAAGTAAAAAATCCCAAGGCTTTTTTTTCTCTAAATCTACCTCTACTCGGCTACCGGCTTTTTGATCTTCCAAATTCAAATGAGCAAAGTCGGCATAGCCGGGAAACTTTTCGGTATCAAAAACTAAACCGGTTTGGGTGCTGTAAGCAAAACCATTGGCCTCAATTTTTTTTATTAAATCAATTTGTTCCGGTATATGTTCGGTCGCTCGGCATAAAACATCCGGTTCTTTAATATTTAAAGATTTTAAACTTTCTTTGAATTGTAAAATATATTTATCAGCAATTTCCCAAACGGAAAGGCCTTCTCTTTCCGCACCTTTTTCCATTCTGTCTAGACCACTATCGGCATCGCCCAAATTATCTCCGGTCAAATGACCGACATCAGTTAGGTTCATGACCCATTTGGTTTCAAACCCTAAATAATTTAAGGTACGCACTAAACAATCCCATTCCACGTAAGCATACATATGGCCGATATGTTGGTTCCAATAAACAGTCGGTCCGCACGAATAAATACCAACCAATCCTTTTTTTATTGGCACAAACTTTTCTTTTTTACCTGAAAGGGTATTGTGTAAATATATATCCATGGCTACATCCATTTCTTAGCTTTAGCGTAAATAAGCGTTGCTATCATTGTAACTGCCATAATACCAAGAATAATCCAAAAAGCATTTGGGTTATCAATCAACGGGAAATAATGAATACTCATCCCAAAAATTTGGCCAATAATGGTTAAGGGAAACAAAACTGAACCGATGACCGCCAAATTTTTCATTATTTCATTTTGTTTGGTGCTCAGCATTGAATTATTAGTTTCCCGAAGCTCCGCAATTAAATCCATCTGGTTATTTACTCTTTTCATCATTCGATGCCACTCTTCGGAAATAATCTTGGCTTCGGCTTCAAATTCATCGCCAAATTTTTTCTGGCCGATTTCTTCTAGAAATTTGAAGACATTGCCATGGGGATCAACCATTCTTTTAAAATTTAAAAGATTGCGGCCGGCATTGGAAAGAGTAAAAACCATTTCTTTTTCCTGGCCTTCAAAAATATTTTTTTCTATTTCTTTCATCCAATCTTCCATATAGGCTAATTCATCAGCCATGCCTCTGTAAATTTCTTTTATCAGGTTAAAAAATAAATGTGAATTTTTGCCTTTATTTAAAATTTCATTTACTTCTATTTGTTTGGCAAAATAATGAATAGCATCAATGGAATCATACCGGGCAGTAATCACTCCCTCTGCTTTTATTATAAAATCAACTTCTTGGCTGTCGAGAGCTGAATGAGAATGTTTAAAAGTCGGTATATGTAAAACCGCATAAATGGCTTGGCCATCTTCCTCGGCATATTGAGTCGGGGTTGGCGCCAGCAAATCTTTGACAATGGTTGGACTTATGTTCTGGGTCAATATTAAAGAGTCGGCTTCCTCTTTGGTGGGTGAATTTAAATCTATCCAGACTTGATTCATAAATGCACGAGTGGTAATCATATGATATATTATATCAGAAAATGAATAAGGAAAGATATACCCAAATTTTAGTGTCAATATTAATTGCCGGAATTTTATTTTCGATTGGTTTTTATGCTGGTAAGAAAAATTCTCAAAGCAATATCCCAACTCAAATTTTGAATGCGACTACGACTGAAAGTGTGGATTTGGCTCCATTTTGGAAAGCTTGGAGTTTATTGGATGAAAAATTTTCACCAGCCAGCTCCACCACTGCGGCAATCACCAGCCAGGACAAAATCTGGGGCGCTATCCAGGGCTTAGCTAGTTCTTACGGCGATCCTTATACAGTATTTTTCCCGCCGGTAGAATCAAAATCTTTTGAAGAAGAAATAAGCGGCGCCTTTGGCGGAGTGGGTATGGAAATGGGCGTGGCTGATGATATGCTGACCGTAATTGCTCCTCTGAAAGGCACTCCCGCGGCAGCAGCTGGTGTTTTGGCTGGCGATAAGGTAATTATGATTGGAGATAAATCAGCTCTAAAAATGAGTACCGATGAAGCGATAAAATTGATCAAAGGCGATCCGGGCACTCCCGTCACGATAACTTTTGGCCGAAAAGGAGTGAAAGATCCAATTGTTAAAACTTTAGTGAGAGCTTTAATAGAAATACCAACTGTTGACACCAAACTTTTACCGAGCAACGTTTTTGTTATAAGTCTATACAGTTTCTCAGAAACTTCCCCAAACTTGTTCCGAGGCGCTTTAAGAAAATTTGTCGAATCAGGTTCTGATAAATTAGTTTTGGATTTACGCAATAATCCCGGCGGTTATTTAGAGGCGGCGCTTGATATGGCCAGTTGGTTTTTGCCAACCGGTAAAACAGTGGTAACTGAAAATTTTGGGACGAAAGCAGAACCCAATATCTATCGCAGCAAAGGTTATAATATTTTTACAGATAAATTAAAATTTGTCATTCTGGTGAATGAAGGGTCCGCTTCTGCCTCCGAAATTTTAGCTGGCGCTCTAAGAGAGTACAACAAGGCTACCTTGATAGGCGAAAGAACTTTTGGCAAAGGTTCGGTTCAAGAATTAGTGCCTTTGACTTCCGATACTTCTCTTAAAATTACAGTGGCTCATTGGTTTACACCGCTTGGTAAATCTATTTCCAATGGCGGGCTTACGCCTGATATTGAAGTTAAACTCACTCCGGAAAATACTAAAAATAGCGCAGATCCGCAAATGGCTGCGGCTGTCAAATATTTATTAAAATAACCCACCAAACATGCGAGTAATTCTAAAAGAAAATGTCAAAGGAGTGGGTAAAAAGTACGAAGTCAAAAACGTAGCTGATGGCTATGCCAATAATTTTCTGATACCCAAAAAATTGGCGGAATATGCCAGTCCGGAAGCAGTCAAAGTGGCCGAAGTTTTGAAATCGACCAATCTGGCAGAAATAGAAATCAGGGAAAAGCTGACCGAAAAACAAATTGAAATGCTCAAAGCAGTGAAAATTGTCTTAAAGAAAAAAGGCAATGAAAAAGGCAATCTTTTTGAAAAGATTCATCCGAGCGAAATTTCCGAAGCGCTTAAAGAGCAAGCTAAAATAGAAATCGATCCGGAATTTTTAGTAATTGAAAAGCCAATTAAGGAAGCAGGGGAGCACACAGTTGTAGCAGAGGTAGGCAAAAATAGAGGAGAGTTTAAAGTGGTAGTTGAACTTATCTAAGTAACAAAAAACAAACTAACAAATTTTGCCCGCTTCACCCTGTCCGCATTAGCGGACGGGACCCACACGGCTCAAAATTTGTTAGTTTGTTTTTTAAACTACCGAGGCTACTTTTTTGGTGATAGTGGTGCCGTCAAAATGCACTTTTCTTTTGGCAGACATTTTAACTTTACCAGCTTTCAGAGCAAAAAGAGTATAGTCTTTACCAACACCAACATTGGCTCCGGCAATGATTTGAGAACCTCTTTGGCGTACTAGGATAGAGCCGGTTTGGCACAAACTGCCATCGGAGAGTTTAATCCCGAGATATTGCGGGCCTGAATCCCGACCATTTTTTGTTGTACCGGCAGCTTTTTTATGGGCCATATTGTTAAATTAAAAATATAAAACTAAAATTGGAAAGTAAAAACTGCTATAATGCAGATGAGGAAAGTATAATAGAGAAAGCATTAAAATGCAAGAAGACAAGAAAATAGAAGAATATGTTATTTCAGAAGATCTTGAATATGAAAAGGGAAGTAATTGGCAAGATAAATTAAGAGATTTTTTAAGTGGCAAATATTTTATTCCGATTACTATCATTTTAATAGCTATTATTACCTTTTCTTTAGGTAGAATTTCTGGACTGCAAGAAAAAAGACCACCAGTAAGAGTGATTTCAGATAACAGTGGGGAAGTGAAAGGGGTAAGTATACAACAAGAGAAGGGGGCTCCAGAGCAGTCTAGTTCTGGGCAAGTGGTAGCTTCCAAAAATGGCACTAAATATCATTATCCGTGGTGCGCTGGGGCCAAACAAATTTCCGAAAAAAATAAAATTACTTTCAATTCTATTGAAGAAGCACGCGCCGCTGGCTACAGTCCGGCTACCAATTGCAAAGGTTTGAAATAAAAAACTGGCTTACCTTAGGCATAAATAGGAAAATTTGCTATAATAAGGACTATATAAAATTAAAACAAATATAGTCATGTCAACATTTTCAAACAAAGTGTTAGGTTTTTTGGGGTCAAAATGGGTGATTGGAACAGTCGTACTGATTCTTTTGGGTGTTGGTGGCTATTTTTTGTTTTTTAATCATAGTCCAAAATATCAATTTGTGACCGTGCAGCGCGGCTCTATTATCGAATCGGTTTCTATCACCGGTAATACTACTCCTTCACAAAATGTTTCTTTGGCATTTGGTAGTAGTGGCATCATTTCTCATACTTATTCCAGCCTTGGCAAACAAGTGCAGGTCGGACAAGTCTTGGCAGAGCTCAATATGAATGATCTTCTGGCAGGGCTTCATCAAGCTCAAGCTAATGTCGATGGACAACAAGCCAAACTGCAAGCGCTTAAAAGTGGCACTCAGCCCGCTGATGCTTCGGGCACTTTTATTATTGCCATGCGTGATGCCTATCTCCAAACAGAAAGCGCAGTGCTTCGTTACGCCGATACTCTTTTTACTGATGGTGTTTCAGTTAATCCAACTATTAAAATTCGGACTCAGAGCCAAGATGAAAAACACACAATAGAAACAGAGCGTCTCATTGTTGGAGAAAAATTAAAAAAATGGAAAGATGTTCTAGCCAATCTTAACGCTTCATCAGATAATAAAACGATAAATGATACGGCGTTAACCGGTAGAGACACAATTATTTTGATCTCCAATTTTCTTGATTATCTTGGTACTATCGCTGGAAACCTAAACCCAAATAATTCCGGACTTTTGCAAGAAGAAATTGATACCGATCGGGCGACTATTAACACTGCCGCCCAGATGGTAAGTAGTGGGGGAGAAGCGGAGCAGAGCGCTTATGATACTTGGACTTCAGCCCCTCAAAATATTGACGCTCAAGAGGCTGCAGTCGAAGCGGCTCAGGCAAGCGTTGAAAGTGCTCAGGCTAAAATAGAAAATGCTCAAATCATCGCACCTATCTCCGGCACGGTCACGCAATTTGATGCCAAAGTAGGTCAACTGGCCTCGCCAAGTATGCCGCTTGTTTCCATCATGTCAGATACTGGTTATGAAGTAGATGCCGGTGTTTCCGAAACTGATATTGGCAAAATTTTAATTAATAACACTGTCAATATGACACTTGACGCTTTTCCGAATGAGACCTTTGGCGGATTGGTGTTTTATATTGCGCCTGCGGAAACGAATACTCAAGGAGTTATAAATTATCAAGTTAAGATTTCATTTGACAAACCTGACCAGAGACTCAAGAGTGGTTTGACTGCCAATATTGATATTCAAACCAAACACAAAGATGGTGTGTTAGTTCTGCCGCAATACGCTATTTTGCAAAATGACGCGGGAACATTCGTGGAAACTCTTGAAAATAATAAAATTAAAGAAAATCCGGTAACACTTGGTATTGCCGATCAAAAAGGAAATGTGGAAATAATATCTGGCGTTACGGAGGGAGAACAAGTTCTCAATATCGGATTGAAAACAACCCAGTAGGTGATTTTGCTGAATCAAATGATTGATATACATGAACTAAAAAAAGAGTACGTAGAGGAAGATACTTCGACGCAAGCTTTGTGTGGCGTCACTTTCTCAATTAATAAAGGGGAATTTGTTTCCATTATGGGTCCCTCCGGTTCCGGTAAATCTACTCTGCTTCATATATTGAGTTTTTTGGACCGACCAACCGGCGGTTCTTATAAATTTCAAGGAAAAAGTATTGATGAGATGACTGATCGCGAATTGGCACATGTTCGTAACAAAGATATGGGCTTTGTCTTTCAGTCATTCAATTTGCTTTCCAGATTAACGGTTTATGATAATGTGGAAATTCCACTTTTATATTCGGATATTTATTCGGCCAAACGCCAGAAATATATAGAAGATGCTGTCAAATCAGTGGGACTGGAAGAAAAATTATACACTGAAGCCGGCAAGCTTTCGGGTGGCCAAAAACAACGAGTCGCTATTGCCAGAGCCTTGGTCACTGATCCCAATGTTATTTTTGCAGACGAGCCAACCGGCAATCTTGATTCACAATCAGGCTTGCAAGTGATGGAAATATTAGAATCTCTGAATGATAAAGGCCGTACTGTCATATTGGTCACTCACGAAACGCAAACGGCCGAATTTGCCAATAGAATTATCAGATTAAAAGATGGCTTAATCGAAAGCGATAAATTAATTACGGCCAAT
>Ga0265316_10001924_pt1 | contig 21805 bp, 13 predicted proteins | sample 4522metaG_FD_202092 | JGI IMG/M metagenome (GOLD analysis project Ga0265316, IMG submission 202092) | Rhizosphere microbial communities from Carex aquatilis grown in University of Washington, Seatle, WA, United States - 4-5-22 metaG | ecosystem: Host-associated > Plants > Roots > Rhizosphere >... | reverse complement strand
ATGGGCGGGCGCGTGGTCTACCAGTCGTTGTACGAGCCGGGGGTGGTCGATTTCCGCGATACCGTCAACGATCTCAAAGCCACCGGGGCCGATGTCATTCTCTTTCTGGGGTTCGAACACGAAAGCGCGGTGTTCATTCTGATGGCGCGCACCATGGGGCTGAGCACGCCGATTGTGGGCGCATTCAGCGATACGCCCGAGATGCACGAAATCGCGGGGCCGGCATTGGAAGGGGCGATGTTCTACGATATCTACGATGTGAACTCGCCGGCGCCGGAGAACCGCGCCTTCGTGGCCAGCTACCGCCGCCGCTTCGGCACGGACCCGGCGCCCTACGCCGCGCAAGGGTATGACGCGCTGCGAATCCTGGCGAAGGCGGTCGAGACCACGCACTCCACCAATCCCCTCAACCTGGCCTACGCGATCCGTTACATGGACCGGTATGAGGGCGCCAACGGCCATTACAAATTCGATCCCGCCGGGGAGATGGAAGACAAGGAGCTTTACCTGAAGGTATTCCGTGGAGGCAAGCCCGTGGTTCTGGCGACCAGCCATACGGCCGGCCCGGGCTTACGTCCCGCGAACTAATCGCGCGGGTTATCGATTGACTGTTCCCGATGGAAATGGAAAAGAAGATGACACACTATCTCATTATTGTTGCGTGGCTCCTGGGCAGCCTGGTTATTGCCCTGTTCGGCGCCAGATACCGGTTCGGGTTCTGGGGGTATTTTTTTGGGTCGATAGTGTTGACGCCGATCGTCGGCTTCTTTCTATTGATGGCGGCCATTCCGCCGCGGCCGCCTAAGTCCTAAGGTAAGTTAGTTAGTGCGTACCTGAAACAAACTCGGGAAGCGACCGCTCCCTAACGGTCGCGGCTCGGTAACCTTATGCAAAGACGGAGCATTCGAACTGAGCCGCGACCGTGAGGGGGCGGATTCCGCGACGCACCCGTTACTCCTCCCACTTATCGTCCGTTTGGCCGCAACAGGCGGATACCACCGGGGAAATAAGTGGAGAGAAACAATTCAACGCTGTACTAAACCAACAGGAGAGAACGCATTGTCCGATACCCAAACTCAAACCCCCACCGTTGAAGACGCGGCAGCAGCAGCAGCCGAAATCAATCGATTGAAGGCGGATGTCGTAATAACCCGGCACGTGGCCGTGGCAGCGGGCGCTGGATTGATTCCGCTGCCGATTGTCGACTTCGCCGCCGTAACCGGCGTGCAATTGAGCATGCTCGCCCTGATCTGCAACATCTACAAACAGCCATTTTCGAAAGAAGCGGCCAAGAGTATTATCTCTTCCCTCGCAGGCGGAGCCGCCGCCGGCGGCGAAGCCAGAACTATGATGGTCGGCAGCCGGCTGAAGTTCATTCCGGTGCTCGGCACGGTGGTCTCCTGGCTGGTGACTCCGGCTGTCGCGGCCGCCACCACCTACGCCATCGGCAAGGTATTCGTTCGTCATCTGGAAAGCGGCGGCACGCTTCTCAGCTTCGAGGCGAAGAAGATGAAGGAGTACATGGAAAAAGCTCTTCGCGAAGGGAAGAAGCTGGTGCCGCATTGGGGCACGCAGGCTCCGGCCGCGGCGGCGGCCGAGGCATCCCCCGATCCAGCCGCGGCACAGTAAGCAATCCTGTCCTCCCGTGCGCCGGTTTCCCGGCGGAAAGGCGAATCGATGATCAGGAACAAGGCGGCGGTGTCGGTGCTCGCGGTGTGTGGAGCGATGTCGTTTCCCGCCGCGGCATCCGACGATCAGAACCCTCCCGGCGCGCAGCAGCCGGCGGTAACCAGCGCGGCCCCGGCGCCCAAAAAACCGGACCTCAGCAACTGGTGGCAGAAGAGCTCCTTGGAGTACAATCCCTTGCCTGCCCGGTGGCTGTTCCACGTCGACGGCACGTTTTCGTATATGAACTCGTCGGGGAACACGAGTGGGACCATCCTCAATGTCTCCGCCAGCGGGGACATCCGCAAGAGCCGCTTCACCAGCCACTCGTTTGCCCAGTTGGGCCGCAACATCATGGTGTACGGATTCACCCGGAGCTCGGTGAACTACGTGGAACGGACGCTGCGCGAACAAGTAGATTACGACCTCACCTGGTATCTGAAGGCGGTCGCGGGCGTCGAAGACTACCGGAACACCCTGATCTTCATGGACAAGCGCCTGAACGTATACGGCGGCCTGGGCGGGACTCCGTTCCGGAACGACAAGCAGCAACTCGCTCTTACCGCCGCCATCGGGCACGCGGACTTCATCTTCGACCGCGCCCAGATGATGCGCGTCAATCCGAGGCAGATCGGGGTCATCGATACCAGTCCGAGTTCGAATGGCGCGCTGGCCATGCAAACCTGGCGATGGAAGGTCTCGCCGCGGTTCAATTTCAGCGAAGACGCCAGCTACATGAAGTATTTTCTCTCCGCTCTCGGCTATCGCTGGACGATCAACATGAGCGGGAATGTGCCCATCGACAAACGATTGTCCTTCAACGTGAGTTATCGCGTAAAGGAGGAGACCAACAGCATCATCAAGGCGCTGGGGGTGTTTGCGCAGGACCGCACATTCCTGGTGGGCATCAAGGTATCGATCTGAAAGGAGGCGATGCGATGAAGGCGCTGATTCTCGCCGGCGGACGGGGCAAACGCCTGGAGGCCCGCTCGGCCGAACGCAACAAGTGCATGATCGAGTTCGCGGGCAAGCCGCTCATCGAGTGGTCGCTCGAAAACTCGGTGGGCGCCGCGCCGGAGGAGATCGTCGTGGTGGTGGGCTATCTCGCGGAGCAGATCATCAATTACTACGGCAACTCTTACCGCGGCATCCGCATTCGCTACGCCATTCAGCGGGAACAACGCGGCCTGGTGCATGCCATGGAAACCGCCGCTCCGTTTCTGGGCTCCTCCGATTTCATGCTGTTGCTGGCGGACGAGATTCTGCTCGATCCGAATCACAGCGCGATGGTGGAGCGCTTCCGGCAGGGCGGCATATTCGCTCTCTGCGGCCTGACCATTGCACCGGATCCGCAGGCGGTGCGCAAGACTTACGCGGTCTTCGAAGACGAGGCCGGCCGGATTCTTCGCCTGGTGGAGAAACCGCGCCGCGCTATCAACCAATACCAGGGAACCGGCAATTGCATCTTCTCGAACGGCATCCTGGAGTACATCCAATACACGCCCCTCAGCCAGGCGCGCAACGAAAAGGAACTGCCCGACCTGATCCAGTGCGCGATTGACGACGGCCACATAGTCCAATCGTTCCTGGTGGGAGGCCGATACATCAACATCAACACCTTCGAGGACGTGTGTCTGGCCGAAGGGGCGGTGGGTAGAGTGGCATAGGTCGGCGCAGGGGTGCGGCCGAGGAGCCGCGGGTAGCGGGTGCGTACACGTTTTCGGTATTTCGCGGATCAGTCGCGGAATCCGCTCCCTAACGGGGTGCCCTCTGGGCCCGGCTCAGTTTCGAATGCCGCGTGTTTCGAGAAGCTTACAGAGCCGCGACCGTTAGGGAGCGGTCGCCGGGGACCGGATTCCCGAGTTTGCTTAAGCACCCGTCCGTCGAGTGGCACAGGCGGCGCAGGAAAATTTCAGTTACGCCAGGAAGGCCCCCGGCACGGCGCTTCCCGGCACGGGAGGAAACGTTGACCATAGCAGTGTTAGCTGAGGCGATCGAAAACGGTAGTGCACCGGCGGGCCACGGCGGGACAATCCCGGTAGGCGGGAGCGGACTGACCGTAACGGACATTGCGCGCGTGGCCCAGGGCGCCCGGGTGTCCCTGGCCCGCGATGCGGAGACCCTGGCGCGGATTCACGAATCCTCCCGCTTCATTCAGCGCGCCGTGGAAGCGGACACGCCCATTTACGGCGTGACCACCTGCTTTGGCGGCATGGCGGACCGCGTCATCCCCAGGGACACCGCCGCCGAGCTACAGCGCAACCTGGTCTGGTCGCACAAAGCCGGGACCGGCGAGCGGCTGCCGGTGGCCGACGTGCGCGCCGCCATGCTGCTGCGCGCCAACGCGCTGACTATGGGAATTTCCGGCGTGCGCCTGGAAATCATCCAGCGCTTCGCAATCTTCCTGAACTCCGGCGTCACCCCCCACGTGCGCGAGTTCGGTTCTATCGGGGCGAGCGGCGACCTGGTGCCGCTGGCCTACATCGCCGGATGTCTGACCGGCCTCGACCCCGACTATACGGTGGACTTCCAGGGGGAGGAAACCGATTGCATCACCGCGCTCGGCCGGCTCGGCCTGGCGCCGCTCAACCTGCTTCCCAAGGAAGGGCTGGCGCTGATGAACGGCACTTCGGTGATGACCGGCGTGGCCGCCAATTGCGTGGCCCGCGCGCGCCTCATGGTTGCGCTCGGGATGGGCGCGCACGCCCTGCTCATCCAGGCCATGCGCGGATCGCTGCAATCCTTCCACCCGTTCATCCATGCTCACAAACCGCATCCCGGCCAACTGTGGGCGGCCGGGCAAATGCTGGCAATGCTCGGCGGCTCGCAGTTGGTGCAGGACGACCTGGACGGCCACCGCAACCACCGCCAGGGCAAGCTCCTGCAGGACCGCTATTCCATCCGCTGCCTGCCGCAGTTTCTCGGCCCGGTGGTGGACGGCCTCGCCGCCATCGCGCAGCAGGTGGAGATTGAGGCCAATTCGGTTACCGACAATCCGCTGATCGATGCGCCGCACGGGGCTGTCTACCATTGCGGCAATTTCCTGGGGCAGTACATCGGCGTGGGCATGGACCAGTTGCGCTACCACATGGGCATGATGGCCAAGCACCTGGACTCGCAGATCGCCATGGTGGTGGCGCCGGAGTTCAATCAGGGCCTGACGCCGTCGCTGGCCGGAAATCCGGAGCGCGAGGTCAACGTGGGATTCAAGGCGCTGCAGTTGACGGCGAATTCCATCATGCCCATGCTGAGCTTCTACGGCAATTCGCTGGCCGATCGCTTCCCCACCCACGCCGAGCAGTTTAATCAGAACATCAACAGCCTGGGTTTCGGCTCCGCCAACCTGGCGCGGCGCTCGCTCGACATTCTCGAACAATACATGGCCATCGCCTTGTTGTTCGGCGTGCAAGCGGCCGATCTGGCGACGCATGCCGCGTCCGGCCACTACGATGCGCGGTGCACGCTCTCCCCCGCCAGCCGCAGTCTCTACGAGGCCGTGCGCCTGGTAACGGGACGGCCGGCATCCATGAGCCGTCCCTTCCTGTGGAATGACAACGAGCAGTTTCTGGACGCCCACGTAGCGTGCGTTTTGGCCGACATCCAAACGGGCGGGGATACGGTGCAGGCAGTCGGCGATCTGGTGCGGAGTCTGGAATCGGGCGAGGCGGCGTAAATGAACATCGCATCGAGTGTCGAGCGGGGCCGCCGCTGCTATCCGGATCGCCCGGCCCTCATCTTCGAAGGCGCGGCGATCTCCTACCGGCGTCTCGACGAGTTGGCGAATGGCGAGGCCGCCCGGCTGCGCGCCGCGGGAGTGGGGCGCGGCAGCCGCGTGGCGCTGTGTCTGGGGAACACGCCGCAATTCGCCGCCAGCTACCTGGGCGCACTGAAGATCGGGGCCATCGCCGTCAGCGTGAATCCGGCGCTCACCGCGGAGGAGATCCGCTTCATTCTCGACGATAGCGGCGCGGCGCACGTTGTCCGCGACCCGGATCTCTGGCGCGGCGAGTGCCCCAAAGCGCCCGAAATCGCGGCGCTCGACATGGCGCCCGGTGATCCCGCCGCGATTGTTTACACCTCCGGCACCACCGGTTTTCCGAAGGGCGCGACCCTGTCGCACGGCAACGTCGTCTTCACCATGCGGGCGAAGCGGCGATATCTGGGGATCCGACCGGAGGACCGGCTGCTGCTGTTCCTGCCGCTCTACCATTGCTTCGGCCAGAACGCCATCCTCAACGCCGGCCTTGCCTCGGGCGCGACGCTGGTGTTGCACCGGGGATTCGATAAGGACCGCGTGCTCGATTCCATTGCGCGCGATGGCGTCACCATGTTGTGCGCGGTGCCGGCCAACTTCGTGGTGCTGCACGACGCGGCCTCGGCCCGGCAGTTGAGTGGCGTGCGCTACGCCATGTCGGCCGCGGCGCCCTTGCCGCTGGAAGTCGAGATGCGCTGGCAGGCGAAGTTCGGCCAGCCGATTTACCAGGGCTACGGATTGACCGAGACCTCGCCCTTCGCCAGTTACAATCACGCCATCGCGCATCGCCCCGGATCGATCGGCTCGCCCATCGATGGCGTGGAGATGGCGGTGGTCGACGTGAACGACGGCAGCTTCCTCGCGCACGGCGCCACGGGGGAGATCGTGGTCAAAGGGCCCAACGTGATGCTCGGCTACTGGAACCGTCCGCAGGAGACGCGCGAGGCCATCCGCGATGGCTGGTTCCACACCGGCGATATCGGCCGCGCCGGCGCGGACGGCTACTTCTTCATCGAAGACCGCCTCAAAGATATGGCCATCGTGGGCGGTTACAACGTGTATCCCGCCGAAGTGGAGAATGCGCTCCTGCGCCACCCGGCCGTGTCGGAAGCGGCGGCCTATGGTGTGCCGGACCCGGTTCTGGGTGAGCGCGTGCGCGCGGCCGTGACGCTCCAGCCGGGCTCGACAGCTACCGCGGCGGAGTTGATCTCCCGCTGCCGCGCCTCCCTGGCCGAATACAAGCTGCCCACCGACATCGATTTTGTCGCCGCGATTCCCCGCTGCCGCGCCGGCAAGGTTCGCAAGCGCGTTCTGCGGGATGCCTATCGCGCGGCGCAGTCTGCGGCGCAGTCTGCGGCGCAGTCCGCGGCTCCGTCCGGGGCCCCCCCGCCGGCCGATGCGGTGAAAGACGCGGCGGAACTGGCCCGCCGCATCGTGGCCTGGATGGCCGCGGACCTGGCGCTCCCGCCACGCGACATCCGCTGTGACCGGCCGTTCGCCGAGTACGGATTCACCTCGCTCGCGGTGGTGCAACTGGTGGAACGGCTCGGCATCTTGCTCGGCCGCGCGGTGGCGCCCACCGTCCCGTGGCAGTATTCCACGCCGCGTTCCCTGGCGCGGCATCTCATGCCGTGCGCCGCGCAGGATACCGCGGAGGCGCTGGCGCCGCTTTGCGAAGAAATCGCGCGTCTGTCCGAAGAGCAGGCAGAGATGCTGCTGCTCGCCGAGCTCAACGCGCTTCCCGAGAGCACGCATGAATCCCGAGTCTGACAGCCCGTCCGATTACCATCGGCTTCTGCAGGACGCACTGGTGAAAATCCGCGGCCTGCGCGCCGAAGTCGCCGCCCTCAAGCAGGGCCGCCCGGAACCCATCGCCATCGTCGGAGCCGGCTGCCGTTTCCCGGGCGGCGTGGGCTCTCCCGAAGACTACTGGCGCCTGCTCGAATCGGGAAGCGATGCCATCGCGCGCATCCCGGAGGACCGCTGGGACGCGGATGCTTTCTACGATCCCGACCCTGCCGCGCCCGGCAAGATGTGCGTGCGCGAGGGCGGTTTTCTGGATGCGGTGGACCGCTTCGACGCCGATTTCTTCCGCATTCCGGCGCGCGAAGCCCGGCAGCTCGATCCGCAGCAGCGCCTGCTTCTGGAAGCCGGTTGGCAGGCGCTCGAAGACGCCGGCATCTCTCCCGACAGCCAGCGCGGCGCTTCCACCGGCGTCTACATGGGCGTGATGGGCTGCGACTACGCGTTTCGGGTGGCGCACCAGTTGGACATGGCGCGCATCGATCCCTACATGCTCTCCGGCAACGATCTCAGCTTCACCGCCGGACGCATGGCGTACTATCTGGGGCTGCAAGGGCCGGCGCTGGCCGTGGCCACGGCGTGCTCTTCCTCGCTGGTCTCGCTTCACCTGGCGGTGCAGGCGCTCCACGCGGGCGAGTGCGAACTGGCGCTGGCCGGCGGCGTCAACGTGATTCTCGACCCCGTCACCGGCATCCTGCTTTCCAAGCTGCGCGCGCTCGCGCCCGACGGCCGCTCGAAGACATTCGACGCCGCCGCCGATGGATACGGGCGCGGCGAAGGCTGCGGCATCCTGGTGCTGGAGCGCCTGTCCGCCGCCGTCCGCAACCGCCGGCGCATTCTCGCCGTAGTGCGCGGATCGGCGGTGAGCCACGATGGCCCGAGCGCCGGCCTCACCGTCCCCAACGGCCTGGCGCAGGACAAGACCATTCGCAAGGCGCTGGAGGCCGCGGGCGTGGACGCGGCGGACATCGGCTATGTGGAAGCGCACGGCACGGGCACGGCGCTGGGAGATCCCGTCGAGATCCAGTCGCTCGCGCGGGTGATGAGCCAGGGACGTACGCGCGATCTGCTGGTGGGCTCGGTCAAGACCAACATCGGCCATCTGGAAGCGGCCGCCGGAGTGGCCGGCGTTCTCAAGACGGCGCTCGCGCTCTCGCACCGCCGCATCCCGCCGCATCTCCATTTCCACACGCCCAACCCGCGCATCGCGTGGCATGAGATTCCGCTGCGCGTGCCGGTCGCGCTGACCGAATGGCCCGAACCCGAGCGGGCGCGCCCGCGCCTGGCCGGCGTCAGCTCTTTTGGATTGAGCGGCGTCAATGCGCATATCGTCCTGGAGGAAGCTCCGGCCGCGGAGCCGCTACCCGCGGCCAATGGCGCGCCGCACACTCTCACGCTCAGCGCCCGCTCGCCCGCGGCGCTGGCGGAGTTGACGGAGCGATACGCCGCCGCGCTCGCGGGCAACCCGGGCTGGAACTGGGCGGACGTTTGCTATACGTCGAACACCGGACGCGCGCATTTCGAACACCGCGCCGCGATCACCGCCGCTTCGCTGGCCGAAGGCCTCGCGGGATTGCGCAGCGCCTCGCGCCCCGCGGCCGATCCCACCAGCCTCGCCGGCCAATATCTGCGCGGCGCCACCGTCGACTGGCTCGCGCATCATCGCGGCAACGGCGGCATTCGCCGCGCCGTGCCGCTCCCCACCTACCCGTTCGAGCGCCAGAGCTATTGGGCACTGGCGGAGGAAACCGCGCCCTCCCCTGCCCCGGCCCCTGCCCCGGCCCCTGCCCCTGCGCCCTCCCCGGCCCCTGCCCCTGCGCCTGCCCCGGCGCCAGAGGAAAATCTGGCCGGCCGTTTGCGGGAACTGCCGCCGGAGGGCCACAGTGCGGCGGTGCTCGAAGCCCTGTCGCGGCAAGTCGGCGCAGTGCTCGGATCGGGCGAACCCGCCGATGGCCAGCGCTCGCTCATCGATCTCGGTCTGGATTCGTTGATGACGGCCGAGGTTCAGGCCTGGCTGCGCGCCGAACTGGGCGTCGAGTTGAGTCTCGATCGTCTGCATGCGAGCCCCAGCGTGGAGGCCATCGCGCAAGCGGCCTGTGCGCTGCTCGATCCCAACCGCGCGCCCGCGCCGGCTCGGAGCCCCGCGCCCGCGCCAGCTCGGAACCCCGCGCCCGCGCCGGCTCGGAACCCCGCCGCCCCGCGGCGCTACCCGCTTTCCTACGGACAGGAGGCTCTCTGGTTCATCCACCAGAGCGCGCCGGAGAGCCCGGCGTATAACGTCGGAGTGGCGCTGCGCATCGGCGCCCCGCTCGATCCCGCGGCGCTCGCCCGTGCGCTGGAGACGCTCGCCGGACGCCACGCGTCACTACGCGCCACATTTTCCGCCCCGGCGGGCGAGCCCGAGCAGGAGATCCACGATTCACCCGCCATCCAACTGCAGCGCACCGATGCGTCGGCGTGGGACCTCGCAGAACTGAAGCGCCGCGTCGCCGAAGCCCACCGCCGCCCCTTCCACCTCGCGGCCAGACCCGTGCTGCGCGCCGAGTTGTTCACGCGCTCCGCGGCGGAGCACGTACTGCTACTGAGCCTGCATCACATCGTGTGCGACGCGCTCTCGTGTTGGACCATGATAGAGGACATCCAGGCCGCTTACGCCGGCAGGAGCCTTCCGCCGCCACGCGCCACGTATGCGGACTTCGTTCGATGGCAGAGGGAAATGCTGGCCTCGCCGGAAGGCGGTGCGCTGTGGAGCTTCTGGCAGCGGCAACTGCCGGGCGAAGTGCCCGCGCTAAACCTGCCCACCGATTTCCCACGCCCCGCGCAGCAGGCATTCGAAGGCGCGTCGCACTCCGTGGCCATCGGCGCGGATCTGACGCGGAAGCTGCGGGATCTCGCGCGCTCGCAGGGGGCCACGCTGCACAACACGCTGGTGGCGGCCTTCGCCGCGCTGCTGGGCCGCTACACGGGGCAGAAAGAAGTGGTGATCGGCTGCGCCACCGCCGGCCGTCCCGCCGGATTCGCCGGCGTGGTGGGCTACTTCACGAACCCCATCCCGGTGCGCGTCGAGCTGGCGGAAGATCCCGGCTTTTCTTCCCTGCTCGCGCAAGTCCGCCGCACCACTTTCGATTGTCTGGAGCACCAGCAGATGCCCTTCGCGCTGCTGGTCCAGCGCCTGCAGCCCAGGCGCGACCTCAGCCGGTCGCCCCTCTACCAGGCCGATTTTTCGCTGCTGAAACCGCCGCCCGCTTACCGCCATGGCGCCGCCGGCGGAGCTTTTCCCGTGGCACCGTTCGATCTCGCCGAAGAGGAAGGCCAGTTCGACGTGGGCCTGCACGTGGCCGAAAACGAGCGCGACCTCACGGCCGTCTTCAAGTACAACACCGGCCTGTTCCGCCGCGAGACCATCGAGACCATGGCCGCGTGCTATGGCACGCTGTTAGAGGCCGCGGTTTCCGATCCCGGGCTTTCCATCGGCGCTCTGCCGCTGCTGTCCTCCGAAATGCGCCGCCGCCTTCTGTTCGACGGCAACCGGACTACGGTGAGTTATGCCGAAACGCCGGTGCAGCGTATGTTCGAGCGCCAGGCCCGGCTCACTCCGGACGCCATCGCCGCGGAAATGTTCGCTTCGCCCGGCGTCTTAACCTATGCCGATCTCAACCTCCGCGCGAACCAGTTGGCTCACCGGTTACGGGAACTCGGCGTTGGCCCGGAGGTCCTGGTGGGCGTATCCATGGAGCGCTCGCTCGACCTGGTGGTGGCCATCCTGGCGGTGTTGAAAGCGGGTGGCGCCTACGTTCCGCTCGACCCCGGCTACCCGGCGCAGCGCCTGGAATTCATGATGCGCGACGCCGGCATGCCGGTGCTCCTCACCTCGCGCCAGTCGGCCACCCGCCTGGCCGTCCCCGAAGGGATCGCCCAGATCCGCGTGGATGAGGAGTGGCCGTCCATCGCCGCCCGCCCCGGAGAGAATCTCGCAGTGGAAGTTTCGCCCGCCGATCTTGCCTATGTCATCTATACGTCGGGGTCCACGGGACTGCCGAAAGGCACTCTCATTGAGCACCGCGGGCTCACGAACTACCTGAGCTGGTGCGTGGAAGCCTACCGCGCAGCCGGGGGATGCGGCGCGCCGGTCAGCTCGGCGATGGGCTTCGACGCCACCGTCACCAGCTTTTTCGCGCCCCTGGTCACGGGCGGCAGGGTGGTGATGCTGCCCGAAGACCGCGCCATCGAATCGCTGGCCGAATGCCTGCGCGCCAACCGTGGCTTCAGCCTCATCAAGATCACCCCCGCGCATCTCGAAATCCTCAGCCAATTGCTCCCGCCCGAGGAGTGCGCCGGTTGCGCGCACGCGTTCGTCATCGGCGGCGAGGCGCTGCGCGGCGACATGCTGGCTTTCTGGCGCAAGCACGCTCCCGCCACCCGGCTCATCAACGAATACGGCCCCACGGAAACCGTGGTGGGCTGCTGCGTCTACGAAGCCACGGAGGATCTGGGCGGCTCGGTGCCCATCGGGCGGCCCATCGCCAACACCGAGCTGTACGTGCTCGATGGCCATATGGAACCGGTGCCGCCGGGCGTCGCGGGCGAACTCTACATTGGCGGCGCGGGCGTGGCGCGCGGGTACCTCAACCGGCCGGAGCTTACCGAAGCCAAGTTCGTTGCCGACCCGTTCAGCGGACGGGAGGGCGCGCGCCTCTTCCGCACCGGCGACCTGGTGCGGCTGCTTCCCGATGGCAACCTCGACTTTCTCGGCCGCATCGATACCCAGGTCAAGATCCGCGGCTACCGCATCGAGCTGGGCGAAATTGAAAGCGTGCTCGCCGGCTGCCCCGGCGTCGAGGAGGCGGCTGCCGCCGTTTCCGATGGCCAGCTTGCCGCCTACTTCACGGCGCGCGGCCGGGCGCCCGCTGCCGCCGTTTCCGATGGCCAGCTTGCCGCCAATTTCGCTGCGCGCGGAACGGCGCCCGCTGCCGCCGTTTCCGATGGCCAGCCTGCCGCCAGTCTCGCTGCGCGCGACCGGGCGCCCGCCGCCGCCGAGGTTCGCCGGCATTTGGCGGACCGCCTGCCCGCATACATGGTTCCCGCATTCCTGGTCGAGCTCGAACGGTTTCCGCTCACGCCCAACGGCAAGATCGACCGCGCCCGATTACCCGCGCCCGAGCCGGCGCGCGCCGCCGCCGGCTTCCTCGCGCCACGCGAGCCGCTAGAGCTGAAGGTTGCAGCCGTGTGGGAGCGAGTGCTCGGCGTCCACCCTGTAGGCGTCAAGGACAACTTCTTCGATCTGGGCGGCCACTCGCTGCTGGCGGTGCGGCTGGCCGCGCTGCTCGAAAAGGAGACCGGCCAGCGTGTGCCGCTGGCCCACATTCTGCGCGGCCCCACGGTGGAACAACTCGCCGGCATGCTGCGCCGCGAGGCCCCGCCCCGCGTAGTCTCGCCGCTCGTTCCCATTCAGCCCGCGGGCACGCGCCCTCCATTCTTCTGCGTCCCCGGCGCCGGGGGCAACGTCATCTACCTCTACAATCTCGCGCGTCACCTCGGAAACGACCGGCCGTTCTACGGGCTGCAAGGCGTCGGCTTCGAAGGCGAAGCGCCGCCGCAGCGCTCGGTAGAGGATATGGCGGCACACTACCTGCGTTCGGTCGAGAGCGTCCAGCCGGGCGGCCCCTACTTTCTCGGCGGCCATTCGCTGGGCGGGTGGGTGGCGTATGAAATGGCGCAGCAACTGGCGCGCCGCGGCCGGCAGGTGGGTTTGGTGGCGATCGTCGATACGCCGGTTCCCTCGCCGGCGGCCCACCGGGACCGCAGCGGTTGGAGCGAGGCCCGGTGGATGTGCGAACTCGCCCAACGGATCGGACAATTGTTGAACCCCGATCTGGCCGTCTCGCTCGAGGCTTTGGAAGCGCGCGACGGCGCGGGGCAGTTGGAGTACTTCCGCGCCGCGCTGGTGGAGGCGCGCCTGTTCCCGGAGGAAGCCGGACCGGCTCAGATCCGCAACGTGCTCGAAATGTTCAAAGCGCATGCGCAGGTCCGGTATGGCATTCCCGAGCAACCCTTGCCCGTCCCAATCGCCCTGCTGCGCACCCGCGTCGAACCCGCCGGCCGTCCCGCCGACGGCGACATCTCCTGGGGATGGGGCGCGCTGGCTCCCACGGACGTGCGGTTCGTGCCCGGCGAGCATCTCACGGCGTTACGCGCGCCGCACGTCGAAGCGTTGGCCGAAGTTCTTTCACTCTGCCTCGATAGCGCCGAGTGCGCCTCCGCGCAACCGCGGGGAAAGGCGGCCGCATGTCCGTTGCCGTAGTGTTGAACCTGCCGGAGCACGGCCACATGAACGCCACCTTTCCGCTGGTGGCGGAGCTGGTGCGCCGCGGCGAGCGTGTGGTCTACTACTCGACCGAGCCCTTCCGCGAACGCGTGGGGGCCGCCGGCGCGGAATACCGCAGCTACGGCGATCCCGCGGTCTTCCGTCCTCCCGCGCACAGCGGAGGGCTTTACAGCGTCATGGCCTTCGCCATCGGTCTGGCCGAAAAGGTGCTGCCCGGGCTGCTCCCCGAACTGCGCGCCATCGCGCCCGACTACCTGCTGATCGATTCCCTGTGCGTCTGGGGCAACCTGGCGCGTCAGGTGCTGGGAACTCCCGCGGCCATGCTCGGCTCGGTCTTCGTGGCCGACGCGCGCCGCATGAGCGTCGAAGGCATGGTGCGGCAGGCTTACGGCCAGGCGCCCAAAGAGACGCTGCTCTCCGGCATCGACGCGCTCAACACCTACCTGATGACGGCGCAGCGCATTGACCGCCAGTTCGGGACCGTGAGCCCGAACATGGTCGAGTTCTTCTCCAACCGGCAATCGCTGAATGTCGTCTTCACGTCGCGCTATTTCCACCTGGCCGGCGCCGCGTTCGACGATACGTACCGGTTCGTGGGGCCATCCATCGAACCCCATCCGCATCCCCAGCCCGCGGCTCCCGATGGCCGCCCGCTCGTCTACATCTCGATGGGCACCATCTTCAACCACCTGCCGCATTTCTACCGCGCCTGCTTCGACGCCTTCGGCGGCGCCAGGTACCGCGTGCTGATGACCACCGGCAATGTGGATGCGGCTTCGCTGGGCGCCGCGCCGGAGAATTTCGAGCTGCGCCCGTTCGTTCCGCAGTTGCAGGTCTTGTCCCAAGCCTCGCTCTTCCTCACGCACGGAGGCATGAACAGCGTGAGTGAAGCTCTGTGGCACGAAGTGCCGCTGCTGGTATTCCCGCAGCATGGCGATCAGCACCTGGTGGCCGCGCGCGTGGCCGAGCTGGGCGCGGGATTGACGCTGCGCCCGCCGGACCTCGCGCCGGGCAAGCTCAGGGAAATGGCGGACCGCGTTTTGAGCGAACCCGCGTTCCGCGCCGGGGCGCGCCGCGTCGCCGATTCGTTTCGCGCCGCCGGCGGGCCCCCGCGCGCGGCCGAAGAAATTCTCGCCTGGAGCCGGAGGTAGCCTGTGGCCACGGTGTACATGCTCGGTCATCCGGCGCCGGGGCATATCAATCCGAATCTGCCGCTGATGGCGGAACTCTGCCGCCGCGGGGAACGCGTGGTGTACTTCGCCACCGAACCCTTCCGCGCGCAGGTGGAACGCACCGGCGCCGAATTCCGGCGGTATGGCGATCACGCCCTGTTCGAGCGCAACCTCGGCGCCGGGGGCATGCTGGGCGGCATGGCCGGCCTGCTGGAAACCACCGAGCGCATACTTCCCACGCTGGCCGAAGAGTTCCGCGCCGCGCGCCCGGACTACCTGCTGGTGGAGGCCCACGCCGTGTGGGGCAATCTCATGGCGCAGATCGAGAACCTGCCAACGGCCACACTGTCGAGCATGTTCGCCATGAACGACTCGCTGATTAGCGCCTCCGGCCTCATGGACCACCTGTATGGCGCCGCCCCGCGCGAACTGGCGCTCGAAGGACTGCTCGCACTCGGCGAATATTTCGAATCGGCGCGCCGCCTGCTGCGGCGTTTCGGCGCCGCGAGCCCAGGCATTATCGACTATCTGGGCAACCGCCAGCGCCTGAACCTGGTCTTCACCTCGCGCGAGTTCCAGATCGGCGGCGCGGCGTTCGACGATTCGTACCGCTTTGTCGGCCCCTCCGTCGCCGGGCGCCAGGATTACGCGGATTTCCCCTGGGAGCGCCTTGCCGGCCGCTCGCCGATCCTCATCTCCATGGGAACCATGTACAACGATGAGGCCGAGTTCTACCGCCGCTCGTTCCGCGCGTTCGGCGATTGGCCGTGCCCCGTGGTGCTCGCGGTGGGCCATCGCGTCGACCGCTCCGAGCTTCCCGAGCCTCCCGCCAACTTCGTCGTGCGCGAATACGTTCCGCAAGTGGCGTTGCTCGAAACCGCGCGGCTCTTCGTTACGCACGGCGGCATCAACAGCGCGCACGAGGCCATGCTGCACGGTGTCCCCATGGTGGTGCTGCCGCAGCGCGCCGATCACTACGTGGTGGCGGGACAGGTGGAAGCGGTGGGCGCGGGCGTGGTGCTGGACCGTTCTCAGGCGACTGCGGAACGCCTCGCCGCGGCCGCGTGCCGCGCGCTGGCCGATCCCCAATTCCGCGCCCGCTCGGCCCACATGGGCGAGACGCTGCGCGCCGCCGGAGGTCCCGTGCGCGCCGCCGACGAGATCTTCGCATTTCGCCGCCGCGCCGGTATTTCATAAGGAGCCGATATGTCCAAACCGCGAACCTTCGTTCAAGTGGGCGCATTCACCGGCGACGACGCTCTCATCGCCGCCTGCCGCCGCTTCGGCCACCATCTCTACATGTTCGAACCGAATCCCCGGCGCGCCGCCGAGCTCGCACGGAAGACCGAAGGCGCGCCTACTGTCCACGCCATCGCCAAAGCGGTGTCCAACCGCAATGGCTCGGCGACATTTCATATCGCCGGCTACGACGATTGCTCGTCGCTGCAGAGCTTCGACGCCGCGGCCAATACCGCGTGGGTGCACCAGTGGCATCCCTATCGCCATTTCGAGATGGTGCAAGATATCGAAGTCGAAGTGATCCGTCTGGACACCTTCTTCGAGCAGAACGGTATCGCGCAGGTGGAGCGTCTGGAGGTGGACGCGCAAGGCGAAGATCTGCGCGTGGTGGAATCGCTCGGCGCGCGCATCGCGGACGTGAAGAAGATCCAAATCGAAGTGAATATTCACGGCTCGCCGCTCTACAGCGACAGCTTCACCAGGGAGCAAGCCGTCGAATTCTTCGCGTCGCAGGGATTCGAACGCCACGTTTCGTGGAAACAATCCATGAATCGCGAGGAGAACATCGTCTTTCGCAACCGCCGCTTCTATCGCCATGGGCCGCTGGTGGCCGCCGCTGCCGCAGTCGAGCAGAGCTGGATTTCGCTGCGGATTGCCTGGGTCAAGTTGCCGCGCGTGGCCGCGATCACCCGCATGATGCTGCTGCGGAAACTGTCGGGACAGAGGACTTAATCGCATGAAAGTACTAGTTACAGGCGGGTGCGGATTCCTGGGCTATCACGTGTGCTCCTACTTCCGCGAGAACGGCGCCGAAGCGATCGCCTACGACAACATGGCGAAGCACGAGTTTGCCCGCAATCCTTACATGCGCGAGGAAGCGCGCGATCACAACCGCTCGGAACTGGCCAGGGCCGGCGTCGAGATCGCGGTCGAGGACATCCGCGACAAAGAGACCCTGACGCGCATGGCGGCCGGTTGCGACTACCTTTGCCACACCGCCGCGCAGCCGGCGATGACCATCTCCTGGGAAGACCCGGAGCTCGATTTCAGCACCAACACGCGCGGGACGTTCAATGTGCTGGAAGCCGCGCGCCTGGCGAAAATCCCCGTGGCCGTCTGTTCGAGCATTCACACCTTCGGACCCGACGGCATCAACGCGTCGCTCGGCGAAGAAGCCACGCGCTACGCTCGCGAACCCGTCGCCATCGGCGAAGACGAGCCGCTGCTGCGCGGCCCGGTAACGCCGCTGCACGCCTCCAAGCGCGCCGGCGAGATCTACACGCAAGCCTACATCGACACTTACCGGTTGCGCGCCGCCTGCTTCCGTCTCACCGGCATCTACGGCCCCCATCAATTCGGCGGCGAAGACCACGGCTGGGTAGCGAACTTCGCCATCCGCGCCCTGCTCGGACTGCCCATCGCCATCTTCGGCACGGGCAAGCAGCTCCGCGATATTCTTTACGCTGCCGACGCCGCGGAAGCCTTCGGCGCGTTCTATCGCTCGCAGGAGGCCGGCATCTATAACACCGGCGGCGGTCCGGATAACCGCATCTCTCTGGTCGAGAGCATCACCCTGATCGAGGAACTGACGGGACGGAAGGCGCAGGTGGAGTTTCAGGAGGGCCGCTTCGGAGACCTGCGCTATTTCGTCACCGACCACTCCAGGCTCACGAAAGCCACCGGCTGGCGGCCGCGCGTGCGCCCCCGGGAAGGCGTGGCCCGGCTGATTGAGTGGGTGCGGCGCAACCCCGAGTTGTTCTCGGCCGGGCAGACAGTCTGATGGGGCGCGCGGTGGTACTCGCGTATCCCACCTACGGGCATATCGCGCCCATCCTGCCCGTAGCCGCCGAACTCGCGCGGCGCGGCGAGGATGTGGTCTTCTACGGCACGGGCCGCTCGCGCGCGAGGATCGAAGCCACGGGCGCGTGCTTTCGGGCTTATGCGCGCGGCCATGACGATTTCAACCCCACGCCGCCCACCGATGGCCTCTTCAGCGACATGGCCCGCCTGGCCGCGCTCACCGAAGACATACTGCCGCTCCTGCTCGAAGAGGTACGCGCGCTCGCGCCCGCGTATCTGCTTATCGATACGAAAAGCCTGTGGGGCCGGTTCGTGGGACACATTCTCGGCATCCCCGCGGTCACCCTTTCGGTGGTCTTCGCCATCCGGGACGGGGTGATCGGAGTGCCCGAACTCACCGGATTCCTTTACAGCGGCGCGCCCGCCGAAAAGCTTCTCGGCGGCCTCGTCGGGCTGGGAGAGTACTTCGAAACCGCGCGCCGCCTCATGCACCGTTACGGCACGGCAGCGCCCGGAATCGTCGCCTACCTCGGGAATCCGCAGCCGCTCAACATCGTCTTTACGTCGCGCGAACTGCAGCCGGGCAGCCAGGCTTTCGGTGACGAATTCGTCTTCGCCGGCCCCTCGATTCCACCGCCTCGCGACGCGTCCCGCGATTTTCCGTTCGACCGGCTGGATGGCCGCCCGCTGGTCTACGTTTCCCTTGGCACCACTTTTCACGACGTGCCGGCCTTCTACCGGGCCTGTTTCGAAGCGCTCGGCGGCAGCGCGTGGCAGGTGGCGCTCTCCACCGGTGGCGCGGATCTGGATCTCGGCGCGCCGCCGGAGAATTTCCTGGTGCGCCGCTTCGTCCCGCAGCTCGCGTTGCTAGAGCGGGCCGCCGTGTTCGTCACGCACGGCGGCATGAACAGCGCGAACGAGGGTCTCTACTGCGGCGTTCCGCTGGTGGTGGCGCCGCAACGGGGAGATCAGCACATGGTGGCCGCGCGCGTCGTGGAACTGGGCGCCGGCCTCGCCATATCGCCGCGCGACCTGGATGCCGCGCGCCTGCGGGAAGCCGTGGCGGCGGTGCTCTCGAAGCCGGCGTTCGGCGAAAGGGCGCAAGCGCTCGGCGCCTCGCTGCGGGCTGCGGGCGGCTACCGGCGCGCCGCGGACGCGATCCAGGCCTTCGTCCGCTCGCGCGCCTGAATCCAGTCCGGCAGCTCGCGGCTGCCGAGTGTACGGTGTTCTCGAAGCCCACCTGCGCGTCGCCGACGCTGACCCCGGCCGGGCGGGCGCTCGCCGCGCTCCTGTACGGACCGGTCATCGGAGGCTCCATGACGGGGTTCCGCATCTCGCGTTGCCGGGTGCCTATTAGCCGTTTTGGGGATTACTGGCGGAGACCGCTTCCTGACAGTCGCGGCTCAGACACGGGCGCATTGATTTCGCAGGGGTTACCGAGCCGGACCCAGAGGGTGCCCCGTGAGCGTCGCGTTGCCCGGCCGGGCCTCGGCGCTCAAATCGTGAGAGCGAAGCTGATGCCGCCGCTGAAACCGTGGGCTTTGGCCGCCCGTCCGCCGCGCAGAGCCGGATCGAGCAGCATGTTGTAGCCCAACCTGGGAGTCAGACGGAACCTCCCACGCGTGAACGGCAGACTCACGGAAGGATGCAGATCCGCCGGCGCCCAGCGCTTCACGCCATAGTAGGCGGCATTGTGGTTGGCTGAGCCGCACCCTGCGCCGGCGGCCAACACCGCGTCCCAGGTGATGCCGTGGGCGAGTTTCAGCAGCCCGACGCTGTGGGACAGGTCGGCGGTCACATAACCGCCCCGTATGGAGGCAACGTCGAGGTAGCCGCGCACCGAGGGGTTGAGCAGCCCGGCCCATCGCGCGCCTGCGTACAACTCCGTGGTCGAGGCGGTGGTGGTATTCGGGAAGGTATAGCGGATCGCACCGGCCGACAAGGTGGTGTTCTCTCTCGCGTAATCGTAGCCAACATCGAAGTCCAGTTCGTCGACCTTTCCCGCCCGCCCATTGACGCCGTTCAGATCCTGGTTGGTGAACAGATTGAGGTGCGCGTCCCGATAAGTGACGGTGCTCGAGGTCTGCAGCACGGGACCGTTGGTGAGCACCAGCCCGCGCCAGACGTATTGGCTGAGGGGCGCGGCTTCGAACGTGAAGCTCGCGGGGTCCGCCGCTACCGCAATACCGGTCGCGGCCACCAGCGCGGCTACCACGGCAAGGCCGGCGCCGATCGTGGTTCTCTTCCCCATGGAAAGCTCGTCCTGCCTCCTACCTGTTTATCGGCCAAACGTCCCGGCGGCATTATGGTAAAGGAGGAAACGCGCCTCCCTCCGGGGCCCTGACGCGAAGATCGGCGCTGCATTAACATGAAGGCAAGTTATGATTCGGACCCGTTTCGGAAACGGTATCACGTTCGGCGTTTCTGTCCTGATCGTTGGTTGGACTATCGCGGCAACCGCGGCGGCGCCCGCGGACATCGAACGGAAGATCGACGCGTTGCTCGCGCGCATGACGCTCGAAGAGAAGCTCGGACAGATGTCGCAGGCAACCACCACCGGACCGCTCACGGACCGGCGCAAAGAGGAGATTCGCAAAGGCCGCTGGGGCTCGCTCTATGGCGGCGGCACTGCCGCGCAGAGGGCCGAGGCCCAACAGATCGCGCTCACCCAGAGCCGCCTGGGGATTCCTCTCATCTACGGCCAGGACGTGATCCACGGGTTTCATACCACCTTCCCGATTCCACTCGGTCAGGCGGCCAGTTGGGACCCCGAACTGGTCCGCCAGTCGGCGCGCATCGCCGCCCGGGAAGCCTCTGGCACGGGCATCCACTGGACCTTCTCTCCGATGGTGGATATCGCGCGCGACCCGCGCTGGGGCCGCGTCGCGGAAGGGTACGGGGAAGACCCCTACCTGGGGAGCGCCATGTCGGCCGCCATGGTGCGCGGCTACCAGGGCGATTCGCTGGACGCCCCGGACTCCATTGCGGCCTGCGCGAAGCACTACGTGGGCTACGGCGCGGCGGAAGCCGGGCGCGATTACAACACTACCTGGATTCCCGAAAACCTGCTGCGTGACGTCTATCTGAAGCCGTTCCAGGCCGCCAAAGAAGCCGGAATCGCGACTTACATGTCCTCATTCAACAGCATCAACGGCGTCCCGGCAAGCGGAAACGAGTTCACGCTGCGGCAGGTGCTGCGCAACGAATGGAGGTTCGATGGCTTCGTGGTGAGCGACTACACGGCGGTTCACGAGCTGATTGCGCACGGCTACGCGGCCGATGCCGGGGACGCCGCCCTGAAGGCCATCCGGGCGGGCGTGAACATGGAGATGGTCAGCACCGACTTCTGGGACAACGGCAAGGCCCTGGTGGATGCCGGACAACTCGATCTCAAGACGATCGATGAGGCGGTGCGCGAAATCCTGCGGGTCAAATTCCGCCTGGGTTTGTTCGACGGAAGAACCCTGCCGGGGAACGTCCAAGGCTCCAATGAGGCGCTCGCGGTGGCGAAACAACTGGCCACCGAGAGCCTGGTTTTGCTGAAGAACGATGGCGTGCTGCCGCTAAAGAAATCCGTGGGCAAGGTGGCCATCATCGGCTTTCTGGCCGATAGCCCCACGGACCAGAACGGCACATGGGTGGGAGAACCTGTCGGCACGGTCACGCCGCTGACGGCGATCCGCCAGGCACTCGGCCAGAGCCACGTGATCTACGCACGGGGACTGGGCGGCAGCCGCGATACCCGCCGGGACGGTTTCGCCGCCGCGGTGGAGGCGGCGCGCGCCGCGGACGCGGTTCTGCTGTTTCTGGGCGAAGAGGCGAGCCTCTCCGGCGAAGCCAGCTCGCGCGCGCACCTGGACCTTCCCGGGTTGCAGGAGGATTTGGCGGCCAAGGTGGCCGAGGTGGGAAAGCCATGCATAGCAGTGATTCTGGCGGGCAGGCCCACCACCTTCCACGAGGTCGCCGCCAAAATGCGGGCGGTGCTCTATGCCTGGCACCCGGGCGCGATGGGCGGTCCCGCCATTGCGAGCGTTATTCTCGGCGACG
>Ga0265316_10001923_pt1 | contig 21816 bp, 17 predicted proteins | sample 4522metaG_FD_202092 | JGI IMG/M metagenome (GOLD analysis project Ga0265316, IMG submission 202092) | Rhizosphere microbial communities from Carex aquatilis grown in University of Washington, Seatle, WA, United States - 4-5-22 metaG | ecosystem: Host-associated > Plants > Roots > Rhizosphere >... | reverse complement strand
GGGCCTGGTTGCGACCGGCATGGGCGAGTCGGACGCGCCGCTGGCGCTTCTCGACCTCGGAACCAACGGCGAGATTGCGGTTGGCTGCCGGGATGGGATACAGTGCGCTTCGACGGCCGCGGGTCCGGCGTTCGAGGGCGGGCGGATCCGCAACGGGATGCGGGCCGGTGCGGGCGCGATCGATCGGGTGTCGCTCGACGGAGACGGCATCCGGTGCCACGTGATTGGCGGCGGCCCGGCGCGCGGCATCTGCGGCAGTGGCGTGGTGGACGCGGCGGCGGCCGCGCTCGATCTCGGTTGGATCGACGAACGCGGCCGGCTGACCGGCGGACGAACGGAGATCGCACTCGACGGCGTGGCACTGGTCCAATCCGACATCCGCGAATTGCAGCTAGCCAAGGGCGCCATCCGGGCGGGGCTCGATATTCTGGTTGGCCAGAGCGGCGCCGGGCATCCCCGCTTGCTGCTGGCCGGCGCTTTCGGGAATTACATTCGCACCGAGAGCGCGCGGCGCATCGGCCTGGTGCCGCCGGGAGCCGGCGACGTAACGCCGGCGGGCAACACGGCTCTTCGCGGCACGCGGATGCTGCTGCTTTCGCCGTCCCGGCGCGAGGAGATCGTCGAGGGATTGCTGTTACGGACACGCCATGTCGAGCTGGCGGCCATGCCGGAATTCCAGGAAGTGTTCGTCGAGCGGATGACATTAGATTGAGCGCGAGGTGTATGATGAGTCCCATGAAACTGGCAGCTCTGTTTCTCTCCATAGCCGGAATGGCGCTGGTCTCTGCGGCGCAGGCGCCCGCGCCGGAACAGAAGCGCGAATCCGGTCCCCTGTCGCGGGTCACGCTGGTGGTTCGCACGACCAAGGCCATCAACTATCGCCACCTGAGCGGGCCCACCCGGATCGACTTCCGGGGCACGGTTCTGCTTTCTCAGGCCCGCGGCGAAGCCCGGGTCGAGAGCAGGCGGGGAGCGATCCGCATCCAGGCGCAGTTCGAAAAACTCGAGCCTGCGTCCCGCTTCGGGCCGGGATTCCTGACCTACGTGCTGTGGGCCATCTCGCCGGAAGGGCGCGCGGACAACCTGGGCGAGCTGGTCCTCGACGGCCAGAAGAGCAAGGTGGATGTCACCGAGCAGTTGCAGGCCTTCGCGCTCATCGTGACCGCCGAGCCGTACTTCGCAGTATCCCAGCCTAGCGAGATTGTAGTCATCGAGAACGTGGTGCGGGCGGACACGATGGGCAGCGTCGAGGAAATCGACGCCAAGTTCGATCTGCGCGAACGGGCGCAGTACGAGACCACAGTTCAGGCCGGATACGAGGCTCCGGCGGTGAGCTCGCGCATTCCGCTGAGCCTGCTGGAAGCGCGCAACGCGTTGCAGATCGTCAAGGCGGCCGGTGCGGAGCACTACGCCGCGGACACGTTCCAGAAAGCTGCCGAGCTTCTCAAGACGGCCGAGAGCTACCTGGCGCAGAAGCGGGAGAAGAAGGTGATCGAGACGTCCGCCAGGGAAGCCGTCCAAACCGCGGAGGACGCGCGCATCCTCACCATGAAGCGCCGCGACGAGGAGCGGCTGGCGCAGGAGCGCCAGGCGGCCGCGGACCGGGAGGCGCAGGCCAAGGCACAGGCCGAAGCGTCGGAACGCGCCCGCCTGGAAGCGCAGCTTGCCTCCGAGCGCGCGGCTCGAGAGAAGGCCGAGGCCGAAGCGGCCCGCGCCGCCGCTCTGGTGCAGCAGCAGGCGGCTCAGGCGGAGGCGGAGAAAGCGCACCTGGCCGCCGAGCAGGCGGCACGAGCGCAGGCCGAGGCCGAAACGGCCCGCGCCGCCGCCCAGGCGCAGCAGCAGGCGGCTCAGGCTGACGCCGAGCGAGCGCGCAAACAGGCCGAAGACGCCGAGCGCGCGCGCCAGCAGGCGGAGGCGGAGAAAGGCGAGTTGCGCAAGCGCCTGCTGGACCAGTTCAATTCGGTCTTGCAGACGCGCGATTCGGCGCGGGGACTGATTGTCAACATGTCGGACGTGCTTTTTGATACGGGCAAGTACACGCTGAAGCCGGGCGCACGCGAGAAGCTGGCTAAGATCTCCGGCATCGTGCTGGCGCACCCGGGACTGAACTTGCAGGTCGAGGGCCATACCGACAGCGTGGGCAGCGACGAGTACAACCAGACGCTCTCCGAGCAGCGCGCGTCCTCGGTGCGGGACTTCCTGGTGCAGCAGGGCGTGCCCGAGCATTCGGTCACCTCGCGCGGCTTCGGCAAGACGCAGCCCGTGGCATCGAACGACACGGCCGACGGCCGGGCGAAGAACCGCCGCGTCGAGCTGGTAGTCACGGGCGCGGCCATTGGCGGGCCGGAGGCCGAATCCAAAGTCGAGCCCGCGCAGCCCTGAGCGGCCGGCCTTCAGGCTGCCGACGCTCCGTTGCGGCGGGGCCTGGCGATCTTCGAACACTCGCGCGCCAGGCTGACCGCGCGCATCACTTCGTCGGCATCGAAAGGTTTGGTCAAAACGTCGTATCCGTTCAGGCTCAGCACCTGCGCCCAGAGCCGTTCGTTCGCGAAGCGGGCGGTCACGATCACAGGCGGCGGACTGGTCAGGCACGAGGTCTCCGCGAGCACATCCCTCCAGTCCCCATCGGGAAGGTCACGGTCGCAGAGAACGACGTTTACCTGCCGGCGCCGCAGAGTTTCCACTGCATCCGTGCGGGAAGTGTTCCAATACAGCGTCCAGTCCGTGTCGTTAAGAATGCCCAGCAATGCGATGAGATCCGTATCGAAGCCGCCGACCACCAGGATGGCGAACGGCTTCTCGTGCAGGGCCGCGTCAATACGAGCGGGGTTTGCGAGTTGCATCTGTGTTGTCTTCATAAAACATTTCTCCGCTGTCAAAACAGGTAGACGCGCGAACGGCCATAGCGTTGCGCGTGAGCGGCGCAACTTCACAAAACTTTACGGAGGCGGCCGCGAGCACGTGAGGGACCACGGCACGCAGTCGCACCTTCCATTCGGGCTGGGGCACGTAGTATAACTGGGTTAACGATGATCGAGGACCGGAAGGACTGGGAGGGGCAGGTCGTCAACGGGCGTTTCCCGTTATTGCAGTACCTGGGCGGCGGCGAACGGAGCGCCGTCTTCGCGACTGCGACCGGCGGCCAGACCATCCCGAAAGCTGCAATCAAGCTCGTTCAGGCCGAGCCGGACGATGCGACAAGCCAGCTCGCGCGGTGGGAGTCCGCCGGCCTGCTGTCGCATCCGAACCTGGTGCGCCTGTTCGAGACAGGTCGATGCCAGTTGGGCGGCGTTGAGCTGATCTACGTTGTGATGGAACGGGCGGATGAGGAACTGTCGCAGGTTCTTCCTCAGCGCGCGCTCTCGGCTGCGGAGGCACTGGATGTCCTGGAGCCGGCCCTCGACGCGCTTGCCTACGTTCACGCGCAGGGCCTGGTGCACGGCCGCGTGCGGCCCTCGAACCTCCTGGCTGTCGGAGAGACGCTGAAGCTGTCGAGCGACCGGCTCTGCCCGGCCGGCGAGCCGCGGCAACAGCCGGAGGGGCCGGATGTCTACGACGCGCCCGATACAGACGGCGCAGGGATCACGCCGGCCGCGGATGTCTGGTCGCTGGGGGTGACGCTGGTGGAAGCTCTCACCCAACGTCCCGCCACGCTGCCGCCGAAATTGCCGGCGCCGTTCGGCGACATCGCGCGCGGCTGTCTCGAACGCGACCCTGGCCGCAGATGGACCGTAGCGCAGATTCAGGCCCGGCTGCGGCCGGCCGGGAAGCCGCGGGCATCGCGATGGCGCTACGCCGCAATGGCCGCAGCGCTTGTTGTGGCGGCTGCGATCGTGGCCGGGCCGAGATTGCGCCGCGAGCCGGAGCGAGAGAAGCCGCAGCCCGCGACTGCCGCGGAACTGTCTCCCGCAGCCGCCTCCCCCGCCCCTTCTCGGGCTGCTGAGGAGTCAAAGGACCCCGTTCGCGCCTCCGGCGGAGTCCAGCGTCAGGTCCTGCCGGACGTGCTGCCGAGGGCGCGAAACGCCATCCGAGGCAAGGTCAAGGTCAGCGTGAAGATCCGCGTCGATGAGTCCGGGCGAGTGGCGGATGCGGAACTGGCCTCTCGCGGCCGGAGCCGGTACTTCGCAGGGAAGGCCCTCGAAGCCGCCCGCGACTGGACCTTCACCCTGCCTGTTCCCAGTGAATGGCTGCTGCACTTCGAGTTTGACCGGGGTGGGACCAAGGTCCGCCCGGAGCCGATGAGCCACTAGGCCGGGCCGAAAGTGAACTCGCGGATGAGGGGCGGGTTCTGGTCGAAATCGCTGTATCGGATCCACGCCGGCCGCACCACGAAGTACACGATGCCCGGCCAACTCATTCGTGCCGGGCCGTCGGGCCAGGCTTGGAAGTAGATTTGCTGATACCTCTCCAATTCCGGCGGACCGAGTTCTTCGGCTTCACCCTCGTATTGGACCGTTTGCTCGCCGGCCCAGCCGACTACGAAGGAGCATGCCGGCCGGGCGACGAGATTCGCATACTTACGGGAACTCGTCACTGTATCGAAGATGATCTCGTGCTGCGGCGTAACTGCGATGCCCACCAACGCGGCTTGAGGAGAGCCGGCGGCGCCGATCGTGCCGAGCACGCCCAGCTTGCATCGCGTCATGAATGCGTAAACGTCGGCTTCAGTCACGGCGCTTCAGGGTCGGGCGGCCATCCTGGTCGTCGCCCGAGTTCGGTGTGTCGTCCGTGCCGCTATGCGGCGCGCGGCGGAGTTGGGGCTTGTTGGGGTCCTGGCCGGACGCTTTCTGGCGGTTCCGGAGCATCGCCAGGCGGCTCTTGACGGTTTCGAAGTCAGAGGTGTTCACCACGTATTCGGGCTGCGGCTTCAGGTCCTGCTGGATTTCCCTTTGCGCGGCGCGAACGCGATCGTCCGTGAGCGGATGGGTCGAGAAGACCTTCGAGACCGCGCCGGGCTTGCGCTTCTCCAGCGTCTCGATCTTCTCGAAGAAATCCACGAACGCGGTGGGGTCGTAGCCGGCCTTGTACATGTACTGCAGGCCCAGCAGGTCGGCCTCCCCCTCCATCCCGCGCGAGAACTTCAGGAACCCCAGCGGAACGGCAACCCCGGCCGCTTCCCGGATCGCGAAGCCCGCCCAGCCACCCATGAAGATCAGGGGAATGCTGCCGTAGTTGATCAGTTCGGCGCGGGTCGCCTGGCGCGTGCCGTGCCGGGCCGCGACGTGAGCGATCTCGTGCGCCATGACTCCGGCGAGTTCGGCTTCGCTTTCGGTCTTGAGGATCAGACCCGTGTTGACGAAGAAGAAGCCTCCAGGCAGCGCGAAAGCGTTGATATCTTCGGAGTCGATTACCTTTATAGTGAAGGGAACCTTGGCGTCCGAGTTGCGGACCAGGTTCTGTCCGATGCGATTGACGTACTCGGAAACAACCGGGTCGCTGACGAGCTTGGCCTCCCGCTCGACCTCCTGCGCCATCTGCTTGCCCATCGCTATCTCTCTGTCAAGCGAATAGAAGTTGAGCCCCTTGGCGACGTCGCGGTTGCCGATTCGATCCGGGTCCTTCTCATCCTTCGAGGCTGCGAAGGTGGGAGCGCAGGCCAGGAGCGCATAAAGCACCAACGGAGCCTTGCGTCTCATATGGGTCGCCCCCTTGAACATTAGTATGCACCCGGCGGGGAGGAGAGTGAAGACGGACCGGGTCCGCCCCGCTCAGTCTTCCGGCGGAAACCCCACTACGGCAATGCCGGCGGCCTCGGCCTCGCGGAGCATCTCCGCGCGGTCGAGGAGGAGTGTCCGGCCGGCGTCCACGGCCAGGATGGTGGCCCCGGTTTCGACCATCACGGGAATTGTGTCGAGGCCCACCACGGGAACGTCGAACAGCAGATGGCCGCGGCGGCGGCCCACCTTGACCAGCCGCAGCGGCCGGCCATTGACCAAACCCGCCGCCCGCCACAGCATGGTGTCGGTGCCTTCCATTGCCTCGACGGCTACGCACGCCCCTTCGCACACGGCAACGCTCTGGCCGACATCGAAGCCCGCCAGCGCGTTCGCGATGCGCCGGCCGTATTCCACGTCGGTCAGCTCGTCCTTGGTTGGCTTGCGTTTGGCCAGCGAGCCCTGGCGCGCGACGAGCGGCTTGAGCAGCGAGGTCGAATCGGCGAGGTGTATGCCTTCGCCTTCGAGCACCCCCGCGATGCCGCCGATCAGGGCCTCGGTGTTCCTCTGGGGCAGGGAAGCCAGCAGCTTGATGAGGCGCCAGTCCGGCACGATCCCGGAGAAGAGCTTGGCGTGCTTCACTTGGCCGGCCATCACCACCTCGGTGATGCCCTCTTCTTTGAGGATCTCGATGAGGCGGCCGAGTTGGCCGATCGACACCCAGTGGCAGCGCACCGCCAGCGCCTCCACTTCCTTGGAAGCTTCTTCCTGGATCGCGATCACCACCACTTCGTGCCCGAGCTTGCGGGCGTTCTCCAGCGCCAGGATCGGGAAGCGGCCGTTGCCCGCGATGAGGCCGTAGCGGGTCATTTGATCACGCCGCGCTGGGAGTTGGCGATGAATTCGATCAGCTCGTCGATCTCCGGGGCAGGCTCGATTTCCTCGCGTATGCGCTCGATGGCCTGCGAGGTGTTGAGGCCGGCGCGCGTCAGCAGGCGGAAGGCCTTGTGCAGGCCGTCGCGAGCGGGCGCGGAGAAGCCGCGGCGCTCCAGGCCGATCTTGTTGGCGCCGAAATTCTTTACGACCCGCTCGCTCACTGTCATCGAGAACGGCATCACGTCCTGGGTCACGATGGTACCGGCGCCGACGATGGCGTGCCGGCCGACGCGGCAGAACTGGTGCACGCCGCTCATCGGCTCCACCACCGCAAAGTCGCCCACCGTGACATGGCCCGCGAAGCCTACGCCGTTCCCGACGATGACGTGGTTGCCGATATGGACGTCGTGCGCCACGTGGACGTAGGCCATCAGCAGATTGTCGTCGCCGATCGTGGTGATGAGGCCGCCGCCCTGCGTGCCGCGGTGGATGGTGACGAATTCGCGGATGCGGTTGCGGCTGCCGATGCGGGTTTCCGAATGCTCGCCCTGGTACTTCAAATCCTGCGGAGCGACGCCCACGCTCGCGTACGGGAAGAAGACATTGTCTTCGCCGATTGAAGTGGGGCCCTCGACGAAGATGTGCGCCATGAGCCGTGTGCGCGCGCCGATTTCAACTTCCGCGCCGACGTTACAGTAGGGGCCGATCTCGGCGCTCTCCGCAATGCGGGCGCCGGGGTCGACGATCGCCGTCGGATGGACAGGCATCGGGTGCGTCAGGATTCCGGCGTGGCCGGTGCGGGCGCCGCTGCCAGGCCCACGCCCGCCAGTTTGCACATCACCTCGGCTTCGGCGACCACGACTCCATCCACGGTCGCCGTACCATACATCTTCGCGACGAACGACTTTCGCTTGGCGACTTTCATCTCGATGCGGAGCTGGTCCCCGGGTACGACCGGCTTCCGGAACTTGGCCTGTTCGATCGAGGCCAGGTAGACGGCCTTTTGGGAGCCCATCCCTTGCAGGATCAGGACGCCGGCGACCTGCGCCATCGCTTCCACGATGAGCACGCCGGGCATGACGGGGAACTCGGGGAAGTGCCCCTGAAAGAACGGCTCGTTGCCGGTCACGTTCTTGATTCCGACGATGCGCTCGGCCTCGAGTTCGACGATTCGGTCGACCAGGAGAAACGGGTAGCGATGGGGCAGAATCTCCTTAATCGCTTGTATGTCCAGAATTGGCATTGGGACTCGTATTATAGCAAGAGAGTGGACCCCATCCTTTCTTACCTGCGCGCCAGCGAGCTGGACATGATTGCTTTGATCCGGGAACTGGTGGAATGCGAGTCGCCAAGCGACGAGCCCGCCGCGGTGGCGAGGTTTGCCGAACTGGTGGCGGACAACGTGGCGCGCCAGGCGCTGGTGCACATCCTGCCCGGTGACCCCTTCGGTCCGCACCTCCAATGCGAGTTCGAGCTGCCCGGGGGCGAGAAGGACGGGCAAATCCTGGTGCTCGGCCACTCGGATACGGTGCATCCTCTGGGGAGTCTGGTCGCCATGCCGTTTCGCGAAGCCGACGGGCGCTTGTGGGGACCGGGAGTGCTGGACATGAAAGCCGGCATCGCGTTCACGATCTTCGCCGTCCGTACGCTCCGCGAGCTGGATCTGCCGGTTCGGCGCCGGGTCCTGCTACAGCTCAACTCGGATGAGGAGGTGGGAAGCGAATCCTCGCGCCCGCTGACCGAGCAGGAGGCGCGGCGCAGCGTCGCGGTGCTGCTGGTCGAGCCGGGGACGGGCCTCGAGGGCAAGCTCAAAACCGCGCGCAAGGGAGTGGGCGAATACACGCTGGTGGTCCGCGGGAAGGCGGCGCACTCGGGTCTCGACTTCGCGGCCGGCGCCAGCGCGGTTCTCGAACTGGCGCGGCAGATCGAAAGGATCGCCGGGTTCACCGACCTGGGGCGGGGAATCACGGTGAATCCCGGCGTGATCTCTGGCGGTACGCGGACGAACGTGGTGGCGGTCGAAGCGCGGGCTTCGATCGACGTGCGGGTGATTCGCCTTAGAGACGCAGCCGCGCTCGACCGCAAATTCCGCCGCCTGCGCCCGTTCGACAAGCGTTGCACCATCGAAGTCTTGGGCGGCTTGAACCGCCCACCGATGGAGCGAAGCCCTGGCGTTGTGCGCCTCTTCCGCCGGGCTCAAAAGCTGGCGAGGGATCTGGGCATCGAACTCGAAGAGTCGCTCTCCGGCGGCGGGTCTGACGGCAATTTCACCGCCGCATTGGGAGTGCCGACCCTGGACGGTCTGGGCGCGGTTGGCGAAGGCGCGCACGCGCCCGGAGAGAGCATTCTGGTCAGCCGCCTGGCCGATCGCGCAGCGCTGATCGCGAAGCTGCTCCACGCTCTATAGCACCCTTGTGCCATGATTGATGCCAGGGGGGCTGTTTCCATGCAAAGAAAAGTTCGCAATCTGTTGGTGCTGGCTCTGGGACTCGCAGCGGTCGCGGTGGCCGGGGGCGATCCGTTCGTCGGCACCTGGAAGCTCAACGTCGAAAAATCGAAGGTCAAGCCTGGGCCGCCTCCAATGAGCGAGACCGTAACGATCGCGCCGGACAAGGTAACGGTTAACGAGGTCGCCGCTGCCGGCCAAGCCGTGGACTGGTCCTACGCGCCGGTACAGGGCCAGGAGGCGCCGATCGAAGGCATCCCGGATTCCACAGTCATCGAGAAGCGAAGCGGCGCCGGCAACACGGTGATCGAGCACACCTGGAAGATGAACGGCAGCATGCTGAATGGCCGCGCTGTGATGTCGAAGAACACCAAGACGTTCACCTACACCATGACGGGCACCAACGCCAAGGGCGAAACCGTCGATGAGGTGTTGGTCTTCGAGCGGCAGTAGAGCCTATTCCATACGCAGCGCGGTGGTGGGCCCAATGCGCGCGGCACGGCGGCCCGGGATCACGATCGCTACCAGTGCGGCCGCCAGCAGAACGGCCGGAACCGAGAGGAATGTGACCAGGTCGGTCCCGCTGATGCCGTAGAGCAGGCTGGCGGCCAGGCGGCCCACGGCCAGCGCGATGGCGAGGCCGATGGCCAGCCCCACCGCCGTGAGCGCGAGCCCTTGGCGCACCACCATCGTCAACACACCGCCGGGTTTGGCGCCGAGCGCCATGCGGATGCCGATTTCGCGCGTGCGGCGCCGCACCGAGAAGCTCATCACGCCATAGAGGCCGATCGCCGCCAGGGTCAGGCCGACGGCACCGAATGTCCCCAACAGGGTCGCCGAGATCTGCGGCAGCAGGAGCGACTTGCCGACATGCTCCCGCATGGTCTCCGTCTTCAGGATGGCCAGGTTGGGGTCGAGGGCCGCAATTCGATCGCGTACCGGCCTCACCAGTCCCGCCGGATTCGACGCCGTCTTCACGGCGATGGAGATGCCGAAAAAGGAGAAGACCTTTTCCGGGTGCGCCTCTAGAAACAAGTATGCGCAGCTTTGCGGTTCCTCGCCGAGCGTGCGCGATTTCGAGTTTCGCGCCACGCCGATGACAGTGTAGAGCGTCTTCTCGCCAAGCTCGTCGCTCAGTATCTGCCGTCCCAGAGGGTCCTCGCTCCCGAAGGCGCGTCGGGCCATCGTCTCGTTGACGATTGCGACGTGGTCGTCGCCCGCCTGGCGGCTGAAGTCGTGGCCGCGCAGCAGCGGGATCCCCATCGTCTCCCAATAGCCGCTGCCTACGTTGAAGACGTCCGCCACGACGGTTTGCTCCGCGCGACCCTTGCCGCCCTGGATCTTGAAATCGAAGTTGATTCCACCGATGCTGAGAGGGAGGCTGTCGACGAAACTGACGGAGCGGACGCCCGGCAGCGCCGACACGCGCTCCCTAAGCTGCTGGAGAAACTGCTGCGTCTTCTCAGGGGAATACCGATTCAGCTTCGGATCGACCGCCATGAGCAGGATGTTGTCCGGCTTCATACCGATGTCGATTGAGGATGCGTTGCCCAAGCTGCGAAGAAACAGGCCTGCGCCCACCAGCAGCACCAGAGACAGTGCCACCTGAACCACCACCAGGGCATTGCGCAGGCTGAACCGGCGGAGGCGGCCGAACACCGGCGCGTCGTTCTTGAGCGCCTCGACCAGATCCGGGCGCGTGGAGCGCAACGCCGGCGCCAGGCCGAACAGGATGCCGGTCAGGATCGACAGCCCGCCCGTGAAGAGGAGCACGCGGAGGTCTACGTTGAAGTCGAACACGATGGGGAAAGGCAGCGGCAACTGGAAGCGGGAGATGGCTGCCGCGGCGAGCGCGGCAAGAAGAAAGCCGGCCGCGGCGCCGGCCAGAGCCAGCAGGACGCTCTCCACCAGCAATTGGCGGATCACCTGGCGCCGGGTGGCGCCGATCGCCAGGCGTATGGCGATCTCCCTCTGCCGTCCCGTGGCGCGGGCGAGCAGCAGGTTGGCCACGTTCGCGCAAGCCACCAGGAGCACCAGTCCCACCACTACCATCAGGACGGCCATCATGCCCAGCGCCTGAGTGCTGGCGCCGCCGATCAGGCCGCCGGCCGCATCGAGGGTAACTGACTCGTGGCGCTTCTCATCCTTGCGGTAGGCTTGGTCCAGCCGTTTCTTGACCACGTTGACGACGGCCACGGCCTGGGAGCGGCTGACGCCGGGCTTGAGGCGGGCATTCAGCAGCAGCCAGTGGGCGTCCCGCTTGCTCCTCATCGAGTCCTTGCCGAGGTCGGGCATCAGTTGCTCGGCCATCGATAGCGGTGCCCAGAAGTCCGACTGGATACCGTGGTCCGTGCCCCAGAAACCGGCGGGGGCGACGCCGATGACGGTATAGCGCTGTCCGTTTAGCGCCACCGTGCGGCCAGGCACACTCGGGTCCGAACCGAAGCGTCGTTGCCAAAGCGCATGGCTGAGCACCACCACCGTGCCGCTGCCCGCGCCCTGATCGTCTTCGGGCAGGATGCCTCGGCCGACGACCGGATTCACGCCCGCGAGGCGGAAGTAATTGCCACTGACCACCTGGCCCCAGACGCGCTCGGGCTGCCCGTTCCCGCCGATGCTGGCGGGAATGAACGGGAAGTGGGCAGCGATCCCTTCAAAGACCTGCGAGGTCTGGTCGCGATAGTCCAGGTAGTCGGGATAGGAGAAGGACCGGCCTTCGGAGAAGATCACCAGCCGTCCGGGGTCCTTCACCGGCAGCACGCCCCACAGCAGGCCGTTTGCCACGCTGAATACCGTAGCGTTCGCCGCAATGCCCAAGGCGACCGAGACGATGATGGCGGCGGTGAAGCCGGGAGTCTTCGCCAACGTGCGCAGGGCGAAACGCGCGTCTTGCAGCAAGGAAGCCATACAAGAAGTAACGAGCCCAACACGTGGGAAGTTCCCGGACTCGCTTGGTGGGGCAGGGCCTGCACGCCCGCCCCACGGCCCTACCGGGCCGCCTTCAGCAAGGGCGCGTAGTAGCCGGGGCGGGCGAAGGCGCGCAGATGGCGCTCGCGGGCCGGGCGGGAGAGCTTCAGCTCGACCCGGTGGTACTTGCCGTCGGCGTTCCGCGGCGCCGGAGAGTAGCCGAGCACATACTGCTGGCGGATGTCTATCTTCTGCATGATGCCGGCCAGGTCCTTGGGGGACCAGGCTTCGAAGTACCTGCCGCCCGTAGCGTTCGCGAGCGCGGCGAGGACGTCGGCCCCGGTGCGCTGGACGGGCTCGCCGGGCGCGTACTGCGCGGGATGGATGTCCACACCGATCGAATACAAGCTGACGTCGGTTTCACGCAGGGCATCGAGCAGTTCTCTCTCCGTATAGCGGCTTTGGTTGTCTTCTCCGTCGGAAATGACCAGCAAGGCCTTCCTTGGATTGCGCCCTGTGCGAACGTAGCCGGCGGCCAGGTACACGGAATCCAGAAGGGCGGTCTGGCCGTCTCCCCTGATTCCACCGAGGCAGTGGAACACGTCCTCGGGGTCGCGCACGAAAGGCAGGCTGAGCTGCGGACGGCTCCGCACGGTCACGACGGAAAACTCGTCCGCCGGATTGGAAGTATCCAGAAACGCCCTCAACGCCTCGCCCGCCAAGGCGATCGAGCGCGCCATGCTGCCACTGGCGTCGAAGACGATCACGACCGAAAGGGGGACGTCTTCTGTGGAAAGACTGGCGATCTGCTGCAAAACTCCGCCCTCGAACAGTCGGAAGTCGGTCTTTCGGAGGTCCGGAACGAAGTGATCGGAGCCGTCCACCACAGTCGCACTGATCAGGACGAGGTTCGAATCGGCGCGCAGAAGTCCTGGGCTGGACGCGCCTTCGAGCGCGCCTGCAACCGTCAACAAGAATCCCAGAAGAAGGATTCTGCCCATTTGCCCCTCGATACTAGCCCGCTCTGGCCAGAAGGCCTATACCGCCCTCCTGGTATATCAAGGCGCCGCGACACGGTAGCCTTCTTTACCGCAAAAGGCCCAGCGCGTACTGCAGCGCCGCATACTGTATCTGATAGTCATACTTGGCGCCAAGATTCTCGACTTCTGCTTCGGTGACGTTTAATTGTGCCTGGGTCAGCTCGATGATCGATGCCAGGCCGAGATTGTAGCGGCCCTGGGCCAGGTTCAGAGCGAGGGCAGCCTGGCGCAGGAACTGCGCGGTGACGTCGATGCGCTGGTAGGCGGTCCCTTCCGGGATCCGGCGATCCCGCTCACCGGCTATGAGCCCGACGACGGCCGGGCGGTCTGGGCGGCGCCCATCCTTCCAGCCGAGCCGGCGTGCAGCGGTCAGCAGTCTGTCTACGACCTGCCGCATCCCAGGCTGAGTGTAAGGGGAGACCCCGCCGCCGCGTATACCGGATGGCAGGTAGTCGTGGCCCAATCGCCCGGTACGGTCACGCCGGCCTGCCGTCATAGCTTGCGGGCAAGGCGGCTGTCAAATAGAGTGAAGTTGTGACAGCGCAGGAAGCCTACGACTTGACTACCCGCGGAGGCGCAACGGACTTTGCCAGGCTGATCGCAGCCTGCGAATCGTTCGGGCCTTATTGCCTGATCGGAGGGCTGGCGGTCAATTGCTATGTTGAGCCGGTATACACGCTCGACGCGGACCTCGTAGTCGTCTCCTCAAACCTCCCGAAGCTGTCGGCCCACCTCCAGGGCCAGGGCTTGCCCGAAAGCGAACTCCGGATCCAATTCACGACCGACGAGCGATACCAGGCGTTCCTGCCACGCTCGGTGGAGGCCGGCGTCCTGGGGGTTCCGGTGAGGGTCGCCTGCCTCGAGGACGTCACCCGCGGCAAACTATGGGCCTACGGCGATCCCCACCGCCGCCTGAGCAAACGAAAAAAGGACGAACTGGATCTGATCCGGCTCGCCGAGGCGCATCCCGAGCTGAGCCTGCACTACCCAGCCGAACTGCGGGAACAACTCGACCGCGGCTAACCGTGCCGTCCCGCGCCTACTGCCAGACCTGCAATACCCCCTGGGCTGACTTGTTCCAAGGCGTGTAGTCGGTGTCGGTCGCTACGTTTGGGGGCGTAATAGACCAGGCCCACCAGAAGTTGCCCAACATGACCGCGTTGTGCTGGCTCCAAACCTCGTACATGGCCTCGTAGCAGTTCATTTGCTCCGATTGGTCGGCAGCGCCGCTGTTGCTGTAGTCCCACGGGGCCATGTTCGCTCCGCCGAAACTCCGGTAGCCGATCTCAGTGAAGATCACCGGCTTCCCATTGTGCGCCGCCGAGAAATTCAGCACGTCCTGGACGATGTGCTCGCCCCACCGGTTCGAGGACCAGGCGGCAACAAGCTGGGCGAGCGTCGGGTCGGCGTGGTCGGTCAGGGGGAAATAGGCGTCCAGGCCCATCAAATCCATCTCCGGATTGTCCCAGAAGGAGACCTTCGTGAATTCGTCGGTAGCGGAGGTGGCGTTGGCGGCATAGGTGAGCTTCCCGGTGTATCCGGTGCCGCGGATCGCCGCGATAACGTTGTTCCACAACGACTGATTCGCGTACCCGGTCATGGTCGCAAGCTCGGTGCCGATACACAGCATCTCGACGCCGTTGTTCTTGGCGATCGTGGCGTAGTGCGTGATGAACGTGGTGTAACTCTGGAACCAGGCGTTCGTATCGGTCGGCGTGATCTGGCCTCTCCAACTGCAGGTGGAGGTGGTGTTGGTAACATCCACGTGGGGCTTCAGCATTACCTGGACGCCCTGCGCGTGAAACCCTGCAATCGCCGCCATCACGTCACTGTCGGTGGGGGTCTGGCTGGTCACCCCGATGGTGTTCGAACTGCACGTGGGCATGTATTGCGTCACCAGTACGCCAGCCCATGTGGAACCGGTGGACGCCAGGGCATCCTCGGCGATCGTCGCCGACCCGCCGCTGTATTCGCCGTTCCACCATGAAACGAACGTGATCCCGTTGAAGCCGAAGCCGGACTGATTTGCCGCCACCTTCACCGCCGCGCTCCCCGCTTTCGTAGGGTCGGCCGCTGAAGTGGCGGTGATGGTGACCGCGCCCGCGGCGCTCGGGGCCACGAACGCGCCCGTCGCCGAAATTGTTCCCGCGGACGCCGACCAGTTCACGGCCGTGCTGAAATTTCCAGTCCCTTGGACCGTGGCCGTGCATTGCTCCTTCCCTCCCAGCGCCACAATAGGGTTGGGACAGGACACGGTTACCGAGGTGATCGTGGGGAGCGGCGTAGGCGTGGGCGTCGGTGCCGGGGGCGGGCCGAAATAGCCGTTGATGTCGAGGATCACGTGGGTGGGGTTGGTCGTATAGATGCTGATCGCGCCGTTCGTCCCGGCCGGAACGATCGCCGCGTTCGCCACCACCGCTCCGTCGAAGGAGTTCAACGTCGAAACGAACGGCTGCGCCGAGCCGGTCGGCCATGCCGAGAGATAAGACAGCGCCCCATCGGGGACAACGGTCACGTTCAGCGAATACGCCGCCGCTGTCGAAGGCACGGAGCACCCGCTGGCCGGGATCGCGAACGAACGCGTGCTCCCCGTGCCCATTTCCGGACCGCCGAACGGGCCATTGGCATTGCGCGTATCCGCCACCCGGCACGGCGCCACCGGGTAGAGCGCCAGTTCACCCGTGCCTCCGGCGCCGCCGAAGTAGCCGTTGATGTCCAGGATCGCGTCGGTCGGATCGGTGACAAACACGGAGATCGATCCATTGGTGCCCGCCGGAACCAGGGCGGCATTGGCCACCACCTTTCCGGTCCAGGAGTTCAGAGTAGAGACGAACGGTTGAGAAGATCCCGTCGGCCAGGTACTCAGATAACCGAGATAGCTCGTGTCCGGAACCGCCGTGATATTGAGGGAGTAAGCGGTCGCAGCCGCCGGCATCCCGCACGTAGCGGCGGGGATGGCGAACTCTCTGGTCTGGTTCGCGGACAAGGAGGGTCCGCCGAACGGCCCGGTCAGACCCCGTGTGTCGGCGACCCGGCACGGCGTGGCGGGATAGAACGAGTACGAAGTAACGCTGCCGGTCGAATCGAAATAGCCGTTGATATCCAGGATTACATCGGTCGGATTGCTGACGAACACGCTCACCGCTCCGCCCGAGCCGGCCGGGACGATGGCCGCGTTGGCCACCACGGTCCCGCCGAACGAATTCAGAGTGGAAACCAGAGGCTGCGGCTGCCCGGTGGGCCACAGCGTCAGGTAGCTGAGCACGCCCGCGGGCACGACCGTGACGTTGAGCGAATAGGCCTGGGCAGTGGCCGGGATATTGCATCCGCTCTGTGGAATCGGGAAGGAGCGCACCGAGCCGGCCGCCGGCGTCGGGCCGCCGAACGGCCCGTTGGGATTGCGCGTGTCTGCCACGCGGCAGGGAATCACCGGCACGAACCGCGAGCCCGCCGTCTGCGCCCGCGCGACGCTAACGCCCGCCATCCCCGCGCACCACGCGATCAGAAGATAGCGATTCACGGCTTCACCCCCGTGTGAGTAAGGCACCAGCTCACAGTCACGACCTCGTCACCCACCGCGATGCCGCGCGATCCTCCGACCTCGCGGCCGGCCGAGCAATCGGCCTTCGCCGCGCAGCCCTTTTCGCAGCCCACGATCTTCGTCACGCGCACACTGTAATGCGTCTTGTCGATAGCCGCGACCGTGCCGCAGTAGCCGTCTCCGCCCCAGGGCCGCACGCAGACCGTGTCGCCGACCGAACTGCCCGTCGACCGAGCCCCTGCCTGGAGCAACAGGGCGGCGATGTCGTTGTGACCCGTGCGCTCAGCCGTTTTGAGGGCCGACTCCCAACCCCGCGCAGCGAGATTCAGATCCGCGCCGGATTCCACCAACAGGCGCGCGGCGTCAAGGCTGCCTCCCGCCGCGGCCGCGATCAGCGGCGTCTGGCCGTCGTGGGCGCCTGCGTTCAGATCCGCTCCGTTGGAGATCAGCAACCGCATGGCCGCCACTTGCTCCGCTGCCGCCGCTTCGATGAGAGGCGTGCGCCCGTCCTTGTCGCGAGCGTCGGGATCGGCGCCCTGCTTGAGCCGCGACTGGAGGAGCGCCACGTCGCCGCTTCGCGCGGCCTTGTGAAGGTCGTCCTGGGCCAACGCCGCGGGCGCGCATGCCAGAACCAGCAGCGCAACGATTGCACGTTGATAAACATTCATAATGTCGTCCTCGATCTGGACGATTCTACCACCGCCGACTCGGCCTCCTGCCTCTGCTATCATCGCCAACTGGAGATTCCTTATGCTTCGCCCTTTCGCCATTCTGCTTCTTGCCGCCTCGTGTTTTGCCTCCTCCTCCCCCAACCAACCTCAGGCCATGCTGAGCGACCCCGTCGATGTCAGCGGCGACTTTCACGACTTCGCCAACACCTACTTCCTGGCCGACAGCCTGTCCGATTTCGATCCCGCCACCGGAACCGGCACGCTCAACTGGCAGCGCAACCACCTCTACCCGCGCATGGCGTTCAACACCATGGAAGGCGCGCTCCAGCCCTTCCACGGCGTGACGTTCCCCGAGGTCGAGTACGCCGTCAACCCCGCCCTTCCCTTCTCGATCCAGTTCGTCTCGCCGCGGACCGTACGCATCCGGGTACGCACCTCCCTCGAGGCCAAGCCTGCGGCCGAAGAGCTGATGTTGGTGGGCGAGCCGCCCACCGACCGTTCCTGGCAGATGACGAAGATCGACGGCGGCTACCGCTACACCAGTGTGGCCGGCTCCGTAAGCATTTACGAAAAGCCCTGGCACATCGAGTTTCGCGACGCGAAAGGCCGCCTGCTCACGCGCACCAATCATGAGACGGATAACGGCCGGACGCAAGTGCCGGTGCTGCCCTTCTCCTTCATTCGCCGGCCCTCGGACTACTCGCGAAGCCTGGCGGCCGTGTTCTCGCTCTCGGCGGGAGAGAAGCTCTTCGGCTGCGGCGAGTCGTTTGCCGAGTTGAACAAGCGCGGGCAGAAGGTCGTGCTCTACGTCAATGACGCGCAGGGCCCCGAGAGCACGCGCATGTACAAACCCGTCCCGTTCTTCCTGAGCGACCGCGGCTATGGCATGTTCGTCCACACTTCCGCTCCGGCCACCTTCGACTTCGGCGCGTCCTACCAGGGCACCACCGCGCTGGAGCTGGGCGACGACGAGCTGGACCTGTTCGTCTTCCTCGGCCAGCCGAAGGAGATCCTCGACGAGTACACCAACCTCACCGGAAAGGCCGCCATGCCGCCGCTGTGGAGCTTCGGCCTGTGGATGAGCCGTATCACCTACTTCTCTGAGGACGAGGTGCGGGGCGTGGCTGCCAGGCTGCGCGCGGAGCGCCTCCCCGCCGACGTGATCCACATCGACACCGGCTGGTTCGAGCACGACTGGCGCTGCGACTACCAGTTCTCCCCCACCCGCTTCAAGGACCCGGCCAAGATGATCGCCGACCTGAAACAGCAGGGCATCCACATCTCGCTCTGGCAGTTGCCCTATTTCGTTCCGAAGAACCGGCTGTTCCCCGAGATCATCGAGAAGGGTCTCTACGTAAAGGACGGCAAGGGCAACCTGCCCTTCGAAGATGCGGTGCTGGACTTCTCGAATCCCGCGACCGTGAAGTGGTACCAGAGGAACCTCAGCAGCTTGCTCGAGATGGGCGTGGGCGCGATCAAGGCCGATTTCGGGGAATCCGCGCCGCTCAACGGCGTGTACGCCAACGGGCGCACCGGTTTCTACGAGCACAACCTGTACCCGCTGCGCTACAACAAGGCCGTGGCCGGCATAACCCGCGAGATCAGCGGCGAGAACATCATCTGGGCACGCAGCGCGTGGGCCGGCAGCCAGCGCTACCCGCTGCACTGGGGCGGCGATGCTGCCACCACCGATATCGGTATGTCGGCGACCCTGCGCGGCGGCCTGTCGCTGGGCCTGAGCGGCTTCAGTTTCTGGAGCCATGACATCGGCGGCTTCGCCGGCTTTCCCGGGCCCACCCCCGAGTTGTACCGCCGCTGGCTGCCCTTCGGGATGCTCACCTCGCACAGCCGCTGCCACGGCGCTCCGCCCAAGGAGCCCTGGCTGATCGGCGCCGCCTTCACCGACGATTTCCGCCGCGCCGACGAGTTGAAGTACCGCCTGATGCCCTATGTCTACGCCCAGGCCAAGGACTCGAGCGAGCGCGGCCTGCCCATGCTGCGCGCCCTTTTCATCGAGTTCCCGGACGATGCCGGCTCCTGGACTGTCGAAGACGAGTACCTTTTCGGCTCTCAGATCCTGGTGGCGCCGCTGTTCGAAGCGGGCAGCACGGGCCGCGACGTCTATCTGCCGCCGGGCCAGTGGATCGACTACCAGACCGGCCACACCTACGCCGCCGGCTGGCACCGCATCGAGGCCGGGAGGATTCCGGTGGTCATGCTGGTGCGTGACGGCGCCGTGATCCCGCACATTGCGCTGGCCCAATCGACCATGCAGATGGATTGGACGAAGCTCGACCTGGTGGTCTTCGCCTCCGGCGAAAAGGCCGAAGGGTTGGTGTGCCTGCCCTCGGACCGCGTGCTGCGGAAAGTGTCTCTGGCCAAGAAGGGCGGAGCGTTCGCGGCAGCGGAAAACTCGGGCATGACCGTCAAGCTCTACAGCGCAGCGGGCATTCCGGGCCTGGCCGACTCGCACTGAGCGGCTGGCGTTCCGCTCCCAGGAAATCCCAGATGTCACCGGACATTCCGGGCCGCAAAGCGGCGCGTGGCTGCCGCGCCGCTGGCATTGCCTCGGAGTATTAGGGCGCATTTAACGACGTAATGCAAACGGGTTGTTGACGCCGCGGATCATTTCGAGATAAGATCATCCGGTATTCTCCCTAAAAAGGCGGCCCACGCATGAAGAAGAACGTCTGGTCTGGACTTGCGATACTCCTCTTCCCCTTACTGGCGGCTGCTCAGCAGCCCGTCTCGGTCCCGGATGCGGTGATTGAAGACTTCTCCAACATGCTCACCGTTACCGACTCCGGATTCGACCAGTTCTCAGGCAACATAGGCACAATAGGCTCCGGAGCATTCCTCATCGGGCGCACTTCCGGCCGCCCGGCGATGACTTTCCACTGGGATTTTTCCGGGGCGTCCGCCTTGAAAGCGAACAGCGGCGTCTTCTTCTCGCTGTTCGGATTGACCGCCACCCAGGTCTCCCTCGATCTCAAGACGGTCGTCACCGAACGGTTTCCGGAGCACAGCCTGAATCTGAATCAGGTTGACGGCGCCTTGGCGGAGCCCGGCGGCCCGCGCAGCTACCTGGCCGTTGGCGTCTCCCTGATCTATCAGGGCGCGGCGCCGCTCAACCTGCGCTTGGAGTTGCAGGACTCCGCCGGCGGCGGACGGTTCGCGCGCTTCCCCTTGCAGCCTTCCACGGACCGGCAGACCATTCTCTGGGATTTCCGCGCAAACTACACGCCGATGGGCCCCGACCTGGATCTCACCCAGGCCAAGCAGCTTAACATCGTTGTGGAGCCGAACAACCCCGACAGCGGCACGTTGATCATCGACCGGCTCTGGTTCACGCCGAACCAGGCGGCGACGGAGCCCACCACCCAAGCTGGCCTGCTGGACCTCGCCGGCCGGCGGTCCTGCCAGTACTTCATCGACTGGTCATCGCGCAAATCCGCCTCGTTCGGAATCCCTCAGGACCGCAGCACCTTCGCAGATCTGCTTACGGTCGGCGGCATTGGCTTCGCTCTGCCCTGCTATGCGATCGCGGCGGAACGCGGCTGGATCGCGCGCGACGACGCCGCGCAGCGCACCGTGTCCGTCTTGCGCCGGATCGCCGACCCCACGCTCTACTGCTCCGATCCCGTGGGATGCGTGGGCTATCGAGGCTGGCTGTATCACTTCCTCGGCCCCGATGGCCTGCGCAAACAGAACTTCTACACGCCGCTCAACACCGTCGAGGTGTCGACCATTGACACCTCGCTGGCGCTGGCCGGCGCGCTGGCCGCCCAGTCCTACTTCAACGGAGACACCGGCGTCGAGCCCGAGATCCGCACCCTGGCGCAGCAGTTCTATGACAACGTCGACTGGACCTTCATGATCGAGCCGAGGTACAGCGCGTCCGATCCGAAGGCCAACCACTTTTTCCTCGGCTGGAAACCGCTGGAGGTTCGCGACAACAGGGTAGCCCAGTTCCTCTGGCCGGATGCCTATGGCACCGGAGACTACTCCAGCGCCGGGGGGCAGCCGCAAGTGATCGACTACTACACCGACGAGGGTCTGCTCATGACGCTGCTGGCCCTGGGCTCGACCCGGCAGCAGGTTCCGGCGGACGTCTACTGCGCGCCGCAGCGGGTATTATCGCCGGCCGGGATCGTAAAGACCTGGCCGGGGTCCCTGTTTACCTTCTTCTTCGCTCGCGCGTTTCTCGCCACCGAGCAATTCACCCTGCCGCCCTGCCCCGGCGAGCAGCCTGTGGACTGGCTGGCGAACTCGCGCCGCGCCTTCCAGGAAGCGATCCAGGACACGGCGCCGGCGCCCGGCGCCTGGGGAATCTCCGCCGCGGCGAGCCCTTCGAACAGCTACCAGTCCTACGGTCTGCCCGCCCTGGCCATCGATCCGACCCCGGCGAAGGATGGCACGGTTACCTACTACGGCATGGCGAGCGCCGCGGGCTTCGGCGACGACCTCGCAGCCGACGCCGCCCAGGCACTGGGCGATGGTTGGGCCCGGGGCCATTGGCAGCACCGCTTTGGACTGCCCGACGCGTTCAACGCCGATGCGCTGCAGGCCTTCCCCGCCGCGGTGCGCACGAGCGCGGAGGCTGAGAGCGGCAAAACCGATGGCACGATCCAGCAGCGCTCGAACGCATCCAACGGGAAGACGGTTTGGTTGCAGGACGGGC
>Ga0265316_10001922_pt1 | contig 21826 bp, 20 predicted proteins | sample 4522metaG_FD_202092 | JGI IMG/M metagenome (GOLD analysis project Ga0265316, IMG submission 202092) | Rhizosphere microbial communities from Carex aquatilis grown in University of Washington, Seatle, WA, United States - 4-5-22 metaG | ecosystem: Host-associated > Plants > Roots > Rhizosphere >... | reverse complement strand
CTGCTCGAACTGGCCGCGGCCCTGGATTACGAGGTGCTCAACGCGCCCGGCCTCGCGCCGGTGTCTTCCTCTGCCAACCTCGCTTTGCAGATGAGGGTGAAAGAAAATTTCGTGCTCGTTCCGCGCACATGATCCCCCCCGCCGAGCCTTTCCGTCAAATTCTGCCCGATCTCGCGGCGTATCGCCGGGAGTTTCTCTCGGCCGGAGTGACGCTGCCGCTACCCACCGTACCGTGGCGGGCGGAGGGTCTGTTGGCCGCGCTGCCGCCACCGCCGGCCGGACGTCGCGGTTGGCCATGGACCACGCAGACCGAACCGTTCGCAACTCCATCGGACGACTGGCCGCAGATCACCATCGCAACCCCGTCTTACCAGCAAGGCGACTACCTCGAGGAAAACCTGCGTTCGGTTTTGTTGCAGAATTACCCGCGCCTCGAGTTTGTCGTGATGGACGGCGGCTCGACCGACGCCTCGCCCGCGGTCATCGATCGCTATCGTCCCTGGCTCAGCTACGCACAAACCGCCCGCGACCGGGGCCAGGCCCACGCCATCAATCTCGGTTTCAGTCTGGCGGCAGGCGATGTTTTTGGCTGGCTCAACAGCGATGATTTTCTCCTGCCGGGCGCGCTGCGGCGGGTCGCCCAGGCCTGGCGGTCGGGAGCAGAGTTCATTTACGGCGACGGCCTCAAACTTGATCAAGTGTCCGGCCGTCGGCATTACGTTGTGGCGAATTACGCTCATCCGCGGTACGTAAAATTCCCCGAGCTCGTGCTCCAACACTCGACCTTTTGGTCCGCGGCTCGGCATCGGCCGATCTGGGAAGAACAGCAGTGCGCGCTCGACTACGAACTTTGGATCCGGCTATTGCCAGGGTTGCGGGTGCGCCATGTCCGCTGCGCTCTGGCCGTCGCTCGCCAACATGCGGAGGCCAAGACCTACAATCCGACGATGAAACTACGCTGGACCGAGGATTCCGAACGCAATGGGCTAGCCCACCCCACCCTTTACCGTCGAAGGCCTTGGCTCGATCGCGAATACCGTCTCGTACAGCGGGTCGCGCGTGGCTGGCGTGCGCGCGGCGTGGCGGCGCGTTGCGAGCGACTGCGCCGTGAGTGCGGTTGGGACGAAACTGTCTCTTCGACTCTCTGGATTCCGCCTCATATCTGACTATGGCTGCCCAAGTTCGCGTATATTTGATTGCATTCCACCGGCCCGAATTACTACCACGCGCCGTCGAAAGCCTCCGTCGGCAGACGTTCACCAACTGGGTCTGCGAAGTGCAAAACGGCGACCCGGCAGACGTCTTTCCGACGCGCTTCTTCGACCAACTCGGCGATGCGCGCTTCACGCTCCGTGCTCCCGACCACCTCATCGGACCGGTCGAGGCTTTCAATCTCGCGCATACGCCGGCCCGCGAACCCTATCAGTCGCTCCTCGAAGATGACAATTGGTGGGAGCCGCAATTTCTCGCCACCATGCTGGCGGAGCTTGACCGGCATCCCACGGTCGACCTGGCCTGGGCCAACATGCGCGTCTGGCAGGAACTCGAAGGGAATCGATGGCAGGACACTGGCAAATGCGTGTGGGCGCCCGATCGTTGGACAGAACCGTGTCTGTTTTCCTGGCCACAACTCCTGCAGTTCGGCGATATTCTCTACTCGAATGGCGCTATGCTGCTTCGTTCCCGAGCGGCCGCGCGCCTCATCATGCCAGCAAACACGCCGCGCGACATGATCGAGCATACGCGCGAACGCTTGATGCGCTATCCCATCCTGCTCGTGCCGCAACCGCTAGCGAACTTCTCTCTCACGCGCCGCACGTTCCGTTCCACCGATTACACCGGTTGGGGGCAAAGCCAGGCGATGCTCGGTGCGTCGTTCTTGCGACAGGTACCCATGACCCCCGCGGCATGTAGACAACTTTGGGCGCACAGGCGCCAACTGCGGCCGCGCGCGTCCGGCAAGTTGCTTTTTGCCGCACTACTCGCACGTAAGTTTCGTTTTCTCGTTTATGCCCAGCCAGCAGACTGGCTCGGATTTCTTGCCGGTTGCGTCCGCCATCCGTTCGTAACTTTGGCCATTTTGTGCGCCAAGCAACGCCATGCCGATTTTTGGAACGTTTTGAACAAGATCACCGCCGCGCGTATCTCCGAGGCGCACGACCTCGGTTTTCGTACGCTCGACACCAACACATTGTTGGACAAGCAGCATCCTTCCCCCGTTACGTAAGTTGCCGGGTTCATGACTGCCACCCGCCGCGTTCTCGTCATCACTTCCGGCCCCCTCAGCCGTAATCCAAGCCCGTGGAAAGAACCGCTCACGCTCTCCGCGGCCGGTGCATTCGTTTTCGCCGTGCTGCTCGCCGCCTGCACGTATCGCGAAGGCCGCTTGCTCACCTTCGATGGCTACCACTACTGCGAACTCGCCAAGCAATTCACCACCGGGTGGCCTGATCGTTTCGGCAATCACTGGCCATTCGGTTATCCGCTGGCGGGCGCGTTGCTCGCACGGCTGGGGCTGCCCGCGTATGAGTCGCTGGTAGTCATTTCCTGCGTCGCGCTTTTTCTGTTGCTGGCGTTGGCGGCCCACATCCTCGCGACCCAACCCCTGCGCTGGATGGCCCTCGCCGCGTTCGCGGCGGCCCCAATTGTCCCCACCCAGCTTTTTGGTATTCTGACGGAACTGCCCTTCGCCACCACCCTGCTGGGGCTCGCCTTCTGCCTGTCGCGCTGGCCGGCCCGCGAGGCGCTCTGGGGTGCGGCGGCCTGCGTCGTGCTTGCCCTCACCGTTCGTTATGCCGGTGTGATCGCATTCGCCGTGCTGGGCACCTGGACTATTTTCTGCTGGTCTGAATTGCGTGCCGCCGGGCGGCGGCGCGAAGCGGTCGTCGCCGGGCTGCTCGCACTGGCGGTCGCAGGCGCCCTCCTCGCTTTGAACGTGCTGAAATCGGGGCACGCCAGCGGAGCGGGCCGCGGTGGCGCGCCCGGACTCGGCGCGTTGCCCGCGGAACTGGCTGATTTCGGTTGGTCGGTGCCTTCGGCGTTGATCGCGGGCGGCGTGCGCGACTTCGTCGAGGTGGGTGGAACTTTCGGCCGGATGATCGGTGGTATAATTTTCGGCGCGATCGCGGGCCTCTGTGGGTGGGCCTGGTTGCGTCCGCGCTCCCCCTTTTCCCGGCCGCTGGCCCTGAGTGCGTTCGGCTACGCGGCCGGCATGGCGGTGCTGCATTGCGTCGGCGACTTCGACTCACTCTACGGCGCCCGCACGTTTTTGCCGGCGCTCGTGCCACTGGGTCTGCTCGTCGTCGAGCGGCTGGACTACCGGCGGTTCTGGATCGGACTCGGCTGCGGCGCGGTGGTCGCCGCGGGTATGGTGGCGTCCGTGCGTGGCATCAGCCGCGAGATTGGCGGCGATGTGCGGGCGGCGGTCGCGCCGCTCCGGGCACGGCTGCTCCCTCGCGATACGGTGGCGATCAACGACCACGCATTCTCCCTTTCGGCGTATCTGCCGCAGCGAACGTCGCGCGTTTGGGCGGAATACTGGCGCGATGATTTTCCGGAACGGTTTGTGATCATCAGCGGCAAACCCCTCAACCGGTCGGGGACCGAGGCGGCCCTGCCCGCCGCGTGGGCCCAACTGTGCGCACGCCTCGTCGCCTCCGGCCGCTATGGCTACGTGGTGGAATCACCCGCGCTCATTTTGCTGGAGAAAAAACCCGCCGCCCCTTGAGCCCGCTCGTGTCCATCCTGATCCCTTGCTACAATGCCGAGCCGTGGCTCGCCCAGACACTGGAGTCCGCCCTGGCGCAGACGTGGCCCCACCAGGAGATCATTGTGGTCAACGACGGCTCGACGGACCGAAGCCTCCAGATCGCCCGCCAGTACGAGGGGCGCGGCCTTCGCGTCCTCCATCAACCGAACCGGGGCGCGAGCGCCGCCCGCAACGCCGCGTTCGCCGCCTGTCGGGGTGAATGGATTGAATTTCTCGACGCCGACGATTTGCTCGCGCCCGACAAGATCGAGCGACAGATGCAGCTGGCCGCGACCGTCGGCCCCGCTTTCATGCTATGCGGGAGCTGGAGCCGTTTCGCGCACTCCCCGGCGGACGCGGATTTTCCCCCGCAGCCGCTTTCCGGCGATTTTACTCCGACCGACTGGACGGTGACAAAATTCGAGCGAAATGCGATGACCCATCCGGCCGCCTGGCTCACTCCGCGAGCGCTCGCCGAACGGGCTGGACCGTGGGACGAAAGCCTCTCGCTCGACGACGACGGCGAGTACTTCACGCGCGTGGTGCTGGCTTCGCGCGGAGTGCGCTGCTGTCGTGAAGCCGTGTCGTACTACCGTTCCGGTCTGGCCGACAGTCTGAGCCGCACGAAATCGGAGAAAGCCTGGGCTTCCGCCTATCGCTCGGTGGAATTGTCCACCGGCCGGCTGCTGGCGGCGGAAGACACACCGCGAACCCGGCGCGCCTGCGCCACGGCCTGCCGCCAATTTTGTTTCGAGGCGTATCCGCAAGCGCGCGCGCTGAGGGCCCGGGCGGAAGGCCGCCTGCACGAGCTCGGCTTCGTGCTGGGATCGCCCGACTGGGGTCCCGCGTTCAAGGCACTGTCCCGCATCACCGGCTGGCGCTTCGCGCAACGTGTCCGGCAGTGGTCGCACCAACTGGGCTACAAACGCCTCGCCACCCTCTGGCAGCGGCGCTAGACGCGTCGACCGATTCCTCCCCGCACCCGCTGCCACCAATACTCCCTCGTGAAGGACTCATTCCCCGCGCACACGGTCGTCATGACAGCCTGCATCCAGCCGGAGGCGCAATTCGCCGCGCAATTGCTGCGCATCAGCCCCGCCGTCCGACGACGCGATTATGAGGAGGCGCTGCGGTTCTGGCTCGCGCTGCCGGAGCCGCGCATCACCGGCATCGTATTGATCGAAAACTCCGGCGCCGACCTCGCGTCGCTGGCCCGGGTGGCGGAAGACTTCAATCCCTTCGGACGAAAACACGAATTCATTTCCGCGCCAGGCAGCCCGACCCCGCCCGGTTTTCATTATGGGTACACCGAATTCCGCATGATCGACGAGGGGCTGGCGCAAAGCCGGGTTTACCGCGAGAACGCGGCGTTGATCAAGGCCACCGGGCGCTACCGGTTCCCCACCATCAGCCGGCTCCTGCGCCGGTTGCCCGCCGACTATGCGGTGGCCGTCGACGCCCGCAACAATCGGCATTTCGTACCGCAGAACCAGTACTACATTACCGCGCCCTTGCTCCTCGCGCGCCGCGATTTCTTCGAAGCGCACATACGGCGCATCTACCAGCGGATGAAACCGCCTCCGCCCTGGCGTGGGCAATTCATCGAGGATCTGTTGTGCGATGAACTCATGCCGATGGCCGGCCAGCCGGGCGTGATCTTGCGCTGGCCGGTCAACTGCGACCCCGACGGGGTCGGCGCCGACGGCGGCCCTTACAATACCGCGCGTAAAAAAATTTTGCGATTGGCTCGCGGTCTGGGGAGACGACTGGCCCCGTATTGGTGGTTCTGATATATCTTTCAATTTGCTAACGCTACGATGACCATCTCCGGACGAGAAATCATCCGTCGAATTGCCCATTCGCCGGTCCTGGATCGGTTCGGCGCGTGGGCGGAAGACGTCGTCAAATGGGCTCGGCTGGCGGGTACCGTCCGCCGCCGCGAGGCGGTCCATCGTTCCCTGGCCGCCTGCGGGACACCGGACGATTTCCTCCGCTTTATCCGGCCCGTTTTGCCCCTCACCCAGATCGATGCGGAAATCTGCGCGCTGCTCGCCCTCGCGGCGCAACGCGCCCCAAGGCGCGTCCTGGAGATCGGCCGCGCGCAAGGCGGCACCGCGTTTTTGCTCAGCTGCGCAATCCCATCTGTCGTCTGGACACTGAGCATCGACCTGTGCCCGCGACACAGCCGCACCCTACGCTTCCTCAACGCACCGGCGCGCGCCTTCCATTCCGTGCGAGGCTCCTCGCGCGATGAGCGCGTATTTGCGCGGATCGCCCGCTTCGTCGAGAAAACGCCGATCGACCTGCTTTTCATCGATGGAGATCACAGCTACGAAGGCGTGGTCGCAGACTACGACCTTTATCGCCCGCTCGTTCGACCGGGCGGTTTGATCGTGTTCCACGACATCGTGCCCGCCGCCCCGACCGGCGCTCCGCCCGCCTTCGAGTGCTGGGTCGGCGGCGTACCGCGGTTTTGGCAGGAAGTCCGCCAGCAGCATGCGCGCTCCTGGGAATTTGTGGAACGCTGGGACCAGGGAGGTTTTGGCATCGGGGTGATTGAAACGGCACCGTGAGCACAAATCCAATTTCCGATCCACGGGCGCCCTCGCAGTCCCTGCCCGTCATTGCCGGGCGGCCTGCGAGCATTCTCATTGTTACGTCTGGCCCCCTCTGTCGGAATCCCCGTGTCGGGAAGGAGGCCACTACCCTGGGCCGCGCCGGGTTCGACGTCACCGTAATGACCGTGGCGAATGTCGCACGGCACGAAGCCTACGACGCGGAACTCATGCGGGCCGCCCCCTTCCGCAAGGTCGCCCTGGACTTTGTGACCGACCACCCGCGGACGCGACTGATATCGTTTGCGAGCCGGCTGGGCACCTGGCTGGCCCGTAAGGCGGTGCGCACCGGTCTCGAATGGCCGGCGGCGCTGGGGCCGGCATTTCTCTTGGGCCGCATGGCGGCGGCTCAACCCGCCGATCTCACCATCGTGCATGCGGAATTGTCGCTCCAGATCGGGGCGAAATTGCTAACGCGCGGACGGCGGGTCGCCGCCGATTTCGAAGACTGGCATTCGCGCGACCTGCTCCCTTCATTGCGCCAAAGCCGGCCGCTCCATCTGGTGCAACGGGCGGAGGGCGCGTTGATGCGCGGAGCGGTTTACACGAGCGCGCCATCGGATGCCATGGCCTCGGCGTTGCAAGCGGCTTTCGGCGGGGACAAACCGGTGGTGATTTCCAATGCGTTTCCGCTGCAACCTGCCCCTCCGCCGCGGTTGCACGATGCGCCACCGGCATTGTTCTGGTTTTCCCAAACGATCGGGCCGGGCCGCGGACTGGAGCTTTTTCTGGCGGCCTGGCGGCAGACCACCCGGCCCAGCCGGCTCTGTCTGCTTGGTGATATTTCCGAGGCGTACCGGGCCAAGCTACTGTGCCGTCTTTCCGCTGAAAAACGCGCGCAACTGGAGTTTCTCCCCCTCGTTTCTCCCGAAGAGTTGCCGGCGGTCATAGCGCGGCACGATATCGGCCTCGCGCTCGAACTCAACCGGCCACCCAGCCGCGATCTCACGATCACCAACAAAATTCTGCAGTACCTCAACGCCGGTCTCGCCGTGGTGGCCAGCAACACCGCGGGACAGCGCGAAGTGCTGCGGCACACGCCCGAGGCCGGCATCCTGGTTGCGTTGCACGAGACCGCCGGGTTGGCGCGGGCGTTGGACGGTCTGCTCGTCGCCCCCCTTCGCATCGCCGCGATGGGCGCCGCGGCCCGCCGCGCGGCTGAGGCGATTTACTGTTGGGAAAAAACAGAACCTGTGCTGCTCGGCGCCGTGACCGGCGCTCTAGCGGGACGGCGGAGCTAGGGAGATCGCCGATTACAGCAATACCGCGAGGCAGCACTTCTGATTCCAACCCTCGTCTGTTTTTCATGCGCCCTGTTGTCCTGCGTTTAATTAGCGCCCTAACGCTTGGCCTGTCGGGCTTGCCGTCCATTCGGCGCCGGTTGCGGTATTCGCTCAGTTGGTGTGTGCGCGGAGCCTTGCGTCTGCGCAGTCGTTCCTACCCGGTGGATCAAGACACGATCGCCCTGGTCTTCGCTCCGCACCAGGACGACGAAACGCTCGGGGCCGGCGGATTGCTCATTCTGAAGCGCCTCGAGGGTATGACCGTACGCATCGCTTATATCACCGACGGTAGCGGATCGCATCCGGGGCATCCGACGCTGCACCCAGACGCGCTGGCGACCCAACGCCAGGAGGAAGCCTGCCACGCGATGCGCCTTCTCGGCGTAGAGCAAGCGGGGGTGCGTTTTCTCGGAATCAGAGACGGCACGCTCGCTCATCTTACCCCGATCGCAGTGCAAGAACTGGTGGGTAAAATCGCTGCGGTGCTGCAGGAGGTGCAACCCGACGAAGTGTTTCTGCCGTTAGGGTGCGACGGGAGTTCGGAGCACGACGCCACCTTCGCGTTCGTACGCCAGGCCATCGAAAGGACGGGCCGGCGACCGCGGATTTTCGAGTTTCCCATATGGGCATCGTGGAATCCGCTACGGTTGTTCCGGCCGCTGCTCGCGAGCCGGATCGTCTGGCGCGTGGATTATCGCGATCACGCGGCATTGAAACGCCAGGCGATTGCCGCGTACGGGTCGCAAACTGAACCGATCGCACCCTGGGAAAAACCGATGTTGTCCCGCGAGTTCCTGTCGTACTTTTGCACGGGCGCCGAATATTTCTTCGAGCGATGAAGATCCTCGCCGCCCGACTATTCTCCGCGGTGCGCCGCCGGCTGATCGACAATCCGCGCGGTTTGGGGCGTCCGGTTCCGGCCGAAGTTTTCGACCGGGACTATGCCGCCGGACGCTGGAACTTGCTGTTCGCCGACGAGGAGACTCCCCGCAACCGGGCGGTGGCCGACCTGATTGCAGGGGTGGCGCCACACCCGACGGTGCTCGATATCGGCTGCGGCAGCGGACGACTCGCGCAGCTGCTTGCGCCGGTGGGCCCCGCCCGCTACGTGGGCGTGGATTTGTCCGGCGCGGCCCTGCAACGAGCGCAGACGCTCGGGCTGGGCGGCTGCGAATTTGTCCACGGCGATTTCGAGACGTGGCTTCCCACCGAGCGCTTTGATGTCGTGGTCTTCAACGAAAGCATTGGCTACGCGCGCGATCCGGCCGCGACCGTGCGGCGTTTTTCCGACTCGCTCATCTTCCCGGGCAACCTCGTAGTCTCATATTACCGCAGCGGCAATTACGCGGCCATCTGGCGTCGGATCGCGGGCGTCGCGGAAACCATTCGGGCAACCGTTGTCCGCAATGATCGGGGTGCAATCTGGGACATCAAGTTGCTGCGCGAACGATTCCGCGCGGGGGTGCCGCCCGATCTCGGTCGCGATTGCCGGCCCTCCGTTCCAGTCGACAAAATTTCGTCCGATCACGCATGACGCCCATCTCCCCGCCCGCCGCGCCACGCCGCGTTCTCATCGTGTCGCCGCACTTTCCGCCGATCAATGCGCCGGATCATCAGCGCGTGCGCATGAGCCTGCCCTACTACGTAAAATTCGGCTGGGAGCCGGTCGTGCTGGCCATCCATCCCGACGATGTGGCGGTCACCCGCGAGGACGAGCTGTGCGAGACGTATCCGAAAACCGTCCGCGTCGAGTATTGCCGCGCGTGGTCGTTGCGGTGGACCCGCTGGTTCGGCGTCGGCAACCTCGGCTGGCGTGCCTGCTGGGCATTCCTGCGCACCGGCTCCCGGATGCTGCGGCGGGAACGGTTTGACCTGGTCTTTTTCTCCAACACGCAATCCATCACCTTTGTCCTCGGCCCGCTCTGGCGCTGGCGGTTCGGCGTGCCCTATGTGATCGATATCCAAGATCCCTGGCGCACCAATTACTACGAACGACCCGGTGCGCCGCGCCCGCCGGGCGGGGGGAAGTACCTCCTGGCCCGCGTGGTCGCCCGTCTGGGCGAGAGACCGGTCTACCTCCGGGCCGCGGGATTTGTGAGCGTCTCCCAGCAATACTTGGACGACCTTGCGCAGCGCTTCCCGTGGTTCGCCGCCAAGCCACAGGCGACCATCCGCTTCGGCACCACCCCCGAGGATCTTGCCGCCGCGCGGCGACTGACGAATGCCGAGCACACATTGCCACGCCAACCGGGCGAGGTCCACCTGCTCTATACCGGTGCGGCCGGCCCGATTATGCCCCACGCGGTCAACGTGCTGTTGGAAGGCTTGCGCCGCTTCCGCGTCAGCCACCCGGTGCCAGCCGCGCGCTTGCGGTTGCATTTCTGGGGTACGAGCTATGTGGCCAGGGGCGCGGGCAAGTATTCGGTGCTCCCGATTGCCCAGGAGAGACAGGTGGCGGACCTGGTAACAGAGATCCCCTACCGTCTCGGCCATCTCGAATGCCTGCGACTTCAATCCCAAGCCGATGCGCTGATGCTCCTCGGTTCCAACGACCGGGCTTATTCTCCTTCCAAACTTTATCCCTACTATCTTACCGGAAAGCCGATCTTGAGTGTGGTTTTCCGCGGGAGCTATCTGGAAAAAATTCTGCGGGAGCTGGGCTGCTCGTTCACCGTGACGTTCGAATTGGGTGAATCGCAGGATGACGCCTATGCCCGGCTGGGCGAGTTTTTCCAGGCGGCCCTGGACGGATTTCCGCCCGCGGCATGGCCGCCGCGCAACGACGAGTTTTTCAACGGGCATTTTTTGGCGGAAACCCTCACCGCGCAGCAATGCGCCCTTTTCGACGCCGCGGTGGCAGGCGCCGCCACCGGCCGAACGACCGGCATGGCGAACCGCGGCCAGCGAACGGACCTCCCATGCGTAGAGCGCAAATAGTCCTGGTCATCTGCGTCTTGTTCGGAGCGGGCCTCTTGACTGGTCTTTACGTCCAGCATCGCTGGCCCCTGGGGCGGTGGCGGCAGGATGGGGCATCCCGCGCCCCGCTCGCCTCGCTCTCTCCGTCGGATATCGCGCGTCTGCCCGCCGCCCGCCGGCTCGTTCTGGTGGCCGCTGGCCAATCGAACGCAGCCAACTATGGAGAGCCCCGCGGCGCCGCGGGCGCGGGCGTTTATGCGTTTGCCGGCGGACGGCTATTCCAAGCCGTCGATCCGCTCCCCGGAGCAGATGGGGCCGGTGGCTCGCCGTGGACGCGCTTGGGCGCGCGGCTGATCGTCACCGGTCATTATGACGCCATCGTGCTGGCGGTCGTTGCCCGCGGCTCGACCCGGGCAAGCGACTGGGCGCCTGGGGGGCGGTGGCATGGGCAGCTCGTCGGCACGCTGCGCGATCTTGCCGCCGCGGGGCTGCCGGCGGATTATATCTTATGGCAACAAGGAGAAACCGAAAGCTGGTTGCCGGAAGCCGACGGCCGCGGATATCTCGCGGTTTTGCAGTCCTTGATTGCCGCCTGTCGGAAAGCGTCTCCGCAATCGGAGTTTTTCGTGGCCCAGGCGACCTACGGGAGCCATGCCCCCTCAAACGAGCAAATTCGTCTGGTGCAAGCTGAGGCGGCCGCATTGCCCGGAGCCGCCGCCGGCCCCGATTGCGATACACTTGACGCCGAATACCGCCGCGACGGCATCCACTTCAACAATCGCGGCCTCGCGGCCGTCGCCGACCTCTGGTTGGCGGCACTGCAACCTCGACTTGACCGGCGCGCCACACGAGAGGCGAGACCATGAAGCGAGTTCCAGCTTTGGACGGAATTCGCGGAATCGCCATCCTCATGGTGGTCGCCGGCCACGCCGCAGCAAATTACCAACCCATGGATGCGGGGCTCAGGCGATGGCTGGTGGTATTCACCAACAGCGGACTGGGCGTACGGCTGTTCTTCGTTTTGAGCGGATATCTAATCACCAGCCTGCTGCTGCAAGAACACGCCAAACGCGGCACGATTTCGCTTAAAGCCTTTTACTTGCGGCGCGTGCTGCGGATCTTTCCGGCCTTCTATGCCTATTTGCTCACGCTGACCGTCTTGAGCCTCTGGATCCCATGCGGGCTGACGCCGAGCACGTGGACCGCTTCCGCTACCTTCACTTGGAATTATGCGCATATCTGGGTGCACGCTCCAGCCGAGGGCACGTGGAATGTCGGCCACTTCTGGACGTTGGCGTTGGAAGAGCAGTTCTATCTGCTTTGGCCAATCACCTTGTGCCTGGCTGGCATACGGCGGGCGTTATATATTGCCCTCGGGCTCGTGGTCTGGTGTCCGCTGGCCCGGCTGGGTACTTACTTTCTCTTTCCGGCCGAACGCGGCTACATCGTGATGATGTTCCACACCGGATCGGACAGTATCATGGTGGGTTGCGCCGCCGCCCTGTTGATGCAGTCCGCCTCGGTGCGGGAAAAATTCGCCCGGGGCGCGTCGGCTGGGGCCTGGGTTGCCGCGTGCTGGATGTTCGCCCTCTCACCCTTGTTGGGCGAACTGATTCGAGGATTCCCCGTCGTTGTCGGTATCACGCTGGATGCACTGGCGTCGGCTTGGATCATCCTCTGGGCGGGCCAGACACTTCCCACCGGTTTCGGGAAATTACTTGGAAGGGGATTGCTGCCGGCTTTAGGAACGATTTCGTACAGCTTGTATCTTTGGCAGCAGATATTTCTCTCCCCCACCGGCTGGCTGGCCACAGGTCGCGTAGTGCCGGCCTGTGGTGCCGCCGTGGCCGCGGCCTGCTTTTCCTATTGGCTGATCGAAAAACCGGCTTTGCGCCTGAAAAACCGCCGCGGAGCACCTTCCAGCGCCTGAAACGGAACGTATCTCTGTGTCATCGAGCGAAAACACCTCCGAACTGACGATTGATCGCTACACCACGATGGGCGAAATAGCCCAGCGCGTGCAGGCCGTCGTCAACCGCGGATTCTGGCCGACCATGACGCTGTTGATTCTCGGCATTGCGTGGATCGCATATCACGAGCAAATCGTCGCAGCATTGAGCTTCGCGTTAATCAGCCTCGGGTGCGGCGTTGCCCTCGCGGTATGGCGGCACAAGGGCATAGGCCTCCCCTTGCTGCCCATGTTTGCCTTGCAGCAATTGATTGCCTATGGCCTGCCTCTGATTACCGGACATGAGATCGTCCGTGAGTATTCCGATGAATACGTGGCTCGGGCGGGTCTCGAGGTATGCGTGTTCCTGGGCTGTCTGGCAGGTTCCTGGCGGCTCGGGATGCAGGTCTTTTCGCCTTCGCCTCCGGTATGCTACGCCCTGCATGCGCTGGCCCGCCGGGGGTTGGAGGGACTGAGTCGTACCGGTTTTTATCTGATCATTGCCTCAACCGGGTTCATCCTGCTGCAAGGCGTGGGCCTCACGGATTTTGTTTATACGCTGCTACCGGCTGGCAGTAGCTCCATCGTAACCGCGTTGCTGGCCGCCGTCAGTACCTGCGGTTTTTTCCTGGCCTCGATCAGCATCGGCAAAACCGAAACCCCCTTCTGGAGAAAAGCGGTCTTTGTTGGGTTGTTGATCGCAAATTTCCTGATTTCCTCCTCGTCGTTGCTCCTGTCCGGTTCCGCCGTCGTCATCGGTTCGGTGGTAGTCGGCCTTTTTTGGGGCACCGGTCGTATTCCGTGGCTCTGGATCGCCATCATGCTGCTGGCACTTTCTTTTTTGAATCTGGGCAAGTACCCGATGCGCGACCGCTATTGGACTCCGGAAGGCGATAACGGCGCTACGGTCGCCTTGGCCGAAATGCCGGCGCGCTATTCGGAATGGACGCAGGCTAGCGTCGACGTATTGTTGGCGCCGCCCGACAATGGAAGCGCTTGGTCAAAACCCCAGGTGCAAACTTCCTATAGTCTGTCGGAGCGCGTCAACAATTTGGGCAATCTGCTGTTTGTCATCGACGCGATGGACGCGCAAAAAATACCGCCTCTCTATGGAGAGACCTATGCGTTGATTCCCCCGCTTTTGGTGCCCCGCATTCTCTGGCCGGACAAGCCGCGCACCCACGAAGGACAAGTGCTTTTGGCCGTGCATTTCGGCCGACAGGAACTGTCCGCGACGTTTACGACCTATATTGCCTGGGGGCTGCTGCCGGAAGCTTACGGTAATTTCGGACCCTTGGCGGGATCGATCATTCTCGGTGTTTTTTTGGGGCTGATTTTTGCCTGGATCGAGAATGCCACCGTTCGTAAAACAGTTCTCTCCGTGGAAGGCTTCGTGGGATTTGCATTCTTTTTGAGCATGGCCTCATCGTTCGAGTTGGTATCCAGCACTCTGGTGACTTCCCAGTTTCAGGCGATGGTACCCATTATCGCCGCCTGCGCCCCGTTTGCCCGGCACATGGTGGTCAAGCGTCCGCCCCCGGAATCCCTTCAGCCCTGATGCCCATCCCGCGTCTCGCCATCGTTCTTTCCCACCCGACGCAATACTATAGCCCCTGGTTTCGCTGGTTGCGGGCGCATACCGCGCTCGAGTTCCGCGTTTTCTATTTGTGGAATTTCGGCGTGCAGGCGCGGCGCGACCCGCGCTTCGGCACCACGTTTGCCTGGGATGTGGATTTGCTTTCCGGCTACGAGTCGGAATTCGTGCCTAACATCGCCCGCCGGCCCAGCGCCCAGCGCTTCTGGGGATTGCGCAACCCTGAGCTGCCCGCCCGGCTGGCGGCATGGCAGCCCAACGCCGTCTTGCTCTTCGGTTACGCGTACGCCTCCCACCTGCGGACGATTCTCTGGGCGCGGCGGCACGACGTGTCTCTCTTGTTTCGTGGCGACTCGCATTTTTTGGGGCGGCCTACGCCCGTCTGGCACCGCGCGTGGCTGTTGCGCCTGCTGTACCGGCAATTCGCCGCCATCACCTACGTGGGCCAGGCGAACCGGGCGTATTTCGAAAAGCTCGGTGTGCCGTCGACCAAACTGTTCTTCGCGCCTCACGCCGTAAATCATGAACACTTCGCGGCCACCCGCCCCGAATATCGCACGGCCGCGGCGGGATTGCGCCAGTCGCTCGGCTTGTCGCCGGAAACGCGGGTCGTGCTCTACGCCGGCAAATATCACCCGGAGAAACAACCGCTCGCCCTGCTGGAAAGTTTTCTCGCGCTCCGCCCGTCGGGCGCCGCGTTGGTTTTCGTGGGCGATGGCGAGGAACGCGAGGCGCTGAAGGAGCGCGCGCGACAGGCGCCGCCCGGCACGGTGCATTTCCTGCCTTTTGCCAATCAGAGCGGGATGCCCGCGCGTTACCTGCTCGCCGACATCTTCGCCCTGCCCTCGCGCGGCCTTTATGAAACCTGGGGCCTCGCGGTCAATGAAGCCATGCTCATGGGCGTGCCCTGCCTCGTGAGCGACCGGGTGGGCTGTCAACAGGATCTGGTGACGGACGGCGAAACCGGCTGGGTGTTCCGGGCCGACGATCCGGCGCATCTTCAGGCGAAACTCGCCGAGGCGCTCGCGGCCGATCTCGCGACGATGAAACCGCGCGCGGCGGCCCGCATCGCCAGCTACACGTACGCGGCCACCACGCAGGGATTGCTGCAAGCCCTCGAACACCTGCCCCCGCCCACCCGATGAAGATCACGATTGCGATGGGATTTTTCCTCCCGATGCCGCCCGACGCCGGCGGTGCCACGGAAAAATCGTGGCACCGTCTCGCGCTTGAATTTTCCCGTCGGGGACACGAGGTGACGATCATTTCGCGCCGCTGGACCGGCTGGCCGGACCGGGAAACGCGCGACGGCGTGCGGCACATACGCCTCCCCGGCTACGACCACTCGAGCAAGCTTTGGCGCAATCTCTGGCGCGATTTTATCTGGAGCCTGCGCGTCAAACGCGCCCTGCCTCCCGCCGACGTAACCGTGGTCAATTGCGTGACGCTGCCGATCTGGCTGGGCTGGCATCGCGGACCCGCCGGCAAACTGGTCCTCATGCCGGGCCGGATGCCCAAAGGACAGTTCCGGTTCTATCGTCGCGTCGATCGCGTGATCGTCGTGAGCACGCCGGTGCAGGCCGCGCTCCTGGCCGAGAATCCACGCTTCGCACCGGTCACGAAGATTTTTGGTTACCCGATCGACTGGACGGCTTTGGCGGGACCGAGAACCGCGGCGACGGGGACGCCGGTGAAAATCGGTTATGTCGGACGCATTCATCGGGAAAAAGGTCTCGATCTCCTCGTGAAATCGGCCCTTTTGCTCGCGAATCGCCGCGATTTGCCGCCGTGGAACCTGCTGCTTTGCGGGCCGCGCGACATCGTGCAGGGAGGCTCGGGAGAAATCTACGCCTCCAGCCTCGAACGGCAACTCGCCGCCGTCCTCCCGCGCGATCGCTTTGCGTTGCGCGCGCCCGTTTTCGCGGAGGAAAGCCTGACCAGACTTTATCGGGAAATCGACATATTCTGCTATCCCAGCCTCGCGGCACGCGGCGAAACCTTCGGCGTGGCCGTCGCCGAGGCGATGGCCGCGGGTGCGGTGCCCGTCGTTTCGCAGCTCGCCTGCTTCGCCGACCTGGTACACGCCGGCGACAACGGCGAAGTCTTCGACCATACGGCGATCGATGCCCCGGACCGGCTGGCCCACACGCTGGGTCAGCTCATCGCCGATGCCCCGCGGCGGGCCCGGCTCGCCGCCAACGCCCGTGCCGCGGTGCGGAATTACGATTTTCCGCTGTATGCGGAGCGGCTGCTCGCCGACTTTTCGGAGTTGCTGTGACGACATCGTTGCCGACCTAATCGTTTGTCGATGACCAGCGAAGCTCCCTATCTCGGCCAAGGTTGCACGACGCCCTACCCCCGCCGTGAAGTGTTGCTGCGCTGGCTCTGGGCGTTCGTGCAGGGAACCCTGTTTCGCTGGAGTCCGCGACCGCTCCACCGCTGGCGGGCGTGGCTGCTCCGGCTGTTCGGCGCCGACATCCCAATGCCAGGTCAGGTCGTCGTCTTTCCAACGGTGCGGGTGATGTTCCCGTGGAAACTCGCCCTGGCCCCGCGCGCCATGCTCGGCCCGGAGGTCAATATCTACAATCTCGCACTTATCGCGCTGCGCCGCGGCGCCAACGTGAGCCAGCACTGCCATCTCTGCGCCGGCACCCACGATTACACCCGCTGGAGTATGCCGCTCGTGACGCAACCCATCGTGCTCGGCGAAAACGTCTGGCTCGGCGCCGAGGTGTTTGTGGGCCCGGGGGTGACCATCGGCGAACTATGCGTCGTCGGTGCGCGCTCCGTCGTGGTCAAGGATCTGCCGCCCCGCACCGTGTGCGCGGGCCAGCCGTGCCGCCCCCTGAAGCCGCGCCCTCAACCCCAGTAACGCCCGCCGGCATGCCGTTCCGCCCCGCTCCATTTTTGTGGGTCGCGCTCCTGTTCGCCGGCCTGTGCCTGCCCTTGGTCTGGAGCGACCGCACCACGAACTACACGTCCGACGAAGATCTGTATCACCTGCCGGCGGTGCGCCAGATTCGCGCGCACTGGCCGGCGCTGGATCTGCGGCGCGACAGCCTGTCGGCCACCGCGCCCGGTTACCACTATCTGCTGGCGACGCTCTCGTTGGTCACGGGATCGGAACGCCGGCCGCTCCGGTTGGCCACCTTTGCCGTCAGCCTCGCCCTGCTCGGGCTGCTCTGGGGTCTGTTTCCCCGCGAGCACGCGGTGCTCGGCGCCGCTGCCGTGCTGCCGTTGGCCGCCTCGAACTTTTTCGTCAAATCTGCTTCCTGGATTGTGACCGACAACCCGGCTTTGCTGGCCATGACCGCGACGCTGGCGTTGATTCTATTGGCCCCCCGGCCATGTACCACCGCGTGGGCTGGCGGCATGGCGGCCGTCACCGTTTTTGTCCGTCAGATGTACGCGTGGTTGGTTGCCCCGATCTTGCTGCGCGTCTGGTTCGATTGCCGAGGTGGGCGCGACGGAGCGCGCTGGACTTGGGCACTGGCCGCCCTTCCGCCGCTCGGCATCGTGGGCCTGTTGGCGATCGCGTGGGGCGGTCTGGTTCCGCCCGGGTGGCGCGACGTCGTGCACGACCCTGCGGGGACTAATCCGGCCGCACCTCTTGCCTACGGTCTGGCCGTCCTGGGCATGCTTGGGGGGTTTTACTATTTCGTCATGGCACGGGCAAACTGGCGCACGGATTTTGGCCGCGGGAGCACACGGATCGCCGCCGGCTTGGGGCTGGCGCTGGCTTTGGTCGGTCCCACTTACAGCTCGATGTCGGCGGGACGCTGGGGCGGATATCTCTGGAATCTGGCCGGACATCTGCCAACACCAGCCGGCCGATCGATCGTCTTTCTCGGGCTGGCACCGCTTGGTGGCGTGATCGCCGGCATGTTGTTCGAGCGATTGCGGGCGCAGAGCGACTGGACCACGGCGTGGCTGTGGCTCGCCTCGTATACGACGTGGCTGCTGTCGTACGTGCCCAACCGGCTGGTATTCCATCGCTATTTCGAGCCGGCTACCTTGGTTTTTCTCGTCTTTTGGCTGCTACTTATCCTGCGCGCACGACCGGATCGGGGGCCAACCTGGCGCGTGCCGCTGGGCGTGCTCACCACCGGACAAGTCATGATCACACTCCTGACCGCGCATTACCACGTCTTCCTCGGCTAATCCGATGAAAATCGCCCAAATCGTCGCCAGTATTGAAACCCGTCACGGTGGACCGAGCGTGTCAGTGCCCAAGTTGGCCGCCGCCCTGGCGGGTCTCGGGCACGACGTCGAGCTGCTCACCACTGCGCCCGATGGCGGCGAGGTCCGCCGCGAAGGCACTTTGCAGGTGCGCATATTTGCCCGCGCCTGGCCGGAAAGCATTTGCGCGTCGACCGGGCTGGCGCGCCGTTTGCGCGCCGCGGAGTGCGACGTGATCCACAGCCATGGTTTGTGGCTGCGCACCTTGCACTATGCCCACCGCCGGGCGCTGCAACTCGGTATACCGCACGTGATCTCACCCCGAGGTATGATGAACCAGTGGGCCTGGCACCACAACCGCTGGCGGAAAGCTTTCGCCGAGATCATCCTCCACCCGGGTGCGCTACACCACGCCACGGGCTGGCACGCCACGAGCCCGGGCGAGGCGGAAGAGATTCGTGCCCTGGGGTTCAAACAACCGGTTTGCGTGGCCCCCAACGGAGTCGACGTGGCTCTTCCCGCCGAAGAGGACGCGGCCCGCCGCTACTGGCAGGAGCATTGTCCGGAGGCGTTTGCCCGGCCGACCGCGCTTTTCTACTCTCGCTTTCACCGCAAAAAACGGGTGTTGGAGTTGATCGATCTGTGGCTCGCCCACGCCCCGCGCGAATGGCTGTTGCTGCTCGTGGGCATCCCCCAGGAATATACCGTCGATCAATTGCAGGCCTATGTGCTCCGCAATTCCGGTGGCGGGCGCGTGCTGGTCCACGATGGCGCCGACGCGCCGCCGCCCTATGTGGCCGCATCGGTGTTTCTCCTGCCCTCGCACTCCGAGAATTTCGGCCTCGTCGTGGCGGAAGCGCTGGCCCGTGGGCTGCCCGCGCTCGTGACCGACACCACGCCGTGGCAGGTGCTGAACGACACCGACTATGGTTGGTGCGGACCGTGGGAGCACTATCGGGAAGCGTTGCTCGCGGCCCTCGCCTTGGGACCCGACCGGCTGCGCGCGCGCGGCGCCGCCGCCCGCGCCTGGGTTGTGCGCGAATATTCTTGGGAGAAATCCGCCCGTTGGCTGGCCGATTTTTACGCCAGCTTGCGCCGATGAATCCGGTCCCGGACAAGTTCTCGAGCTACTCCCTGCCGCCCGACGACATCGCCTCATACGCCCGCATTCAGGGCGACCACGCGCCGCATTCCAGCCCACCGCTGGCGCCCATCGAAATGGTCACGCTCGCGCATGTCGGAGTGGCGGCGATTTTCGCCGCCTGGGCGTTCGGCGGCAATGCCGCGTGGTCCCGCACGCTGCTCGCGTGGTGGGACAGTCTGAGCGTGTTGATCACCCTCGCCGCAATCGAGTCCCGTCACGAGCGCCGGCCCGGGGCGCTGCGCATCATGTTGCACCCGTTGCGCTGGCTCTGGCCGCTGGCCTTGTTCAACGTCCTGGTGGTCGCCAGCGCGTTCAACCCCAGCTTCCGGGAGCTCGCTACCAGCACCGGCGCAGTGCTGGTCAGGAGCGAGGAGATCGCCTGGCTGCCGAGCAGCGCCCGCCCCGGACTTACTCTGCTCGCACTTTGGCTGTTCGATGGCATCTATCTCACATGCTTCAACCTCGCCCTCGCCGTCTATCAACGTCGCGCCTTGCGCGGGCTGTTGCTCGTATTGGGCGCCAGCGCCCTCGCCCTCTCGATCTTTGGCACGCTCCAAAAGCTCGCGGGGGCGGACGGACTCTATTTCGGACTGGTGAAATCGCCCAACCCCGTGTTTTTCGCCTCGTTCATCTACCATAATCACTGGGGCGCGTTTATCCTCCTGATGATCGCGGCTTGTCTCGGACTCGTGTGGCATTACTCGCGACGAAGCGGGCGGGAATATCGCAACTTCTGGCATTCGCCCGCTTTTGTCGGGCTGGTTCTCGTATTCTTCCTCATCGCCACGATTCCGCTGAGCGCCTCACGTTCTTCAAGTCTGCTGGCGATCTTGCTTCTCGGGGGTACCTTCCTGCACTGGACCGCGCGGCTGGTCCGCAAGCGGCGGGCGTACCACGAATCGGCCATCCTGCCGATCGCCGGGGCCTGCCTGGCGTTGGCCATCGCCGGCACCGCGATCTTTTGGCTGGGCTGGCCCGTCATCAGGCAGCGCTTCGCCCTGACGCAGGACCAAGTCGCCCAAATGCGCGCCCAAGGCAGCATCGGCGGGCGGGCGATCCTGTACCGTGACACCTGGCGCATGGCGCGCGACCGATTGTGGTTCGGCTGGGGCATGGGCTCTTTTCACACGGTGTTTTTCACCTACAACACCCAGGACGTGAAACTGGCGGGTTTCCCCATCACCTATGCCGACGCGCATTCGGACTGGTTGCAGTCCGTTGCAGAGGTCGGCCTGATCGGGACGATGCTGCTCGGGTTGCACGGCGTGGTCCCGTTGCTCGCTTTGCGCCGGCGGCATTTCGGCAGCCCGGTGCCGGGTTATCTCTTCGGCGGGTGCGGGCTGTTGCTCCTCTATGCCTGGTTCGAATTTCCGTTTGGGAATCCCGCCGTGGTGCTCACGTGGTGGTTGTGCTTTTTCATCGCCGTGCGCTACGTCGATCTCGATCCGGGCCCGGCCCAGAGCGGAAGGTAGCCCCGCATGTTTTCCGCGCTGATTCTCACGCTCAACGAAGAGCACAACCTGCCCCAGTGTCTGGCCTCGGCCGCCGGCTGCGACGATATCGTGGTGCTGGATTCCGGCTCGACCGACCGCACCGTGGCGATCGCGCACGCCGCGGGCGCGCGGGTCTTCACGCGGCCGTTCGCCAATTTTGCCGACCAGCGCAACTATGCGCAACGCACGATCGCCTTTCGCCACCCGTGGGTTTTTCACCTCGACGCGGACGAACGGTTCACGCCTGAACTCTTCGCCGAATGCCGCACCCGCGCGTCTGACCCCCCGGCAGATCTCGACGGTTACCTGGTCGCTCCGAAAATGCTCTGGCGGGGTCGCTGGATTCCTCATTGCACGGATTTTCCCGCCTACCAGGCCCGCTTCGTCCGCGCCCCGGAGTTCGTGTTTGTCGAGGTTGGCCACGGACAACGCGAGGCGCCGGCGATGCGACTCGGCCGGATGCAGGCCAGTTATCTCCACGAGCTGTCGGCCGGCGGCGAAACGGAGTGGCTGGCCAAACACCGCCGGTATGCGTCCGCCGAGGCCGATCATCATCTTCACGCCGGCGCCGGCGGCGAACGCCTCTGGCCCGAGCTGTTCGCACGCGAACCGCTGCGCCGGAGGCGGGCGTTGAAACGCTTGAGCTACGCGCTCCCGGCCCGGCCCGCGCTGCGTTTCGTGTACCAGTATTTCCTGCGCGGCGGTTTTCTCGACGGACGCACCGGTCTGCAGTACTGCCGGCTGCTCGCCCGCTACGAAGGCTTCACCACCGATGCATTGCGCGCGCTGCGCCGGGCCCCTCGCCGCTGAGTCCATGCGTGTCTGGTTCATCAACCGTTTCTACTGGCCGGACGAACCGGCCACGGCGCAAATGCTCGGCGATCTGGCCGAGGCGCTGGCGGCGCG
>Ga0265316_10001920_pt1 | contig 21832 bp, 20 predicted proteins | sample 4522metaG_FD_202092 | JGI IMG/M metagenome (GOLD analysis project Ga0265316, IMG submission 202092) | Rhizosphere microbial communities from Carex aquatilis grown in University of Washington, Seatle, WA, United States - 4-5-22 metaG | ecosystem: Host-associated > Plants > Roots > Rhizosphere >... | reverse complement strand
AAGTCCATCGACGCCTTCCTGCGCAGCGTGACCGCCCAGCGCCTCACCCTTCCCGGCGACCCCGCCGCCCGTCCACTGGCCTTCCGATCCCAAGAATCATTTGTGTGAGTGGAACGAACTCTGGTGCCCCCTACCACCACGAACAGCACGATCCCGGGCACCAGGTAGATTCTGAACGGTAATCGCGCCAGCGTCTCCACCGTCATGCCCATCAGCCGGCCGTTGGGCGCCACCATAAACATCGCGCCGGCCCCGAAGGCGCTCAGCGCCACGAACGCTTCAGTGATAACCAGGGGCCAACGGGTCCAGCGCACGAGGAACGAGGGACGTCAGCGGGTGGAACGAGGAACGTCCCTCATCAACAATGAGGAACGCCCGAGCGGACAGGAGCGGACAAATCGTCCCGGCCACAAGTTCAGACCGTAGGCGCAGAGCGGTAAGTGCAGACTTTGGCCGCTGGTGGCCTTTGGCGCGCTGCTCAGTTCCTCGTTCGTTCCTCGTTTTGAACGAGGAACGTCGAAATCGGCCGCCGCGCCCTGTAAGTGTCCGGAAAGATTGTAGCGGGGCCAAGATTTGAACTTGGGACCTTCGGGTTATGAGCCCGACGAGCTACCAGGCTGCTCCACCCCGCATCACGTTTGGAGCGGAGAAGGTGCCGCATGAGTGCCCGTCCGTCAAGTGCCATCGACGCTGATGTGGCGGGTCTGTCCCGCCTTCGATTCATCCCCGCATAAAGACGTGGGGCGGCACGGGCTCGCGATAGCCGCCGCGCCGCTTGAGTGCTCGCTCCAGATCGGCAATGGCAGCGTCGCCTAGATCAACGCCGTAAAGCTCGTTCATATTGTTGATCCCGCCGGGGGCGAAGACGTTGATCTCCAGGATCTTGTCGCCGACGATGTCGAGCCCGACGAAATACAGTCCATCGGCGACCAGACGAGGGCCGATCAGGTCGCACAAGGCCCGTTCCGATGCGCTCAGCTTGCACGCCCGCCGCACGGCCCCGACGTGCATGTTGTTGCGCATGTCGTCTTTGGCGTGCACCCGTCGGTACGCGGCAACTCGCTCGCCGACTCTTAGCGGGACGCAGCCCACCATCAGCACGCGCTTGTCGCCTCGTTCGGCCGCGGGCAGGTATTCCTGCACGATCAGGTAGCCTTCGCTCTGCACGGCCGAGATAATTTGCGCCAAGTTGGCGGTTTCGCCGCGCGCGACGAAGAAGACGTTCTGCCCCCCGTACCCGTACAGCGGTTTGATGACAGCCGGCCCGTCCAACTCGCGCAGAAAGGCGCGCACGCGTTCGGGTGAACGGGTGGTCAGCGTCCGGGGACGGGTTTCCGCCGGGAATCCCGTCAGGTACATCTTCGTTCCCGCGCGCATCAGGCCGTCTGGATCGTTTAGCACCATCACGCCGGCTTGTTTGAGTCGCCGGCCAAACTCGATGGCCGGGTTGAACCGCACCCCAGCGCCATCGGCCAGATGCGGGTTGTTGCGCAGGAAGATCACGTCGAAGTCGTTGAGCCGCGCGTGCTCTCGACTTGCAGCCGTCGCGACCAGGGCGCGAAGGAATCCCGCCGCATCTCGCTGGGGACCGGTGGCACGCACGATGTCTCCAAACACGACGCAGTCGTCGCCATGCGAAAGGTCATCCACCGAAACCAGGGCCACGTCGTGTCCGCGCCGATAGGCTGCAAAGGCCAGGTGGGCGGTGGTGTAGGTCGGCCGCTGCGTCTTGACGCTGTTGACCACGAAGCAAATGCGCATGGCGGATGCCAGGGTATCGCGACCCGATGCCAAGGGCACGTGTCCATTGTCACTGCGGGTGGGCCGGTCGGGTTCCTGGAAACAGAGGCCGGCGTGGGATACCCTCGATATCGGCACATGGAGGGCAACAAAACTAGACCGGGCTTCTTTGGCAGCGACGAGCCCGCTGCACGGAAACCCGATGAAGAGACTTCTTCGCGCGCGGCCCGCACGGTCATTGGGCGCGCGTTGCATCTGCGCCCACCGTCTGCACCCCGGCCAGCGCCGAGCCCGCCCGAAGACAGGTCGGCCAGCGTGCCGGAAACCGTGCCTGACGAGGTGACCGAGAGGGTTGCCGTGGGAGACGGTCACAGCGGCAAGACCAAGTTTCCAGTCTTCGCTCGCCTGTTCGGCCGCTGGACCACCGGGGGGCGATTCCTCTCACGCAGTCGCATGTCCCGCGTCGACGACGATGACATGCCAACCGTGCCCCGCGATGCTTGGGTGTCCCGCGCGGCCATTTTCGTTGTGGCCGCCCTCCTGAGTTTCGTCGTGGCTCTCGTGGTGCTGAGGGTGCACCGATGCAGTACCTCGGTCGCTCCGCCGTCCGCCGCAACGGAATTGCCCGTGTCTCCAGCCCCTGCCACGCCGGCTGCCGCCAGCCCTGCGCCCGCGGTTCCGGCCGCGCCGCCCGCACGACCTGAACCACCGGCTGTTGCGGCGCCCGCGGCAGCGACAGCGCCGCCTGTCACGCGCGACGGGCAGCCCCAGGCGGTTCGTCCCAAAGCCACTAGGCGCCGCACCCCAACCACGCAACCCGATCGTCGGCCATCCAAGGCAGCCGATCCATACCGAGATTCCCTCTTGCCGCTCCGGATGTAGGGCTGTGAGCCCCTGGGCGAAACACGTCGCCAGTCTTGCCCGAAGCTGTACGCCATGCTACGGGACATGAAATGCAAATTCGGCCCGAACAGATCGATCCCGATGCCGCCAGGGTAGTCGAGAGGCTCCGTCAGTCCAAGCACGAGGCCTATTTGGTCGGCGGGTGCGTGCGTGATCTGTTGCTCGGCCGCAAACCGAAGGACTTCGATGTGGCGACCAGCGCGACGCCCAACGAGCTGCGCCGCCTGTTTCGCAACTGTCGCATCATCGGTCGCCGTTTCCGACTGGCCCACATTTTCTTTGGCAGGAAGATTATCGAGACATCCACCTTCCGCGCCAATCCGCGTGCGGCGGTGGACGACCAGGGCGGCGACGGCAATGGCAACGGCTCCGGCGGCAAGGACTTGCTTATCCGGCACGACAACGAGTTCGGCAATGCCGTGGAGGATGCCCGCCGCCGCGATTTCACCATCAATGGTCTCTTCTATGACACCCAGACCGGGCAGGTCATTGATCACGTCAACGGCCTTGTCGACCTGGAAGCGCGGTTGGTACGGACCATCGGCGATGCCGACATTCGTTTTCGCGAGGATCCGATTCGCATTCTGCGCGCGGTGAAATTTGCCGCCCGCTGTGATCTGACCATCGAGTCGGAAACCTACCGGCGCATGATGGAGCACAAGGGTGAAATCACCAAGTGTGCCCAGTCACGCGTCTCCGAGGAGTTTTTCCGTCTCTTGCGCGCCGGAGCGGCCCGGCGCTCGTTCGAGCTTCTCCAGGGCACGGGCCTGCTTGAGGTCTTGTCGCCCGATCTGGCGCGGGCGCTCCAGCGGGACCCCGTCGATGAACAGGGACGCGTGCGACAGGGCCGGCTCTGGGCGTACCTGGCGGCGGTCGACCGTTTCACCATCAGCCGCGACGTGACCCCCTCGGATGCGTTGGTGCTGGCCATTCTGCTTCTGCCGCCCTTGCGCGATGCTTTGCACCCGGACAGCGTTGCCTTTCCCAATCCGGGGCAGTTGGTCCTGCAGTCGGCCGAGTCCATTGTCGAGCAACTCAAGGTGTCGCGTCGGGAAGCGGAGCTGGCGCGCCAGATCCTGCTGGCGTCGCGCTACCTGTTCCCGTCGAGCAACTCGCAGCGCAAGCATCCCCGCTTGGAGGGGCGCGAGTTTTTCGAGGACGCCCAACGGTTGGTGGAGATCGTGACGGACGCGGAAAGCACCAACCCGGCGCTGGCGGGAACGCCGATGGCTGCCCCGGATGGTGTCACCGTCGCCCTTGCGGAAGAGGCGCTACCCGCTGATCTGCAGGATCCTGTCGATCGTCCAGGCCGTCGGCGTGGCCGGCGCGATCGTCGCCCCGCTCAGCCTGCCGGCGTTCCCAGCCGGGCCGGCGACCAGCCGATCCCAACGCCGTCGCGCGAGGCACCGGCGCCGGTTTTTGCCCCCGACACTCGCTCGCCAGCACGCACGCCAATCCCCAGCCTGGAAGAACTTCAGGGCGCCCCTTGCCTGCGTCCGGCCTTTCTGGGCACAGGGTCTTTCGGAAGCCGCTGGGGCGCCCGCGCGGAATAGAGCTTCGATCACGGCGCATAGCGTGTGGGATCCGCGACACCGGCTTGCTGAAAGCCGCGTCGCCGGAGCTGGCACGAGTCGCACCCGCCGCAAGCCGCGCCGTCGGGCGCAGGATCGTAGCAGGAATGGGTCAGGCCGTAGTCGACGCCCAGGGCCGCACCGGCCCGAATAATCTCGGCCTTGGTCATGCCGACCAGAGGCGCCACGAGTTCGACCGGTCGTCCCGCGGCGCCGGCCCGGGTGCCCAGGCGCGCGACCTCTTGCATGGCGCGCAGCCATTCCGGCCGGCAGTCGGGATACCCCGAAGAATCGAGGACGTTGATCCCAAGCGCGATGCGTTCGGCGCCCATGATTTCGGCCACGGCCAGCGCGTGGGCCACGAACAGCGTGTTGCGCGCAGGCACGTAGGTTGTGGGAATACCGTCGCCCATCTCGGCGTCGCTGCGACCCTTGGGAACCGCACCCTGGCCGGTGAGGGCTGAGCCACCAATCCCGCCCAGATCGAGCTTGCACACGCGATGGGAAGCCGCGCCCAGTGCCTGCGCCACACGGGCGGCGGCCTGCAATTCCACTGCGTGGCGCTGGCCGTAGTGAAAACTGAGGGCGTGGCAGACCAGACCTTCGGCGCGGCACAAGGCGAGCACGGTTGCCGAATCGAGCCCGCCGGAAAGCAAGACGATGACCTGCATGCTGGAAATCTATTGCATACTCTGGCCTCTGCACATGCCGGCGAAAGACGTTTTTCTGCGCGTCGATGAGGAAGCGGGGTCGCGTGAGGCTTTCCAAGACGCCGCGCTGTACGACTTCGAGTACCGCCGCCGCCGCGCCGACATCAACTTCTATCGCCGTTTGGCCCAAAACCGCATGGAGTTCGCGCCGGTCGGACCAATCTTGGACCTGGCTTGCGGTACGGGGCGGCTGCTGCTGCCCCTGATGCGCGACGGTCACACGGTCGTCGGGCTCGATCGGTCGGCGGCCATGCTGGCAGCGACCCGGCGCCGGGTTGCGCGCCTGGCGGTGGTCCGCCGGTCCCGCTGTCTGCTGGTGCGGGCCGACCTGCGCGCCTTTGCCCTGCAGCCGCGTTTTTCCCTGGCCGTGGCCGCGTTTCACAGCGTTCAGCACCTCTATGCAGAAGCCGATCTGCAGCGCTTTTTGCGGGCCACAAGGACTGCGCTGGTGGCCGGGGGCTGGCTTGCCTTCGATGTTTTGCCGCCCGATCCGGCGTGGATAGGGCGTGATCCCTTGCGCCGCTGGGGGCGCACCGTATTCCATCACCCGGTATCAGGGCAGCGGCTGGTCTACACCAACCACCACCGGTTCGATCCGCGCAGGCGGATTCTGCACATGCGCCTTTGCTACCAACCCATCGACGAGCAGGGGCGCCCTTCGGGGCCGGAGCGTGTTGTCCGCCTTTGCCATCGGCAGCTTGAGCCGGGCTTGATCAAGCAGCTTCTGGAGCAAGCGGGATTCCGCCTCCTAGCCAGTTTTGGCGGATTTGACGGCAGGCCCGTCGAAGCGGGGCTAGACGACGAGCACATTTACGTTGCCGCTGCGCGGTAGCGGACGAGCAGGAGCCCCGCCGTCATGGCACCTTGGTGGGTTACTCCGACGAGACCGGCGGGCCTCGTCGACGGAAAACCCTTGACGAAGTTTGCCTCATGGCTACGATGCTGGCTGTTCTATCTCCCCACATCAAGCCGGAGGGCGGAGAAATGGCCGAAAAAGTAGCAAGGCTGGGTATCGTTCGTGACAAAGACACGATGTTGTACGTAAAGGACGGCAACGTTTGGAAGGTCCGTCGCAAGCAGCCGGGGGTGGCAAAGGGAAAGCCCGAGAAGGTCGCCGACGGCGGCTTTGAAATGGATAACAACTATATCTATTTCGTCGACAGGGACGGCGACGTGTCGCGCGCCAAGCGCGCTGTTGGCGGACAGAAGCGCAAGAAGGTCGTCAAGAAGGTGGCGAAGAAGCCGGCCAAGAAGGCCAAGAAACCAGCCAAGAAGGCCAAGAAGCCCGTCAAGAAGAAGCGGCGCTAGTCCGCTCCTCCGATCGTTGAGTAAGCAAGAGAGCGGCGGCTCAACCCCGTCGCTCTTTTTCTTTGCCGGAAGGTCGCTGGCTGCGCGACCACCGCTTCCTGCAGTTCCTTTCGATGCGGCCTTCCCCTGCTGGAAGCCCGGAGTGTTAGTAGGACATGACAGTTTCTCCCCGCATCCCTGACCGCCACGGCTGCACCTGGACCGTGCTCGCCATCGCGATACTGGGCGCTGCGGCGTGCCAGCTCACACCGCCTAGCCTGGCCCAATCAAGCGGCGGTCAGTCCGGATCGACCGCCGGCCAGAACGGCGGGGCAGGCGGCAGTGGCGGATCACGCGGGCAGGGCGGCGGCCTCGCCAGCGGCGGCAGTTCCGCTCGGGCAAGCACCAGTGGTAGCGGCGGCAGCACGAAAGTTACAGGGAACGGGGGCAATGGATTCGGAGCAACCGCGGGCAGCGGTGGGGTTCAGAGCAGTGGCGGAACATCAGGAAACGGCGGGGTCAATGTCGTCGTCGAGCCGCGCGATGCCGCGCCTCCGGACGTCGCGGTCGATACCGCTCCGCCTCCGCCTTCGCGGGGCCCCACGCCCGCGCAGACCGGGGTCAAGTTTCCCTTTCCGCAGAATCGGGAAAGCAGCCGCTGCATTTACCCCAATCTTTATCGCAACGAGGACGTGCAGGCTGCTTACGACCAGTGGAAGAAGGACACCGTCACGTCAGACGGCGCAAAGGGATTCCACCGGGTCAAGCGCCCCAAGGACCCCGGCCTCGATCCAGATTCCACTGTGTCCGAGGGAATCGCCTACGGGATGCTAATCGCCGTGTACATGAACGACCCGACCCTGTTTGACGATCTCTGGAAGTACGAACAGCAGTTCTTGGGGCAGTACGGCCTGATGGACTGGAATATCAAGGCAGACGGCTCGGGCCCGACCGCAGGAGGGGTTGGCCCTGCCACCGACGCGGACGAAGACATGGCATTTGCCTTGTTGATGGCCGACAAACAATGGGGTGGGAAGGGCAGCCTGAGCAAGAACTACATCGACATTGCCAAGGACACGATCACCAGCATCTGGAACAACGAGATATTCGACTACAAGTACGTGAAGCCGTGGCCCACCGCCGATTCGTCGACCATCAACCTTTCCTACTTCGCGCCGGCCTACTACAAGCTCTTTGCCAAGATCGACACCAAGAACACCGCCAATTGGACCACCACAGTCGACACCATGTACACGGTTCTCGGCGCTTCACTCAATTCGGCCAATGGGAACTCCGACAATGGGCTGGTTCCTGCTTGGTGCGACAGTGGAGGCAAGCCCAACGGAGGCGCTTTTGGCCCGGGACAGTCCTCGCCCACCAATTATCAGTACGATTCGTGCCGGACGCCTTTCCGCATCGGCCTTGACTGGTGCTGGAACGGCGAGACCCGTGCGCAGTCCTATGTCGCCAAGACCAGCAAGTTCTTCAGCGGGATCACGGTGGCCAAGATGGTCGACGGATATGACCTGAACGGAAATCCTCACGCCCAATTCCAGACCGGGGCGAACGCCCTGATGCAGTCGGCGGCCTTTGTCGGTCCCGCAGGCGTGGGCGCCATGAGTAACGCCAGCTATCAGACCTTCGTGAATGATGCCTACGCCGTCGTCGCCAGCCGAACTGCGTTGGTGGGTGGCACCTACTATGACGATTCCTGGATGGTCATGTCGCTGCTCATGATGACCGCCAATTTCCTGGACTACACCGTCTATTGACACAGGAACCCTGGTTAGGCGTCGATTGTAGGAATTGTGTCGTCGAAACACGAATGGCCATCTGGTTCACCGATGGATGCGTGTGGTCCAGCCGTCCGTCGCGGCAGGGCGAGAGGCACCGATCCCTTGCGGTTTTGCCGCCTGGGAGCGCTGGCGTGGCTGGCAAGCTGTGGCATCCTTCAGTGAGCCCGGATCCGTAATTTCTAGGAGATATCCATGTCTAGACCGTCACGACCCACCCTTCTCACCTTGTTGTTCGCGGGGGGGTGCGCGCTGACGCCGGCGCCGGGGGTAAACAGCGCGACCGGTGGAACCCCGGACCCCAACGGTGGCGCTAGCCAGGGAGGCGCGCCTGCAGCCATCGGCGGATCCGGGGCAGGCTCGGGCGGCGGTGCGGGTGGCAGCTCGGTCGTTGCCTCGGGCGGCGCGTCGGGTGGCGTGGTCGCCACCACATCAGCGGCTCCGCCATGCACCATCGACACGACCAACCTGGTCAGCGGCAAGGCCTGGATTTGCGGCGCGGATACACCGGTCAAGATCCAAGGCTCTTTCTATTCATATGGTGACGGAGCGTCGTGTACCCCGGTCGCTCCCTTCTGCTCGCCCACGGCAGGCTGCTGTATCGGCGGCACCACTATTGTCGATCTCACCTACGCGAAATGGGGTTGTGGCATGGGCATGGAGCTCAACTCGTCGGGGGGAACCGCGCCGGTCAAGAGCGTCTACAGCGGCCCGGTGAAGTGTTTCGACATTGCACTCTCCGGCAGCAGCGGGGGCAACGAGGTGCGCATAGGCTTCACTCAAAGCACCGTCACCACTGGCAAGGTTTCGCCGTTCGTTTCGGTTGCGGCTTTCAAGAATGGATGGACCGGGCAGGTGTGTTTCACCGACGCTGAGTGCCCTGACTGGGCGGTCAAGGCGGCCACCTGTGCCAAGACCGTGGGCACCGCGGGCACGCCCTACGATCTGCAGATCCAGGTTTCTGCGGGCGCCACCGCGGCGGCGGTCGGCGCCTTCAATGTGTGCGTGACCAAGATCGCGCCCGTGATGGACCAGGTCAACACCGGAACCACGAATAGCTGCTCGTCGGCCACCGGCCAGGGCACGCTGAGCGGCCAGTACGACACGGCCCACGTGACGTGCAGCGGGCAAGACTACATCGTTCAGAACAACGCATGGGGATCCACTGCCGGCCAGACCATTAGCTACGGCACCGGGACGAAATTCAAGGTGACCGTGCAGAAGGGCGTAGGAGCGGGAGGCGCGCCCGCGTCGTATCCCTCCATCTTTGTCGGCTCCAATGGAGGGCGCAGCAGCGCAGGCAGCGGCTTGCCCAAGGCGGTGAGCGCGCTCGGCACGGTGCAGACTTCTTGGTCCTGGGCTGCGAACGGCGCATCGGGTGCGTACAACGCCGCCTATGACGTGTGGTTCAGCTCGGGCAGCGGGGGCGACGGGTCGTCATCCAGTCCGAGCGGCGGCTATCTCATGGTCTGGTTGTACAAGCCGACCGGAAACCAGCCCATTGGGAGCAGCATCGCCTCGACAACCGTAGCCGGCAAGAACTGGAATGTCTGGTACGGCAACAACTCCTCGAACGGTAAACCCTGCGTTTCGTACGTGGCCCAGCAGAACCTCAATTCGCTGTCGTTCGACCTCAACATGTTCATCAAGGACGCGGTCACCCGCGGTTATGTCCAGAACTCGTGGAGCCTGACCAACGTGTTTTCGGGCTTCGAGATCTGGAGCGGCGGCATCGGCCTGGAGACGACCGACTTCGCAGTCAGCGTCAAGTGAGGAGCAGGAAGCCCTAGCGCCAGGGCCTGACCCCTTATGCTAGAAGAGCCTTCATGAGCGCGAACCTGAGCAAGAAGTGGGTCCTCATCACAGGAGCGGCGCGGGGCATCGGACGGCAACTGGCATTTGCATTGGCGGGGCAGGGCTGTCACCTGATCCTGCACAGCCGCGACAAAGCGCACACGGCCGCCCTGGAAAGGGAACTCGGCAACGGCCAAAGGCGCGTGGTCAGTCTGGCGGCCGAGCTGTCCGACCAAGGCGCGGTTGACCGATTGGTCGATGAGGCCCTGGCCCTGTCTGGGGGACTGGACATCGTCTACAACAACGCGGCCATCATGACACCGTACCGCAAGGACTGGCTGACCACGCCGGCCGACGACTACCGCCAGAGCTTCGAGGTCAACGTCATCACCCCGATTCGCATCACCTACCGTGTGCTGCCGGTCATGCGCCGCCGGGGCTGGGGCCGCATCGTTCAGGTAACCTCCGGCATCACGAACGAGCCGCAACTCATGGCCTATGCCGCGTCCAAGGCAGCGCTCGACAAGTTCGTGCGCGATACGGCGCCGTCGCTGCGCGGATCTGGGGTTCTCATGAACCTGCTCGATCCAGGTTGGCTGCGCACAGATTTGGGTGGGCCCAAGGCAACCAACCCGGTCGAGGCCGTGCTCCCCGGCGCGCTGGTGCCGGCCCTGCTCGACGACGACACTCAGGGTCAGCTCTTTCACGCCCTGGACTACGCGCGCCCCACTCCGTAGCGAAAAGGAAGTACCCCGTGATTTTCGACATCCTCGCCAATGCTGACCGCTACGCCGCTGTTCACCCGCTTTTCGCTGAGTGTTTCGCGTTTCTCAGGAACACCAATCTGGCTGCCTTGCCGGCGGGCCGGCATGCCCTCGGGTCGACCGGCTGCACCGCGATCGTCAATCAGGCCCCCCTCAAGACCAAGGAGGTGGCTCGCTTGGAAGGCCACCGCGCCTTCATCGACATCCAGTACATGGTGTCGGGCGAGGAACTCATCGGCTACGTGCCGCGCGGCCTTTGCGCGGAGGTGTCCGATGACACGGCCAACGATTTTCAGGAACTGCGGGGAACCGCCGAGTTTCAAACCCTGCGCCCCGGCTGCTTTGCCGTCTACTTTCCCGAAGACGCCCATCAACCCAACGTCGCCACCGGCACCCACCCCGGCCCCGTCCGCAAGATCGTGATCAAGGTCCCGGTGCAGCGTTAGCCTTCCTCGCGGAAGAAGGCGTTTCGCTTGGGATCGTTGTAGGTCGCGTATTCGATAGGCCAGGGCGTGATCTGGCTCTTGCCGTCTTCGTAGGTCAGGGTAATGGCCATGGGCGTGACTCGCCGATAGCTCGACCGGGGCGGCAGATCGTGGTTGTCCTCGCCGCCGGCCGAGAACAGCGTGATGAGCAGGAGATTCTCGTCGTCGTAGGTGCGCCGGAAACCTTCAACGATCTTTTCGTGTCCGCGCACAAGAGTGTGGCAGCCGATCCGCTGCAAGAAACGCTTGGCCTGCAGGCGCCCAAAGGGGAATCGGGCACTTTGCTCTTGCAGCGCGGCCGGAATCACGTCGACTGACGATGGATCGCTCCACATCATCTCGAAGCGCAGATCAGGGTCGTTCAGGCTGCCGAGGTCCTGGTAGCGTTCCTTGAAGGTCAGATCGCGTGGGATGCCGCCGTGGACGAAGAGCGTGTGATCAAAAAGAAACGCAGTGGGCAGGGCATCGAACAGGCGCATGTAGTCGCGGAGCACGTCGTCCGGCGCCCGTCCCTTGAGCGAATCGATGGCTTCTGACGGTTTCACGCCCCCGCACACCTGGCCCTCGAATTCGACGAAGTATTCGTGGTTGCCACGCAGGATCACCACGTGCTCAGGTGCCGTACAGAAAAGCAGCAGAGCCGTGCGTAGCACGCCGTTGAGACTGAAAATGCCGCGGTCGATGTAGTCGCCCAGCAGAACCAGTTTGGGCTCGGGGTGCAGGGCCGGGTTCTCGCGAAAAAGCCGCACCTTATCGAAAAAGTGCGACTGCATGATGGCCGCCTTCAGGCAGCTATAGCAGCCGTGCAGATCGCCGAGTACCGTGATCTCATAGCGACGGCCGGGCTTGGGCGGGCAGGCCCAGATGTGGCCATCGAGAAACAGGTCGGCGCCGGCCAGGTCGTCGAGCGTGTGTTTTCCGGTCAGCTTGCCTCGGCCCTTTTCGCGCCATTCCTGCAGAACTTGCCGGGTCCGCGCCATCGCCTGCTGGTCGGCCGCGATCTGCTTGGTCATGAGGCCGAGATCCAGGGCGTAGCCGTGTTCAAACTGATCGAAGAAGGGGTGAACCGCGGCGCCCGATTCCTTGATCGCTGCCGGCTTGACGGATGCAGCAGCGGGCACGCCCGAGTCGACCAGTTCGACGTGCAGGTCCGCCTCCAGCAGCTCGGCCAGCTCGGCGCGGAACTTGATTTCAGCCGGGTGCGCTTCGCCATCGGCCATGAGCAGCTCGTCGATGCTGTCCATCAACTGCTCTTGGCCGGCGCGGTCGAATTGCTGGAAGATTTCAAAGCAGCGCAGCTTGAGTCGGCTTTGGACGAACTTGTCGCTGTCCTCGTCGTGCGACACCGCCTCGGTGAAAAGCTCGGCGACCTGCAGGTCGATGGCCTCGAAAACCTCGTGGAAATGCGTGGTGTACTTGGCGACCAGTTCGGCCTGCGCCGCCGCGGCCAGACCGCCTGCGCCCTTTCTCACCCGATTTTCAACCAGCCGTTTGATATAGGTGCGGACAAACATCCTCTCTGACACGTCGAAATCGCCGTCGATGTGGCCGAAGGTCGTCAGATAGAAGATGACCGCACGCATCTGCTTGTCGGCAACCGTGGGATCCGCGTTGAGTTCGAGCATGGCGGTACATTGTAGCGTGGGTTTGTGAAAATTTGAGTCACGCCGAACACCGGCGGGCGTCTGTGGCATAATGCCCTCGATGATTGACACGCCTGGCATCGAGCCGGCCAGCGAGCCGGTGAGCATGGACGATGTGGCTGCGCGCACACCATCCGGGCTTTCGGGGCTGGCGCAGGACCAGATGGCGGCCTTTCTGGCGCGGGTGGCTCTCTTTGCCGACTTGCCCCTCGTGTACCTGCGCCGTATCGCCGCGCTTGGCGCGGAGGAAGCCTATTCGCGCGGCAACCTGATTTTCAAGGAAGGATCCGCGGGCGACAAGCTGTATCTGATTCTGGCGGGATCCGTGCGCATCAGCCGACAGGTGCCGGGCATGGGGGAAGAGGCGCTGGCCATCCTCAAGACCGGGGACTACTTTGGCGAGATGGCGCTCATAGACGATTTCCCGCGCAGCGCCGATGCTTTGGCCCACGAAACCTGCCGCCTTTTCGTGCTCAACAAAGACCGCGTCGCCGACCTGCTCTTCGTCGACCGCGATTTGGCCTACGACCTTTTATGGACCTTCGTGCGAACCTTGTCGGCGCGCCTGCGCGAGACCAACGACAAGATGACCTTCCTGGCGGTCAGCAGTCGATTCTAGGACCACTTCGCCCGGACCATGAATGGACCCGGAATCCAAGAAGATGTGGGCGATTGCCGGCAGCACCGGCGCGGTCGGTCTTGAAATCTCCATAGCCATCGGCATAGGGTACTTCGGCGGACGGTATCTGGACGGAAGACTCGGGACGGCGCCCTGGCTGGCGTGGGTCGGTTTCGCGGCGGGTGTGGGGGCTGGCATCAAGGCGCTGGTTCGAGTGGTCCGCACCTACCAAAAATCCCTCGAAAACGACCAAGACGACGGATCCAAGCAAGCATGACTAAGAACCCTTTGGCAGCCGTGGAGAAGACCAATCTGGTTCTGGCCGTGGGTGTGACCGCTCTTGGAGGGCTGGTCTGGGGCAAGGCCGGTCTGCTGGCGGCTGGGGTGGGGGCTGCCCTGGCCTGCATCAACCTGTGGGCCATCCACCGGCTGGCTGGCCGGGCTCTCGCGCGGGCTGCTGCCGGGGCCACGGCCCAGGCGGCGGGACTGGTGGCGGCACTGGGCGCCAAGATGGCGATTCTTTTCGCGCTGGTGTGGGTCGCCATCCGCGTCTACAATCTGGCCCTCGTGCCGTTCGCCATCGGAATTTCAGTTCTTCCGGTCTCGCTCGTCATGGCGGGGCTGTGGATCGGCTCGACGGCCGGTGAACAAGGCAAGGCGTAACCATGGGTCCCCATTCAACCTGGTTCCAACTCTTCCCCGGCTATCAAGCCCTGAACGAAAACCTGCAGATCTACCTCGGCCGTCGCTGGACCTGGCAGGTCTTCACGTCGACGCACTTCGAGATCGAGCATATGCTGGGTGGGCTGCTGGTCTTTCTCCTGCTGGCCTTCTTCGCTGTCCGTTACGCCGCCGGCGTGCGCAAGGCGGCCGACGGCGGTGCGGTGCCGCCGCCGCAGTTCTGCCTGCGCAATTTTCTTGAAATCCTGGGCGACATGATCTTCGGCCTGATGGAAGGTCCTATGGGCGCCAAGAACGCGCGCCGCTACCTGCCGCTCATCGGTTCGCTTTTTCTTTTCATCCTGTTTTGCAACCTGTTCTCGTTGATTCCCGGCTTCTTGCCGCCCACCGACACGCTGAAGACCAACGTGGGCCTCGCCGTGCTGGTCTTCTGCCTAACCCACATCTATGGCCTGCGGGCCCATGGCATAAAATACGTGAAGCACTTCATGGGGCCGTTGTGGTGGCTGGCGCCGTTGATGTTGCCCATCGAGTTGGTCAGCCACATCGCCCGGCCGGTCTCGCTGTCCATGCGCCTTCTGGGGAACATCACGGCTGACCACAAGGTTGCGGCGGTGTTCTTCACCCTGACTCCGATCCTGGTGCCCGTCCCGTTTCTCGTGATGGGCGTGTTCGTTTCAGTGGTGCAGGCGGTTGTATTCTCCCTGCTGACCACAATTTACATCTCGACTGCTATTGCTCACGAAGAGCACTGACCGTATTGTCCGCACCCAGTTCGCAAGGAGGATCCCCAGATGCGCCGAGTCACCAGAATTCTCGCCACGCTTGCCACCTTCGCCGTCGCGCTCACGTCCAGTGCCGCGGCCTTCGCCAGTGATGCCGCGCCCGACATCACCAAGGGCTACCTTGGCATCGGCGCCGCTTTGGCCATCGGCTTGGCGGCCCTGGGCGGCGGTCTCGGCCAGGGGCGCGCGGCCGCCTCGGCGCTCGACGGTATCGCGCGCAACCCGCAGGCATCGGGCAAGATCTTCGTTCCGATGATTGTCGCGCTCGCCCTCATCGAGTCGCTCGTCATCTACGGCTTGCTCATCGCCTTCAACCTGGCCGGCAAGATCTAGCGATTTGCGCCCCGGTGGCGCATTCTTCGCCCGATGATTTCTTGTGGCATCGTCGGCTTGCCCAACGTGGGCAAGTCGACGCTTTTCAATGCGCTTTCAGCGGCCGGCGCTGAGGTGGCCAACTATCCCTTCTGCACCGTGCAGCCCAACCTGGGCGTGGCGACGGTGCCTGACCCGCGGCTGGACGCCGTGGTGGGGCTTTTCACCGGCAAGCCCGCGGTGCACGCCACGGTCAACTTCGTGGACATCGCCGGCCTGGTGCGCGGAGCTTCCAAGGGCGAGGGTCTGGGCAACCAGTTCTTGGCCAACATCCGCGAGACCGATGCCATCGCCCATGTGGTGCGCTGTTTCGAGGATCCCAACATCGTGCACGTCGAGGGGCGCATCGACCCGGTGTCCGACGTCCTGACCGTCGACACCGAGCTGTGCCTCAAGGACATGGAAAGCGTGGGCAAGCGCATCGACAAGGCCCGCACCGCGCTCAAGGGTCCGGCTCCCAAGGAAGAAAAGGCCACCCTGGCCGTGTGCGAGCGCGTGCAGGCCGGCCTGGACGCAGGCACGCCCGTGCGCGCGCAGGGGCTTTCAACCGAGGATCTGCTGCTTGTCCGCGACCTCTTTCTGCTGACCCAGAAGCGCGTCTTCTATGTGGCCAACGTGGCGGAGAACCAGCTTGGAAAACTGGATAGCGACGCGCATGTGTCGTCTCTGCGCGCCCACGCCGCCAAAGAAGGCGCGCCCGTGGTGTGCATCTGCGCCGGGGCCGAGGCCGAGATCGCGACCTTGGATCCCGCCGATCGCCCCACGTTTCTCGAAACACTGGGCCTGAAGGAACCCGGGCTTTCCGCCGTGGCCCGCACCGCCTACCAGATCCTCGACCTCATCACCTTCTTCACCATAGGCGACTACGAGTGTCGCGCCTGGACCGTGAAGCGCGGCACCCACGCCCCACAGGCCGCCGGCGTGATCCACACCGACTTCGAGCGTGGCTTCATCAAGGCCGAGGTCGTGTGGTGGGAAGATCTCGTCAAGCTCGGCTCAGAGTCCGCCTGCCGCCAGCACGCCAAACTCGCCATGGAAGGCAAAGACTACGTCGTGCACGACGGCGACGTGATCCATTTCAAGTTCAACGTGTGAAGCCAAGAGAGCGATGAGGAGCTTGAGACCTGCCTCGATCCTGCTCACTTCCATCCTTGCGTTTTGCACCTGTGCTCCGACGGTGAACAAGGGCGCGCCGGTCATTCCGCCAGACGGCTGGGTGGTTCGGTCACCGAGCGGCGTGGTGACGGTGCAAGTCCGTGGCTGTTCGTTGGGCGGTACGGCCAACTACCCGACCGAGCCGCGCCTCTACTACCGGGTGACCCTTGGCGATACCGAAATGGTGCGCTGGTCGCCGCTCGGCATCACCCGTCAGGACGCGGATTTCACCGATGATCTCCGCTATCTCGGCGAAAGCCAGCGCCAGGTGACCGACGACTACATCCTGCCGCGCGGGAAGCGCAGCCATTTTCGCAACACCGGGCTGGAGAAAACCTTGTCTTTCCAGACGCCACAGAAGGTGCGTATGGACCTTGTTGTGCGTGCCTACGACGACGGATTGGCCTTCTGCTATCACTTCCCGGAAATCAGCGCGGCGCAATTCGTGGTGACCGGCGAGACCACTGGCTTTCGTTTTGCGCCGGGGACGCGGGCGACCCTGTTACCCCAGTACGCACCCGGCACAAGCCAGAGCCTGGGCGAGTGGATGACCGACCTGCCCGCGGGAACGGCCGCCCCCGCGGGGGCGGGGTGGGCGCTGCCCGCGCTGTTTTCATCGGCGGATGGGGCACGGTGGGCTTTGCTGGCGGAATCGGGGCTGGCCGCGGGCAACGCGGTTTTCGGGCTGGCGGGCAAGACTGACGACGAGATCTATCGTTTTCGTTTTCCCCATCCTGACGAAGAGGCGGGGCGCGGGGATGTGCAACCCCATTCCACGTTGCCTTTGGCCACGCCTTGGGCCACTCCCTGGCGGGTCATGATTCTATCCGCTCGCCTGGCCGGCATTGTCGAATCGAGCCTGGCGACCGATCTGGGCGAACCGGATTTGGTCGGGGCTGGCGATTGGGTCCGGCCGGGCAATTTGGTCATCGGCGAGGCGGCTGGCAAGCGGGTCGAACTGCCGGACGCACCCGGGGATGTGGCCGCGCTGCCGCTCGTCGAATTTTCCGTCGGGGGCTTGATGGGGGTGCGAGTCGCGGTTTCGGCGAGCGGAAAACCCGATGTGGTTTCATCTCTGCTGGGTTTGCTGGAAGAGACGAAAAGGCGTCACCTGCTGGTGGAGTTCGAGGGCCGAATCCCGGGCGCAGGGTGGGATCGCACCTTTCCCAATCTGCTCTCCGGCACCACCTGGCGCAGCGGATCGATCGACGGGGCCAGGCAGGCGCGACAGAACCTCTTTGACCCCTTTACCCGCAACGTGGTGGCGCCGATGCAGCCCATGCCCGTGGCCTTTGTCGAGCAGGCGCGCCGGTCGCCCATGACCTGGGGTCATGAATTGGGGCTGACCGTGGTCTTTGAATCTGGGCTGCGCCGTTTTGTCGACGATGGTCCCAACCAGGTGGCTGACCTGCTTTTGGACCTACCAAGCGCGTGGGACGAAACCCGCTTGCTCGACGGCGTTCCCGGGCACACGGTGATCATCGCCCGGCGCAAGGATCGCATCTGGTATGTGGGCGGATTGAATGGCGATGCGACCGCCAAGACACGCGCCGTGCCCCTGGAACTCCTCGGCACGGGGACCTTCAACATGGCCCTGCTGGCTGATGGGCTGGGCGAGACCGACCTGGTGCTCACGCAACGACAGCGCAACGCCACCGACGTGCAGGGAATCAAGATGGCACCCTATGGTGGCTTCCTGATGCGCCTGGTTCCCGAACACTAGTTAGACAACCGTCCACGGGCGCGGCAGGAAACACTCTTCGTAGGTGCGCAGGGCGTAGCGGTCGGTCATGCCGGTGATGAAATCGGCGACGGCGCGCGAGAGATCCTCGGTGTCGGGCACACCCTTGGGCCAGTGCCGGGCATGAAACTCATCGACGTGAAGATGAAAGTAGGCCCACAGCTCACTGACCACGCGTTCGGCGCGTTCGAATTCTTTGCGAATGGGCGCGCATTCGTAGACGCGTTCGAAAAGCACATCCCGCAGTTTGGTGAGGGCGTGCAGCACCTCGGGGTTGAAACGAATCTGGCGCTTGTCTTCCAGTCGCGAGGCCACAACCGCGTCGGTCACCAGACGGCCGATGCGTTGGCTGTGGCTGTGGCCCAGCACCATGGCGACCTCCGCCGGCAAATCGTCCTCTGACAGGATTCGCCCGCGAATGGCGTCGTCGAGATCGTGGTTCACATAGGCGACAATGTCCGCGATGCGGGCAATCTGACCTTCAAGGGTCGCGGCGCACAGATCGGGATTGTCCGACACGATTTCGCCCTTGCCCTTCGAGTGTCTGAGGATGCCGTCACGCACTTCGACGCTCAGATTCAATCCCATCCCGTCGTGCTCCAGCACCTCGACCACGCGCACCGATTGCCGGCCGTGGTGGAAGCCGCCGGGAACCAGTTTGGCCAGGGCCCTCTCGCCCGCGTGACCAAAAGGTGTGTGTCCCAGATCGTGACCCATGGCAATCGCCTCGGTCAGGGATTCATTGAGGCCGAGCGCGCGAGCAATGGTGCGTGCGATTTGCGAAACCTCAAGCGTGTGCGTGAGTCGGGTGCGGTAGTGATCCCCAGCGGGCGTGAGAAAGACCTGGGTTTTGCCGGCCAAGCGGCGAAAGGCCTTTGAATGCAGGATGCGGTCGCGGTCGTGCTGAAAGATGGGCCGCGTGGCGTCGTCCGGTTCATCGCGGTCGCGCCCTCGGGAAAGGCGGCTTTTCTGCGCGAAGGGCGAAAGCACCTTCTCCTCGTCGGCTTCCAGTTGTTCGCGGATTGTCATTTTTTCGCTGCGCCTGTTTCGCTGGCGTTTCCACACAGTTTCGTTCGGGAAAGGTACCAGTTTCGCGGGCGCGTGCGGTTGGTATCGCCAGCGCTAATTCGCAAACGCCATACAGGAAGTGTCTTGCCCCGGTGTCACCGCGCCTCTACCTTGGCACGTGAAAGGCAGACTTCCATGAAATCGAGCCGAACCGGACGTCACTTGCTTATCCCCGTCGTGCTGGGCTTCTGCGTGCTATCGCTGTCGCAGGCGCGCGCCGAAGAACCGGCAGCGGTCGCGGCCGCGTCCCCATCTGCAACCACGGCGCCCGACCTCGCCACGCGCGTTGCTGATCTAGAGGCCTACTTCAACAACACGGCGCCCAAGGCGCTTACTGTGGCCGGCCCTGGCCACAACGCCTGGATGATGACATCAAGCGCGTTGGTGCTGTTCATGACTCTGCCGGGGCTGGCGCTCTTCTACGGCGGTCTGGTCCGGCGCAAGAACGTGCTGTCAGTCATGGCGCAGTGTTTGGGTACCGCGGGCGTGGTCACCGTCTTGTGGTGGGCGTTTGGCTACAGCCTGGTTTTCGGCAGCGGTTCGCCGGTGCTCGGATCGCTCAAGTTCGCCTTCCTGAAGGGCGTGGGCAACGCTCCCAACCCGGACTATGGGGCCTGGGTTTCGCACAACGTGTTTTCCATGTATCAGATGATGTTCGCCATCATCACGCCCGCGCTGATTGTGGGCGCCATCGCCGAGCGCATGAAGTATTCGGCAATCATGGTCTTCATCGTCGGCTGGATGTTGCTGGTGTACTTCCCGCTGGCGCATATGGTGTGGGGGATCGACGGCTTCATGAATGGCCTCGGCAATGCCAAGGCAGGCATCAAGGCCATCGACTTCGCCGGCGGAACAGTGGTGCACATGTCTTCGGGCTGGTCGGCGCTCTTGCTCGCCGTGATTCTTGGTCGCCGCAGGGGCTGGGGGCACAGGCCCTTTCTTCCTCACAGCATGGTGCTGACCATGGTGGGCACCGGGATGCTGTGGGTGGGCTGGTATGGTTTCAACGCGGGCAGCGCTGTTGCGGCCGACGGGATCGCCGCCAATGCCTTCACCGCGACCACTTTGGCGACCGCCGTGGCGTGCGTGGTGTGGCCGGCTATCGAATGGTTGACGCGAGGAAAGCCGACCATCCTTGGCTTCTGTTCAGGCGCCGTCGCCGGCTTGGTTGTCATCACGCCCGCGGCTGGTTTCGTCACCCCCACGGGCGCCATCATCATCGGCCTGTTTGCGGGCATCGTTCCTTTCTTCGCATGCACCAAGCTCAAGGTTTGGCTCAAGTACGACGACGCGCTTGACACCTTTGGTGTGCACGGCGTGGGCGGAACCATGGGCGCCTTGCTGACCGGCTTCCTTGCTACGCCAGAGGCCAATGCGAACCTCAACACGAATCTGTCGCAAATCGTGGGCAAGACACTGTGGCTTGAACAACTCAAGGCGATGGGTCTGACCATTGCGATGGCCCTGACCGGGACCGTGATCCTGGCCTATCTGGTGAAGGCCCTGATCGGACTGCGGCCGGCCGTCGATTCCGAGGAGCTGGGTCTCGACGACGCGGACCACGGCGAAGCCGGGTATCACTTCGACGAAGCCGGCGGATAACCTCCGCCAGCTCGGCCGGGAACCCTTTGATGGCTCCCATACCGGGCGTGCTATGGATGGGTTGTGTTCGAGCCCAGTCCCACAGACAGTCTTTCTCCGCGCGGTGGCATTTTGCGTGCGGCGCGCCGGCCCCCTGGCTGGATCGCCGCCGGGCCGCCGCCGCGGACGCCGGATGAACCTGGGGATCTGTGGCCGGGTCCAGGCGAGGACCTGTGCTGGTTGGCGGGCAATTGGCGGCTCCTGCAGCGTTTGGACGGTCACCGCACCTCGCTCGATGATCTGGTGACGGCACAGTTGGCTGCGTCGCTGGTTGCCGACCGGCCGCCCGGGCGTTGGCTCGATCTCGGCACCGGCATCGGCAGCGTGGCGTTGTTTCTCGCCTGGCGCTTTCCACAGGCGGCTGGGCTGGGAGTGGAGGTGCAGGCGATCTCGGCAGCCATGGCTCGTCGCAGCCTGGCGTGGAATGGCGCTGCGGATCGCGTTGCGGTCCGCGACGGTGATTTTCGCGATCCCGCGGTGCTGGCAGGGCAGGGGACTTTCGATCTGGTGACCGGCACGCCGCCGTATTTTCCGATCGGGACCGGATCGCAGTCCGATCGGACGCAGCGGGCCCCCTGTCGGTTCGAGCATCACGGCGGCGTCGAGGCCTACTGCGAGGCGGCCGCCCGCATGCTCGCGCCGGGCGCACCGTTTGTCGCGTGCGAGGCCTGGATCCAGCGCGAGCGGGTTGCTCCCGCGGGCCGTGCGGCTGGCCTGGCTCTCACGTACTGGCGCGAAGTGATTCCGCGCGAAGGCAAAGGCCCGCTTCTTGTTGTGTTTGCCATGTCGGCCGTTGCACAGGCAGGTGTCTTGGTCACGCCTCCACCCCTCGTCGTGCGCGATCGGCAGGGGCGGCGCACGCCCGAGTTCAGGGACGTCCGCGAATCCATGGGCATGCCCGCATAAAAAAACCGGCTGCCACTCCGTCAGGAGCGACAGCCGGTTGTACGGTCGACGAATCTACTTCAAGAAGATGTCGGGCTTGGGCGGATCAGCCATGCCGGTGCCGATGTGGAATCCGGTGTGGGGCGGCTGATTGTAGCTTGATTGCTGGAAGTTCACCTGCGCCCGGTAGGTGGG
>Ga0265316_10001915_pt1 | contig 21862 bp, 29 predicted proteins | sample 4522metaG_FD_202092 | JGI IMG/M metagenome (GOLD analysis project Ga0265316, IMG submission 202092) | Rhizosphere microbial communities from Carex aquatilis grown in University of Washington, Seatle, WA, United States - 4-5-22 metaG | ecosystem: Host-associated > Plants > Roots > Rhizosphere >... | reverse complement strand
CATTCTCGACCGCAATGCGGCTGACAACACGGCACTGAATGTCGGGCGTGACCTGGATTGGGGAGTTCTTCTCCAGCACATTCCCCATCGTCCGGCAGAGCTTCTCGATGCCGGGTCCACCGAGCACCTCGCCTTCTGCATCTTTTCGCTTCCTGTCGAAGTCGTCGTATTTCCCGCGGAGCAGGACGCCGAGACACCGCTTGAACGAGCGAAGATTGCCCTCGATCCACACCTTGGCTTCGTCGATTTCGGTTGCGCCATCGAATGAAGCGGAAAGCGTTACGATTCCGTCGCGTACAGCATCGATCTCGCCAACGAGGCGGCGCTCCTCGGCCGCTGGGTTCACCCGCACCACATGCAGTCCCCTGAGGTCGACGCCCGCGGCCTGAAGATCCGACGGTGAGGCGAGGATATCCCACTTTGTCGAGACGGCAACAAAGAGCCCCACCCGCGTCTCTCCATCGCGTAGCTCGTATAGCCGCGCGTCGAGTTCGAACTTCGGCCGAATTTTGAAGGTCGCTACCAAATCCGGCAGGGCCTTCCAACCCTCTGTTGCCCTGGCGACCAGTTCGTCCTTCTTGCCCAGGAACGCAAACGGCCTGTGGCGCATCGCCTCGTACTGGGGGAACTTCGAGGGAAGGCGGTTGTTGATCCGGGCGGCGAGTAGACCGAGGTGACGGTGGTCCGATGTGTCGAGCGTGACCTCTTGGCCGAAGCTGCGTTGCGGGTGTGCAACCTCAGGGATCGCGTAGAGCTTGCCTTCCCTCCAGTAGAAGAACCACTCGCCCGCCTCGCGGTCGCGTATCGCCCGAAGCCTTTCCGGGTTTGGCATGTCGTCGACGAACGCCCCGAACGAGGTCGCCGAAAACTCCACCTCGAAGCCGTTGAGCAATGTGGCCATGGCTGCAGTACAACGTTGCCGCTTCACTATACGCCAAGTACTACCCTCGACCCGTTGCGGTGGCGCGCGTGGTATGCGAAGGATCCCTGGAAGCGGCGCGGCAGTTCCGACTTATTGCTGCTCTTCTCCGATGTGAGACACTTTTTGACATGTCCCGTCGATGGTCCCTTCTTCCTCCGCTCCTTGTCCTCGCAATCCTCTCGGCGTGCGCCGCTCCACAGAAGCCCGAGCCGGCCCCGCAGCCGGCCAAAGCCAAAACCCAACCACTCCCTTCACTACTATCCTCCGTGAGCCAGCCGACCACGGCTGCGCAGCGGCCCGAGGATGAAGCTGGTCCGCCTGGCGTCGAGTCAGCGAAGGCAGCCAGGAAGGCGTCCCCGACGAAGGCAACCTGTGGTGGTCAGCCGCTGCGTGTCCACTTCTACAATGTCGGACAGGCACTCTCTGCTCTCGTCGACTTTCCCGACGGCACGCACTGGCTCGTGGACGCCGGGACCGGGGCTACTGGCGCCCGAGAGCATCTCACCAACTCGCTCCGGACAGACCTGGCCGGCAACCCGATCGCGGTCATGTGGATCACGCACCAGCACGCAGACCACATGAATGCCGCTGCGGCCGTGATGAACCAGTTCCCCGTCAATGTCTATGTCGACAACGGCTTCCCAAGTGCGGCGCGCTCGGCGGCCCAGACCAGGCACATCCTGCATGCGCCGACGGACGCGCTGTCGATGCCTGCCGCGCCGGTGAAGGTCACGCCGTTTCTTGTCGCGAGCAAGCCGAAATCTTGCCCGCGCAACCAGAACAACTGTTCAATCGGCCTTCGGATCGAATACTGCTCCTCGTCGATCCTCTTCGTCGGCGATGCCGAGCAGGAGGAAGAGGCTCTGCTCCCGCATGACCAGACCGCCACGCTCCTGCAGGTCGGCCACCACGGAAGCCCGACCTCCTCGTCGCCCGCGTTCATCGACAAGGTCGCGCCCAAGTATGCCGTGATCTCGGCAGGCAAGCCCCGGCAGGGGACGAACCGAACCTACTGCCATCCGAATGCCTCTACGGTGACGACGCTCGATACGCCGCTTGGTGGGACGGGCTCACAAGATCTGGAAGTCTTCGCCGGTGCCAAGTGCAAGGGCTCGACCGCGAAAGACTGGAGGAAGGTGAAGGTGCCGGACCATCTGTGGGCAACGCCGAGGGATGGTGATGTCGTGCTGACCACGACGGGCGATGGGGAATTTCGGAGGGAGTAGTCCAGTTTGCTTGCGAGTACCGCTAGCAAATGGGCGCAGATCTTCTCCATGTCCCGAGGCCGGTTTGGTATGGCGCGCGCTGTTCGCTGACCCGATGGCGCAGCGCAGCGGCTGTGCCCGTGTCTGCACTCCTCGACCTGAAGTTGCTTGCCCAGCAGATTCGAGAGCATGTCTCGTTCGCCGAATCGGTCTACGTGGTGGATCTGGTAGGGCGGGCGCCGCGGATGGCTCTCCAGAGACAGGAACTACGGCATCATCCGTAGAACTGCGTAATATACCGCATTTTTATTGACATAACTGCACCTCATGTGGTACTGCTCCGATGTTCAGGTGACGCCCGCATGGTGCGAAGCAATCCCAGCAAAATCACGGTATTGCTCGGCTTAGGTGAATTCGAGAGGTTTGAGGCATACTGTGACACGCAGGGGTTCAAAAAGAGCACCCTCATCGCTCGCCTCATCCGCGAGCATCTCGACGCTGCCCACTTCCAGATGCAGCGTTCGCTTCCCCTACCATCACCTCAACATGACCGTGCGCGTTGATGCTAAGCCAGGAACATCGCGGCTTGGGTGGCCTTTCGACGAAGCTCTCACGCCCCGGGGCGCGCAAGCTGCATAGCAAGTCCGCCGAGAAGGCGTGCGCTCCATGCGAGGCCGCCCTCAACCTTGATCGCAACTGGAGTCGAGCACACAGCGTAGCGCCGGGATTCATTGACCTCATCGACATGTTCTGCGGTTGCGGCGGAATGTCGGTGGGATTCTGTTCCGTGAATGGAGCGTCCCCTATGTATCGCCTAGCGGGCGCCGTCGATATCGACGAAGTGGCAATCCGTACCTACGAACTCAACCTTGGCATCAGACCGCAGGCGATGAATGTGGCCGAGCTCGCCCGTCGCCCGGCACTCCTCCGCGGCACGATCTCCGAGATGCGCTCGGACTCCGGCAGGCCGCTCGTGTTGATCGGCTGCGCTCCATGCCAAGGATTTTCATCGCATCGAAACGAACACGGGACAGGGGACTCGCGGAATTCCCTGTTCGTCGACTTCGCCAGGATCGCAGTCAGTATCTGTCCCGATGCGGTTGTCGTTGAAAATGTCCCGGAAATCTTGACTGATCGCTACTGGCCGCTGATTTCCCACGCACGAGGGGTGCTTGAGAAAGCTGGGTATTATGTAAACATCGGTGTCCACAACATGGCCGAGTTCGGCGTCCCCCAGGAGCGTTTCCGTATTCTCATGCTGGCGATGCGTCGGCCTTTCAGGTCGCCGTCTGGCTTCCTGGGACGGCGAGATTTTCGAACAGTAAGGGACGCAATCGGCTCGCTACCGCCGATCACCGCCGGGGAGCGGCATCCGGATGATCCCATGCACTACACGGCGGGACACAGGGAATCAACACTCGCCACCATTCGAGCAGTTCCGAAAGACGGCGGCAGCAGACCCGAGCATGTTGGACCCGAGTGTCTTCGTCGAGCCAAGGCGCGCAACGGCAGAGCCGTTTATGAGGATGTCTACGGGCGACTGTTCTGGGACAGACCAGCCATCACCGTGACGGCCTATGCTCGCAATCCGGCAAGCGGGCGGTATGTGCATCCCGAACAGAACCGTGGACTTTCTGTTCGCGAGGCTGCGTTGCTTCAGAGCTTTCCGCGCAACTATGAGTTCGTCGGGTCCTTTGACGAACGGTTTCGACAGATCGGCAATGCGGTGCCGCCCGCGTTCGCTGCCTTTCTAGCGGCCCACATATTGGAGCAGATGGCGACTGTGGTTCCCGAAGTTGAATTCCATCGTGGCATCACATCATCCGTCGGCCCTTCATTCTCAAGGCTCATCCCCGCTCTGAAAGCGGGGCACCGCAAGACCGTCGTCGAGACATGAGGTGGACATCCCTGTGAAAGCGCATGACCCTTCGGCGCCGACCGCCATCGATCTCTTCTGCGGCGCCGGTGGCTTCACTGCGGGACTTCTGCGGGCAGGACTTGATGTCCTGTGCGCCGCTGACTCGTGGGATAAGGCCGTCGAGTCCTACCGGCTCAACTTCTCTCACCCATGCCTCCAAGCTGATGTTGCAGAGCTGACTGGAAGAAAGATTCGCTCGGTTGCCAACATCGGCGAGCGGGGCCTCGACCTCGTTGTCGGCGGCCCTCCCTGCCAAGGATTCTCTGTCCAGCGCATCGGCCCCGACCGCGACAGTCGGAACAACCTGGTGCTGGAGTTTGTGCGGTTGCTCAAGGAGCTCAACCCGCGGATGTTCCTGATGGAGAATGTCCCCGGCCTGCTGGGAAAGCGGGGCAAACCACTAGTCGAAGCGTTCATGCAACGTGTGATCGCCGCCGGATACGAGGTAAAAACGCACATCGCTAACGCTGCCGAGTATGGTATTCCTCAGATACGCAGGCGCGTCATCGTCGTGGGGTGGCGAAAGAAGGATGTTGATACATTTGTGATGCCTTCGCCGACTCACCTTGCGACTCGTATGCGTACGGTCTGGGACGCAATCGGGGATCTTCCATCTCCGGCCGAAGTTGGTGAGGCCTGCCTCGAAGACCCTCTTCATAAGAAGACGCGACTCTCTGCATTGAATCGGGAACGCCTCAAGCACATTCCGCCGGGCGGTGGGATGGAGCACCTGCCGATCCATCTTCGAGTCGACTGCCACAAGGGAGGGGCTGATCGGATCGGGCATCGGTATGTTTACGGCCGCCTCGCAGCCGACCGGCCCGCTGCCACAATCACCGCCGGCTTCGATTCGTTCACGCGCGGTCGCTTCGCACATCCGTTTGAGGATCGAAACATCACCCTGCGCGAAGGCGCACGGCTTCAAACCTTTGCCGACTCGTTTCGTTTCGCCGGCAACCAGGAGGACATCGCCGCCCAGATCGGAAACGCGGTGCCGCCTGCTCTTGCAGAGATTCTGGGACGCGCAATCCGCAGGCACCTCGCGGGCGAGCGAACAGAACAGACGGCTTTGTCTGGCAGACCCGCGCCCCCTCGCACGCTCATCGAGGTTGCAGAGCGGCCCATTCGACAGAGGGGCTGAGTGATCCCCGTGAGGTAACTGAACAGATTCCACCCGCGGGAATAGGTGTCCGGCTTCACAAGTAATCAATCTCACTTGGCTTCTCGTGGGGAAAAGTAAGATAGTGATGCCGTACGAATGGGTCCTCAGAAGACCGATATCTGGAGCGGCTCGCTGCATCAGACATTCCGTCTGCTGCCCAGAGACCAGCAATCACGCAACCTCATGCCGTTCCTCGAGGCGGACGGTCTGACGTCCGACGAGTTGCTATCGAGGCTTCCGTATGATCGCGTGAGATCCACGCAACCCGACCGACCGGGGCCTGACCCGAAGCGCTATCGGGACGGCAAACAGGTGTATCAGACTGCCGGACTCCTCTATGAGGACGGCGGGAGGATTCACGTCACCGCTCTCGGAGAGGCGACCCGGCGTTGGCTTGCCATCATCACCCCGAAGAACCGCGTCCTACTCGTTCGACACGCTGCATATGCCTTGGCTTCTTGCCAGCTGCGGAATCCGACGGGAGCTGGGGAGAAGTACGGGGATGGGGTAAAGGTGTTTCCGTTTGCGTTCATCTGGCGAGCAATGCTCGCTCTCGACCGCAGAATCAGCTCGGATGAGTTGAACCGAGGTATCTTCAAGGTCACCAACGAAGATGAACTGGCACGAACGGTCGAGACGATTCGATCCGCACGGGCCAAGAACGACATCGGGCTGCTCGGAGAGGAAACGTTGACCGGCAGGGCGAAGAACGACCGCATCATCCCTTGGATGTCGCTGGCGTCCTTCGGGTGGACTCTCTTCCCGGACAAGAGAGGGGGCGAGGCGGGCGACTACTACGAACTGGACAGCCACGCCCTTTCTGTTGTTAAGGAGGCCGCCAAGGTGCGGCATCAGCACCGATCATTCTCATCGGTGGCTGAGTATATTGAGCATGTCGCGCGCTGCGCGGCTCTGCCAAAGGACTTGCGATGACAACGAACTACGGCGCAGCGACCGAGAAAATGATTTCCTATATCGTCACCGCATGCGAACGCTACGGTTCGCGATCGATTGTCGCGCTTGCTGGAGTCCCCGGAACCGGCAAGTCGTACATTGCATCCATCGCGGCCCAGCGTTTTGCTGGCGAGCCGCTGATGGTGCGGGAGATCCAGTTCCACCAGTCCTTCTCCTACGAGGAATTCATCGAGGGTCTTCGGATCGATGATTCGTCGGGCGTGAATGTGGTGCCCGGCGTCTTTCTCGATTGGAACCAGCGTGCATGGGATGACCCGGACCATCGGTATGTGCTCCTCATCGAGGAGTTCACCCGAGCGAATCTGGCCGCCGTCCTGGGTGAACTCATGACGTATCTCGAACATCGCGACCGACCTTTCATATCGGTCTACAGCCGCAAGCCAGTCTATATCGCGAAGAACCTGACCATTCTGACCACATTCAATCCGACCGACCGCACTGCCATCGAACTTGACTCTGCGCTGATAAGGCGCCTCCGTATCATCCGCTTCCTACCATCGGTAGAGCAGCTGGAGGAGATGCTCAATGGGCGCCTCCAGCCGAAGGTCGTTGAGAAACTGAAGGCCCTGTTCACGGAGTGCAGTCAGCAATTCAAGACGGACTACGAGCACATGATGCCATTCGGCCATGGCATCTTCGCCGACGTCCAGCAAGAAGTCCCGGATCTGCACCTGCTGTGGCAGGAGCGCATTGAGTACTTCCTCCGTCGCCCGCTGGTAGAGCCCCATCCCTTCACGGACGCCATTGAGAAGCTCTATCCCTGGCGGGTGCGGACATTCCAGATGCCATGATCAAAGCCGTTACATATGTCCCGGAGAGGGGAAGGACTGAGGTCACACAAGCATCCTGGCGACAGATGGCCGCTGCACCGGCGTTCTGGGGGCTTGTCGAGAGAGGTGTCATCTCTGTCGAGCACCCGGGCGCGAACCGCGTGCGTCTGGTCGGCGCCTGCTATGTGGGTCGAGCGTTCGTTATCGACGAGGTTGTCATCGAGGTTCATGAGAAGGTCGAGGGCGCGCTGATTGCATTGTTGACGCACGCGACCCGGATGTCGTTCAAGGTCGAGAAACTCTCGGCACCGGCATCGGAACTCGGGCCGCTCATCGGACTTCTCGCGGGCCAGTTCGTGGAGGCCCTAAGGCGCTATGTCTCTCGCGGTCGGGAATTCGTCTACCGGCGAGAGAAGCGCGTGGGCTCTCTAGTCGGAGGCAAAGTCGATGTGACCGGTACCATCCGCCTCCACGCTCGGGGTTTGCGTCACCTGGTTCTGTTCGAGAAGGATGTGGTGGCGCACAACACGCCATTCAACCGAGTCGCTCTCGCAGCCCTTCGCGAGGTAGATCGGCTGTCCCGTCTCGTGCAGGTCGATCAGGAGACGGTCGCCCATGCGCGCGGCCTTGCGATTTTGTTTTCGGACTGCAGGGACACATCGGTTCTCTTCGGGTCTCGGGTTGAGTTGGTGCGTCTTGCCCAACGCCTTGAGACAGCGTCAAAAGACGATGTTCGACATGACCTGCTGGCGCTCGCGATACTGCTGCTTTCGCATGAGAGCTTCGAGCATGGCATCGCGACGGGCGCTGCATCTCCGCGCGCCTGGTTCCTGAATCTGGAAACGCTATTCGAAGCGGCTGTCCGGAAGACGATGGGGGTTGCCGCTCGTGCCGACATCCGCATCTCGGCAGGTAGAGACGCCCCGATGCCCGTATTTCCGGTGACCGCGATCAAGGAGTACCGCGCGAACCCTGACCTCGTGATTCGACTTGGCCCATCGGTGATCGCGATCGGCGATGTCAAATACAAGGCAATCGACGAAGGCCCTTCAGCGAGCGACATCTACCAGTTGGTCGTGCATGCTACCGCGTTCGGGTGCAATGAAGCATTCCTGGTCTACCCGGGCGATACCTTCTCAGGGGTCGATATCGGAACATCGAGCGCCGGTCCTCGCGTCCGCGTGTTCACCGTTGATGCCCGGGACCTTCCGGACCACATGGGGCGAATGCTTTCGATACTCGGAGTCCCGACAGCCGTGCCGGCGTCCCCCGGGGTCGCCGCATGACTGGGAAGCAGCCGTCCATGCGTCTGGCTCGCCGAACTACACATGCGCCTCTCACCAAATCGGAGCAGATGGCGCGCGTGCGAAGCAGCAACACCGACGCCGAACTGGTTCTGCGAAGAGCATTGTGGCAGAGGGGCCTGAGGTTCAGGGTCACATACCGCACACTGCCCGGCTCGCCTGATGTTGCCTTCACGCGCTGGCGGCTTGCGGTCTTCGTGGACGGCTGCTTCTGGCACGGGTGCCCCGTGCACTACACGTTACCCAAGGCCAACAGAAGCTTCTGGAAGTCGAAGAAGGCACGAAACTGTGCCAGGGACGCGCGCATTGACGGCGAGCTCAGAACGCGTGACTGGACCGTTCTCCGTGTGTGGGAGCATGATGTCTACGACACGATTGAAGCCGTCGTGTGTCGAGTCCTGCAAGCGCTGGCGGCAAACGGCAAGACACTTCCCATCACCGGGTGACACTCGCTGACTGACAGGGAACAGCGACGGTGATAAAGGGGGAGAGTGGCCGTGCGGCCCCTCCTAGTGTGATCAGGCCGAGCTGACATCCTGGTATTCGGCGGCAATGGACCAGCCGCGGTCGGCAGCCAAGCGCCGGACTGCCCCGAGGTTGAGCGGCTATCGACATGTTCCGCTCTGCCTGCTCGTCCGTGCAAACGTGGGCGCGCAAATAGCCGACATATATGTGGAGGTGAGGAATTATGCCTCCACGTTACGGTGCAGCTCCATTCTATCGGAATGCACAAGGGCGGTAAGCGTACTGATCTCTGCCTAAAAGGCAGGTTGTCAACAATGTCTTGGCGCCCTTGCAAAACTGCGCTCTTGACGAAACGCGCGATTAGCACTTCAATAATGAGGCCGCCAACTCATCATTCACACATCTGTGGATCCGATGCTATGTCATCCTCTCCCCCAGTACGCTCCCTCACGATCTACCTTCTCAAAGAGGAGGTGAAAACCCCCGCCCAGGCTCTGCGATCTGACGTAAGTCTCGATTCCTTCCAGATTGACATGGGGCATGGGTCTGCCGCGAGCCTTCATGTTCAACACAAATCCGGTTATCAGCCACGATGGGTATCGTTTTGCTTCGGATATTGCTCACCGCCATTGCCACCACTGTACAACGCGAGCACATCGGCTGTGCTCCTGGTCAATCATTCCGGACGCAGTTTTGCGGTCACATTCGGTTACGGCCGCAGTCTCCTCGCGCTAGGAAGTTGGGAGGAGTCCTTCGGTCTCAAGGTAACCCTAAATAGCATTCGTCCGGAAAGTATTCGCAGTGTTGAGTCAAAGACATTTGACGCGATGGCAACACATACATTAACCCAGACAACCCGAGCGGGGCAGATAGCCGACTTTGGTCTCGACATTGAGCAGGATCTACTTCGTTCAGTCACAGGGGAGCCAGAGGATCCTGGCCTCGGCAAGCGACTCACCGGAATAGACGCTCTTCACGCGACGGCCGCTCTCACACTCCAGGAACTCCCTGCGCTTTTGCATGCATATGTGACGAAGTACGCCGACACGACATACAAGGAGAACTACTCGTTTATTGACCACATAAGAGAGGTCCGCGATGCGTCCAAAATTGCGGAACTGGACGAGGAGATGATAGCCAAGTGTCAATTGGGTACGCGGGAGGGTATTTGGCTAGCTCAGCCAGAAATACTGGATATGCAGGACTTCGGCGGTTTCCGTTACGGCACGAGTAGGCGCTCCCCCGTATATGCTGACATGGATCTGAGCGCATTTCTCAGCACCTTGTCAGATGCGGCGGATGTAACGCTTGATCTCCTTCGATCTAGCCGTATTGGGTGTCTGGGGGCGGCGCAAGACATTGCAACACGAGAGTGGTCGGTGCGTCGTTGTCTCAATTGTGAAATCAATGATGGTGAAGCAACGTTCTTGTTGTCCAACGGTAAGTGGTACCGTGTCGACACAGCCTTCGTAGATGACGTCAATGCGGGTGTGGCACAAATACGTGAATCGGCTGTTATTCTCCCGCCGATCGGGCCTGACACATCTGAGGCTATATACAATGAGAGTGTTGCCGCTGCGAATCCACAAACCTTCGCTCTCATGGACAGGCAGCTAGTCATCCACGGCGGTGGTAGGAGCAGCATTGAGTTCTGTGACCTGCTATCCCATGATGCACAACTTATCCATGTGAAGCGGTACCATGGGGCAGGCGCTCTCAGTCATCTTTTCGCCCAAGGCGTCAACTCGGCTGAGCTATTCCTTGCTGACACCGATTTTCGCGATAAGGTGCGAAAACTGCTGCCGCCGGGATACGAGAAGCTCGTACCCGCAGATCGTCCAGACCCAAAGGGTTATGAGGTGGTTTTCGCCATCAGCAGTAAGTCCACGAAGCCGTTGGCAACCTCATTGCCATTTTTCGCCAAATTGAGCCTGAAGAACACGGCGCGCAGGCTGGCTAGTTTTGGACTCAAGACGTCTCTTAGGAAGATTGATGTGGCGAGGTCTACTTCGGCAAAACCTTCAGAGACAGCTACGATATCTGGGGTTAAGGCGGAACGGGGTGTCTGAGCTGGTAGTGGATGCAAACCTTCATCTATTTGTGGCTAACCATGTTGGAATTCATTTGTTGGTTCGGACAAGGTCTCGAATGGTCCACCAAAACTTGCGAATCCGAACCGCATTGTTGCGTCGTGACCGTCCGGGTGGGCACGCTCCTCCTTTGTGGGCAGACGGGCCTCGGCATCGACAGCCAGACCACCAAAAGTGGAGCTGCTTCGTCGGCGGCCAAGAGATGCGGCGGCCAGCCGTCTCGGCCCCGAGCAACTGGAATAGGTGGCCGCCCGATAGGGATTGGGTCGTAGGCTGCGTGGCGGTCGACACGTGGCGGTCGTGGCGGTCGAGATCTTTACATCGGCCACCGTTCGTGCGACTCTCTTGGGGCCATGAAAGGAGCACTCTGCCCCAACTGCAAGAAATCGACGATGCAGCTCAAGGACGGTGACTACCGTGAGTGTCACCGCTGCGGGATCATCGGCTGGGGTCCATCGGATCCGGTTCGCCCCGGCAAGAGCGGCAAAGGATGGAAGTGTCCCATTTGCTCACGAAGCACACTTCAGAAGATCCTCGAGCGGAGCAACTTCATCGTCTGTCGGTGCTCGAACTGTAGCTACTCTACTGTCGAGACTGCCCGCACCCGCCCATAGCATCCGGGGAAGGTACGAGCGGTCCACGTCGCGACTGGTCCCTCAGCTGACTGGGCGAGGCGCAGGGTGTGAGCTGGCGAGAAGGTCGAGAAAGCCATGGGTGTGGACGGGTGCGACTAGCCGGTGGGAGAGACGTCGCGAGTGCCCGTGCCCTCCAGACGGAACCGAGCCGCGGTGTTTCCATCCTGCAGCATCAGTGATAGGCTTTTCGGGCTGTTCAACCCAAGCCAAGGAGCTGCCATGCCGCACACCGGAGAGAAGTGCCAGACCTCGGGTATCTACAGGGGCGTCTGCACGACCAACGGTCAGCACCCCGTCAAACAGGTCGCACTGAGCGTGGGAAATGTATTCCCGCCCTGCAACACTGCCCAGTGCTCGGGGAAGGTCACCTACACACTGATCCAAGCCACCAAGTAGCTTGTCGTCCGAGGCCGGTGACCGCCTCGCGTCCCCGACCTCGGCTTCCGTGACGGGTTTTCTATGCGCGTCGATCCGCTTGCCATGCGCGAACTGGTGCATGTTTCCCGTCGGCCGATGCTGCCGGATCGAGGACATGCGCGCCGGCGGGGTGTGGCCGGGCTACTTCAGAACACCTTGGCCGACTTGCCCTCGGCCTGTCGATAGTCAGCCATACGGTTGGCGAGCACATCTTCGAAAGCATGAGGATTCTCTTTGAGATCCTGGAGTTCGCGCAGGTTGATCACGCCCACGTGCCCTTCGGTGCTCTTCCGCGATCGGGTGCCTCGTCTCGGTGATTGCCGCGCGCAGCTTGCAGATCCCACTTTCCTGCTCCCTCATCTACGCAGTTGGGAATGGGGCGTTCCCGATGGTTCTTGGCCGGGCCGATGGCCGTTCGGGTCTTCAACTAACAGACGAAGACCTCTCGGCTCTCCAAATTTGTGCACAGATGCAAGGACACCGCCGACAGCGGGGTCGGCGGTGTTCTTCTTGGTGGTTACTTCAGTTCGAGCGGTTGACAGCAGGTTGCCGTAACGGTGGCAAAACCTGAAGATCCGCGGTCATAGCTGGCAACAGATGGAATCCGATTCCTCGCGACGGTTGAGCCAGTTCTTCAACGTTTGCTGGTGATCTACGAAATAGCCCCAACCGGATTTGAACTCGCTGCCCAAAATGCCCACAAGGACGATGGTCGCCTCGCCGGGCTGCCGGTGCGACAAACAGGATCGTCTGAAAGAAGGTCGACCCTGAACATCTTTGTGGTCTTGAGTAGTACACGGTCACGGCCATTCTCACCGCGTGGGGCAGGGCCGAGCGCGTTCCGCGGTCGTCCAGACCTGGACGCCAGAAGCGGACCACCCGAATTCGTCAGATTGGATGCTCGCCATGGCCACGGCATCCGTCTGGCCGGATCCGGCCATCCCGTGGTGGACTTCGACCATTCTCTCACTCTCCTCCGTCCACAAACCGCGGCATCCCGTAGCGTTCGACAGGCATGGTACTTGCAGGGGATTGACCGCAACCGCGAACGAGGCAAAACCGGTGACTCGCCTCGGACGGCACACCAACATCCGGAACCCGATAGGCCTAAGAAGAATGCGCGAATTCCATCCACCAGTCATCAAACAGAGGCCGCGCTCGATTCGGCTGGGAGACGGCGTCGACCCATGATCGTCTCCATGCTACCGGGACAGCTGAGCCCGGAACTGTCCGAGCGCTCGGACAGTTCATCCCGAACTCCTCCAGCCAGGGGACTGACTCGCAGGGAGGAGCAGCCAGGCTTCAGGACAACAGGCTTAGGCAAGGCGGACCCGATGAAGTCTGACGAGAGGCTTGTCGAGGAGGCTGCAGCTTGGATCCGCGGGATGGTTGTGGACATCCTGAAGCGGGGCGTTGAGGAAATCCGAGTTAGTCGCTTGATAAGTTCTTCCACTGGAACGCCGAGGTAGTGAGGTTGAAAGTACCACACAAGCACGCCTCGTTGCGTGTTCTGGTCGCCACGTGGCCGGAGGGCGACCTGGAATGACGGTGAAAGCTGCTTCTATGGCGAGGCGGGCTAGGCAGCTATCGGACTATGATGGCGATACTGACCGCGTTGTTCGGCCAGGCCTTGACAGATTCCACAACCTCAAAACCCACCACAGGAGACCCAGATGATCCCAATGCCTCACTTCCGGCTGTCCATCTGCTTGCTCGCCGCGGCCGCGTCTTTCTCAACCCTTGCTATGGACTCCGAAGTCTGGGCCGAGCCATTGGTGACGCCTGGGGAGTGCGACAAACCCCTTGACGAACTGACACGCACCGGGATCGCCAAGGTCTATAACTGCCATCATGCTGGTGAATGTATCGATGCTCAGATCGGTCAGGCGTTCTGGCTGACCAAAGGTACGCTTGATCAGGCGCCAAGCGATGGTTTCTACACAGTGGCAGCACCGGGTAAGCCGATTGGGGTGAGATCATTTGCATTACAAAAGTGTGCGTCCTCGCGACTCGCGGGTATTAGGCTCAGGACAGTGGACCGTCAAAGGCCAAGACTCAACGTCGCAGGGGGTGGCGAAGCCGAGTGCTCAGGAGCCGAAGCCACAAGACCCAGCAAAGAAGGCCGCTGTGACGACCGCTGGCAACGCTGCAGACGAGGCCCAGAAGACGATCAAAACCGAGCAGCAGAAGTCTGACGTAGCAGTCAGAACCGCCCTGGCGACCACGAACCTACTGTTCGATTCCAGCTCGCTTTGCGTAGGCGGAACTGACTGCGCAAATGTTGCGCGCGACATTAGGTCCAAGACAGCCACGGCTGCGGGCAATGTCGGAACTATTCATACCGTCGAATCACTTGGTGCTCTCGACTCACTACTGAACGACCAAAGGCGTCTTCCGAAACCCACTAAACAAGCGCTGGAAGCTGCCACCGTCGTCAAAGATGCGAGAGAGAAGGCTAAGGCCACTAACGATGCGATCGCGAGGACGGTGACGCAATTGGATGAGACGCTGAAGTCAACGCTGAGCAAATCGGCCCCGGACCTTCTCAAGTTGGTAGAGCCCGGCATTCAAAAAGCGGCGAGCGCATCGCCAGAGGATGCCAGTAAGGCGGTAAGTGACGCGATCACGCAGATTAAGACGTTTCAGGCGGCGGCTGAGGGACAGGCGGCAGCGGTGGCCGAATGGCCCGCCTTCTCCATTGAGGGGACCAACAGTCTGATCTCTGTCGAGGAGGACTCGGTCCGAGTGCCCGATGGAGACGACAACAGGCTTGCCTACCTGATCACTACCAATTCCACGGCGGGCGTTGATGAATCGGGCAAGGTCCTCGGCCATCGTTTTTGGCCCGACAACACTATGACTATTCACATCAGTCATGGACGCTATTATTGGGATGCTGGTGTCCTCTTCGCGGGGGTATATCGAGGGACAGCCGATTTCAGTACCTCAACGTCCACAACGTCGACGGCGATCTCGTCTACAGCGTCCTCTAGTCCGACATCGTATTCATGGGCGTTTCAACCGATGATCGCCGGCACTGTCTATCCGGGGGGGCGCGACAAATTTGTTCCCACCTCCTGGAGATGCCTGATTCCCGGTATTCAGATCGGAGTGAATGCAGATTTGTCTAAGATCGCAAACGCTGTGTCACTGGGTGTCGTTGAGGAGCCAGTGACTGGACTCGCTTTCTCTTTGGGGGGAATGTTCTTTGCGCGCGGCAACGCTCCTGCGGCTTCCAACGGTACACAGTCAACGGAACATGTCTTCCTGCCATATATCGGCGTGAGTCTGAATGCGGAGTTCTACAACTCGATAAAGGCAGTCGCGTCATCGTCTGGATCGAAATCATAGGGCAGCGATGCAGTAGCAGAGGAGAATGGCGCGACGGTGCCGCCTCTTCGATAGGTCGACGGAAGACCCGCAACCGCCACCTTGTTGTTTCGCGCAAAGCGCCGACCCAGCAGGTAGGTACCTTGCCTGCCGCGCTGGACTTCGCGGAGCTCACCGAAGATCGTCACTGGTGGAGCGTCGAGCTTGCCCCGGTTTCGTTTATGCGGATGTTCCAATACAGGATGGAGCGTAATATCCTCGGGGGACACCCTAATCCGGCCAGTCATGGACATCCCAAAACTAGCCAGCACGAGACTTCCAGCTTTGGGTGAAAGTCTCGTGCTGGCCGGTAGTTAGGTCGGGTTGGGTATGTAGCCTCCTGGCCGGATCGTAGGTGTCCACAACTGGCCGGATCGCAGGTGTCCATTGAGGGAGATCTCCTCGCTCGGATCTGGTGAGGGCCCTGGCTGGGTAACTGGCCCGGGCTACTCGACCATCGTCGCGTCAACTTCGGCGACAAGACGCGATGCGACTATCGCACCTCGGCCGGTCATAACATCTCTTGGCGGCTGCCTTCAGTGCCGAGAAGCGTTTGTCGATGGCCGTGCGCTCGCGCTGCCATTCGTCCTCATCGATGAGCTTCGCGAGGCGTGCTTTTTCGAGTCCATTGGACTGACGCCGGTGTTCGTTCGATATCTGGGTCAGAATCGCGAGGTACATCGACGCCGGCACCATGTCCGCCGCGAGCTTGGCAGTCGGCGACGCCGGCGCGCGGAGAAGTTCACCAATAGTATGGGCAATATTGTTCGCGCCGACGATGTTGAGGAGTTCGCCACTGTCGTAGACTTCAAGCGTTGCCGAGTCCCACCGCGCATCCAGGCCACCGACTGTGCGAGCTGAGTCGTATCCAACGATCTCAGCGGCGTCTTCGGTGACCAGACGCGGAACACCATGCAGTTTGGAGCATACGTGTCCAGCCGCGTCCTGCTTCACTTCCGCGGGTTTCACGATCGGCGACCGCGAGAGGTCCAGCAGTCCGTGGACCTCGATCACGCGTGGCCGCATCGCTGTGTGGAGGAGTACGTTGACGATGCGATCGATACCGCCGCCCGAGAACGTCGTGTCGACAATTAGGAGTTCTTCGTTGGGAGGAAGCGAGCGAAGCCACTCCACAAAGCGAAAGGCCGGTGTCGGATTCTTTGCTTTCCAGAGGAGCCCCTCGTGCACATGGAACCGCTGGTGCGACGCATTCATGGCCGCGTCAAAGGCGATTTGGCCTTTGTCGGTCCCAAGGTCGATGCCCTCCGGTGCATGAGCGATGTCGATCATGACGGGGAGTCCGCCCATCGCGAACGTTGCGCAGCGAGGAAACCGCTCAGCCAGAGTCTTGAGCGTGTCGAGGCCAGTACGGAGCCCGACCAACTCTGCGAGTTGCACAGGAATTGGCTTGAAGTGAGCGGCAACGGGCGTATGCCGAACCAAGCCCGGCAGCCGCCGAACGTGAAGAGAGAAGCAGTACGAGGGCGGCCCGTCTATGCGAGCCCCCACGCCGGTCGCTGCCTCTATCGCGGATGTGACCATGTCGTCGCAGTCGAGGTCATCAGGCACGACCGCGCGAAAGCAGGCGTTCGGCCAGTCGAACTCGACCATTAGAACACCGGGGCAGGCCGCTGTCGCCGCCTGACGTGCCCGAGGAAGGAGGTCTTCCTGAATCCGCTGACGCCAACCAAGTTGAGCCCGTCGGCCGTTCGACATTCTTTCTCTCAAGCTCCTGCCGAAGCAGGAGGCAACCCCGGACTGATCGCGAACCGGGTGCGGAAATCGTCATGCCGCGCGCAAGTGAATCGAAGGGGAGTTTCCACGTTGGAGAACGCCTCGGTTCCCCCCACTCGGAGGATTTCGCGGCCTTCCCGCCACCGGAGATGCCGATTCGAGCGCGGGTGGCCTTGAACGCATCCTCCACGCGCTCGACGCTGACACCGTAGAGCCGGATCTTGCCCGCCTTGACCAGATCGTCCATCACGGCAAAGACCTCGGGCCGGTAGCAGACGTCCGTCGGCGGGCAGTGCAGCTGGACCAAAGTCCAAGACGTCGTCCTGCAGATTTCTCAGGCTGCGCTCGACGAAGGCGGTCAGGTTGGCGCGGTTGTGGCCGTCGGCGGTGTGCGGCGAGAGGCGCCGTCCGGCCTTGGTCGCGATCACGACGGGCTCGCGCCGCTCGCGCCGCAGGCGGGCCAGCAACTGCACGCTGACCTTGTCGTCCGAGGTGACCCTGACATAGGCGGGCGAACAAAGGTTTTCCTCGAATTGCCTGCGCGTCCAGCTGACCAAGTCGTCTGGGTCGGTTGACATCAGCGTGATCTTACCGCAACGGGACCGAGTCCGGGAGTCCGTTTCGGCAACGCCATGGCCCTTCATTCGTTCCTTGGCGGGGCCGGGGCACGAGCTTGCTTCGCGGCGGAGGCTGGTGGTGTCGTCGAGCAGGATCTCGCGCACGCCCGGCATGACTTCACAACCCCGCCCGAGGCGTTGCCCACGGGTTGCCCACGAGGTGGCGAAGCGTGATGAGATTAGCCAAAACCTGATGAAACCTGCAAGTGCGCGATCTTGGTTGCTACTCGCAATGATCTGCAATACTCAGCGATTTTTCGGCAATATGCGTTTTCGGTTCGACTCCCTACCCGCACCCAAAAAGGGACGCACGGTTGCGCGCCTTTTTTGGTTGCCAGAAAATTGGTTGCCCACCGGTTGCCCAAGATTTCCGATTTTCGAGACTCGCGATCTACGAGTTTCCTAAGAAATACGACGATCAGTTGTCCGACTGAGAAGTGAAAACTCCCCACGCAAAATCCTGCCGAGGTGATACCTGACCTTGGTCGAAACTTTGGTCGTCGCCTTCCTCGACCCCATCGTCGCCCACTGATCTTTTGAGATTAGATGAACGCTTGTGAGTTTGGGTGGGATGATCCGCAACCATGACTCGCCCGTATATGAAAACGCCGACCCTTTCAAGGAGTCGGCGTCGAGAACGCGTCGCATGGATGAGCATCATGCTGAGTGGTTGGCTCGTTCGTGATCGTTGGCAGTGGTCGAGGATGCGAACATCTTCCTGATATTCGCGGCATCCTTCAGGTCGAAGTACCGAACGACCGGCCCAAGCACGCCGAAAGCCAGCTCAATCGGTCCCATTACGGGGCTGATCTTCCACCATAAGCAATTGCCATACAGATAGTGCGCAACGAAATGCGTGGCTAGGATAATCAGGCTGAGGGCCACTATCCCAAAATGAACTTGTTTTTCTCTCCTAGACATTGGTCACCTCCATGAAAGTCATCGCACGGCTCGTTCGACGGCGTGCGATGACGCCATTGTAATAGTAGCGGGCCGAGCTCGACTCATCGTTGTCGTCCAAGCTTCCTTATTGTCTCAACGCAGATTCCTTTGGTGTGGTGGCAGAATCCTTTCATGATCCCGAGGCACAATACTGGTCCGAGAGAGGCCCAGCATTGGATGTCCCATTCGAGCGCAGATGGGGCCTGCTTCAGCCGACCCAGGAACAAGCCGATGCCCAGCAGAACCAGACAAAGCACTATGTCGGCCCATTGCGACTGTTTGATTCTGTAGTCAAGGTCAACGACTCGGTTCCGCTCGTCGGCGCTGGTCTCCGTCGTAATACGCAGGCCCAACGAATTGTGCGGGTAGGCTCCCTTGTCGGAGACATAGCGGTTAATGTCGCTCCTGAGGAGGCGGACCCATAGCCAGCCGAGAAAGACGTACATCCCTAGGAGGGAAAGGTAAGCCGCCGGGTGAGAAAAGGCCGATGCGGTGATGAAGAAGGCGAGCACAACAAGCAGCCCATCGATCCAGAACCTCATTATGCGCTGTCGGTGCTGAGTGCGGTATCCGTAATCAATAATCAGCCAACGTGCCTGGCGCCAATCGTCGAGAATGAAGGCCACTGCAGCCAAGACGGCGATACCAGGGAGAATATATAGAAGGAGGAAATTCTTGTTAACCTGTCCTACATCTTCGAGGGTACGCTTGTAGTTGTCATAGAACACCGAAAGGCCGAAAGCTATGGCCGCAGCATAGAGGGCATCGAAGAAGCCAACCAGGTCTTTGCGTTTCCTGAGAGCGGAGGATTCGCTGGCGGCTAGAGCCGCCTGTAGGATTCTCGCGAGCTCTCTTGAAGCTTCCTCGTGATCGGAGTCGCGCGTCACGGCGACATAGATATCATACTCTCACCATCGGTAGAAGTCATATGGTGCTGAGAGATCCGAGAAGCGATATCGGGGCTACTTCTGGGTCTTTGTTCAAGCACCCTCCCTACCCGCACCCAAAAGGGGACGCATGGTTGCGCGCCTTTTTTGTTTGTCCGAAAATTGGTTGCCCGCCGGTTGCCCAAGAACCTCGGATTTCCAGACTCGCGATCCACGAGTTTCCTAAGAAATACGACGATCAGTATCCCGACCAAGAAGCGAAAACTCCCTACGCAAAATCTGACCAAGACGGTACCCAACCTTGGCCAAGATTGTGGTTCGTCGCTGATCGGCCACCCAACCTTGCCCATCGACGAGTAAGGAGGGTTGCCCATGCCGGATCTGGCGGCTCCTCCAACTCTAGACCTCGTGGCGCGAATGGTGCAAGATTGACTATGTCTGCTGGGTACTCAGGTATACTGGCATCGCCGGTACCGGCGATGCGGTCGCTCGGATGGATGAGGAGTTGTGGTCGTGATCGAGGATTCACTAGATCGCCAGCACCGGCGAGCCAGCCGCGACTATTTGAGAGAAATTGGATGACGAATTGAGGCCTTGAACAACCATCATCGCCACCTCCCCGACGGTTGCCCACGGGTTGCCCACGAGGTGGCGAAGCTTGATGAGATCGGTCGATAGGAGATGAGACCTGCGACTGACCAATTTCGGCTCAATCCAGCCAGAATCGGCGTCGTTGAGCCGTTTTGCAGTATGGCGCGTGCACTGTTCGATCCCCCGCACTTCCACCTGTCAAGAGCACCCCGCCAGTCGGGGTGTTTTTGTTTGAAGTAAGCCGAGAAATGCGCTGTTGCGAACGTCGGTCGGTGCCTCGATTTTGCCTTGAAGATGCTCTGCTTGCCCACCCATTGCCCACGCGCCTTCGGCCGGCACGGTTTTGCATGTTTCAAAGATGCGGACGGCATCACGAAGGGCGGATGGAAGAACGTGCGTGTACCGCATGGTCATGGTGATGGACGAGTGCCCGAGCAGAGCCTGGACGGAGGTGATGGGTGTGCTAGCGGCGGCCAAGTGCGAAGCAAAGGTATGGCGCAAAGCGTGCCAGCCGATTTGCCGGATACCGGCGCGGCGGCACGCGTGCTTGATGGCGTTTTGGGCCATGCCGCGCGAAAGTGCCTCTCCGTTCTTGCGCGTGAGGACCAAGTCACCTCGGCGCGGGAGCGCGGATAGCGCCACGACCACGTCGTTGGTGAGCGGGATGGTTCGCTCGCGGTAGTTCTTGGGCACGCCCACCACGCCGCTTACGATGGACTGGCGGACGGTGAGCTGACGGTTTGCAAAGTCCACGTCCTGCCACCGCAGGCCGAACAGTTCGCCAAGGCGAAGTCCCGTGTGAAGCGCGAGCAATGCCATGGTTCGCCATTCGGGCGATTTCCAGGCCATGAGCAAGCGCTCGATCTCCTCTCGCGTGAGAAACTTGAAGGGAGGGGGTGGTGTACGCAGACGCTTGGCGCGGGGGATCTTCGCGCAGCGATTCCACTCAACAGCCGAGGTCAGGCACTTCATTAGGATCCCCAGGTGATTGTTGATGGTTTTGGCCTTGAGCCCGACGGCGAGCTTCTTAGCTTTGTATTGCTCGATGTGGAAGGATTCGATCTTGTCGATGCGGAATCGGCCGAAGAAGGGGGCGAGATGAATCCTCAGCGCTCTTGCCTCGGAGTCCTGGACCGATGGTTTGTTGTTGGTCTTCACGTACGTCTCGAACCACTGGCAGGAAAATTCGGCGAAGGTCGGCGCCGGTGGCGGAGGTGGCGCAGGATTCAGCGGCTCGCCGGCCGCGAGTCTTTTTCGTAGCACAGCCTCGTACGTCTTGGCCCCGGCCTGGGAGTTTTCGGGACTACGAATCCGGTAGCGGGTGTGGTTCATTCGAAAGTCCACCCACCACGAGTCGTAGAATCGTCTGGTGCTCATAGATGTTGTTGCTTTTTGCCCATCGGCTCGACGCGGCCGGCGCCAAGAAACGCCTCAATGTCCGCGTGGTCGAAACGAAGGAGACCGGAGACGCGGTAGAAGGGAAGAACACGACGCTCGACGAGGCGGTACACGCTCGTCTTGGAGATTCTGAGCAGCTCGGCAACTTCATCCAGTGTGAGCAGCTTCCGGCTCGGCGGCGAAGCCGCCAAGGGACCGATGGGCATAGTGGATTAGGTTGTCGATGAGCAACGGTCGGGGGCGTCCCGATGGCGTTTTCGCCATCGGGACGCCTGGGCAACCATTGTCACCATACACCTTGTGAATGTGATCAGGGAAATCCGCACGGACGGAGAAGCGAATTCAGGTTTTATCGTCGCACACGCGAGATGGTTCAGTAAGTGGGCCAGCATTGTTCGCAACAAGCCGCTTATCCACAGCTTCGCAAACAAAAAGGGAATCCCGTTCAGGATCCCTTCTTC
>Ga0265316_10001914_pt1 | contig 21862 bp, 16 predicted proteins | sample 4522metaG_FD_202092 | JGI IMG/M metagenome (GOLD analysis project Ga0265316, IMG submission 202092) | Rhizosphere microbial communities from Carex aquatilis grown in University of Washington, Seatle, WA, United States - 4-5-22 metaG | ecosystem: Host-associated > Plants > Roots > Rhizosphere >... | reverse complement strand
GGCCCGCCAGTTTCGCGTCCACGCCGGGCAGCGGATTCGCCGTAGAGACTCTGGTGCGCGACGGCGCCACGGCCGCGCGCGAAGCCAAAGGCCGGGTGGCGAAGAAGTCCGCGCCGGTGCCCCCTGCCGCCGGGCCGGCCACGGAATTCGAAGGCGAGTGGAGTATGCTGGCCGGCGTGATGGACGGCAAGGCGATGGACGCATCGCTTCTGAAGTGGGTCAAGCGCGTGACACGGGGCAACCAGACTACCGTGGTGGCCGGCCCGCAGACCATGCTGAAGGTGGAATTCACCTTCGACCCCGCGCCATCGCCCCAGACCATCGACTACCGCAACCTCGCTGGCGCGCACAAAGGCAAGGCCCAGCAGGGCATCTACAAATTCGAGGGCGATGTTCTGACCGTGTGTATTGCCGAGCCCGGCGCCGCACGCCCCCGCGAGTTCGAATCCGCCGCCGGGGATGGGCGCACGCTGACGGTTTGGAAACGGGCGTAGGTCCCAACTTGGGATCCGCAGCGGCACACCTCAGTGGGTCATGGCGTAGATCACGTAATTCACTCCGATGCGGATTCCCAGCGCGGCGTAGTGCGCCGGGTAGGCGGGCGCGTCGGCCCACTCCCAGGAATCGCCGATGTCGGATTGGTAGGTGATTGCCACCATCAACCGGCCGTGGTCGTCGAAGATTCCGCGCCAGTGCGCGGGGCAGCTCTCGCACTTCCAACTCCGCCCGGCGTTTACCGAGCCCATGCTGGCCACCTGGTAACGGTCGTCCAGATCGTAGACCGTGTGGAAGATGGCGTCGCTACTCTGCAGTTCCACCACGTCGCGTTCGGGGAGGACCTTCCTCATGGAGCGCATGAAGATTTCCCACTCGTCCGGTCCCCAGAAATCGTCGGCCATGAAGAATCCGCCGCGCAGCAGGTATTCGCGCATGCCGCGGGCCTGCAAATCCGTAAGCTGCCAGTGGCCGGTCTGCACGGCGTAGAGCCAGGGCCAGTCGTAGACGTCGCCTTCGTCCAGGTTGATGGGCTGCTCCACCGAGCGCACGTGGAGGCGCGTCAGGCGGCGCACGGCCTGCACGAAATGGCGGTCGGCGCGCGGAAAGTCCTGGGTCCAGATGGAGTTGCCCTGCGTCCACAGGCCACGGTTGTTGAAGCGGTAGCGGCCCCCGGGCGCCGGCGGGTACATCAGCCGGGCGAAGGCCCACTCGGTGTGCTCCTGCCAGTCTGGCGGCAGCGGGATGCTGCCCAGTTGATACTCCACGCCCGGGTACTCGCGGAAGGGGCGCTGAAATCCGTAGAGCGTGCCGAGGAGGGCGAGCGTGGCGCCGGCCCAGACGATCTGGCGAAGAGTCATTCTCTGGTGCCTAGAGTGAGAATACCACCGCCCGCGCGGCTATCATGAAGCTATGAAGCTGCTCTCCACCGCCGCGGTTGCGGTAGCCACGCTTGCCGGACAGAGTTTCCCGGGCGGGCCGGCTATCGACCAGGCCGTCAACGAGGCCATCCAGCAGGACCGGCTGCCGGGCGCGGTGGTGTTGGTGGGGCACGACGGACGCGTGGTCTTTCGCAAGGCTTACGGAAACCGCGCGCTGGTTCCGCGGACCGAGCCGATGACCGTGGATACCATCTTCGACTGCGCGTCTCTCACCAAGGCGATCGCCACCACGCCGTCCCTGATGAAGCTGTTCGAGCAGGGTAGGTTCCGGCTCAACGATAAGGTGACGGACTACATCCCCGAGTTTCAGGGCGGCAAGAGCGACATCACGCTGCGCAACCTGTTCACGCATTTTTCGGGGCTCGCGCCGGATGTGCCGCTAGAGCCGGCATGGACCGGCAACGAAGCCGGCTTGCGCCTGGCCTACACTGCCAAGCTCAGCGGCCCGCCCGGCGTGCGGTGCGTCTATAGCGATATCAATTTCATCCTGCTGGGCGAGTTGGTGCATCGGTTGAGCGGACAGACGCTGGCGGAATTCGCGCGCCGGAATATTTTTGAGGCGCTGGGGATGAAAGAGACCGCGTTCCTGCCGCCGGCTTCGTGGATTCCGCGCATCGCGCCCACCGAGCGCCCGGAGAAAACCGCGTTGCCGCTGCGCGGTGTGGTGCACGATCCCACGGCCCGCAACATGGGCGGTGTGGCCGGGCACGCCGGTGTCTTTTCAACCGCGGACGACCTGGCGCGCTTCGCCCAGATGATGCTGAACGGCGGGGAATTGGACGGCGTGCGGCTTTTCGATCCGCTGACCGTGGCCAGGTTCACGGAGCCGCAGACGCCGCCGGACCAGCCGGTGCTGCGCGGCCTGGGATGGGACATCGATTCGCCTTACTCGAGCGCCCGCGGCGCGCTGTTTCCCATCGGCTCGTACGGCCACACGGGGTTCACCGGCACGTCGATCTGGATCGACCCTTCCACCCGCACCTACGTGATTCTGCTGGCCAACAGCGTGCATCCGGACGCGCGGCCGTCGCTCGGGCCGCTGCGCGCCAAGGTGGCCACCATCGCCGCCGAGGCAGTGGGGATCAAGGTGCGCGGCAGCACGCTGCCTGGGTCCGAAGAGGTGGCGAGCAGGGGCGCGGACTTCAGCCGCAATACGCGCACCGGGCTCGACGTGCTGGTGGCGCAGAGGTTTCAGCCGCTGGCGGGAAAGCGGGTGGGGCTGATCACCAACCAGACGGGCGTCGACCGGGAGGGCCGGCGCAACGTGGACCTCATGCGGCAGGCGGGCATCACTGTGGCGGCGCTCTTCGCGCCGGAGCACGGACTGCTGGGAGTGGAAGACCGGCCGGGCATCGAAGACTCGACCGACCGCGCTACCGGCATCAGGGTGTTCAGCCTCTACGGCAAGACGCTGCGGCCAACCCCGGAGATGCTGCGCGGGATCGACGCGCTGGTTTTCGACATCCAAAGCGCGGGGGTGCGCTTCTACACCTACGAAACCACCATGGCTTATGCCATGGAAGCGGCGGCCAAGGCGGGGATTCCGTTCTACGTGCTGGACCGGCCGAATCCTATCACCGGCGCACACGTGGAGGGGCCGCTGCTGGACAAGGACAACGAATCCTTCGTGGGGTATTTTGCCGGCATGCCGGTGCGCCACGGCATGACCGTGGGCGAGTTGGCCAAGCTTTATAACGCCGAGAAGAAGATTGGCGCGGCGCTCACCGTGATTCCCATCGAGGATTGGCAACGCGGCGATTGGTTCGATTACACTAACCTCCCGTGGACGGAACTCTCGCCCAACCTGCGCAGCCTGAACGCGGCCATGCTGTACCCGGGGCTGTGCCTGCTGGAGTACGGCAATATCTCGGTGGGGCGGGGAACCGGCTCGCCGTTTGAGCAGATCGGCGCCGGCTTCATCGGCGGGCGGGAGCTGGCGGCCTACCTGTACCAGCGGCAGATTCCGGGCGTGCGCTTCTATCCCACCAGCTTCACGCCCGCGAGCTCGAATTTCAAAGGCGCGCGCATCGAGGGCGTCCGCTTCCGAATTGTCGATCGGGACGCTCTGGATGCGACGCGCCTGGGGCTGGAAGTGGCGGCGGCGATTCAGAAGCTGTATCCAGGGGCCATCGATTGGGCCGTGGACAACAAGCTGATCGGCAGCGACGAGGTGGTCCGGCAGTTGCAAGCCGGCGAAGATCCGCGGAGCATCGAGCAGGCGATGCAGGCCGGCGTCGCGGAGTTCCTGAAGCTGCGGGAAAAGTATCTGATCTATCGCTGAGGCGCGCCGGCCAGCCAGGTGGGCGGAAGGTCTTTCTTCGTATCCCGCAGAATTCCGAGAATCGCCTGGCGGTCGGGCTGGCTCAAGCGCGCGTACCCTCCACCCTGGTCCTCCCCGCTCAAGACGCTGTACAAGCGGCTGTAGACCCGGTCTTTGGCGGGTTGCGGAAGTCCTTCGAATTGTGCCGAGTAGATCAGGAAACTGCAAGGATAACGTAACATCCGCGTGGTCATGTCCAGATCGCGCAACGACCGGCCGCGGCGGTCCTTGGGGCCTCGCGCCGTGAACTCGGCCGCAAACGCCGGCGAGCCCTTGATAGGCGCCGTCAGCGGGGTCTCATCGGCGAAAAGCATGTAGCGGACCAGTTCTTCCGCGGTAGCGGCGAGCCTGGCTTCGTCGAGGCCCAGCCGCGTCTCCCATCCCAGGCGCGTGATCAGATTCGTCATGCGGGTTTTGTGCTCCAGCATCATGAGGGACACAATATCACTGGTTGGTTGTAGATACGCGTATTTATCAAAGTAATGGGTGAGGTCGGTCACGTTGGCACCGAGCGAGAGATCGAGCTCCGGGTCGTCGCGGCTCTCGACGGTCTGGTTGCCCATGTGCAGTTGGCTGCCGTGGGTCCCGGTGACGTACCAGCCGCCCCAGCGCTGCTTCAGGGGACTGCGGTGATCGGTGACGAATGCCGGAGCGTCCAACAGGGCGTAGCCCGTGCGCTCGGCATGCACCGATCGCACCACCAGGCCCGGAACTCCGAGCGTAGCGGCGCCCACGTGACATTGGAAGCACTCGCCGCGGCGCACAATGGCCGGCCGCGTACCCTCCCATTGATCGAGCGTGTAGAAGACCACGCCCTGCCGCGGATCCACGGCGGCAAGTTCCAAAACATCTCCGCCGCGAACGTATCCGACCATGACGTCGTCGGTGTGGTAGAGCGCGCGGGGCGTGCGTGGGGCGATCTTGGGCGCCTGGAAACTGGTCTTCGAGAAAACCAGCACCTGGGAAGATTGCGGCACATCCAGGGCCTTCAATAGGGAGGGCAGATATCCGAACTCCTGGTCGTGGGAGAGCTTGATCTCGCCCTTGGCGAGGCGCTGCTGGAGGGCGTTGACACGGTCGTGGACAGGGCCGCTGGTGTACTGAATGGCCGGATCGTCCATGGGCAGGATGGCCAGCTCATCGATGCCGGCCACCGCCAGAGCGAGGGCCGCGAGGGCCGCAGAAGTCAGGCAGAGGAACCTACGCATGCGTCATCTCCACCAGTTCGCAGAGGGGCTTGATGGCGGCGTCCTGCAGCAGGTCGGAGATCCTGGTTTCGGCGAAGGCGCGCTCGACGTGGTCGATGGCGTCGTCCAGGCGCCGGTGCAAGGGGCACAGGCGTTCGTGACCCTTGAGGCTGAGCGGGCAGGTGCGGATGCGGCGGATGGGATCCACCGCGTTGATGACGTCGAGAACGGTGATCTGGCCGGGCGCCGAGAGAAGGGTAAACCCGCCGTTTCTGCCGCGCTGGGCGTCCACCAGGCCGGCGCGGGCGAGGGACTGCATGACTTTCAGGAGGTACCCGGCCGGGACTTGGGTGGCGCGCGCCAGTTGCTGGCCGGTCAGCGGCCGATCCGGTTGATGGGACAGCCAGACGATGGCGCGCAACGCGTACTCAGCGGTTTGCGAAAACATGGCAGGCGTTTCCGTATATGTGGATAATCATATCTACTAACGGTTGAGTATGTCAATTTGGGCCGGCGCCGGATCGGCCGGATCGCCGGACCATAAAGGACGTTGTCGAAAGCTGGCAGAAACCGCAACGCGGCTGCGCCGCAATGGACGCGCCGGGGCCTACTCTCTACCTCTCAAGATTGCGGCCATTACCCGTGGGTTGCGCCTTCCGTGCATCACGGCAACAACCCAAAGGGGCTTTTCTTCCGGCGCGTAGGCAATCAGATATTCACGCACTGAAATGAAGCGCAAGGGCCTTCCGGTGAGGTCGGGGCGCTTGTGGCCGACACGGGGAAAGGAATAAGCGCATCTATAGCGTCAACTATTTCTGCAATCAGCCGGTCAGCGGCTTCGGGATCATCCGCTCCGATAAAGTCCCAAATCTCGTCAAGGTCGCGACGGACTTCCGGGTGGAGGTCATAGGTGATCATTCGCCGGACTGCGTCCGGCGCGCGGCGGCGCTCTTTTCGCGGAAATGGGCAACAAGCTCGTCACGGGAAATAGGTTTGACCCTGCCGCTTTTCAGGTCGTCATGGCGGCTGTTGAGCATTTCGCGGGTGCGGGCGAGCTCGTCGAAATAACCGGCCATGGCGTCCTCAACCAGCTCGCCAGGGCCGCGCCCGGTTTCCGTTACCCAGGGGTCGAGCTTCGCCTGAAGATCGGGGTTGGTGAGGTGTACATCCATGCCCTTCAGGGTACGCGAAAACCGGCATTCAGGCAACACCGGAAACGAAGCGCCGGAAATCCGCCCTGCTGCACCGGGTGCTGCGGGAAGCGCGGGCGGTCGCGGTGGCGGAATGGAAGGTCCTTGGCCTAACGCTTCGCTCCCTGCGCGGCGCGCGCGGCTTCGCGGCCCATCGCCGGAGGTGGTACGAACGGCGCGGCGCGGTGCGGTGCCATCGGTATGCTGCCAGACATGCGCCATTTCATGGGCGAGGGTGGATAATATTCCTTCGTCGGTGCGCCGGTGAAGCTGTCCGGGTTCATCGCCAGTTCACGCACGGCGGCGTGCTCAACGCGTCCGGTGAAACGCTCCGGGGAGAAATAGCCTCGGGCCTTCGCGTGGCGCTGCAACGTCACGAGCACATGGGGCAGGGAACCGGCGGGCTGGCGCCGGGTGCTTAGCCGTTTTGGGGAAGGCTTCCGCTCGCTCAGAAGCCGTAAAACAAATCGGAATTTGGCCGTTTTCCACAACGCAAGTCGCTCAAAACACGTCTGGGTAAAAGCGTTTTGGCCCAATATTCTACAGCTCGCTCACGCTCGCGGCTCGGTAACGCTTACGCTTCGCGGCTCGGTAACGCTTGCGAAATCAATACCACCCTGGCGCCCTTCGCCCTTTGCCTGCCACGAAGGGCCCAACCCCGCCGGGCTGGGCCCGAATGCTGCCGCGTTCCCGCGGGGGGAGCTAGACCCCTACCAGCTCCCGCCGGCCGCGTAGCGTAATCGGCACAAACTCGCGCTGCGCCTCCCCGGTGTAAATCTGCCGCGGACGGGCGATCTTCTTGTCCGTGTCCGACAGCATCTCCTGCCATTGCGCCAGCCAGCCCACCGTGCGCGGAATCCCGAACAGCACCGTGAACTGGTCGGGAGTGAAGCCCATCGCCTGGTAGATGATCCCCGAGTAGAAATCCACGTTGGGGTAGAGCTTGCGCTTGATGAAGTATTCGTCGTTCAGCGCGATGCGCTCCAGCTCCAGCGCGATGTCGATCTTGGGGTTGCGCCCGGTCACCTCGAACACTTCCTCGGCCACCTGCTTGATGATGCGCGCGCGCGGGTCGTAGTTCTTGTAGACCCGGTGCCCGAACCCCATCAGCTTGCGTTTCCCCTCCTTCACCTGCTCGATAAACGCCGGGATGTGGTCCTTGGAGCCGATCTCGCCCAGCATGTGCAGCACTTCTTCGTTGGCCCCGCCATGCAGCGGGCCCCACAACGCGGCGATGGCGGCGGCCGTGGTGGCGTAGGGGTCGGCGCCCGAGCTGCCCACCGCGCGCATGGCGCTGGTGGAGCAGTTCTGCTCGTGGTCGGCATGCAGGATGAAGAGCACTTCCAGGGCGTGCGCCAATACCGGGTTGGCCACGTACTTCGGCTCGGTGCGCTTCCACAGCATGTTCATGTAGTTCTTGGGGTAGCAGAGCTCGGGATCGGGGTAGATATAGGGCAGCCCCAGGCGATGACGGTAGGCGTACGCCGCCAGCGTCGGAATCTTGCCGATCAGCCGGACAACCTGCTTGCGCCGGACCTTCGGGTCGGCCACATTGCGGCTGTCGGGGTAGAAAGTGGAAAGCGCCGCCACCGTGCTGAGCAGGATGCCCATGGGGTGCGCATCGTGGTGGAAGCCATCCATGAACTTCTTCAAGTTTTCGTGGATCATGGTGTGGCGCATCACTTCGCAGTTCCAGTTTTCGAGCTCCTGCTTATTGGGCAGCTCGCCGTTCAATAGCAGGAAGGCCACCTCCAGGAACGTGCAGTGCTCGGCCAGTTGCTCGATGGGGTAACCGCGATACCGCAGGATGCCTCTGTCGCCATCCAGGTAGGTGATCGCGCTCTGGCAGGAGGCGGTATTCATGAAGGCCGGATCGTAGGTCATCAGCCCGAAGTCGTCCGGCGCGGTCTTGATCTGGCGGAGGTCCATGGCGCGGACGGTGCCGCGGTAAATAGGAACGGTATACGTTTTCTGAGTGCGGTTGTCGGTAATGGTCAGGGTCTCGTTATCCACTGGGCGTATCCTCCCGGATTACACCGATTCGCGGCTATCCATGCACGACGGCTTCCATATCGAGGTATCGCAAATATCGTCAACCTGTGGGTAAATCGGCCGGTACTCGACGACGTGAGGCGTGCGGATCGGGTTTTTTCGCGCATTGCTGGGTGTGGAATACCCACCAATGCGGGCTGGCTGGTTGACAGGCCGCGACAGGCCCGGAGGCCTGTCCTACTGCCGGAAAACGAACCACTCGCCCAAGGCGAAATTCAGGAACGAACAGATGGCGATGGAGATCCCGTTGGCCACCATCAGGCGCTTCATGTGAAGACGGCCCATGAACAGCCACATCAAGCCGACGTTTCCCAGAATCGAGACGGCCCCGTTGCCCAGGTGGAAGCGCACGAGGCGCAGCAGCCGCTCGCGCCCGCCGCCCGGCCGGTCCTTCCACGTAAAACGCTCGTGCCAGACGAAGTTGTGCAGAACGGCGGCCTCCACCGCCAGCGCGGTAGCCACCAGGTAATGCATCCACAAGCGCAGCAGCGCCAGCGCGACCAGTTGCACGGCGATTCCCAGGCCGCCCACCAGGTTGAACTTCAGCCAGCGCAGCGCCAGGCGCTTCACGGCAGCCGCTCGGCTTTGTAGAGCTGGATGGTGTGGCGGAGCGCCGACCAGATCAGCATCAGCGCCATCCCGCAGATCCCGATGGCGCCGCCCACATCGAACAGCAGAAACCGATGGCCCAACAAGCCCACCACCGGCCGGAAGAACAGCGCCACGTTGCCGACGCACAGCAGCAAGCGCAACTCGGTGGGACCGAAGCTCCAGAAAGACATGTGAAACGCCCCGAGGACATAGGTGGTGAGGTAGACCTCGATGGAAAGCAGGAAATAAGCGATCAGCAGCCCCAGCGCGATGAAGGGACTCATGAAGCCGGAGAGCGCCAGCCCGCCCATCAGGAAGAAGGTGCCGATGGCGTCGACGATGTGGTCCACGTAGAAGCCGTAGCGCGGCCGCAGACGGTTGCGCACCCGGGCCAGCGTGCCGTCCAGGCTATCCCCAAACCAGTTGACGGCCAGCGCCGCGATCACGCCGATCAGGGCGCGCCGGTCCAAGCTGGCGGCCCAATAGCACAGGCCGGCGGCCAACATGGCAGCGAAGCCGAGAATGGTCAACTGGTCGGGATTCACCCACGCGGGCATGCGTTGGGCCATCCACACGAGGGCTTTCTTCTCGGCTTTGGCGAGGAAGCTGAGTTGTTTCCGCTCGGCGTCCCGAAAGGTTTGGTCGGCCATAAGAGCACGATACCAGGAAGACGCCTGGAATTCGTAGAGTGGAAGGCGGCGCGCCGTTGAACTCGCGCGGCCTCACCCCAACAACAACGAAATTGTGCCCGTGCGGCGTGATGGTCCGTCCCATCACCTGTGGATCTCCCGCAAAACGCCGACGCCAGAAACCGTAGGCGAGCACGGCCGGAGGCATACCCGGATTCTCGTCCTCGTTGCCAGCCCCGAGCACCCGTCCGTGCAATGCTTTGACACCCAGCGCATCGAAGAATTCCGGTGTCACGGCGCGCGCGGTGATCTGTTCCGCCGGTTCCGGATAGGTCATGGCAAAGCGGAAGTAACTTGGGGTCTCGGCAAATACCCTCTCCAACGTAGTGGAGTGATCGCGCAGGGCCTCAAAGTAATCGTAAGGAAACTCGCCCCGGGTACCGATCCGCGGAATGCGCTGCACCATCCTGACCAGTTCCTCGGGATTGTGTACCGGCAGATGGCGCAGCAACACGGCGTCCACTACGCCGAAGACGACGGTGCCGGCACCGATGCCCAGCGCGAGGAGTACCGCCATCGTAAGCGTAGAACCAGGATTTCTGGCCAGCATGCGCGCGCCAAAACGAAGGTCGTTCCTAGGACTCTGTTTTAGAGAAGTAGCGGAACGGGCGAAACGGCGTTTATGGAAACAGGACGGCCTCGGTCCCATTCGGCGGGTTAGCACGCACGCTCGCATCCCGCCGCAGGTACTCATTCCTGGCGAAGAGCTGCCATCGGTTCAACGGACGCTGCCCGGTGCGCAGGTACGAAGCAAGTCAGGAGTGCGATGGTTGCGAAGACCACCGGAGCCGCGACGATCACTGCCGGGTCATGCGGGCGGACACCGTACAGGAGCGATTCCAGCAAGCGCGCCGCCGCGATTGTGCACAGTAAGCCGATTGTGGAACCTGCGAAGATAAGCCGCCCGCCTTTGCGGATGATCGCCCACGAGACGTCGCTCCTGCGGGCACCGAGAGCCATGCGCAGCCCGATTTCCCGCTTTCTTTGTGAGACGGCGTAAGCCATGACGCCGCCGAGCCCTAGCGTGGCCATTCCGAGAGTGATGACGGCAAACCCGACGACTAGGGCCATCATCTCCCGCGGCAGTGCGGTGGCAAGATCCACCGACTCTCGAATGGTTCGCACCTGCGTAATTGGCAGACCAGCGTCCACTCCACGGATGACATTACGGACGGCGCCCAGCACCCCTTCCTCGGGAACGGCTGTGCGGAGTGCCACGAACTGCAAAACAGCATCCTCGGTGAACGGAGTGTAAGCCTCGGGATCGACCGGCCGGGTGGGACCATTGAATCGAGTATCGCCGATGATGCCGACAATTCGCTGCCACTTACCCTGACCCAGGCGCACTCGCCGGCCGAGTGGGCTCTCTTCAGGTATCAGCTTGCGGACAAATGCTTCGTTGACGATAATCACCGGCTCCGACTCGGCAGTATCGGCAGCGGTGAATGCGCGCCCGGAGCGCAAGGCGATACCCATCGTTCGGAAGTAATCCGGGGTGACGCTGTCGGGGCGAGTCGTCACATCGGCCCAATCACGCCGATCGGATTGCCCCTCAACCTCCACGGGCGTTCCCGAGGGCGGGCCGCAGAGTGGGATGCTGTCAGCAGCAGCAGCCGAGACCACGCCAGGCAGCGCTGCAAGTTGAGGGAGCAGCGTGTTCCAAAACTGGAGGCGTGCGTGGTCGTTTCGGTACCGCGACGCAGGCAGCGGCATCCGGAACGTCAGCAGACGATCGGTGCGGTATCCAAGGTTGGTGTGCAGCAGATGAGCGAAGCTCTTCGCCAGCAATCCGGCGAAGCTCAGGAGCACCACGGCCAAAGCGATCTCCATCACTACCACGCTGTTGAGGGCCCGCACCTGCTGCCGGCCAGCCACCAGCGAATTGCCGCTCTCCTTGAGATCGTTCTGCAGGTTGGCACGCGAACCTCGCAGGGCCGGCCACAACCCGGTTAGCAGACCGGTGCACAAAGTGAGGGCGATCGAGAAGGCCACCAGCGAAGGGCTAACCGAGACCATCGCACCGAGTTGCAGCCAGGGCGGCGCGACGTTGATAGCCAGTTGGAGCAGCCACACCGCCAGCACCACTCCGGGAAGAGCTCCCAGGCACGAAAGGAGCAGGCTCTCCGTAAGGAGAAGCCGCACGACGCGCCGGCGGCCGGCGCCCATCGCCATGCGGACGGCGATCTCCTTAGAGCGGCCCAGGCCGCGCGCCAGCAGCAGGCCGGCCACATTTCCGCAGGAAACCAGTAGTACGATGAGGGCCGCTGCCGCGAAGATCAGGAGTGCGGGGCCGAGTTCCTTCAGGAAGGCGCTTCGCATGCCCACGACACGAACTCCCCAGCCAGCGTTGTCGGGAAAAGCCCTTTCCAGCCGGCGGGCAATTTCGCTCATCTGAGGTTGGGCCATTTGGGTGGTAACGCCTGGCTTCAGGCGCGCATAGGCCGCATACTGATGCTGCTGGCGCCCGGAACTGCGGTAGCTGATCGGCACCCAGTATTCGGTGATGCGGCCTTCATTGAAACGAAAGCTCTCCGGATTGAAACGAAAGCTCTCCGGCATAACGCCCGTGATGCGGTAGGAACGGTCGTTCAGAGAGACGGTGCTGCCCACGGCTTCCGGCCGCGCGCCCATCTTCCGCACCCAGAACCCGTGGCTGATCAAGATGACACGATCGGCGCCCGGCTTCTGCTCTTCCGGTGTAAACCAGCGGCCGAGTTGAGGCAAGACACCGAACATCTCGAAGAAGCCTTCGGAAACGGCGCGCCCGTTGATGCGTTCGGCGTCGCCTTGGCCGGTGAGCGTCATCTGCGAGAACTCCGTGAAGGCCATGCGCTCGAAAACGGTATTGGAGGCTTGCCAGTCGCGGAAGTCTTCCTGGCCCACGCCCGAGTCGCCGCGCCGCACGTGTGTCGAAACAATGCTTACCAAACGTTCCGCCGACGGATACGGAAGAGAGCGCAGCAACAAGGACTCGGCAAGCGTATATACCGCGATGCTTGCACCCACACCGAACGCCAGGGTGATAATGGCAAGCGCGGTGAAGCCGGGAGATTTCCTCAGCATTCGCCAGGCGTATGAGACGTCCTTTTGCATGTCCGTGAGCCACCCGATGCGGCGCTGATCCCGGCATTGTTCCTCAATCAGCGCCACGCCGCCCAGCGCGCGCCGCGCAGCCAGCCGCGCCTCGCGGGCTTCAATACCAGCCGCGATATTTTCTCTTGTCATCTGTTCCAGGTGAAACGCCAACTCAGCATCGAGCTCGGCATCGGCCTTCGCGCTACGGAATAACGACCGTAGGCGTTGACGAATAATCCGAAGCAGCCGCATCATGCACCTTCGATTAGGCCCTCTGGAGGAGAAGCTGCACCGCCGAAGAGAGGCGGCCCCAACTTTTGAGTTCCCGTTCGAGCTGCCGCCGGCCTTCTCGGGTCAGCTCATAGAATTTAGCCTGGCGGCCAAGTTCGGTGTCCTTCCATTCGGCCGTCAACCACCCTTGCTGTTCCAAACGGTGTAGAGCCGGGTATAACGACCCCTGCTGGACGGACAAGACGTCATCGGAGAGAAGCTGAATGCGTTTGGCGATTCCCCAGCCGTGAGCCGGCTCGCGGCTTATGGCTTTCAGGATCAGGAGATCCAGGGTGCCTTGAAGCAAATCCGAGGGCTTGGGCATTCGATACCTCGATCATCTACAATAATACCGAATTATCTCAAAATTGCAACACTATTCTTGAACTCTGCCGGCCAGCGTCCGGGCAACGTGCACTCTCAGGCTGTTTGCACGATGCACCCGCTAGATCCGTCAGTCGCTTTAGAGGAGACAGCACGAATGCGAAAACGAATACTCGGCGTCCTAGCGCTTACCATTGCGTTCCTCCTTGGATCGTTCACAAACTCCCGGGTGACCGGCGTCCGCGCACAGACACAGACTGACAAGAGATTGCAGGGGAGCATGTCCATTCCCAAGGACTGGGGCACCCTTCGCGGGGTGTCCGATAAGTATCTGGTCTTCGAGGATAGTGCCGGCACGATCAGAATGGCCTTCATCGAATCAGGCCTGGACAACTTCGTCCAAGTACAAAGGCCGTGATAGAAACCCCGCAGAACCGTGACTATGGCGAATTCAGGTGGGGGGCCACCCAAGCGGCTCCTACGCGACCCGCAACAGGGTGGCCCCGCTGCCCGCCGTCCGCGGTGGTTCCGCTGAGCGGCTGCCGGAAGATGCACATGGTCTTCGCGCCGCGATTCGAGAACGTCGAGCAGGACCTCCAGGACGGCTGCTTCCTCACGACGGGCGTGGGCGCTTCCGGTACGGCGTGGACGGTGGACGCCCCCTTACTCCACCATCTGCGGATGGGTGAACAGGAAGTGGTCGAAGTAGTAGTGCATCAGCAGGACGCTGAGCACCACCACGAAATAGCTCTGGTCCGGCCGGAGCGGCGTCACGGCGCGCACCAGGATGGTGACCAGCACGATCACTCCGGTAGCTGCCAGGAAGCACAGATAGTAGATCCACATGCCACGCTGCCGGACCATGCGGCGCACAAAGGGGCTGTCGATCTCTCCGCGCTGGTCGCGCAGCCGGTTGATCAGCCACAACAGGAACAGGTACTGGAACGAATGCCAGGTATTGTAACCCTGGAACAGCACGTCCAGGTTCGACCCCATCGGCAGGCAGAACGAAACCACGGTGGTGACGCCCAGCAACAGGGTCTTGGGCACGCTGCCGCGGCCGTCGCGGAATTCCGCCACCGTCTTCGAGATCCATGCCACCAGGAAAAAGGCGAAAACAATGCCCGCCAGCACCGGCAGGTGGAAAGGCCGCAGGAAATCGGGGTACGGCAAAACGACCCCGCCAACGTGGAACAGCCGCAAGGACATTTTGTACAGCCCGATGGGGTACAAGCCCGTCATCACCAATCCGTAGTCCACCAGGCGCGACCACTTCTGGTCGGCGTACGAACTGCGGGCGCGATAGCAATCCGTCAGGTAGATGATCTGGTGCAGCACGTGGATCGAGGCCCAGGTGAAGAAGAAAGTGATCAGGGCGGTGTAGTAAAACACACCCAGGTAAACCACGATCGCCGGCAGCACGAACGCCATGGCCAGGTAGGCGCGGTGACGCGAGCGGAAACGGCCATCCAGGAACGTGTACGTGATGGTGGAAAACAGGTGGGGCCCGCCGATCAGCAGAGCGACCGTGATATTGATCAGGTCCACGGTCTTTTCCCCGTTGAGCCAGCCGGTGCTCTCGGCCGCCCAGGCGATCAGGAACGGCAGGGGCACCAGGATGGCGCTGAAAATGATCAGGGACAAGTCCCACGACGGTTTGTAAATCCACCCGGCTTGGCGCCGGATGAGTAAAGTTGGGGCTTCCGCAATTGCGGCCATAGGCTACGATGATATCGGAACCGCAGCCGCCATTCAATCGCAGGCTGGCATCGCAGGCCGGCATGACCGGCAGAAACGGCGGGAATGGCAGGAACGCTACCGCGCCCGGCCAGCCCCCGGGCCGGCTTCATTCAAACCCTCCGCCGCTTCCCTCACGCCCCGGCGGCTCCCGCCAAACGCTGCCCTGCTTCCCCTCACGCTCCCTGGCGGTGTTCCTCCAACCCCTCCGCCGCCTCCCGCGCGCGCGGCGGTGGCTACCTCCAAACGCTGCCGCTGCCTCCCGCGCGCGCGGCGGTGGCTTCCGCCAAACGCTGCCGGCGCCTCCCGCGCGCGCGGCGGTGGCTTCCGCCAAACGCTGCTGGCGCCTCCCGCGCGCGCGGCGGTGGCTTCCGCCAAACGCTGCTGGCGCCTCCCGCGCGCGCGGCGGTGGCTTCCGCCAAACGCTGCTGGCGCCTCCCGCGCGCGCGGCGGTAGCTACCGCCAAACGCTGCTGGCGCCTCCCGCGCGCGCGAGGTGGCTTCCGCCAAACGCTGCTGGCGCCTCCCGCGCGCTCCCCGGCGGTGTTCCTCCAAACCCTCTGCCGCTTCCCGCGCGCTCCCCGGCGGTGTTCCTCCAAACCCTCCGGCGCCTCCCGCGCGCTCCCTGGCGGTGTTCCTCCAACCCCTCCGCCGCCTCCGTGGCCCCCCGGTGGCTTCCGCCAACCCTGCCCCGCCTCCCGCGCGCTCCCCGGTGGCGTTCCTTCAAACCGGCCGCCGCTTCCCTTGCGGTCCCCGGCGGCTTCCGGCAAATCCCGTCAAAGAGGGCACTTGTATTTGGGGCTCAATGGACATAGCATAGAGTCGAAGGACGGATATTCAGATGAAACTGTCTCTTGTTCTCACGCTTCTCGTAGCCGCGAGCCTCGCGTCCTACGCTCAAACGACGGCGCCTCGGATGACCGCGGTCGATCCGCCCAACGGGAAGATAGGGGATGTAGTCACCGTCACCGGCGAGAATCTCTCGAAGGATACGGTCGCCAAGGTGTACCTCACCGATGGTGGCGATGGCAAGGGCGACATCCTGGTGGTGGTCATGGAGCAGACTGCCACGTCGATCAAGTTCAAGATCCCGGCGAAGGCCACCGGACGGATGGCGGTCATGATCCTGACTACCGCGAAGCCGGCGCAGTTGATTGAGCAACCCGTCAAGATCCAGATTGACGACAGCCAGACACTGCAGTAGGCCTGACACGAAACGTGGGGCGGAGGACGCCAGCCCAGCTTGGGGTGGGACGGCGGACCACGGTTGGCGCCCCCACCTACCGCGGGTTGTAGGGCGTCGTGAGGTACTTCTTGGACTCCACGGCACCGTCCGCCTGTGGCTCCAGAGCGATAGCCCTCTTGTAAGACGCTATGGCTTCGGCCCGGTGGTGGGTCATGTCGTAAATCTGGCCGATCCGCAGGTAGGTGTACGCACCGGTATTGAGGTCGACGTTCTCCGTGGCGGCGGCCACTTTCTGCAGATTCTCCAAGGCATGATCCAGGTCGCGGTACCAGAATTGGATGCTGCCCTCCTGATAGTAGACCTTCTCCCATGGCATCCGGTCGAAACCGGGCGCATGTTCCCTCTTGAGACGGGCAACTTCCTCGATTGCCTCCAGGCCGTGCACCTTATCGCCCGCCATGCTGTACATCACGGATAATTCCAGCCTTAACAGATAATTGCGCGGGAATTTCTGAACCAACTCTTGAACTACGGGAACGGCCAACTTGGCATGGCCTTCGCGGCGGTAGAGCGCGCACAGAAAGATCTGGGCATCCACGCGATCGAGCTTGCCGTTCCTGGCCACATCCTCGACTGTGCGGATGCCCTTTTCCTTGTCGCCGTGGATGCCCACCAGAAACCCCAGCATTTTGTAAGTCCAGGGCAGGCTGCCGACGATGTAATCGTGCAGCCCCTGGACCAGCCGGGCATCCACATTATTCGGTTCCAGTTCGCTGACGCGGTTATGCGCGCGCCGCGCGGCCGTGGCGTCGCGCAGGGAATCGTACCAGGATTTTTCCACCACCCAAAAATAATCGGAGCGTAGGCCATAGGAAATTCCCAGCGCATAGAGCGCCGCGGCGTCGTTGGGGTTCTTCTTCAGACGCGCTTCGGAAAGGCTCATGGCCTTGGAAATCTCATTCAGAAATTGCTGGCGGGTGGCGGCGGAGGGGTTCAATTTGGCGCGCCGCAAAAGGGAATTGTTCCCGGAGACCATTTCGCTTTCGAGCGCACCATTGCGGAACATTTCTTTGAAGACGATGGTCTCGGCGAGGTGATTGTGCGCGTCGGGGGAATCGGGGTTCTGAGCGATGGCGCGCTCGAAATCCGCAAGGGACTGGTCGTACTCCAGGTTGTAGAAGTGGTCCCAGCCCTCCTCTTCCAGGTTCTGAGCCGCCAACGGTAGTGCGGCCGCCAGCAGGATCAGCGCCAGTCTGCTCACACTTCCATGGTAGCCGAACGCCTCAGGCGCGCGCAGACAGTGGGACGTTGCCGCTGCCCGCAAACCGGGATCAGCCCCGCAATAAGCAATTCCAATCCGGTCGATAGAAACTTCTATCTTGGGTCCGGGCTCCGGCTGTTGGACAATGGCTGGAACGAGCGGAAACCAAAAGTTCCTGCACATTGCTAATATCAGTAGGGATTCCGCCATGAAGAAGATCGAAGCGATCATACAACCGTTCAAACTCGACGAAGTGAAGGAGGCCCTCCAGGCCATTGGCATCGAGGGCATGACCATCTCGGAAGTGCGCGGCCACGGCCGGCAGAAGGGACATAAGGAGGTATACCGCGGACAGGAATACACGGTCGACCTGTTGCCCAAGGTCAAGCTAGAGCTGGTGGTGTCGGACACACGCGTCGACGAAGTGGTCCGCACTGTGGTAGCTACCGCGCGCACCGGCAAAATCGGCGACGGCAAGATTTTTGTTCTGGACGTTGTCGACGCCATCCGCATCCGCAACGACGATCGCGGAGAAGCGGTACTGTAGCGCGGAACCGTGTCCGCCAGGAAGCGGCGTACTGTATGCAACCCGCAGGGGAACAACTCTACCGCACGCCGCCAGCCTTGACTGGAGCTGGAACCGCCGACGCGTTGATTTCGCTGGCGGAGCGCGCCGCCCACGTGGACCGCGTGGTGGTGGAGGCGGCAGCCGGGTTGCTTTTTCCCGCCGTTCCCGAAGGCCTCGCGCTGCTCTCCGCGGGCGGATACGGCCGGCGCCAGCTCTTCCCGTTTTCGGATGTCGACCTTGTCCTCCTCTGCCGGACGGAAGAGATTCCGCGGACCCAAAAGCCAGCCATCTCGGCGTTTCTGCAAAAGCTCTGGGATTCCGGCTTGCGCGTGAGCCAGTCGGTGCGCACGCCCGCCGAATGCCTGGAGGTTCACGACCAGAATGCCGAGCTCAATATCAGCCTGCTCGATCAGCGGTTCCTGGCCGGCGACCGCTCCTTGTTTGCAACCCTCAGCAAGGGTTTCCCGCGCTTCATCCATAGCAACCGCGATGCCCTCATGCGCAATCTGGTCCGGCTGACCCGCGAGCGGCATACCAAGTACACGGACACGTTCTACCATCTGGAGCCCAACGTCAAGGAGACGCCCGGCGGTTTCCGCGACTACCAGTTCGTCCGCTGGATGGAGCAACTGCGCGAGACCGATGCCAACCGGCTGGGCGCGCCCGAGCCGCCCGGCGATTTGCAACAGGCCTTCCGCTTCCTGACCCGTCTGCGCTCGTTCCTCCATACCCTGGCCGGACGCGACCAGAACGTGCTCACCTTCGACGCGCAGGACGCCTTGGCCGAAAACGGCGAAGGGCGGGACGTGGCCTCCTGGATGCGGGAGTACTACCGCCATGCGCGCACGGTGAACCGCGCGGCCCTGCATACGTTGGATGCCTGGGATGCGCAATCCGGCAACCTTTTCGCCCAGTTCGTAGGCTGGCGCTCACGGCTTTCCAACGCCGATTTCGGCGTGCACCGCGAACGGGTTTCCTTCCGCGCTCCGCACCACCTGGATTCCGACCCCGAGATGGTGCTGCGCCTCTTCGAATTCGTGGCGCGCCACGGCATCCGCCCGTCCGCCGAAGCCGTGCGCCAGATCGAGCCGCGGCTCGGCCGCCTGCGGGATTACTTCCAGCTTCCGCGGAATCTGTGGCCGGCGCTCCACCGCATTCTCTCGCTCAGCCACGCGCCCATGGCCGTGCGCTTTCTGCATGAAACCGGAGTTCTGTTCGCCCTGTTTCCGGACCTGGAGCAGATCGAGTGCCTGGTAGTGCGCGACTTCTTCCATCGCTACACCGTGGACGAGCACACCCTGGTGGCCATCCAGAACGCCTGCTCGGCGCCCGCCGGTTATGGCGAGATCGTGCAGGAACTGAAGCAGAAGAGCCTGCTCATTTTCGCGTTGTTGTTCCACGATTCGGGCAAGGCGCGGACCGACCCCGCCAGAGGATACGAGGGCCACGTCGACGCTTCGCTGGTGTTCGCCGAAACGGCCATGCATCGCATCCAGATGCCGCCCCAGGACCGCGACACGGTAGCCTTCCTGATCCGCAACCACGCCGAGCTCTCGGTGGTCTTGCGCACGCGCGATCTGGCGGACCCCAAAGCCATCCAGGACATTGCGGCGGGAGTCGGCACGGACGAGCGGCTGAAAGCCCTTACCCTGATGACCTATGCCGACATCAGCGCGGTGAATCCCCAGGTCATGACGCCGTGGCGCTCGGAGCAGCTCTGGCAGCTCTATCTCAAGGTGTACAACGAACTGAACCGCGAACTGGCCGCGGAGCGGATCGCCGAAACCGCTTCCCCCGTGCACGCCGAACTGCTGGAGGGGCTACCGGTGCGCTATTTGCGGACCCACAGCGAGGCCGAAATCGAGCAGCACGTGGCGCTGGAGGAGCGGAGCCGGGAGCGCGGCGCGGCGGTGGATGTGCGAAGCCTGGAATCGGTCTGGCAACTGACCGCGATAGCCGCGGACCGTCCCGGCCTGTTCGCCCGCATGGCCGGCACGCTGGCCGGTTTCGGCATGAACATACTCCGCGCCGAAGCCTTCTCCAACCGCCGCGGCCAGGTGCTCGACACTTTCGTCTTCGCCGACCCCTCCCGCACGCTGGAACTGAACCCCACCGAAGTGGACCGTCTGCGCGTCACCGCCGAACGGGTGATTCTGGGCAAGACCGACGTCGAGGATCTGCTGCGCAATCGTCCCAAGCCTAAGCCACCGAGCCGCAAGACGCGCATCCCCGCGGGCATCCGTTTCGATGCCGAAGCCAGCGACACCGCGACCATGATCGAGATCGTCGCCGAAGACCGCCCCGGTCTGCTCTACGATCTGGCCTCGGCCATTTCCTCCGGCGGCGGCAACATCGAAGTGGTGCTGATCGACACCCAGGCCAACCGCGCCATCGATGTATTCTACGTGACGGTAGGCGGCAGGAAGCTGACGCTCGAAAAGCAGGCGTCCATGGGCGAGGCGTTGCAGAAGGCCTGCGGCGCGGTGGCCGTGGGGTAAGGCTCCGCCTCCCGCGCCGTTCTCCCGGAGTGTGAGCGGCGAACGCATCGGCGCCACCAGCCCCCCGCAACCGGTTGGCAAGGCTATCAAGGCCACCCACGCGAGTGTACCCTCGCGCGATGTTTGAGTCGCTGTGGAGCGGGCCTCCGGCCGGAGGCCCGCTCCACGCGCGGCCACCGACCCAATTTCGGTACAGGAGTACTAAGTTAGCGCATATGCCCCACGGCCGGACAGTACTGTGTGGCTCCGGACCCCGCCAGCCCGCGCCGAACCGACTACACAGCGCGACTGCGATTGGCGCCGCGGAGCGCATCGGCCCCACCAGCCCGCGCTGAACCAACCGAGTAGCATTGTCCCTGCCGCTCTGCCACCTGCACAGCCGGGCTGGCTCAGCCGTCCGGCAGTGAGCCACGTTTCCCGATGGTCAACCCGCGGCGGGCAACGGCACGGTGGTTTCTCCCCAGCCGGCAGGCGTCTGCACGCGGACTTTCAGGGCGGTGGCATCGGGACAGAGGGGCTGGTAACGAATCTCGTAACGGGTCAACAGACTCAAGTAGGCGAGAGAGATCTGGTCCTTGATGGCATCCGGCTTGTCTTCGACCGGCAGGAAATACCCGCCGATACGTCCGCAGAATTCGCGCAGAGTAGGATTCGGGACTGTGGAGACCACCTGTACGGAAGTCCGCGAAGCGTGTACCGCCGCAACGATGCCGTCATCCGGAGTTTTGCCTACGTCGGCCGAAGCGAACACGATCATGTGGCGCTTGCCGCGCACAGGACCATTTCCGAGGTCTGCCGCACGCTGCACGGCGCCCCAAAAAAGGCTGCAGTCGGCCCATTTCGGCGGCTGTTCGAAGGGAGCCGCGGCCAACTCGGCGTTGGCCGTGAATACGGGCGCTTCCAGGTTTAGATAGTGTTCGAGCGGGACGTCGTCGGGCGAAAAATAGGGGATGGTAGACCAGAGGTCTGTGGGACGCCTCCAATTGAGGCAGCGCAGCGCGCCCTGAGTCCAGGGTGTGATGTCGTGCGGTCCACCATGCGGAAGCAGAAAGATGACAGACATGGATTCGGGGGCGGGCCTCTCCAACACCCGGTAAGACCAAACCGGCTGACCGTCCTCACTCAGGATGAACTGCACAGGCAGAACCCGCGGAGTCTCGCGGCTGTCGGCGGCGACCAGGGCGACCTGCACCCGCCGCTGGCTCGTGCGGGGATCCTTAGGGCTGCAAAAGCCCGCCAGGCGCCACTCGGTGCTTTGGGATACCTGCGCCACGGCGGCGCGGATACGCCGCACGGCCGCGAACGCGGTCTTGCGAACCAACCCATCGGTGTCCGCCAACATGCGGCCGAGAATTTCGCTGAACCGCGAGTCTCCGCTCTGACCCATGGCCCAGGCGGCGGTGGTGCGGAATACCGGGACAGCGTGGCTGGCCAGTTTCACCAGTTCGCCGAGCGCCGAGGTCTCGCCCATCAGGTACA
>Ga0265316_10001913_pt1 | contig 21864 bp, 21 predicted proteins | sample 4522metaG_FD_202092 | JGI IMG/M metagenome (GOLD analysis project Ga0265316, IMG submission 202092) | Rhizosphere microbial communities from Carex aquatilis grown in University of Washington, Seatle, WA, United States - 4-5-22 metaG | ecosystem: Host-associated > Plants > Roots > Rhizosphere >... | reverse complement strand
ACTTTCGTTTGCATAGGCTTTAGATTTATAGTTAATAATATATTAAGACAATCATGTGCCACTTGTTTATCAAGTTGAGCACTTAAAGCCTATGCTTTATCATATTTGCTCATATAAAATGCGGGTTGTAGAGGGTTTGCAAGCATAGTTCCACGCGTGCAGCGGCATTGCCAGCGGACAAGGACGCGCCCCGCGCTCCCGCACGGTCAGTAGCCGGGTTCGTTTGGTGGCAAGTGTAAAAAGACAACCCAAGCGCAAATAAACATTGTTGCGAATTTGATTGTTTTTTTGTAAACAAATTAAAGAATAGATTATGGCGACAATATTAAAATCAGACCAAAGAGAATTTCAAGAAAGTCCCAACAAGATTGATAATTTCAGAATATTCACTGATATATCAAGAGTTAAAAATGGAATAAATCCAGAAAATTTAAACTTTGATTTACGACAATTAAATCCAGGCCAATATTCTGCACCCTATCATTTTCATAGATATGCCGAGGAATTATTTATGGTTATTTCTGGTTCTGCAACGTTAAGGACTTCAACTGGATTAGAGATTATAAATAGCGGAGATTTGATTTTCTTTGAGAAAGGAGAAACTGGAGCACATCAATTATACAATCATACTGCGGATATTTGTATATTTCTAGATATAAGGACTTATATTGGATTTGATGTGTGTGAATATCCAGATTCAAATAAGTTATTCATAGCACCAACAAACGAGATATTTAATAAAGACTCACAGGTAAACTATTTTCAAGGGGAGAAAAACATTAATGATAAATGGAAACAAGTAGAGAATAAAAATAAATAACACCAGCCACCAACAACGGCTCACAGCCAATGCGGGTTTCAGAAGGTTATCAAGCGTAAGCGCCCGCATATGGGCTTGTATGCCAGCGGACAGGGACGCAACCACGCAATCCCGCACTGGCAGTAGCCGCGAACGTTTGCACGGCAATGTAAAAAACCGATTACAGAGAGTTTTTGAGAATTTAAAAGGACAAATAAAATAACGGAATTTTTAAATGGCCACTTTTTTAAAATATTTGGTTTTCAATTTAGCTTTTCTATTAATTTCTTATAAAGTCACAGGACTATCTTCAATACCAGAGGACATTCAAGATGAAGTTAAATTCAGAGTTGATAATCATTTTTGTCCAGGAATTGCGATAGGTGTGATTGATTCCTCAGGTACTGAGTTTTTTTGTTATGGTAAGCTATCTTATAATTCAAATAAAAACGTAGATAAAAATACAATTTTTCAAATAGGTTCAATATCAAAAATTTATGTTTCATTGATATTAGCCCAAATGGTTGAAGATAAATTGTTATCATTAGATGATCCTATCAATAAATATTTACCAGATAGTATTCACATACCTACATTAAATAATGAAATCATAACCATTAAGCATCTTTCAACTCATACATCATGTTTGCAAAGAGAGATTGAGCCTTTAGATTTATTTAATTATTATAATGGAATTAAAGAAAGATTATACTCATACCTTTCTAATATTAAAGATACCTTGATAGTAGGTAAAAAATTTCAATATTCAAATGTTGGTGTTGATTTATTAGCCCAAATTTTAATTAACAAATCAGGATTAAGTTATAATGAGTTGCTAGAAAAGTATATTACTAAACCTTTTAAATTATATGATACATATTCCTTCCATGAACATAGAAACAGTGATAATATTGCTCTTGGCCATCAAGACCAAGATATCTATCCGTCATGGGATATTTCTTATAGTGGTTGTATATTATCAAATGCAAATGATTTAGCATTGTTTTTAAAGTCCCAGTTCATAGAATCTAATATAAACAATGCTATAAATAACACTCATGCTTTACATTTTAAAATTAGTAATGATCAATTTATAGGGCTTGGATGGTTATATGATAATAAAAACAAAATTTATCAACATGGTGGTGGCACAAGCGGTTTTCGTTGTTTAATTGGATATAGTTTAAAAAATAAAAAAGGCGTTGTCGTATTAGCTAATTCAATTTTTGCAGATTGTGATATTTTTGGTAGGTTACTTGATACTACATTTCATCTTACTTCATACAAACCTGTTCACATTGATACACCAAAACTAAAAAAGTATGCAGGATATTATGCGTTCGAGAAAAAGAATTTTGGAATTAGTATTTTCTTTAATGAGAATAAATTGTACATAGAATGGGGCGATAAAACAAATGAACTTTTTCCATTGGGTAATGATAAATTTTTTATAAAATCAGAAGATGTTATTTTTTCTTTTAAAGAAAAGGAAAATATCTTCTATGGTTTCGAATATATATATCCAATTGGGAAGAGAGGATTCTTAACCAAAATAGAATAATTTTGATATTGATAATACAGTACAAATTGATAACAACTTATATTATAAAAGCATAATAAAAGAATAACGAAACAAGGTTGCCAACAATAGCTCACAAACAATGCGGGTTCACTCCCTAAAGTCGTGAGAAAGTTCAGATGGTTTATGAGCATACTGGCACGCGTGCAACGGCATTGCCAGCGGACAGTGACGCTCCCCGCAATCCTGCACTGTTAGTAGCCGCAAGCGTTTAGCGGGCATTGTACAGACGACCACTTAAAAATTGACAGACAGAGAAAATGGAAATAGAAACTCATAGTGTAAATGGTTCAAAAATTGCTGAATTGGTCTCGGATGAATTAATAATTAATACAACCGAAGACGGATTAGATTTATTGGGAAATTTATACTATCGGGATTTTGATAAGATTATAATTCACGAGAAAAACATCACATCTGATTTTTTTGACTTGAAAAACGGATTAGCTGGTGAAATACTTCAAAAGTTTTCCAATTATCGTGTTCGTTTAGCTATTGTTGGAGATTTTACAAAATATATTGGCAAGAGTATCAATGACTTCATATATGAAAGTAACAAAGGTAAACATGTCGTTTTTGTGAGTTCTGTTACAGAAGGATTAAAAATTCTTTCCTATTAGTTGAAAAATAATGAGAGACAAACGATTTATAGCGGAACATCGTGATGGACCTTTGACAAAAGAGCAGCACATACAATTAATTTTATGGGCTTGTAGGTGTGTCGAAAATACTTTTCATCTTTTAACACAAACAATCGACAATCGACTGACAAATGCAATAAAGGTTGCAAGGGAATGGACAAAAGACAATGCTTCAGTAGGTGACGCAAGAAATGCTTCGTTTGATGCAATTGCTGTTGCAAATGAATTGACGAACTCAATCGAAATCGCAATTGCCCGTTCAGTTGGACACGCTGTTGCAACAGCACATATGGCTGACCATTCATTAAGAGCCGCAGAGTACGCATTGAAAGCCATAAAACTTTCAGGTAAATTAGTTGATGTGGAAAGAAATTGGCAAGTCAATAATTTACCTCCTGACATTGCTGACCTCGTGTTAACAGCAAGAAACGGACAGTCAAAAACTAAACAATAAAAGGAATAGTAAAAACAACGACCCGCTAACAACGACTGCTCACAGCCAATGCGGGTTTAATCCCTACGGTCATGAGAAAGTTCAGAAGGTTTTCAAGCGTCAGTGCACGCATTTTGGCGCAAGTGCTGGCGGATATGGACGCAGGCACGCACCCCCTCATTGTTAGTGGCCGCAAGCGTTTTAGCGCAAGGTTACAACATTCCAATACCACTGAGTTATTTCACAAAATTCCTATAAGGGTTGAAACAAGTTGAAATGTTATATAAATACGATCAAATGGATTTTATAATTTTAATTCAAAAGGCATGAAAGTAAGAATCAGATTTATTATGATAGTTGCAATTGCAGTACCTTGTATATCCCTAAGTGCGAAAACAATAAGAATTCCTGCTGATTATCCCAAAATACAGTCAGGAATTGACTCGGCTAAAGATGGCGATACTGTTTTAGTCGCAGACGGGGTATATGAAAGTACAGACGAATACAACACTGAAGTAGTAAACTTCAGAGGGAAGAAAATTGTGGTTAAAAGTGAAAACGGCCCCAAAAACTGTATTCTCAAAAAAGGTGACGATGTTGTGAGATTTAATTCAGGAGAAACTCATCGATCTGTGCTTGATGGATTCACTTTAACTGACGCAGACCCCGGCGCTGCGATAGAATGCTATAGAAGTAGTCCGACAATAATAAATAATATTATTTGTAACAATTGGTCGGAATATGGTTTGGGAGCTATTTATCTGGAAAATTCCTCGGCAGTTTTAATGGATAATGAATTCTTTGGCAACAAGGTTTATGGTGAATGTGCTGGAATCATATGTAGTGATAGTACAATTGTCACAATCACAAACAGCACCTTTTTTGGTGGTTCATTAGGTAATTCAATGAATAGTGCTTTTGTTGGTGTTTTGTGCGATAGTAACAGTTCTGCCATGATAACTAATAGCATTTTCTGGCATTCCGGATCTCTCGGTTTCGATCATTGCACCATTTTATATTCCTGTATTGATAAAGAAGTTGCAGGTACTAATAATATTTATACCTATCCTGAGTTTGCAGATACGATTGCTTTTAATTTTTCTTTAAAAGCAAATTCAAAATGTATTAATGCGGGGACTGAAGATACTATTGGTTTGAATTTACCCCGTGTTGATATACTTGGTAAAAACAGAATATTTAATAAAAGAATTGATATAGGAGCTTATGAATTTCAGAATGTGGTGAGTATTCATAATACTGAAATGCTTTCAATAGAAATATTCCCAATTCCTGCAAAAGATAAAGCAAACATTAAGTTTAACAGATTAACAGGTAATTCAGCAATAATTGAAATATATAGTCTTAATGGTAAAAAAATATTTTCAAAAAGTATTCCCAAAACATTAAATTTAACTATTGATTTAACGGGCAATCCAAAAGGTGTTTATATTTTATGTCTTACGACTGATGGAGAAATTTTTAATAAAAAGATTTGCATTGAGTGAAGAAATAATAAACCCAGCTGCCAACATCGGCTGCTCACAAACAATGCGGGTTTACTCCCTACGATCGTGAGAAAGTTCAGAAGGTATGCAAGCATAGTGGCACGCATGCGGCGGCATTGCCAGCGGACAGATTCGCGCCCTGCATTCTCGAATTGTTAGTAGCCGCAAGCGTTAGGCTGACATTAATTGCATTATCAAATTGTTCGTTAAAATTTCATAAAATAACTCAACAAATTTTATATAGATTTTTCAATTAAATAAAATGCAATTTGCATATTACGTATAATAATTATATATTTGTACGTATAAATTTATATTTTATGGATACTAAACTTACTCTTAAAATAGATAGGAAAGTTGTTGATAAAGCAAAGGATTATGCTAAGTCTAAGCACATAAGTGTTTCTTATATAGTCGAGAATTATTTAAAGTCAATAACGCAAACTCCTAAAAACCAGGATAAAAATTTTATCTCACCAATTGTTGATAGCTTAAGTGGTATAATACACTTGCCTGATAATTATGATTATAGAGAAGATTATTATAACCACTTAGTTCAAAAACACAAATGACTAAAAAGATTTTTCTTGATACAAATGTGGTATTGGATCTCTTGTCAATGAGGCAACCAAGTTTTAATGATTGTTTAACAATCTTTAGGCAGATTGAGAATAAAACAGTAAATGGATTTATTAGTGGCCTGAGTTATTCGGTGGTTTTTTATGTGATTTCAAAGGAAATAGGTAAAACTAAAACTTTAGATTCATTGAAGAAATTACGGTTGATTTTAGGTATTAGTCCTGTTGATTCAAAAGTTATTGATTTGGCACTAAGTTCTGATTTTAAAGATTTTGAGGATGCACTTCAACATTACTCTGCATTGGAAGTAAAAAGTGATTTAATAATTACCAGCAATATAAAAGATTTTAAAACTTCCTTAATACCGGTTATGACTCCAAAACAATTTGTCCAAGGATTAATTGAATAAAAATAACGGCAGCCAATATCGGCTACTAACAATGCGGATATACTCCCTACAGTCGTGAGAAAGTTCAGAAGGTTTGCAAGTGCAGAGGTACGCATACGACGGCATTGCCAGCGGACAAGGACGCGCCCCGCACTCCCGCACTGTTAGTAGCCGCAAGCGTTTGTACGCCATTCAACACATCACGACGAGCATGATTAAATTCTGTAGCTTACGTCAAAGAGAAAGTGATTTTAAAATGGCAGTTTTGTGAAAAATATAAATATCTGATAACCAATGATAAATTTGATATTATTCAAGATTAAAGACGACCTTTATATAAAAAACTTTTGAACTTATGAAAATAAAACTTTTGCTGACAGTAATTGGATTGTTTATTTATCAATTGCACATTTCTGCTCAAACCCTTAACTATAGTGGGACTTGGGTGCTAAACCTGGAAAAAAGTAAATTAGAACTTCGACCTGAGGGATTAACAAGTAGTATATTTATAATAAAGCAAGATGGTTATAAATTTAAGCTTACCAGATATCACATTTTTGGAGAAAAGAAGAGTAAGATAAGTTTTAAGTTGACAGCAGATGGGAAAACAAGGACAATGAAATTGTTATTTAAGGGAAAATTGGAATGGAAGGAAAATAACTTGCAATTTACAATGTGGAGAAAAAATTTCTCAAACATTGTTAACTACAAATTTGGGACTAACCAAAATGAATTTGTTGCGGACGAAGTATATACTGGCAACCCAAAGAATCATCACAATATTTGGGTGTTTGACAGAGAAGTCAAAATAGATAAATAAAGCCGTTCATTAACTCTAATTGACAACTTAATTATGGTTTTGACAAAGAACAAAATTGGTCTAATCTTCACAACCAAAACGGTGTACAACACTCGATATAGTTAATTGCCGTTGCAATGCTGGTTTTAAGGATTTAGCTCTTATCAAAGTTTGGTGTACCTTGATAAGAAAGTGCTTCGAAATCGGCAACTAACCATAGCGCCAAACATTTGTGTGTATGCAAAAAAACTACCAACCAGATAAATTATGACAATGAACAAAATAAGTTTTCTAAAAGACCAGATTATTGAATCTCGAAATTTTATAAACCGATTAATTTCAGAGATTCCAGAAGACCTATGGTATACAATACCTGATAATACTGATTCTAATTTTGCCTGGCAAATTGGACATTTGATGATGAGCCAGAATTTTCACGCAATAACTGCTATAACCGGGAGAAATAAAAAAGTCTATGACTTGATTCCTGTTGCAGAATTCGTAGATAAGTTTAATGGGATGGGTTCTTTGCATAGATCAGTTGAAAAGGATTTGATTCCAACTTCAAAGTTAAAAGGGCAGTTTGATACCATTCACAAGATATGTCTTGATAATTTAAGTAAACTGACAGATGATATTTTGAGCGAACAAATTCCTTTTAAACATCCAATTGCGGTGACCAGATATGAGGCCCTTTCATGGAGTTTCAAACATGAAATGTGGCACAGTGCTGAGATGGAAGCAATAAAAAGAGATTTAGGCCATCCCATAAAATGGATTTAAAATTTGAATGAATAAAAAATGCGCCACGGCACAACACAGTGTATATATCATGCGGGTTTCGGTGGTTTGCTAAATGTAATTCTTTTTAATTATATTTGGATATATTTTGATAAATTAGTTCTTTTAATTCCCGCACAGGCGCATAGCTGAAAACGTTTATTCCTCATAAAAAACATGATAATAGTAATATGAAAAAAGCCTCATTTAAACCTTTAATTATATTGATTTGCTGTATGCTATCAATAAATAATGTAATTGCACAATTGGATTACCGATCAGGATATGTCATTACGAATTCAACTGATACCATTAAAGGATATATTTTATATAAGGATATTAATGCATCTAAGAAATGTTCTTTTAAAAAAATGTTGGTCGATAAACCAATAGATTATGCTCCTGGAGATATTTTGTCATTTAGATTTGACGATGGTAAGTATTTTATTTCAAAAGAAACACCATTGAAAAAAGGCAATACAATACTTTTTCTTGAATACCTAATAAAAGGAAAAGCAAATATATATTTTATGAAAGATGATGGTGAAGAACATTATTTTATAGAAACAGATAAAAATAAAATTATTGAGTTAACACAACCTGAAGAATTTATTAAGGTAAATGAGAGTGATGCTACACCAATAAATCCATCTGGCACATATAAAAGACCATCGCTATATACCGGTAAATTAAAGTATATGTTATCAGATTGTCCTGATATATATCCTGAGATAGAAAGAGTAAAACTTAATCATTCTTCCTTAATAAAATTAGCAGAAGACTATCATAATAAAGTTTGCAACTCGGAAAAATGTATCATATTTGAAAGAAAAGATAAACATGTAAAAATTAATTTTGGATTATTGGCCGGAGTTTCTTTAAATAGTTTTGATTTTGGTCACCAAATTTATACTAATTACAGCATTGGCAGTTTAATAGGATGCAGGTTATACTTTGAAAATATATTGTTTTCGGTTGAACATACAAGTTTGCAGGTAGGATTCATATTGCAGAAATTCTCAAATTATAAGTTAAATGCAGTAAATGGATATGAAAGCTATGCAATAAAATATAATGGTGAGAATTATACATTATCTCCTTTTAATGACCCTATTAAAAATATTAACGTTAAAATGGTTGCTTTAAAAATTCCGGTTACATATAATTATATATTTTTAATTAGCAAAATCAGGCCCTATATAGGAGGTGGATTTACTAATATGTATATATTAAGTCAAAATAATGAATTGGAAGTATCAAAGTTTATGGAGGAATATGGTAAATCAATTCCTTCCTTCCACATAGGAATTATTGGAATAGTTGGTTCAAAATATATATTGAATAATAATCATTTTTTATTTTTAGAATTCACCTATGAATTAACCCAAAATATGAATGTTAATGAATTTTTAAGACTCACAAATAATAACTTTTCGATTGTTTCAGGTTTTGCTTTCTAAATAAAAATAGAATAAATCACGAGGTATAACAAAGACTTATACACCATGCGGGTTTCAGAAGGCTTGAAATGTTTAGTTTCCGTATCTTGTTTTTTTACCGGGGACACAGACGCAGTTTCGCAATCCAGCATGGTGCATAGCCTCAACGTTTAGCTGCCATATGAAAAAGACTTACTTCTATGAAAGATTTGAATGAATATAAAAATGCAAATGAATATAAGTGGGACAAACGTTCATTGACTTATGATTCAAAAAGATTTGATTATTTCAGATATATGCAAAAGAAAGCGATTGCACAACTTGATATAAAAAAGGATTCCAATTTTTTAGATTTGGGTTGTGGTACAGGTTGGGCAGTATGTTATGTTGCAAACCAACTTAATTATTCAGGACAATTTGCTGGTATAGATATATCTGGCGGTATGATAGATAAAGCTACCGTGAAAGCTAAAGGATATAATAATATTAGTTTTATTAAAGCAAGCACTGAAAATCTCCCATTTGATAATGATTATTTTGATAACATTATTTGCACCAATTCTTTTCATCATTATTTAAATCCGGACAAGGTAATTACAGAGATATTTAGAGTATTAAAAGCTAATGGTAAGATTTGTATATTGGATATCACCTTGGATGATTTCTTTGTTAAATGGATAAATCAAAAATTAATAGAAAAGGAAGATGCACATGTGAGTTTTTATAGTTCATTAGCTTATAAAGATTTTTTTAGTAAGCATGGATTAAGACATATAAAAAGTAAACGGATAATTTATCCACTGAAAGTTCATATTGCAGAAAAATGAGAAATAAAATCAACTACGCTCAAATATATTAGTAAAACGAAAGATAAAATGTCAATAATAGGAATCGGATTGAAGTTGGCTATAATGACTTTAATGTATTCTATTATAATTGTTGTATTTATTTTTTTTAGTAAAATTGACTTTAGTATTGATTTGATTCCTTATAAATTACTGATTATTATTGGTTCAATTTTGATATTTATTGGGATATTATTTCTTATTTTTTCTATTATATCAATAATTAAAGCTTATAAAGTTGATTCTTTATGTATAAATGGTGTTTATTCCATATGTCGCCATCCATTATATTCATCATGGATTATTTGTATAGTTCCAGGAATTATATTAATTTTTGATTCATGGATTTTATTAACAATTCCAATCATCATGTATATTATTTTTAGGATTTTGATTAAGCAAGAAGAATCATTTTTACAAAGTAAATTTGGGGAAACGTATGTAGATTATAAAAATAAAGTTACATTATTATTTCCGATGTTCTGGAGATTTAATGAAAAATAATTCAACTACACTCAACATCGGCTGCTCAAATCCAATAAGGGTTATAGAAGGTTTGCAAAGTTCGGGCTTCGCACAGGCGTTTTTTGTTGGGGGACAAAGACGCTCAGGTAACGGAGCATTGGTTTTAGCAGCATATCAATCAACTATTTTTCTATATGACTTACCAAAAAATGCGATAAAAAAGGTGATATTGGGTTGTGATATTCTTCGACAATCGAAAGAAGAAATATATAATGATATTGCGGTATTTAATAATAAAGTAGAAATATTAGAAGCAGAAAGACATCCAAATAGATTTGAATTGATCTTTAAATAAACTGAAAAAGGTAACTTACAATACAATTGAGAGAAATGGAGATTGTATGTAAAAAAATCTGATCATGATACGTGCTTATACACAATGAGGATTTGCTCCTTATGATCGTCATAAGAGTTCAGAAGGTTATCTGATTTTGTGCGACGGCCAAGCCCTCATGAAGCGAAACGTATTAATCCCGCACTGGCAGTAGTCAAACGATCAATACCTATTTCTTAGGAATATAATCAGTTCTTAAAACCCTGAATTCAGTTCTTCTGTTTACCTGGTTGGCAAATTGCTGCTGATCGTCGGTTAAAGTTTTAATAAATGTTTCAGATAAAACTGTTCCAACCGGTAAGAATGGATATTGAGCATGGGTCTTATCATCTACTTCTTTTGGTTTCGATTCGCCATAACCTTTAGCTGTAAGTCTGTCGGTTTCAATTCCTTTTTCGATGAGATAGTTCACAACACTTTGAGCACGTTTCTGGGACAATTCCATATTGGTAGCATCATTACCGATGTAATCGGTATGTGACCCAAGTTCAATAGTCACATTGGGGTTATCGTTCAGGATATCGATCAATTTATCAAGAGCTACCATTGATTCCGGCCTTAATTCAAAAGAAGCAAAATCCCAGAAAATATTTGGTATTTCAATTACAGCCTTGGTAGAGGTGAGAATGATTTCAGTTTTGAAATCTTTACTTTTAATTTCACCTTTGGTAGTTTCTCTTTGTTTATTATTCAAATATCCCTCATGGGAAGCAATAAAAACATAATCGGTATTTGGCTTTAACATAAATTTAAAACTACCTGTTTTGTCTGTTTTAGTATCAATTGTAATGCCATCGCTACCTATGCATTTGACATTAGCATCTAACAGAGGTTGGGAATTCTTTTCCTCTGTTACTGTACCATTTATATTAAATTTCAAAGGGGGCAAAACAAAGGCGAAAATATCATCATCCCTTCCATTGCGGGTGGAACTGAAGTAACCTTTTTCCTGGTCTGCCTGGAAAGTAATTCCAAAATCATCAGCAGAACTATTAATTGGAGACCTCATATTTTCAACTTTCCAATGTCCATCGGATTGTAATTTTGCCCTGAAAATATCCAGACCTCCGAGACCAATATGCCCGTTTGAAGAAAAATATAAAGTACCGTCAGGATGTACATATGGGAAAACTTCATCTCCTGGAGTATTAATATCAGACCCTAAATTTTCAGGTTTACCCCATTTACCATCTGCATCTTTAGTTATTTTCCAGATATCTTTACCTCCTATTCCGCCAAACATATCTGAAGAAAAATACAAAGTATTGTTATCAGGAGATATAGCTGGATGGTATACTACAGTACTATCTGAAGTACCTTCTATTTCAAAAGGAGTGCCCTTACTAAATGTTTCACCATTTAATTGCGCAGAATATATTTTACAGCCATTTTTCTTATTTTTTACATGTGGGCACACAGAATAATACATCATGGTGAAATTCTTATTTAGGCAAGGTGTACCCTCATCATTTTCAGTATTTATTTCATCTCCAAGCGGAGTTGGGGTGTTCCATTTGTCTTTTCTGTCCTGCTTCGAAACATAAATATCGAAAAACGGCTGGCCCGTTGCTTCACTTAAAGTTGTTCCTTTTGAACCTTCCCTATTAGAAGAGAAAAAAACCACCATATAATCATTACGGCCGAAAGAAGGGCAACAATCGCTTGCTTTAGAATTAAAATATTTCATATCTTCTACCTGATAACCATTTGGATTGTCAATCCATTTCTGTGCTACCTCACAAGACTGAACTCCATTTTCTCCTCTTGGATCGTCCGGAACAAGTTCTTTATACTTGTGATAATTATTTTCGGCATCTTTATACTTCGCCATCATTTTCTGTGCATCGGCAAAATAAAGATAAACGAGAGGATTCTGATAATTTCTGTCAATCGTTTTCTTGTACCATAATAAAGCATGCGAAGGGTCATTCAAATGCCTGTAACATTCAGCTATTTTGTAAATTATTTCTGTTTTCCGGTCTCTATCCTCTGCAACCTCATAAGCATCTTTATAAAGTTCAATAGCTTTTAAATAACAACCTGCCTGGAATGTAGTATTGGCTTTACCCAACTTTCCACCCTGGGCATTCAATATAGTTGAAATAAAAAATATTGAAAATGTTATAGCAAATAGTTTTAGAATTTTCATAATTTTTTTGACTTATTCAATTCATGGTAAAAATAATTTTTTTTCATTTCAATAAAAACTATTAGAAAAACAATCTTTATTAAAACGGAAGAAAGTTTTACTTATTTTCAATTAATTTTTTATAACTCGTCGCAATTTATAAAAAAATCCACCCTTTGAGGTGGATTTAAGATAGAAAAAAAATATAAAATTTTTTAACGTATGAAAAGCATTTCCCTGTATTTAGGCAAAGGCCATTTGTCATTATCTACAATTAGTTCGAGCTTATCGATATGATAACGTATTTCTTCAAGGAAAGGAGTAATATTTTTTAAATATTCCACAGCCCTCTCGGTGGCGTCTTCAATTACATTTGCAACTTTACGGGCTTCGGTCATATCATTTACTTTTGCTTTGATTATTGAGATATGGTTGTTAATTTCTTTAATTAATTCCAACCGTGCACTGGCAAGTTCCTTGAATTCCTTTTCAGAAAAAACTTCTTTCAAAGCCTTGACATTTTTAACCAGGGAAGTTTGGTAATCAATAGCTACGGGAATAACATGGTTCATCGCTAAATCGCCCAGAACACGCGATTCTATCTGTACTTTTTTCATATAAACTTCCTGGCGTACTTCAACTCTTGCCTCAAGCTCTTTATGACTAAATACTTTAGTGTCGTTGAAAAGTTTAATAGCTTTTTCAGAAACCCATGCCTTATTTAAAACAGGAACATCACCTTCAGTATTAAGACCTCGTTTTTTAGCTTCCTGTTTCCAATCTTCACTATAATTATTGCCATCGAACCGGACTGGTTTAGATTCCTTAATATATTTGCGAAGCACTTGTAAAATAGCTTCATCCTTTTTAACACCCTTGTCAATAATAGTTTCAACATCTTTTTTGAAAATAATCAATTGTTGGGCAACAGCGGCATTTAAAACAGTCATCCCGGGTGCACAATTGGCAGATGAGCCAACAGCGCGAAATTCAAAACGGTTACCTGTGAAAGCAAATGGTGAAGTACGATTCCGGTCAGTATTATCAAGAAGAATTTCAGGGATCCGACCAATATCGAGTTTAAGTGCTGTCTTTTCATCGGGAGTCATTTTTGCATCACCTACTTTTTCTTCAAGTTCATCGAGCATTTTACCAATTTGCTGACCGAGAAATACCGAAATAATTGCCGGAGGGGCTTCATTTGCACCTAAACGGTGTGCATTACCGGCAGAGGCGATAGATGCCTTAAGTAAATCATCGTTATTATGGACTGCCTTTAATACATTTACAACAAAGGTTAAGAATTGGAGGTTCCCTTTTGGGTTTTTAGCTGGCGATAATAAATTTACACCGGTATCAGTACCAAGTGACCAGTTATTATGTTTGCCCGAACCATTAATTCCTTTGAAAGGTTTTTCATGTAATAAAACAGTGAAGTTATGTTTGCGGGCAATTCTTCTCATGAGACTCATAATAAGGAGATTGTGGTCAACTGCTAAATTACATTCTTCGAAAACAGGAGCGACCTCAAATTGATTTGGGGCAACTTCGTTATGACGGGTTTTAGCCGGAATACCTAATTTCCAGGCTTCATATTCCAAATCCTGCATAAATGCCATTACCCTTGGAGTAATGGATCCGAAATATTGATCTTCCAATTGCTGATTCTTTGCTGAATCATGTCCCATAAGTGTCCGATCAGTAAGCATTAAATCTGGACGTGCATTAAACATTGATTCGTCAATTAAAAAATATTCTTGTTCCCAACCTAAATAAGAATAAACTTTTTGAACATCTTTATCAAAGTACTGACATACCTCAACAGCTGCCTTATCAACGGAATGTAAAGCTTTTAAAAGAGGAGCTTTATTGTCGAGCACTTCACCAGTATAGGAAATAAATATAGTAGGAATACATAGTGTCTTATCTAAGATAAATGCCGGAGAAGATGGATCCCAAGCTGTATATCCACGAGCTTCGAAAGTACTTCGAATTCCTCCGCTTGGAAAACTTGATGCATCCGGTTCCTGCTGAACCAATAATTTTCCCGTAAAACTTTCGATAACCATTCCATTTCCTGCAGGTTCAGCAAAAGCATCATGTTTTTCAGCCGTTCCTTCTGTAAGTGGGTGAAACCAGTGGGTGTAATGGGTTGCTCCAATTTCAAGCGCCCATTCTTTCATACCTGCAGCTACCTGGTCGGCCATTTTCCTGTCTATTCTAATTCCTTTTTCTATTGCCGTAATAACTGTCTGGTATGCTTCTTTGGACAAAAATTTCTGCATTTTAGCTTTATCGAAAACATATCTTCCAAAATACTCTGAGGTTTTTTTTGCCGGTGCTTCAATACATGCAGGCTTTCTGTCAAAAACCTGCTCTAATGCTTTAAATCGTAATGTTGCCATAAGTTTTCTTTCTATAATTAATTATTTTTAAAATTTTCGGCGCAAATATAGAGATAATAAACTTCAATATTTTTTAAAAAATTATGTTTTTTATGAAAAATCATGAAAAAAATTAATAAAAAGTATAAAAAATGATAAAATTTTCAAATAAAAGGATGAATTTTTATAATAAAACATATTAATGTTAGGTTAAATGAAAAAAAACTGCCCTTTCATTTTAAATAAAAGGGCAGTGGATAGAATTATTAATCTAAAGGTTTAATTATCGTAATACAAAGCAAATTCGTAAGGATGCGGACGTAAAGCTATTTGATTTATCTCTTTATCTCTCTTGTATTCCAAATAATTATCTATCAAATCTGAAGTAAATACACCACCTTGCAAAAGGAATTGATGATCTTTTTCAAGAGCGCTAAGTGATTCTGACAAAGAACCCGGAACTGATTTAATTTTCTTGCTTTCTTTTTCACTCAATTCGTAAATATTTTTGTCAAGAGGTTCACCCGGTTCAATTTTATTTTTTATCCCATCAAGCGCAGCCATAAGGATAGCTGAAAAAGTAAGATAGCCATTGGTGGAAGGGTCCGGGCAACGGAATTCAAAACGTTTTGATTTCGGACTTTCGCTATACATTGGAATGCGAACGGCAGCCGATCGGTTACGCGCTGAATATACCAGGTTAACAGGAGCTTCGAATCCGGGAACGAGACGACGGTATGAGTTGGTTGTTGGAGCCGCAAATGCCAATAATGCTGCTGCATGTTTTAATATACCTCCGATAGCCCATAATCCCTCCTGTGAGAATCCGGCATATTTATTCCCTGCAAAGAGGTTTTTGCCTCCTTTCCAGATAGAAAAGTGAACGTGCATGCCGCTCCCATTATCTTCAAAAATTGGTTTGGGCATAAATGTTACTGTTTTGCCGTTTCGTAAAGCAACATTTTTAGTAATATATTTGTACCACATGAATTGATCGGCCATTTTTAATAAATCGGTAAATAGCATATCAATTTCGCTTTGGCCGCCGGTAGCAACTTCGTGATGTTGTGCTTCGACCTTAATCCCGATTTTTCTCATCTCTTTTACCATTTCGGCACGTAAGTCGCCATAAGTGTCGGTTGGGCTTACAGGGAAATAACCGCCTTTATATGAAGGTTTGTAACCAAGGTTAGGTTCCTCAATACGGTTTGAGTTCCAGGCACCTTCATTTGAATCGATTTGATAAAATCCCGTATTTTGTTTTTGGTCAAACCTTACTTCGTCAAAAATGAAAAATTCCGGTTCGGGGCCGACAAAAGCTGTGTCGCCAACATTTGTTTTTTTAAGGTACTCCGCAGCTTTGGTAGCAACGTATCTCGGGTCGCGGGAATATCTTTCCTTGGTAATCGGATCAACAATGTTTGCAATTATACTTACCGTCGGTTCTTTAAAAAAAGGATCCATTACAACGGTACCTAAATCAGGAATAGCTAACATGTCGGATTGGTGGATACCCTGCCAGCCCCTGATGGATGAACCATCAAATCCAAGACCGTCTACAAAAATCGATTCATCCCATAAATCAACAGGATAACCGCAATGCTGCCATGAACCCAAAAGATCTACAAATTTCAGGTCGACCATTTCAGCTCCATTTTTTTTAACAAATTCAAAAAATTCTTTTACTGTCATAATGGTAAAGATTAAAAGTTAAACATTCGTAGGTTAATATTTATAAATAATGCTTTAAATGTAAACAAATAAGCATAAAAAATATAAATATGAAAGCAAAAATATTAAAAAAATAATAATTTCGTATTATTTTCAAGATTAATTTTAAAATGCAAATTTTTATTTTCTGTTTTTTTTTGACATTAGTATTTTAATTTCAAGTAAAAAGAATTCCTATAAAATAATTGGAAATCCAATTAATCATGGGCAAAATTTATAATTGTATTTTATAGGATGAAATAATCTAAACTTTGTGGAGATTTTAAATTCATTACTTAATCAAAGGTAATTTCGAGATGGCCAACTTTGGAATTATTAGAAATTGATTTCAATAAAACTTTAAATAATTAAAGACTTTTATTTAAGATTTTTTCGGCTGTTTCTAATTTTTCATACCAGTCTAAACCGTATTCACAAATAAGGGCATCTTTTAGAAATCTATAAAGTCGAATATTCTCCCGATTTCCTTTTTCAATAGCAGGGTTGCATATATCCCAATGGTGGTAGTTAACTGCAATAAATTTTGGATATCGTCTTAATCTGACCGGATATAAATGACAGGAAGCAGGTTTACGAAAATTAATTGCCTTGTCAAGAAATGCTTTTTCAATAGCACATTTAGCAATATCGTTTTCAAAATAAGTATAAGCACATTCTTTATTATTGATTAACGGAGTTACGATATCGCCGTCAATATCGATTACAGAAGTTCCATTTTTTTCGATCGATTCCTTCCCTTCATTTCTGAGATATGGTTGTAAAGCCGGGTAAATTTTATCTAATATTTTAACCTCTTGTTTTTTTAAAGGAGCACCTGAATCGCCATAAACACAGCAAGCCCCTTTACATTTGTTTAAATCACAAAAAAAATTCGATTCTATTATATCGTGACTTATAATTGTTTTCCCGATTTGAAGCATGGTATCACTTTTATGTTTTTAAAGGTATCTTCTTTAAGTTGGAAATACTATATAAAATCAATGATTTGGGAATTGCAATAAACTTTTCTATATTTGATATAATTTAAAAATATATGGTCCAAAAGAAAACAAAGATAATAATTGTCGATGATCACAGGCTTTTTCGTAACGGGTTAAAGTTTATTTTAGGTGAAATTGAAGGAGTAGAAGTCATAGGGGAAGCCTCAAATGGTAAAGAATTTTTAGATTTAATTCAATACATAAAACCAGATTTAGTCCTTATGGATATTAGTATGCCTGAGATGAATGGAGTTGAAGCCTGCCGGATAGCAATAGAAAGGTATCCCGATATAAAAATACTTGTACTGTCAATGTTTGGAGAGGATGCATATTATAATACTATGATTGATATAGGGGTTAAAGGTTTTATCCTGAAAGATACAGATAATTCAGAATTAAAAACTGCCATACAATCTATTTTAAATGGTAATAGTTATTTCTCGCAGGAATTACTTCTTAAACTTATAAGGAATAAAAACGTTTCGCCTGGAATAAAGCTAAGTCGACGGGAATCTGAAATTCTTGGGCTTATTTGCAAGGGTTTATCGACTAACCAAATCTCAGAAATACTTCATATTAGTCATCGGACTGTGGAAAGACATAGGGCCAGTTTGCTGGACAAAACGGAATCATCTAATTCTATTAGTTTAGCCATTTATGCAATTAAAAATAACCTCATTAAAGTAGAATAAAATTGGCGGGTTTCACTCATTTTACTATAGGTATTTTTCTTTTTGCAAATGAGTGTATCTCTCTTCAAATTGAGTATTTCTTCCCTGTTATTCACCCGAATCATTAAACGATATTTGTTGGAAGAATATTGGTTTGAATAATTTCAAGCCATTTAAAAAATAATTATAGTGGTTCCCTGCAATTATTAATCTAAAAAACCTAAACAAGGACAAGTGAAAAAACTAAATATTTTATTAGTCGATGATAATATGCATTTTCTTCAGGCATTGAAATATATGGTAGAGGAATCAAGTATCGAAAGAATAGATAAAATATACCAGGCAAATAACGGATTAGAAGCTTTGAATATATTAAAGAAACAACATATTGATGTTGTATTTATGGATATAGAGATGCCTGAAATGAATGGCATTGAAGCTACACGGAAAGCTACTGAATTAAACAGATTTCTCACAATTATCGCTTTATCATTTCATCAGGAAATGGAATATGTAATGCAGATGCTTGAAGCCGGAGCCAGAAATTATATTATCAAGGAAGATATAAATGTAAATACTATTAAGAGAGTATTTGATGTTACCGTACATGCCTGATAAATATTAAGAGGATTGACGAAAGGCGATAAATTGGTGACGAAAAGTAACTGTTAAGTGATAAAAAAATTATTTTTCTTAAGATAAAATGGCGAAGAAGTATTAATTTTGATGAAGTCGATTCTTAAGAAATCAGGATATGGAAAATTTTGAGATGCATGCCACTAATGATACACCGCACGTATTCTGCGATGTGAATGGGGAAATTATGATGACCGGCAGGTCGTTACCTGAAAATCCACTAAAAATGTATGAACCTATTTTTGAATGGGCAGAAAAATTTGATAAAGAAGAAATTTTATTGAATTTTAAATTAGAATATTTTAATACTGCTTCCTCAAAACAAATTTTTAATCTTATCAAATCTCTTGTTGAAAACCCCAATATTAAAACTGTTAAAGTTAAATGGCATTACGAAGAAGGAGATTATGATAGTAAAGAAACCGGTGAACATTTTTCTCATCTTTTCAAAATACCATTTGAATTTATCGAATATGCCGAATCCGGTTTTTAAAAATATAACGCCCTGTAAAAACGGTGCTTTATATTATATTTACTTATAATTAATCCTTAATAATTATTTAATTTTAAAGTGCTATTTTAAAGTAGTAATTAAAAATAATTGGTTTTTTTAATTAAAAATACAGTATATTGCATATGTGCTATTTTTTTTTACTAAAAACATTATTAAGTTTGTATGTTATTAAGAACATTAAATTCAAAACCAATACCTAAAGTACTATGAAAAAATATTATTTCAGCAAGTTAGCTATACTTTTATCATTGGCAATTGTAATAAGCAGTTGCGGTGGTATTAAGAAAATGAAGGATTTAGCAAACACTGTTAAATATGATGTTTCGCCTAAAGTCCTTGAAATGAATAATGGTGAAGTAAGTCTTACCATTACAGGGAACTATCCTGCAAAGTATTTCAATAAAAAGGCCACAATGACAGTTACACCTGTGGTTAAATATGATGGCGGGCAGTTAGAACTTAAGCCTATTAAGCTTCAGGGCGAAGAAATTCAGGCTAATGATAAGGTAATAAATTACACTTCGGGGGGAAGCTTTAGCAACAGCGACAAATTCACCTTTAAAGATGAAATGATGCTTTCACAGGTCGAACTTAAAGTTACTGCTGCCTATAAGAATAAACCAATGGACATTGGTAATTATAAACTGGCCGATGGTATTATTATTACTCCCAGAATGGTAAGAATGGATCCCAAAACAGTTATGCTTGCCGATAAATTTGTAAGGGTAGTTCCTGATTCAAAGGAAGCTGCCATAAATTATGTTATTAATCGTTTCGATCTTCGACCAACTGAACTTAAGAAAGAAGATGTTGTAGCTATGAACGACTATGTTAAAAATGTTGCAAGTAATCCCAAATACCAGGTAAAAGGAATTGAAATGGCATCTTATGCATCTCCCGATGGCCCTTTGCCTTTAAATACAAAACTTTCTGAAGAAAGAGAAAATACTGCTATAAAATTCTTAAAGGAAGAGTTAAAAAAAGATAAAATTGATAAAGTTGTTAAAGATTCATTGTTGTCAAAGACACATACTCCGGAAGACTGGGACGGTTTTAAGGCTGCAATGGAAAAATCGAATATTAAAGATAAAGAATTGGTATTAAGGGTTCTTTCGATGTATTCAGATCCCGATGTCCGTAATAAAGAAATAATGCACATTGCGGAAGCTTTTGAAGTAATTAAAGAACAAATCTTACCTCCTCTCCGCAGATCGAAATTTGTTGTTAAAGTAAATGCAGTTGGTTTTTCTGATGAAGAAATGCTCCAGCTCGCCGATAGCAAACCCGATACTTTCAAACTTGAAGAAATCCTTTATGCAGCTAATTTGGTTCAGGATTTAAATAAAAAGGCTGCTCTTTATAAAAAGGCCTCCGAAAAATTCCCAAGCGATGTACGTGCAAAAAACAACCTGGGTTGTGTGCTTATCCAGTTAGGTAAAATCGATGAAGCAAAAGAAGCTCTTGAAGCAGCTAAGAATATTGAAAACAGCGATGCTGTTAAGACAAATCTTGGTGCAATTGCACTGTTAAAGGGCGATTTGACCGGCGCTGAAGAATTATTTACTGCTGCAATGGGCGCTGGTGAAGCTCCCAGTTATAATTTAGGTATCATTTGCATAACTAAAGGTACATATGAAAAAGCAATTGCATATTTTGGAAATGCTTCAGTATATAATGTAGCTCTTGCAAAGCTTTTAAATAAGAATTATGATGCTGCAATAACCACTTTACAGAATAGTAAAGATGAAAGTGCACAGGCATATTATCTAAGGGCAGTCTTAGGCGCAAGAACTGAAAACAGCGATATGGTGCTGAACAATCTTCGTACAGCTGTTGGCAAAGATGTTAAATTAAAAACTTATGCCAAAAAAGATGCTGAATTGTTGAAATATTTTAACGACGAAACTTTCAAATCGATTGTACAATAGGTAAAATTCAATATCATATTATTAAAGGGCGGAATTTCCGCCTTTTTTTATTTTTATAATTTAACTGTTAAAAATCCTTTCTGAACTTTCGATAATTTTGTTTGTTTAATTTATAAATTATAGTAAATGAAAGCAGTATATATTAATGAGTTTGGGGGCAGGGATAAACTTATTTATTCTGATGACTTTCCCAAACCTGAAGTCAGGGAGGGTGAAGTACTTGTTCGTATTAAAGCTGCCGGGGTA
>Ga0265316_10001912_pt1 | contig 21871 bp, 16 predicted proteins | sample 4522metaG_FD_202092 | JGI IMG/M metagenome (GOLD analysis project Ga0265316, IMG submission 202092) | Rhizosphere microbial communities from Carex aquatilis grown in University of Washington, Seatle, WA, United States - 4-5-22 metaG | ecosystem: Host-associated > Plants > Roots > Rhizosphere >... | reverse complement strand
AGATGAGGAACGGGCCCAATTGATCAAAGCATCAGCTGAGCCTAAGATGAAATTATGACTGCCCTGTTCTTCTTGCCAGGCATCCGGGTCTTCAATTGCTATTTTATATTGTTGCTGCAGGGATTCGATGCCATCGCCCTCTTTTTTATCCAGATCCCGATCTGAATAACCTTCAGGTTTCGGCAGGTTGTTTAATTCCATTCAAGCGCCTTTTTCTTCCACGCGTAAAAGTAACCGATGGAGATGATGAAAATAAATATCAATATACTCACTAGAGCAGGTGTGCCCAGTTGTTTAAGCTGCACTGCCCACGGATATAGGAAAACCACCATAACATCGAGCGTGACAAAAATCAGGGCATAAAAGTAATAGCGAAAATTGAATTGTATCCATGTTTTTCCGGTGGTTTCCATACCGCATTCATAGGTAAGATATTTTTGCGCATTGGGCTTACGCTGCACGACACCGAGAAACCGGAGCAGAAACGGCAGACCGATAGCCACAGCTGCAAAGCCTATAGCGGCCAGCAGTAAATAGGCAACATAAGTATAATCTGTTAGCAATTTATGCTCCTTTCAAAAAAATATAACATATACGTTGGGCCGTTAGCAATACTGATTGGTAAATCTTTACTTCTTTTTTACCAACTTGATCAATTCCTGCCCAAGTCCCGCCCACGTAATCAAACTGTTCAGTAATTCGGCTAATTTCATCGTGGCGACACCGATGACGCTGTCCGCGCCGCCGTAATAAACAAACAGTTCATCCCCTATTACCACCGCGCCGCAAGGAAATACAACATTGTTCACCTGTCCATTTAGTTCATAAGGCATTTCCGGCTGCAGGATCGGTACTTTCCGGCGGGCGAGCACTTTAGACGGGTCTTTCAAATCCAGCAAAGCAGCCGCTACATAATAAGTCATCGGTTGGGTTTTCCGGGAAACACAATGATACAACTGCAGCCAGCCTTCTTTCGTTTCGATTGGCGGCCCGGAAATCCCGATTTTTTCCGTATCGGGCAATTCATCTTTGGGACTCATGATGACGTTGCCCTTCAGCCAGTTATTATCCGTAAAATTCAGATCATCCACATAGTCCAGCCAGATGCTGGCGCCCAGTCTGTGCAGGATTGCGTATTTACCCTTGATCTTTTTCGGGAAAAGCGCCGCGTCCTTATCAGGCACATTGGGTGGGGAAATAAGGATGGGGCGCGACCAGTTCCAGCAACGGGCGATGAAATCATCCTCTTTAATGTACGATAATGCTACCCGCGGTTCGCTCCGCCCATTGAAAGCGGTATATAGCATATAAATCGTATCGCCTATTCTGGTTAGTCTGGGGTCTTCACAACCGGAATTGCCACCCGGCACCAGCTTCGCCTCGAATTCTTCACGCGGTGTATACATCGGCTGCGCTGGACGATCATCAAAATTATAGCCGTCGCCGCTGGAAGCAAACCCGATAACGGAGGTATTATCTTCCGACATCGCACGGAAAGCCAGGTGTACCCTGCCGTATTCGTATAATGCGGTCGGATTAAACACTGCCCGGCTCTGCCATGCTAACTTCGGATCTGGTTTGATCACAGGGTTGCCCGGATACCGGTTTAATCTGATTTGTTTGATCTTGGTTTCCAGCATGTCATCGAGTAACGCATCCACCTTGCAGGTAGCCACCGCGCAGGTGGTATCGGCCGCTCCGTAATAAATGTGAAGCATGCCATCTTTGACCATCGCACCGGTGGGAAAAACGATATTCGGCACTTTACCGTATTTTTCATATTCTTCCTGCGGCACCAGCAGCGGTTTGTCCGTTCGCGCGATGATGCGCTGCGGATTATTGATATCCAGCAGTGCTGCCTCGATGCCGAAAACCGCCGGCGGCGCAAAGTAGTTCTGTATATAGGAATAAATAAGCAGCCAACCGTATTTGGTCTTGATCGGCGGAGCCCCCGCTTCAATATGGTCTTTCGGCGACCGCTCCAGGGCAATGATATTATCGTTAAGCAAAGAATACCAGCCTTCCCAGTAAGTCGGGGACCACATTTGCTCCTCGCGGTCAAAATATGCCACGGCTATCCTCGTCGGCGGCAGATCAGTGTTGACACTTAGCACCACCGCATACCGGCCTGCTACCTTTTCCGGAAACAACGACATTGCTTTGGAATTGAAAGGCGTAACGATATGCTTTTCATCTATTTTCTTAAAATCACGCGTGATCGCGCAACCGACTTTGATACAGGGCGCACAGAACGGGAAAGTGGACAAAGCTGTATAAAAAATATAAAACTTACCGTTTATCTTTGTTACCCGCGGATCTTCGCATCCGAATTTCTCCCAGTCATATTCCGGCTTGATAAACTGGCGCCGGTTCTTGAAATGGATGCCATCGGTACTGAGAGCATAGCCAATCGTCGATAACGGTAATTCAAAACCGTCGATATTCTGTGGTGATGAGACAGCCCGGTAGACAAAATGAATCTTGCCCCCGGACTGTGCAGGGCACCCGTTAAAGGCGCCGTCGGCCTCCCATGCATTTTCACTCAAAGGTATTAAAACCGGGTTTTCTTCAGACCGTCTCATATCTGTCATAAATTTTACATCCTCATGTTTTCTCAGATTCTAGCCAAATTTTACCATTTTTACGCCGCACTTCGGGCATACGCCTTTAACCGCGTGTTTCAGGTTCTTCATCACGTGATGGTGTGGCTTTACCGCTTCATAGATAACAGCATGGTTAAAGACCGCTTTTGATTCCCACCAGTTTCCGGGTATCGGCTTGAGGATAGGGTTGCCCTCGAACCTGTCCAGAACAGGTGACAGCTTTACCTTGCCCTTGCGTTTCCTTTTTCGGTCGCATTTTACACCCCGGATATTCAATGCCTGCGCAGGATTGGTTCAGATTAGTTATAATATCATTTTTGCTATTGCACCCAAATACTAGCACAACACTTATGACCTTTCAATCGTATAACGAGTAAAGGGTTTTCCGCAGGATTTTTGATTTAGAAGAAAGTAGGAGACCAGTTTTACAAGGTTAAAATGTATAAAAGTTTTTTAACCTACGTGGAACGCCCGCGCCGTAAACTGATCCCAGCTAATATTAATAACCCGACGGCATAAGCAAATAAAACGCCAATTTCTTTACCGATGTTGGCCAGCCCTTTTCCCTCCAGCATTAATGCACGGATGCCGTCCACGCCGTAGGTTAACGGCAGGAATTTAGCCAGCCACTGCAAATAATCCGGCAATTGATTAACCGGAAAAATCAGACCGCAGACAAAAATCTGCGGCACAATGATCAGCGGGATAAATTGCACCATCTGGAATTCATTCCGGGCGAAAGCGGAGATAAAGATCCCCAGGGATACCGCCAATATGCCGATCAATATCTGGAACAGGATTATTTGCCATAAATCACCGCGAAAATCAACTTTAAGTACGTATACAGAATAAAAGAAAAGGATCAACGTCTGGATGATCGCAAAAAGCAGGAATCCCAGTAAATAGCCTCCCAGGATATCTATGCGGGATACCGGCGAAGCCATCAGCCGCTCACGGGTGCCCAATGAACGTTCCCTTAAAAAAGCAATGCCGCTCAAAAGAAAACCGAAGAAAAGAATCAAAGTCGCCAGCATTGCCGGCAAGAGATTGTTCAGTATCATCTTATCCGGGATAGATACACCAAAAAGACTGGCAATCACCAGCGGCACGACAATGATCAGCGCCAGCGTGCGCGGATCGCGAACCATCTGTGTGATCGTCCTCCGGGCAATCGTAAATATATTACTGAACATTAGACTTCACCTCCCCGTGCCGGACAAAATACAAAAAGGCGTCTTCCAGATTAGCATCGGCCTTTCCGGTAGTTGCACGCAGTTCAGCGGGGGTCCCCAGCGCAATGATTTTTCCTTCCCGCATAAAAGCCAATTGACGGCAGTGCGCGGCATCGTCCATAGTATGGCTGGAGATGACCAGCGTGGTACCGGCTTTGGTCAGATTTTCAAAGTATTCCCAAAAATGTACTCGCAATTCCGGATCCAGACCAACCGTCGGTTCATCCAGGAAAAGTAGCGGCGGCTGATGCACAATGGCACAAGCCAGACTGACACGCTGCTTCATGCCGCCGCTCAATTGCGCCACCGATACATCGCGCTTCGGCATCAGTTCCACCAATTGAATAGTTTCGTCCACCCGCTTCCGCCGCTTTTGCGCGTTTTTTAATCCGTAGATGTGTGCAAAGAAATCAATATTCTGCCGTACGGTCAATTCATTATAAAGTGAGGGCAATTGGGGCATATAACCGATGTTTACTGCATTCGCCGGCGCAGGCGCCCGGCCGAGGCATAACACACTGCCCTTACCGGGTTTTAAAAGTCCTACCATCAGCCGGATCAGGGTGGTTTTACCCGCTCCGTTTGAACCGAGTAATCCGAAACTGGTACCCTTCGCAATACCCAGAGAAATGTTATCGATAACCTTGAGGTGACCGTATTTGAAATCGATGTTATCAATTTTGATTGCGTCGCCGTTCATTTAATCTCCTGTTTGAATTCACTATTATTATTCGACAGGCCAAAAAGAATAAAATTAATCATTTCCCGGGCTATTTTTTCCTTTGACAACCGGTTGAGGGGGCTGTTTTCACCTTCAATACTTTTCAACAGGTTGATTCCCAGCATCATGCCGCCGATCATTCTTACCACAAGCTCAGGATCCATTTGTTTCAATTCACCTGCTTTAATGCGCTCACAATAGATATTTTCCATGTATCCTAGAAATGGCCTCATCAGTTTTTCGGTGAACATACTTCGCAATTCGGCATCCCGCTGGATATCTCCGATCAGCGACATGAGACGCGGAAAAGCTTCACTCTGCAGCATCCCGAGTCGATCATCGACAACGTCCTGGATAGTATGTGTTAAATCATTTTTTGAGTCTCTTTTAAAAATAGTTTGCACAGGGATCACGATCAAACTTTCGATAACCGCGATGAACAACTCCCGCTTGCCGGGATAATAAATATAAATGGTTCCGGCAGCCAGACCGGACAATTTAGCGATCTCCGGGATCGTGGCATCGGCAAATCCTTTACGCACGAATATTTCCGTGGCAGCGTTCAGGATTTGCGCCTGGCGTTTTGCAGTAATCTGTTTTTTTCTTAATTCCCGATCGGCCATTAAGTAACTTCCTTTATAAACATGAATGAATGTTCATTCATTATATTTCCGGAAATTGGTTTTGTCAATAGCCCTGTCACACGGGATAAAACAGTCTAAAAACCGGGCAAACTAACGTCATGTTGCAGAATCTGCCAGCCAATGGCATAATTTTACTAATTCACATTTTTGAAATATTAAACCCGATGCGAGGAAATAATATATGGCAAACAAAAGACTTTCACTCGGCCTGGATATCAGTACACAGAGTATCTCCGCCGTGCTGGTGGATATTGACTCCCGTGAAATAATCTATCAACTGTCGCTGGACTATCAGAAAGACGCCAGACTCAAGAAATTCGGTATCCAGGGGCAAAACTATATTCTGCCGCCTGTCCATGACGGGGAAGCGAATCAACCTGTTAAAATGTTCCTGGCGGCGATCGAAGCCCTTTTTGCCGATATGAAAACAGCCGGTGTGCCTATGCGGGATATCCTGGTTTGCAATAACTCGGCGCAGCAGCACAGTCATGCCTATCTCAGTCCAAAAGCGCGCACAATTTTCGGGCGACTGAATATCCCCGGCAGCAATAAATCCAATCTGATAAAAATGCTGGAAGGCAGTTTTGCGCTGGATATTGTCCCTACATGGATGACATCGGACACTGCGAAGCAGGCTGATTTTATCCGGACTTTCATGGGCGGACAGGAAAAGATGATCCAGGTTTCCGGTTCAAATTCACCGGCGCGTTTTACCGGCGCTGTTATCCGAAAAATAGCCGAAGAAAATCCACAGGGTTACCAGGAAACAGAGCATATTCATTTACTCAGCAGTCTGATCCCCGCTGTGCTGACCGGCAATTCGCGGGTACCCCTCGACTACGGTAATGCCTGCGGGATGTCCATGATGGAATATGCCACGAAAGATTGGTCGGTGAAGCTGGTCAAAGCCGTCGCCGATGGATTACCCGGCGGCGAAAGTACGCTGCGGAACAAGTTGTTACCGATCGTCTCCCCACTAACCATCGACGGACGTATTGCCACCTATTTCATCGAAAGATACGGTTTTAGTCCTGATTGCCGGATTCTCGCTGGTTCCGGCGATAATCCGCAGTCCAAAGTGTTGGTGACTGGTAGTCTTCTGAGTTTGGGATCCAGTTTTGTAAATATGACCGCCACCGACGGCAAGCATCTGGATATGAGCGGCGCTTCGAATGCGATGTTTGACGGCATCGGCAGGCCCTTTATGTTCAGCTGCCGCACCAACGGCGCGTGGGTTTGGGACCAGATGCGCGCTGTTCATGGACTGAAGAAAGAAGAATACGAACCGGCGGAAAAAGCTCTGAGGGAAACACAGGTCGGACGCTTTATGGCGTTTTGGCAACCTCGGGATGAATCTTTTCCGCTCTCCGGTAAATACGATCTGATCAGAACCAAACACAATGGCCCGGATATGGGCGCAGACTATTCCGGATTGATCGAAACCACCCTCGGTACCGTCTATCTTTATTCAAAAACATTCGCCAAAGAATCCGCCGAACCGCTGTATGTTACCGGCGGGGCGAATAAAAGTCCGGAAATCCTGCGCAGAGTGGCCGCGATCTGGAATCGACCGGTCGTACGCATCGAAGAGGCAGGCGCTGCTCTGGGTGCCGCTGCCGCGGGCGCTTACGCGTTCCTGAAAACCACCGGCAAAGAAGTTAAGATCGAGGAAATTAACAAAAAGCTGCTCAAGAAAGGCGACATGATCCATCCAAATCCGGCCGATGTGAATGCTTACCATGCCGCCGGCGGCTATCTCGAACAATTAGCGGTTGCCGCGGACAAAATCATCAAAGAGTACCCTGGCAAATAGTTAAACCGTCGGTTTTCTCACGCTGTACACACAACCGCAGTAGTTTTGACGGTAGATCTGATACTGTTTTGCCAGCTGCACGGCGCGCTGAGAGCCACCCTGCTTTTTCAGATCCCTGGCCAGGAATTTACTGCCGCCGATCTCTCTGCCGATGCGATTGATTGTTTCCGTTGATTTCTGCGGCCCGATCGTCAATGTCGTGGAAAAAGCTTCAAAACCTGCGTTGAGCATGTAATCATAAGTCACCTGTAGCCGGATTCTGAAACAAATTTCACACCTTTTACCCCCTTCCGGTTCTTGCGCCAGGCTCTTCGTGCTTTCTATCCATTTTTCCGGGGTATACGGCGGCACGACCAGAGGAAAATCCATGATCCCGGCGATGGTTTGCACAGCCGCCAGACGTTTCTCATATTCTTCTGCTGGTCCGATATTGGGATTCAAGTAGAATCCGGTCAACCGGTGTCCTTCCGGCAGCAGCTTCTCGACTGAACCCGCCGCGCATACTCCGCAGCAGATATGCAATAATAATTTCATTTTACTTTACCACGAATCTAAAACACGATTAATCTCGTAAAATGACAGGAAAGGGATACACGCGAGGCCGGTCAGGCGGCAATTATCCAGCAGACTTTCCGTAGCGAAGACGCGATCCGCGCCTTTGGCCGGAGACAAGTCCGAGGTCCCGTTGCCGATATAGACCACCTGATAACCTTCACTCACGTATTGCTCGACGAATTTTTCTTTAAAACCGCTGTCCACCGCATTGCCGTCGGGCCCGATATAACGGACTCTTAATCTATTCGCATGAAAACGGCTTTCGGAGGCGTGGTATTCTAACCCAGTCAACCCCCGGTCTGCGAATATTTGTTTGATATAGAAGTCCAAACCGTTACTGACGATGACCAGACGGAAGCCTTTCTTGCGGCATTCCGCGACAAATTCATCAAATCCGGGGCGGATTACAACTCTGCGTTCGATGTAATCCAGCATTGCTTTTTTGCTGGCTTTGACCAGGCCGAAAGCTCTTTCGTTAAATTGCCCGACAGTAATTTTGCCATCCGCATACTCCTGATTTATCGCATGCCAATCGCCGCTGGCAAAGGCGTCCAGCAGCATAAAACTGATATCGTCAATGGTCACGGTACCATCGAAATCACACTGCACCAGAATCTTTTTCGTATTATCCAACCTGATCACAGCCTCCCGGTCACATCCCTGAATTAACGGATTATCATTTCATTCCTGATTAAGATGATACCAAACAAGTTCTCTTGCGTCCAATATAATATTCTGGCATAGTTCCCAGCCTGCAATTGAAAATATGCTAGAATTTGAAGTATCAATCGCGGGTGGAAATATTAAACCATGCAAAATTATCAAACGGTTGTGATCGGCGGCGGCGCAGCGGGCATCTGCGCTGCGATCAGTAAGGCGCGGGCCGGTGAGTCCGTTGTTATCTGTGAAAAGATGTCCCAACTGGGCAAAAAAATCCTGGCCACCGGTAACGGCAGATGCAACCTGCTCAACGATATTCTCATCGAGGCTTATTACAACGCTGCTGCCCGACCGCTCGTAAGATCGATTTTCAGTCAGTTCGGCAAATCCGAAATCACCCGTTTTTTCAATGAACTCGGATTACAGACTTATTCACAGGACGGCCGCATTTTCCCGATCACCAATCAGGCCACTTCCGTTTTAAAAGTACTCGAAATGGAATTGAAGCGGTTGTCTGTGCCGGTGGAGTACGATTTTTGTTGCTCGGGACTTTCCTTTGCTAAAAATAACATCCTGGTTTTTTCCAGGGGGGGTAAAACGGTTACCTGCCGTAAATTAATTATTACCGGCGGCGGGAAAAGCTATCCGGTACTCGGTTCTGACGGCAGTACGTACGACATTGCCCGGCAGCTTGGCCACACGATCGTCGAACCGGTTCCCAGCGCGGTACCGTTAGTGATTAAGGACAACCTCTGCCATTTCCTGCAAGGACAACGCATATTCGCCGCTGCTGCAAGTGTGATCGATGGGAAAAAAGCTGCTCCGGTGAAGGGTGAATTACTCTTCACCAAATACGGACTTTCGGGCACATGCATTCTCGATATCAGCGAAGAAATTTCGATCGCCGTCAACCGTCAGCATAAAAAAAATGTTCTCGTCGCGGTAGATATGGTGCCTTTTCTGGACCGGGAAGAATTAAAACTGCAACTCGTCCGGCGGAAAAAAGAGGGAATCTGCACAGAGGAAATCCTGGCCGGAATCCTGCCGAACAAATTAAGCGCGGCTTTAAAGAATCTCTTTGACAGCGGGGATATAGATGCTGCTGTTGATTCACTGAAAGACCGGCTTTTTAAAGTCACCGGGATAAAAAGCTGGAATGAAGCAGAATTTACCGCCGGCGGGATTAATGTAAATGAAGTTAATGATCAAACGCTTGAGTCTAAATTACACAAAGGAGTGTATTTCGCCGGCGAGGTGCTGGATGTCAACGGCAGGCGCGGCGGGTATAATCTGAGCTGGGCATGGGCTTCCGGATTTGTGGCCGGGCGGACGCAATAACAATATAATCACTTTTTCGTTTTAGTTTCGCGTCTTTGGTCGTCAAAATCATTTTCCAGTATTAATATTTGTATTTATTTCGTATGATATTCCGTGTGAACAAAATAAAACTTGATTTCAATTTTCGAGTTTCTGAATTATGCCTGTTTCTTGACAGAAACCGCTGCTTTTTTGTACGATTAAATTCTCTGTTGGTGTCACCAACCAGCTGCGTGCGCCCGGGAAGGAACTAACTCTCTTGGAGTTCAATCTACCACTTTAATCTCAGGTCTTCTTGCGGACAAACCGGATGGTAATCGTAGCCGAATAATATAAAGGGCGAGCTAAGATAGAAATATATACCCGGTGTCCAACGTAAATATTTTGAATCGAATTTAATTACCGAAAATACAAATTTTACGCGGCAAGTGGCATCATTATTATCAGGTATTTTTTACTAACCTCGCGCTGTTTAAGGGGTCATATGTATTATAAAGTGTTGGAAGGCGTAAAAATCATTGAATTCGGGAACCTTGTTTCCGCGCCGTTTTGCGCGAAAATACTGGCCGATCTCGGCGCCGAAGTCATCAAGATCGAAGCCCCCGGCCTCGGCGATGACAGCCGCAGAAGAGAGCCTTTTTTAAATGATATCCCCGGGATTGAGCGTAGCGGCCTGTTCCTCTATCTCAACATGAATAAACTGGGTATCACCTTGAACCCGGCAATGCCAACCGGTAAAAAGATATTGCTCGACCTGTTAGCGCAAGCCGATATTTTCATCGAGAATAATCCACCGAAAACAATGCGTAAACTGGGCCTGTCATATAATTATGTCAAGCAAATTAACCCCCGTCTGATTATGACATCGATCACGCCTTTCGGCCAAACCGGACCGTATAAAGACTACGAAGGGGGCGAGTTGATTGCCACGCACATGGGCGGCGTAGGTAATATTTCCATGCGCGAAGGCGATGCCAGTAAAGAACCCATCAAATTACCTGCGCATTTATTTAGTTTCCAGGCTGGGTTAAGCGCTTCCGCGGCAACCCTCGGCGCTTTGTTCCATCAAAGTTCGACCGGCGAAGGGACTCAACTTGATGTGTCTGAGCAAGAGAGTGTCATCCAGAACCTGAATTCTGCGACCGCGCGTTTCTCATATGCCAACCAGATCATGGCCCGGACAGACGCCGCCGGACATGCCCCTTTCCACATTTTGCCCTGTAAAGACGGCTATATCTGCGCAGCTTTCGTAGAGGAAGCGGAATGGCGCCGTTTTGTCGGAGTAATGGGTAACCCGGAGTGGGCGGACAATGAGTTATTTGTTAATTTCTCCACCCGTGCCAAATACTGGGATGCCCTCAAACCTTTGATGGTTGAATGGACGATGCAATATACCGTCGAAGAAATATACCGGCGCAGCCAGGAAAAAGCAGTGCCGCTGGGTGCTGTCCGTACCGCCGACCAGGTATTAAAAGATAAACAAATGGCCGCCAGGGACTTTTTTGTGGAGGTTGATCATCCGGAAATCGGAAATCTGACCTACCAGAGCATTCCTTATCGGTTTTCCGGCATCCAACGGGAAGCTCCGGCAGCCGCTCCGATGCTGGGTCAACATAACGAAGAAATTCTTTGCGGGCGGCTCGGCTATACCAAGACCGAACTGGCCAAACTCAAAGAAGCTGGCGTTATCTAAAAACATTTTTAGTATAATAAGCTGCAGGATATCGGACGAGATAAGGCAGGAAACAGAACATGGGTACTTCATATCTTAAAGGTGTCAGAGTTATCGCCTTTACCTGGGTTTGGGCCGGCCCCTGGGCAGGCGCAGTTCTAGCTGATATGGGAGCCGAGGTGATCAAGATCGAAACCCGGCAAAGACTGGATTCGCAGCGGGCCGTCAGAATCACCAGAGACGCCCAACAGGATGTAAATCACGGGCAGTTTAATGTCACTAACCGCGGTGTGAAAAGTCTCACACTGAACATGAAACAGCCGGAAGGCCTGGAGATAATCAAAAAATTGATCAAGATGAGTGATGCTGTGATCACAAATTTCGCTCCCCGCGCGTTGCCCGGTTGGGGACTGGACTATACTGTGCTTAAAGAAATTAAACCTGATATCATCCTGGTCACGATGCCGGCCTTTGGCAGTACCGGCCCGGACAAAGACTACCTTTCTTATGGTTCAACAATCGAGGCGGTGGGCGGTTTGAGCGCTTCGTTCGGTTATCCCGGTGAAGGCCCGGTGATTTCCGGTCCCTATCCCAGCGACCCCATCGGCAGTATGTATGGTGTAGTTAGCTTATTAGCAGCGCTCAATTACCGCAATAAAACCGGCCTGGGGCAGCATGTCGATATTGCCCAGAGTGAAGGTGTCACCACCCTCATTCCTGAGGTGATCATGGAACAGGTAATGAACGGCAGAACCCGTCCGCGCATGGGTAACCGCGATGAAATCATGGCGCCGCATGCCTGCTATCCCTGTAAAGGTGAAGATAAATGGGTAGCCATCGCCGTTGGCACCGACGAAAAATGGAAATACTTATGCAAAGTTATGGGAAACCCTACCTGGACTGAAGACGAAAAATTCTCCGACCAGTACAGCCGCTGGCATAATCAGGATGAACTCAACAAACTGATTGCCGCGTGGACAAAAGACTACTCCAATTATGAAGTAATGCAAAAACTGCAAAAGGTCGGCGTTGCTGCCGGGCCTTCGTTTAACATCGAAGAGTTGATCAATGACCCCCACGCCAAGAAACGCGGTATCTTCATCGAACAAAACCATCCGGCAGCGGGCAAGACTATCGTTTACCGCTCCCCCTGGACATCTGCCTTGACCGCAGAAAGCCGCCCCGCGCCGCTACTGGGGCAGGATAATAATTACGTTTGTAAAGAACTGTTAGGGATGGATGACGCAAAGATCGCTGAATTGACCGAAAAAAAAGTGCTTTATTGAATAACTTATCACCGGGAGATTTTTTAGAATACGTTTGTGAAGGGAGATAGATAATGGCAGAAAAGAAGCTAAGCCCGATCGAGCAGTGGTACGAAGTCTGTAAAAAGAAAGGCCGGGTTTATACCAGCGAAGAACACCGGGCGCGTGGATTTGAATACATGAAGCCTTATTACAACCGCGAAGTTACCATCGATACCATCGAACATTGGGTGGACGGCATCGGTGATCTCAATCCGTTATACCGCAGCCGTGATTATGCTGCAAAAACCAAATATAAGTGCTTAACCGCCCCGCCGAACTATATTTACAGTATTACCTATGCGCAATACCCGGATGATTGGCCCGCTGGAATTTCCGGGTTCTATTCCGGTTCGGAACACGAATGGTTCCGCCCCATGTGCGAAGGCGACAAGATCAACTATCGGGTAAAATACCCGTCCGATGCCAAACTGATGGCGAGTAAATTCGCCGGCGAGAAAGTAATGTCCTTTGAGACGTGCGATTATTACCGCGGCGGCGCGATTATCGGCGGCTATCAGTCCTGGGAAACATGGACCGAAAATACGAAAGTTGATGAAACAAACAAATATAAAGCTGAAGTCTCCAAGCTGCCCACGTATACCACCGAAGACCTGATTAAAATAAATAAAGCGCAAGATCATGAAGTTGAGATGTTACGCGGCGCGAACCCCCGCTGGTGGGAAGATGTCCAGGTTGGCGACGAGTTGACGCCTGTTGTACGCGGTCCCTTTACCCTGACTGAAAAAGAAGCATGGAACATCGGCGGTCACGGTAATGTCCATTTCTCCGAGCGGTTGATGCGTATTTATAAAGAGCGCGACCCGCATCATATCGTTTCCTACGACCCGACTTTTACCCAGCCGAACATGGTTAGACCTGGTTCATTATTACGTTTCGCTGCCGGTGAGCACCTCGAGGCCTGGCGTGCCATGGTTTTCACGAACTGGATGGGCGATGACGGATTCCTGTGGAAATCGCGCTCCGAAATCCGCAAATTCTGTATGCTCGGTGATACCTGCTGGTGCAAAGGTAAAATAGTCAAGAAATATTGTGATGCCGGAAAATACTGCGTCGATATCGATTGCTGGTGTGAGAACCAGAGAGGCGAGGTCATCGTTCCCGGAACCGCCACAATTATCCTTCCCTCGCGCGAATTCGGACCCGTTGTATATCCGGAACCATACGCTCGGGTACCTCAAAAATAAAAATCGCTTGCGTTTAATTGATTTTCCTTCTGAATGATTATATACGTGCGCCTTTTTCGTGCTCCGGATTTTACCATATTCCCCTTTTGTTCCCAGTTTTAAGTTCCGAAATTATCAGCCATTTCCGTGAAAATAATGAAGCTGCCGGAAATTTGACTAAAAACCGCGAATATGATAAGCTTTTCCCAATAGTTTTATTCGCTAATGAATTCCCTACGACAATTTAAAATGGAGGAAAGATTGAAAAAGAAGGTTTTATGGTTCGCCCTGAGCTTTGCTGTCGTGGCTGCAATGCTCCTTGCTTCTTGCGGCACCACAACATCAACAACGACCACTACCACTACTACCTCAAAACCCGTCACATCTTCTACTACTGCAGTGACCACATCTGCCACTGCAACCACAACGAAAACTACCGGCACAACTACCAGTACTTCAGGAAACTGGTGGGATAAACAAGGCATTCCGCAATACGGCGGCACAATGACATTCAGAATTAATAGAGACTTGAACGGATGGGATCCATATGCAGGCGAAGTAGCCATCCAGATCTACACCGGTTGGATGGAACAATTGTTCGCACCAAAATATACAATTGACCCGGCTGTACAATCCTACAATTTCAGCTTCTGGCCTAACGACCAGGCTGCAGGTCAATTGGTACAAACCTGGGAGTTCCCGACTCTGGGTACGCTTGTTCTCCATCTGCGCCAGGGTATCCACTGGCAGAATATTCCGCCGGCCAACGGCCGCGAGTTCATCGCTTCCGATGTTTCCTATCATTTCAACCGGATGCTAGGCCTCGGCGACGGTTACACCAAACCCGCGCCAATGTGGGCATCGGTCGCAGTCTGGCGTTCCCTGACATCAGTAACCGCTGATGATAAATACACCGTTACGATGAAATGGAGCACCAACAACCCCGAATTCGCAACGGAGAATTTACAGGCTCCTGACGCTTCCAACTGTGTTGAAAACCCGGATGCTGTCAAACAGTGGGGCGACCTCAACGATTGGCATCATGCCATCGGAACAGGACCGTGGGTTTTAACTGATTTCGTCGCCGGCAGTTCGGCTACGATGGCTAAAAATACGACCTACTGGGGCACTGATGAGCACTTCCCGAAGAACCAGCTTCCTTACGCGGATACACTCCGCATGTTGATCATCCCCGATGATGCGACGGCCCTTGCCGCAATCCGCACTGGTAAAATCGATATCATGGATCAGATGTCTCTTAGCCAGGGACAATCAATGAAAAAAACCAACCCGGAAATTGTCCAAATATCTTACCCGAACCAGTACGGCACAACTTTAGACCCCAGAAACGATAAAGCGCCGTTTAACGACATCCGGGTACGCGAAGCGTTGCAGGTCGCCATCGATTTGCCCACCATTTCCAAGAGCTATTACGGCGGTAACGCCGACCCATGGCCGATGCCTTTGACCTCGAATTACATGAAAGGCTGGGGATTCCCTTACGATCAGTGGCCGCAGGATTTAAAAGATCAGTACGCGTATAACCCGACTCTGGCTAAAAAACTGCTGTCCGATGCAGGGTATCCTACCGGGTTCAAAACCAACATTGTCGCCAGCCTGGCAGGAGACATGGATTTATTACAGGTTGTTAAATCATACTATTTGGCCGTCGGCATCGACATGGAAATCAGGACATTGGATGATGCTTCCTTCTCGGCTTTTGTCGTCACCGGCCATAAAAATGATGCGCTGGCCAACCGCCTCGCGGGTTCGCTTGGTCTGGTCTATTATCCGCTGCGCCAATTTACCCGTATGGGAACCGGAGCCGGATCTAACCTGGCCGTAGTGGCCGACCCGACATACGATGCCTTCTATACCAAAGCACTGGCAGTTACCAGTACCGCTGACTTAAAGCAGGTATTAACCGATTGCAACAAGTACGTTGCCCAACAGCACTTCGTAGTGTCACTACTGCAGCCGATGGTATACAGTTTCAATCAACCGTGGTTAAAAGGTTATAATGCCCAGTACAGCGCGGTTACAGGCTCAGCTGGTCCTCAGTTCCTGTTCTTCTGGCCTGCCCGTTTCTGGATTGATCAAAACGTTAAAAAAGCCTCAGGACATTAATTTAGTAAAGCGTTTTATCTGAGTCGCTAATATTTTCGCGCTTCTTCCGGCGCATGGACCAGGAGTCCATGCGCCGGTTGTTTTTATTCACTGCAGTGCTACGCGTAATAAAACCGATTCTGCGATTCATTCCGGGTGGCTCGCTAATCTATCGTTTCAATATTGACAGTTTTTAATGTAATATGTTAAACTCTCAGCCAATATCACTTTCATCAGTGAATTCCAAACGATTTATTATGTGGAGGAACATATGAATAACAGGCATTTATGGTTCGGTTTAAGCATATTTATAGCAGCTGCAATGCTGCTGGCCTCATGCGGCAATACACCGACGGCAGCTACAACCCCAACAACCACATCTACCTCGACAACAACTACCACGACATCAACCGTAACAACATCATCAACCACCATATCAACAAAACCAATCACTACATCTGCCAGCACCAAAGCAAACTGGTGGGACTCCCTTGGCAAACCCCAGTACGGCGGCGAAATAGTTCTCCGTGAAGACCGGGATGTCCCGGGCATGGACCCGTACCTCTCCTCGGGGCTCGGGACTTTGCAAACAGCCTGGATGGAAAGACTTTTCACCGATGATTGGACTTTAGACCCGAATGTATTCAGTTACAAATTGACCTGGCGTCCCGATCAATATTTAAAGGGTCTGCTGGCGGAGAGCTGGGAGTTTCCAAACTCCAGTACGATTGTTTTTCATTTGCGTAGAGGAATCCACTGGCAGGATATCCCACCCGCCAGCGGCCGGGAATTCATTGCTGACGATATCGTTTTTCATTTCAACCGGGAATACGGAATGGGAGGAGGCTTCACTAAACCAAGTACGTTTCGCACCGGAGACCCGTTGTATCCTGAACTGGTTTCTGTGAATGCTTCCGACAAATATACTGTTGCCATCGGTTTCAAAACGCCTAACCCGGCTTTAATAATGTCTAACCTGGGCGGCGCTGCTACCGGTTCGCTTTCGATCGAGAACCCTGAAGCGGCCATGAAATGGGGCGACCTCAGCGATTGGCACCACGCCATCGGCACCGGGCCGTTTATCTTAAACGATTATGTTTCCAGCAGCTCGATGACGCTGGTTAAAAATCCCAATTATTATGGGCACGATGAGCGTTATCCGCAGAATCAAATCCCTTACGTAGATACGTTAAAGTTCCTGATCATACCTGACCTGGCGACAGCTATGGCAGCGGTCCGCACCGGTAAAATTGATGCCGTAGACGGACTGACTCTGCAACAGGTTCAGGGGATCCAAAAATCCAACCCGGAAATATTGCAGGCCACAGAGCCGTTAGGTAATGCGATTACCGTTGATCCGAGGAATGACGTCGCACCTTTTACAGACATCCGGGTACGTAAAGCTCTGCAGATGGCAATCGATCTTCCGAGCCTGGCTAAAAACTATTACGGCGGTTCCGCCGATCCTTATCCGTCCTCACTGACATCGCGCTATTTAACCGGTTGGGGCCTGCCTTACGAAGAGTGGCCGCAAACCCTGAAAGATGAATATGCCTATAACCCGACGGCAGCTAAAAAGTTGTTGTCTGATGCCGGTTATCCCACCGGATTTAAAACTAACGTGGTAGCGGTTTCCTCCAATGATTTAGACCTGCTGCAAATAGTGAAATCATATTATCTCGCTGTTGGCATCGACATAGAAATACGGACGATGGACCAATCCCAGTGGTCGGCTTTTGTTCAAACCGGAAAGAAACACGACCAGATGGCCCAGCGCGGAACCGGCTGCCTGGGCGGCGCGGGCGATATTCTGCGGCAATTGAATCGTTTCCAGGTGGGATACCTGCTTAATTACAATATGGTTAACGACCCTACTTTCGAATCGTTCTATAACAAAGCGCTGGCAGCCACAAATATCGATCAAGTAAAGCAGGTTGTCAAAGACGCGAATTTGTATGTCGCGCAGCAGCATTATGCCGTTTCCTTGCTGCAACCAATGACTTTTGCCCTCTATCAGCCGTGGTTTAAAGGCTTTTCCGGTCAATTTGGCGCCATCTCCGGGCCGGGCGGAACACCCACATTCCTTTATTGTTATCCTGCGCGTTTCTGGATCGACCGGGATTTAAAGAAATCGCTGGGACATTAGCGACTGCCGTGCGCTATACTAATATTAGAGATAGATAACGATATTCCTCAATTCAGATAAATTGAGCTGGGAAAGGGAAAATGGCAATAGGATTCGGGGCTAAAGACACAAAAACTATCGGCAGCTGGCAAGAACTGTTCATGCCCTCTTGTTCCGCGCGGATTAACCGCTTGCGCGAAGACGCTATCCGGACACCAGAAATTTGCCTGGAACGGGCGCGTACGGAAATGCGGGTTTACGAGCAATACAAAGACGAGCCCCGCATCATCCAGCGCGCGCGTTTTCTTGAAGCTTACCTGCGGGAAAAATCCGTAGTCATCCGAGATGACGAACTGATTGTAGGCAGTCTGAATAGCAAAATCCGCGGTTCTACTTTTGACGGCACGATGGCCGGCTGGCTGGAAAAAGAACTGGACGACCCATTGAAAGACCCGCAGTTCCGGCCTTTTGACAAGCATATTATTCACCCCGCGGAGAGAAAAGAACTGCGGGAATCGCTTATCCCATATTTCAAAGGCAAGACTCTGGTCGAATACAACTTGGCGAGAGTAGATGCCGAAGTCAAAGAAAAAGCCTACCCCAGCACCTCGTCCTGTCCGCATATCCCGGACATCGCCGACCGGTCAATGGTCAGGGATGCCGGTCACCAGATGGCCAACTATGAGAAGGTGCTGCACAAGGGGCTGAAAGGCCTCAGGGCAGAGGTCGAATGGCAAATAGCTCAACTTGACCAACCCTACAATCACTACAGTCTAAAAGAGAAGAGAGACTTCGATAAGGCCGTACTGATTTCCATCGATGCGGCAATAGCTTATGCCAAACGGCATGCAGAACTGGCGCATTCGATGGCCGACAAAGAAACCGACCCGCAAAGGAAAAAAGAACTGGAGCGCATCGCGGAAGTCTGCACGCAGGTGCCCGAAAATCCGGCTCGGAACTGGTGGGAAGCAGTACAATCCGTCTGGTTGCTGCACGTCGTGATTTCCTGTGAATTATCTGCTTTAGTTCATTGTTTCGGTCGTTTCGACCAGTTTATGTACCCCTTTTACAAGAAATCGGTTACCGACGAAAAATCGATGACCCATGATGAAGCGTTGGAATTACTGGAATGCTTTTGGATAAAGACCAACGGCAGCGTGTTGCGCAGTTACGGTCTGGTCAAAGTGCTCACCGGGATGGGACTCGGCAATGTCCTGACGATGGGCGGACAGACCCGCGATGGCAAAGATGCCTGCAACGATGTCACCATGCTTTGCCTCGAAGCCGAAGAACAGCTGGGCGTGCTGCTGCCGGAAACAGCTTTCCGCGTCTGGGAAGGAACCCCGGATAAATATCTCCACAAAGCCGCCGAACTGGTCCGTCTGGGACGCGGTAAACCAAAATTTATCTACGACCGTAAAGGCGTGCAGATGCTGGCAAAGAGCTATCCGGAACTGAAAATAGAAGACTGGCGGGAGTATGCCCTGCTCGGTTGCACGGAAACAAATCTGGCCGGTATCACGATGGGCGCAATTTATGAAGGCGTTAATGTTGTGGCTAAGATCATGGAACTGGTATTGCACAACGGCAAATGCGCGATATGCGGCGAACAGATCGGCCCGTTGACCGGCGACCCGCGCACGTTCACTTCGATCGAAGCTGTCCGGCAAGCCTTCCGCACACATGTCTTTTACTGGATGACCTATCTGGCCAAAGGCGCTAAGGAATTGAAGGAGAACCAGTCCGCCTGGTATCCGGCGCCGTTCAGCTCGTCATTGGCGGAAGGCCCGCTGCAAAAGGGCGTCGATATTACGCAGGGCGGCGCATGGTTTACTAATTACGGCTTTTTCCTGGCCGGTCTGGCAGATACCGCCGATTCTTTTGGCGTGATCGACAGGTTGATCTACCGCGAAAAGAAAACGACATGGGACGAATTACTCAAAGCCGTTAAATCAGACTGGAAGGGCTATGAAAACCTGCGGCAACTTTGCGTCAACAGCGTACCTAAATATGGTAACGATAATGATTACGCCGACGAATGGGCAGCGTTCGTGATGGATACCTGGGCTGACAGTATCGATTGGATCAATACACAAAAAGATCTAGCACCGGCCTGGGGCGGCCGCTATATCGGCTCGATGACCACCGGCTCGAATACGGTAGCTTACGGCCACATTGTCGGCAGTTTACCGAACGGGCACATTTCACCCAATCCGCTCGCCGATACAATGTCCCCTGTACAGGGTATGGATAAAAACGGGCCGACCGCTGTGATCAAATCGGCAGCCAAGCTGCCCACTCACCGTTTTGCCCTCGGCGGGCCGTTGAATTTACGATTGAGTCCGCAGATGGTCGCGACCGAATATGATGTTGAAAACTTGATGTCCTTCCTCCGCGCCATCGAGGAACAAGGTGTATACCACGTGCAGTTTAATATTATTACCAGCGAAGCTTTACGTAAAGCGATGAAGGAACCGGAAAAATACCGCGATTTGATGGTGCGGGTGGCCAGCTTCACCGTCTATTTCGTCGACCTGACCGCCGAACAACAACTGGATATCATTAACCGCACCGAACACCAGGGCTGGTAACAAGCTGCTTCCAGTGTTTTAATGTGGTATATTCGGTATTAATTGTTCGACCTGAGTAGACTGCTGAATTAGTGCCTTTTTCCATTCATTTCGGTAATAACCTTCAGCTCTCTCAGGATGTCCGAAATCTCTCAGAATGCTAAGTCGAGCGTGTTGTGAAGTATACGCAATACTTATGACCGCCGGGTGAACAGGAATTTCCCTGAATTCATATTAATGCCATTCTTCTCTCCCCACGAAGCGGGAGAGAATTAAAATGAGGGGCAGTTGTGACTATCCAATTTAGCCGGAAATCCAGCATAAACGCATCACTATTTTTGCTTCTCCCTCTTGTTTCGGACATCCTTATAAAGGGGGATTTACTTCTCCATCGTTGCTGTTAGTCATCTCTATTTTTATCTATCCTACTATTTTTGGACAGCCTCAGGTCAGGAGGGATTTATCCGTTTTTGCCGCTTTTTATTTATGAGCACTTATTTTATCAATATTCTGCTTAGAAGGTGAAGGGTATTATTTCAACGTCATCTTCAAACGATTTCATGGTTTAGACGTGGTAAATTTCTTTTTATGCCGTTTGCAGATGATCTGCATTACATTGCGGGCAGACATTGCGACGGCGGGTACGCCGCCCCCCGGTTCTACCCACTGCCCGGTCATATAGAAATTATCCAATCCCGGTAATTGCTTGCTCATCCGCATCATGAAAGTTTTAACGGTGATCAGCCAGCCCTCGTACGAACCCCGCCAGTTACCGGTAAATTGTTCCCATGTCACTGGCGTAGAAATGTCGCGCACCTCAACCTGTTTTGCCAGACCTGGAAATTTTGTATCCAGAAAAGCGACTAACTGGTCGGCGATTTTAACTTTTTCTGCATCGTACTGCTGCGGATTTTCGGTTTTCAGCTTTTTCCAGTAGTCGTAATCGGAATTAAACATCGCCACCAGAACGGTTTTACCAGGCCTGGCCAGCGTCTTATCATAATTATAAACAGTGAGACCGATACTTTGATGCGGTTTATTGCCGATCGATATCGGTTTATCCAGAAGGTACGAGATTTCATGCGGCACACCGGAGAAATCCCGGTTTACACCCAATCCCACGTAAACCAGCGGCGGGAATAGCGATAGTTTATCATAATAGCAGCGGATTTTGTCATTGATAAACTTGCCGTCCAGCATATTAAATATCGTCGCGTGCCCGTCTGCCGCTGAGATAACAATATCGGAATGATGCTCGGTGCCGTCCGCCAGCCTGATTCCGTAGGCATTTCCATTTTCCACGATTATTTTGCTCACCGGTCTTTTGTAATTAATTTTTCCTCCCAACTGCAGGTAACGCTT
>Ga0265316_10001909_pt1 | contig 21881 bp, 15 predicted proteins | sample 4522metaG_FD_202092 | JGI IMG/M metagenome (GOLD analysis project Ga0265316, IMG submission 202092) | Rhizosphere microbial communities from Carex aquatilis grown in University of Washington, Seatle, WA, United States - 4-5-22 metaG | ecosystem: Host-associated > Plants > Roots > Rhizosphere >... | reverse complement strand
CATGAGCGAAGCGAGCGGACCAGGGCGCCTCTCCTGGCGAAAATCGCAAACGGGCCAACCCTGCAGCACCATGGGACGGCCAGACAGGGCGATCAGGCCTCCGAATTTCCCGACAGACTCTAACTAGGTTCGCTGCACCCGGGCCGTGGTGAGGAAGTGGCCCTCGACCTCGGTCCAGAAGGCGGTGGTGGAGAAAGTCCCGTCGTTCTCGGACAAGGCCAGCGCGATCGAGGCGGACCCGTCGGGCAACGGGGTCATGCTGGCCTCGTGGAAAGCCACATGCCGGCCCACCAGCGGATCGATGGCTTTGTACAGGGCCTCCTTGAGCGAGAAGTGCAAGATGACCGTTCGCTGGCGGTCCTCCTCCGGCACGCGCTCGAGCCGAGCCAGCTCGTCGGGGGTGAGCACGCGCGTGCGTATGTCCGGCCGCGCCTGGGCCTTGGCCTCCTGCACCGACGCAAGGGTCGGCGGATTGTTTTCCAGGTCCACGCCGATACTGGCGCCGCAGTCGCGGCGCGCCGCCAGCCCGACCGCCAGTGTGCGCTTGTGGCTGATGGAGCCGACCAGGTCGAACGGCAAAGCCGGTGCGCCACGCCGAGTGGCCAGGATCGGGCCGGGCTCGATGCCCAGGTCGCGAAACGCTTCACGCAGGGCGAGCCGGCCTGCAACCCAGCTTGGGTGGCGGCCGGGAGCCAAAGCTGACAGGAACCTGCGCTCCTCGGGAACCAGCGTCGCCAAGACCTTCTCGTCCACCTCCGCAGGTATGCGAATGCCCACGCACCGGCCGTGCACCAAGTTGAGGCGGAACGCGATCTCGGCACCCATCAAACACGCTCGACCCCCCTATGGTATCCCAGATTCGGAGCGAGCCAACGTTCCATCTCGTCCAGCGCCATACCTCGACGGCGGGCGTAGTCCTGCACCTGCGCGCGGTCGATGCGTCCCACGTCGAAGTAGCGCGACTCCGGATGGGCGAGATACAGGCCGCACACGCTCGCCGCCGGGCTCATGGCGAAACTCTCCGTCAGGGTGATGCCCACCTCGGGCGCCCGCAGAAGATCGAAGAGCGGCTGCTTTTCGGTGTGGTCGGGCCAGGCGGGATAGCCCACGGCGGGCCGGATGCCGCGATACTTCTCTGCGATGAGGTCCTGGTTGCTCAGATTCTCGTCGGCGCCATAGCTCCATTCGCGGCGCACGCGCTGGTGCAGGCACTCGGCGAACGCCTCGGCCAGGCGGTCGGCCAGGGCCTTGACCATGATCGCGCTGTAGTCATCTCGCGCTTGCTCGAAGCGCTTGACCAGCTCCAGTGCGCCAATGCCAGCGGTGACGGCAAAGGCTCCCACGTGGTCGGCCAGGCCCGCCGACGCGGGCGCCACGAAGTCGGCCAGGCAATGATAGGGACCGGATCCGGACTGCTGGCGCAGCATGGGGAAGCGGCATAGCTCGCAAGTGCGAGTCTCGTCGGAGAAGAGCACGATGTCGTCGCCCTCGCTGCAAGCCGGCCACAAACCATAGGCCGCGCTGGCGGTGAGCGATTGTTCCTTCACAATCTGAGCGAGAAGCGTCTGGGCCGCGCCGAAGAGATCGCGGGCCGCGGTGCCGTACTTGGGGTGGTCGAGGATCTGCGGGTACTTGCCCTTCAATTCCCAGGCAGTGAAAAAGAACGTCCAATCGATGAAACGCGCCAGCTCGTCGAGCGGTTGCCGCTGGATCGCGCGCCGGCCGATGAAAGTCGGCGCCGGCACATCCCCTGGCTGCCACACGATGGCCGGCTTGCCCGCGCTAGCCGCGGCGTACGGCACCAGCGGGCGTCGCTGCTTGTCAGCGTGGATCTCGCGCAGCTGCTCCTGCTCGGCACGGTTTTTCTTTCCAAGAGCATCGCTCTGATCGGGATCGAGCAGCGCCGAAACCACGCCCACCGCGCGCGAGGCATCGAGCACGTGTAGAGTGGCACCGCTGCGCTGGGGCGCGATCTTGACCGCGGTGTGCTCGCGATTGGTGGTAGCGCCACCGATGAGTAGCGGTTGGGGAAGGCCCCGACGCTCCATCTCCTGCGCCACGTGCACCATCTCGTCGAGCGAGGGCGTGATCAGCCCTGACAGGCCCACAATGTCGACCTTCTCTTGCACGGCGGTGTCCAGGATCTTCTGACAGGGGACCATCACGCCCAAGTCGATGACCTGGTAGTTGTTACAGCCAAGCACCACGCCCACGATGTTCTTGCCGATGTCGTGCACGTCACCCTTGACCGTGGCCAGCAGCACGCGACCGCGCGGCTGCACCACACCCTGGGCCTTCTCGGCCTCCATGAAAGGCTGCAAGTAGGCGACCGCGGCTTTCATGGCGCGCGCGCTCTTGACCACTTGGGGCAGGAACATCTTGCCCGCGCCAAAAAGATCGCCCACCACCGCCATGCCGGCCATGAGCGGGCCCGAGATGACGTCAAGCGGCCGCCCCAGCTTCTGCCGCGCTTCTTCGGTGTCGGCTTCGATGAAATCCACCATTCCGTGGACCAGGGCGTGCTCCAGACGCTTTTCCACGGACGCCTGCCGCCACGAGAGATCCGGGGTTCGCTTGCTGGCCGTGCCCTTCACCTGCCCGGCCATTTCCACCATGCGCTCGGTGGCGTCAGGCCGTCGGTTGAACAGGAGGTCTTCCACGCGCTCGCGGACTTCGGCGGGGACGTCGGCGTAGACGCCCAGCTGACCGGCGTTGACGATGCCCATGTCAAGGCCCGCGGCGATGGCGTGGAAGAGAAACACCGTGTGCATCGCCTCGCGGATGGCGTCGTTGCCACGGAACGAGAACGACAGGTTGGACACGCCGCCGGACAGATGCACACCCGGACACGCCGCCTTGATGAGCGGAAGCGATTCCAGAAAACTGCGCGCGTAGTCGTTGTGCTCGTCCAGGCCGGTCGCCACGGCCAACACATTGGGATCGAAAATGATGTCCTCAGGAGGAAAGTCCGCCTGCTCGAGCAATAGTCGGTACGCGCGCTGGCAGATCGCGATCCGGCGTGGGGTGGTGACGGCCTGGCCGGCCTCGTCGAATGCCATCACCACCACTGCAGCGCCAAAGCGGCGGCAGACACGCGCCCGGGCCAAAAATTCGGCTTCGCCTTCCTTGAGGCTGATGGAATTGACGATGCCCTTGCCCTGCACGCATTTGAGGCCCGCCTCGATGACCGCGAAGTTCGAGCTGTCGATCATGATGGGCAGTCGCGCGATCTCGGGCTCGCTGGCCACCAGATTCAAGAATGCGGTCATGGCCTGCACAGAATCCAGCATGGCCTCGTCCATGTTGACGTCCAGAACGTTGGCCCCGCCGCGCACCTGTTCGAGCGCCACCGCGAGGGCGGCCGCGAAGTCGCCGGTCTTGATCAAGTTGGCGAATTTCTTCGAGCCCGAGACATTGGTGCGCTCGCCAATGAGAATGAAGTTGGATTCGGGCCGGACAACCAGCGTTTCCAGCCCAGCCAGGCGCAAGGGCCGCGCGCCTTTCTCCGGCCGACGTCGCGGCGGCACACCTTGCACCGCCTGGGCGATCGCGCGGATGTGCTCCGGGGTGGTGCCACAACATCCGCCCACGATGTTGACCAGACCCGCGCGCGCCAGCTCGCCCACCAGAGCGGCCGTGTCCGCCGGGTGTTCGTCATAGGCGCCAAAGGCATTGGGCAGCCCCGCGTTGGGGTAGCAAAGGATGTACTCGCCGGCTTGCCCGGCCAGATCTTCGATGTACGGGCGCAACTGGGGCGCTCCGCCCCCGCAGTTGAGACCCACGGCCAGCGGTCGCGCGTGCGCGATGGAGGTGTAGAACGCATCGACGGTTTGGCCCGACATTAGGCGGCCGCTCTTGTCAGTGATGGTTCCTGACAGCATCAACGGCACGCGCAGGTCCTTCTCGGCAAACACCGCCTCGATGGCGCACAGGCAGGCCTTGAGCGTGAGCGTGTCGAACACGGTTTCGGGCAGGAGAATGTCGCAGCCGCCGTCGATCAGGCCGCGCACCTGTTCCTGGTAGGCGTCCTGCATTTCGGCGAAAGTGACCGCGCGGAAGCCCGGCTCGTTCACTCGCGGCGACAGCGAAAGAGTCTTGTTGGTGGGGCCCAGGGCGCCTGCCACGAAGCGCGGCTTGCCAGGCGTCTTCGCCGAAAAAGTGTCAGCCACCTCTCGCGCCAGGCGCGCTCCCGCCAGGTTCAGGTCATACACGGCTGACTCCAGCCGGTAGTCGGCCTGCGCGATACGCGTGCTGTTGAAGGTGTTGGTCTCGATGATGTCGGCACCCGCCTCGAGGTACTGGGCGTGGATGTCGGCCACCACATCGGGTCGGGTGAGCACCAGCACATCGTTGTCGCCGCGCAGATCGTGCCCGTGCGAGGCGAAACGCTCGCCGCGAAAGTCCGCCTCGGTGAGGCCGCGGCGCTGGATCATGGTGCCCATGGCCCCGTCGATGACCAGAACACGATCTTCGAGCGCTGATAAGAGCTGCTGGATGCGGTCTGTGCGGGTCATGAATGCTCATCCTTCTCGACGGGCGCTGTGGGCGCGCCCGTCCGGCTTGCAGCCTTGCGCGCGAAGGCGCTCACTACGGCGAAATGTGGCGGTCGCTTTTCCCGCGAGGTCACTTCGCAGCGGTCCACGACGAGCCCGGCTTCGGTGAGCCAATCCCGCAACGCTGGCGGACGGAAGCCTGCATGCACATGGCCGTAGCCGACGGTGACATCGCTCTGCTCATGGGCTGCCAGCGTGGTCACGACCAAGTCGCCACCCGGCCGGAGCACGCGAGCCGCCTCGGCCAAGGCTCGCCCGGGATCGGTCGCGTAGGTCAGCAGGTTGAGCAGCAGCACCTGGTCGAAGCTCGCATCGGCGAAGCGCAGAGCATGCACGTCACCCAGTACGAACTCCACATTGGCCAGTCCCTGCAGCCGCTTGCGACAGGCCTGCAGCACCTTGGGGCTGACGTCCAGGCAGGTCACGCGACGGCTGCGCAGAGCCAGTAGCGCCGCGATGGTTCCGTCGCCCGAGCCGGCGTCGAGCACATCCCCGAGGTGCACAAGGCCCAACATGCCGATCGCCGTAGCTTCCCAGGTCCGACCTGGTGAGTAGTGCCGCTCCATCTGGCCGGCCACAGTGTCGGGCCAGTTGGCGGTACCCTGCCGCGCGCGCAGCACAGCCTGACAGCGATCCTGATCGCTGTGAAGAAGTGGCTCGTTGAGCTCGCGTCCCAGCAGCGCCCACATCCTGTGCACGCTGGCTGGCATGCTGCCGTCGTTGGTCGCGTAGTAGGACAATGCGCCCTCGCGCCGGTCGCGCAGCACACCGGCGTCGCGCAGCTTGCCTAGATGCGTTGACACCCGCGATTGGGGAAGCTGAGTGATCTGGGTAATTTCTGCGACGGTAAGCTCGGTTTTTGCCAGCAGAGAAGCCAGGCGCAGACGTGTCGAATCGCCAAAAAGTCGAAGTAGATCAACGGCTGATGCTATCGTATCCATCCGGCCATCCTGATACAACGATAATTGTGATCTGGGTCCTTGTCAAGCTGCCTCAAGCGCGCCAATCTTCGTGCCGATTAGGTGACCAGTGGAGTCTCGAAGACCACCGGGCGGCACGGACTTCATGGATCGCTTTGAGATTAAGAGCGAGGCAGGCACGGGCGGGATGGGGACTGTGTATCAGGCAATCGATCGGCGGACAGGGGCGGTGGTTGCTCTCAAGGTGCTTCACGTACGGACCGCGACCGAAAGTGCACGCTTTGACCAGGAGGCACGCCTCCTGGCGGAGTTGCTACATCCCGGGATCGTGCGCTATTTCGATCGGGGGACGGCGCCTCACGGGGCGCCCTTCATCGCCATGGAGTGGCTTGATGGAGAAACCCTGGAAGAGCGCCTGTCGCGCGGTTCGCTCGGACCTGCGGCTGTCGCCCACGTGGCCTATCGCGTGCTGGAAGGCCTGGCCGCTGCCCATGCGCGTGGTGTTGTCCACCGCGACATCAAGCCGAGCAACATCTTTCTGGTGGGCTGGCGTCTCACCGACACGCGCATCCTCGATTTCGGCATCGCCCGCCGCGTGTTCGACCCCAAACGATTCACGCACAAGGGCTCGACCGTGGGGACGCCTCTGTACGCATCGCCCGAGCAGGCCCGCGGTCGCCACGACGTGGATGGCCGGGCCGACATATTCTCCCTAGGTTGTGTGCTGTATGAGGCGCTGACCGGTGAGCCGCCTTTTACTGGAGACAATGCCACCCAGGTGATGCAGAGGGTGTGCGCGGGCACGATGGCGCCGCTGTCGTCGCGTCGCTCGAACGTGCCGCCCGAGCTGGAGCGGATCATTCACCGCATGCTGGAACCGGATCCAGGCGCGCGGCCCCAGTCGGCGAGCGCGGTGGCGGACGAATTTCGCGCCCTTGCGCAGCGTCTGGGTGATCTGGGCGAGGAAACCGCATTTGCCAAGCCGCCTTCCTTGTTGCGGCCCAGCAGCATCAGCGAATCGGAGGAGCGCACCATCTGCGCGATGTTGATCTCGCTGGGGCGGCGACCTGTGGCCGATGGTTTGCGGCGCACGGTGCGGGACCGGCGCCTCGGGCCCCGCGCGGCTTTCCCATGGCAGGCCGCGCTCAAGACCGCTGAGATCAAGGACGACAGCCCGGAGCGCGTGGCGGAATTGGAGGCTGCGATACGTGCACTCGGCGGAGAGATGGACCGCCTAATTGATCGCACGCTTCTGGTGACCGCACCGGCCGTGGGGACGGCGCGCGAGCAGGCCATGCAGATTGCGCGTGCCGCTCTCGTGCTGCGAGACATGGAACCGGACGTCAAAATCGCGATCGGGTCGGGCCGGGCCGCTTTCATGGCGCGGGTTCCGGTGGGCCGTCTCATGGATTCCTTGCCCGCGCTCATGCAAGGCCAGCAGGCCGGCACAGTACGGATCGACGAGACCACACGCCGCCTCTTGCCGGCTCGCTTCGTCGTGGGCGATGCGGATGGGGCAGCGCTGCTGTTTGCCGAAACCGGCGGGGCTGGGCCAGAGCGGCCACGCAGCGTGGGTGGACAGGCAAGCCCGCTTCAGGGACGAGAGCGAGAGCTGGACTTGCTGATGTCGCTGCGCGAAGAATGTAGTCGCGAACGGGTTGCGCGCGCGGCGCTGGTGATAGGCGGTGCGGGCACAGGGAAGACGCGTTTGGCGCGCGAGTTCCTTTCCCTGGCCGGTGAGCTGCCCGGCAACATCATTCGTTGCACGGGAACGCTGGTTCGGCCTGAATCAGATTTCGCGCTACTGGCCTCCTCGCTCGCCGCTGCTGGCATCCAGACCGCGGGACGCGAGGCGGCCGAGATCAAGCGAGGGTTCGTAGAGTGGCTGCGCGGCAAGGGCTCGGCCGGCACTTCGGTGGTGGTGTTGGAGGACTTGCAGTGGGCGGATGCACCCAGCGTGCATGTGATGGATGAGGTGCTGGGTCTTCTTTCGGATCAGCCGCTGCTGGTGTTGGCATTGGGTAGGCCTGAGGTGGAAGAGCGCTTCCCCGGCTTGTGGGGAGAACGCAGGGTCGAGTACATCCGCTTGGCACCCTTGCCACGCAAGGTCGGGATGAGTCTGCTGCGCCTCCGCAATCCCCCGCTGACGGCTGAGGCCGAGCACTTCGTGCTCGAGCGTTGGGAAGGCAATCCCATGTTCCTGGAGGAAATGGCTGACGCTCTCGCAGCGGGCCGGTCGGGAGTGCCGGACGTGGTGCTGGCCACGGTCGAAGCGCGTTTCGATTGCCTGTCCCCCGAGGTGCGGCGGGTGTTGCGCGCGGCCAGCCTGTATGGCGACAAGTTCTTCTCGGCCGAGGCGCTGATCGCGGTGTTGGGCGAGGCCAGCCGCCGCGAAATGGGTGAGTGGCTGGAGAACTTGGTCATGCGCGACCTGGTGCAGAGGCAAGCGGATGGCAGCGAGGTGGCGTACCGGGTGCGCAACAAGCTGGTACGCGAGGCGGCCTATCGCATGCTCACCTCGGCCGACCGGGTGCTCGGCCGGCGGCTGGCACGCGCGTGGTTGCAGAGCGCCGGGCGGACTCTGCCCGACTACCTCAGCGCGCCGTCCTCGCAGACAGACCAGAGGGCAGCCACGGGAAGCTAGTGGGCCGGAACCGCAACCGGACCCGGGCCGGATCCGGTCCCGGCCCCGCCGCAGAGACGACCCAAAAATTCCTTTCTGTGCACGACGCGCACTTTGTGGTGACATCTGCATCCTCCCATGTTCATCCTCGCTCCCCTGCTCGCTCTGCTGGTGCTCGGCGAAACGCCGTCCGTTGAAGCATCACCGGCCGAGGTGTGGGCCGGCCATCACATCCTGCGCGGAAAACGCCATGTGCCTCTACACGGCGACGTGCCCATCGAGACCGAGAACTACGTCCTCGCCAAAGTGCAGCGCCGTGGCAACCACATCGAGTTGCGCCAGCACTTCTGTCGGCTGGAGCCCAAACCGATCAAGGGAGTGACCGTCGCCCCTTCGCCCACAGGCGTGGCGCGCATGCCCGCCTCGACCGTGACCGTGGACGTGGCGGCCGACGGCGGGGTGAAAATCGCGCCTTGGGACGTGGACTGGGGACAGGAGGACATAGATGGCGACGGAAAACCTGGCGTAACCTTCACGGTCAGCGGGACCTTCTGCTCGGGCGACGTCTATGTCGCGAGCCAGTCGCACTACACGGTCGAGCATGCGCAGCTAGACGAACACGGCTTTTCAGGAGAGCTCAAGGTTGCGCAGAAGCAGCAGATTCTTGGCGCAAGCGGTTTGTGCCTGCGGGCCATGGCCGGTGACAGCACCGAGTCCCAGAAGGGAACTTTCGCGTATCGCCCGGTGCCTGCCGGCACCACCTGCCAGTCGCTGGCTGGCAAGCCATGGCCGGTTCGGGCGCAGCGGGCGACTGACAAGCCGTAGCCGTTGCGTCGAGGCTGCTGTCCGGCCTCAGCCGCGCTCGCCTTGCACGTCGATCACTTCCACGGGACCCGGGCTTTCGGGCAAGGATTGCAGGAGCACAAGAGCGCCCAGGCCGGCCAGGTTGCTGATGATCAGGGCGACCGGGCCGATCATGTTGCCGGACACTTTCAGCGCCAGGCAAGTCGGTGCCGTGATGGCCAGCGATGCGACGAAGGCAATGTTGCCAGCCAGGATGGTCGAAGTCCTGCGGGCCAGCGCTGCCAATCCTTCCCAGTGCGCGCGCAAGGCTGTGGCGAAGGGATACCCCACCAGGAGCAGCGTCGACAGGTAGACCAGGGGCAAGTCCGCAGGATTCAGTCGCTGCAAAGAAACGTAGTACCAATGGGAGAGCGCGGGCAGCAAGAATACCAGCGGAACAAACGACACGATGGCACCTGCCCGCAAGGCAAAGCGACGCGTGAGCTTGTCGTCGCGAGAGCGCGGAGGGAAGTAGAGCACCACGTTCTGCAGGCGTGTCGCTGCGTAGGCCATGGGGTTGGCAAGGCCGACGGCCAGATAGTAGGCGGGCAACATACGCTCAGGCTGGCTTGATCTTGCAATGACAGCGCCCAACAGCATCCCGGACATGGTCATGAGAAAACCGCCCAGCGACAGGGGCAGATTGAACCAGAGGATCGCGCGGCGCCTGGGCACGTTGTCATCGGGCTGGGCGAACACCGACGCGAACGGCCGGCTGTAGTGCCAGGCGATGGCTACCTCGGCCCCCACGGGGATGGCTTGGCAAACGACAGCCCAGCGCGGACCGACCAGGCCCGCCCGGACGAAAAGTGGCGCGAGCATGAGCGTGAGGGCGATGCGGCCGAAAGTTGCCGTGCTGGCGCGCCCCGAGGCGCCGTTGTTGAAAAGCAGAACCTCGTAGGGGTTGCGCGCGAAGAACAGGAAGTTCAGCAGAATGGTAAGCGGGAAGGCCTGGCGGGCCGGCCCTTCGATGGAAGGCGGCAGGCCCAGCAGGGCACCGAACACGGCGTGGCCAATAGCCGGAATGCAGATCACGGCTTGCACGAAGGCTGCGGTCAGCGCCAGCAGGCTGTTGACCGCGAAGAAACGGGAGTATCCCAGACGCGACCGGCCAAAGACCATGCCCGTGGTGACCAGACCAGCACCAACGGCTCCCACCATGAACATCACAATGTTCGACTGCGCCACACCTGCCAGGTTCAAGGTGCCGCCTGGCCCGTGCGAAGCCACCATGGCGACCAAGGGATAGGTCAGGCTTTGCGACGCCGCCTGCAGGCCCAGCGGGATGAAGAAGGCGGTCAGTTGTCGGTATGAGGGTGCAGCGGGATCGTTCATCGGGACGACGAAAGATACATCGTCGTCGCAGCCCGCGACGTTGCTACTTAGCGCTACGGTCTTTCCGGCGCGGCCAAGCCAGCAAGGCCGGCAGGGAGCGCATGGTCTGCGCCCAGGCCGGATGCCGAAACAACAAGCGCCGATCCATCCAGGGCACGCTGATGAACACGAAGAGCAGGGTGATGGAAAGCGGACCCACGCCCGCCCAGGCCCAGGTCGGCGCCGTCGCCAGGCCGCAGAGATAGAGGCCCCACCAGAACAGGATCTCGCCAAGATAGTTGGGGTGTCGGCAGAGCGCCCACAGGCCCTTGTCGAGAATCGCCTCGGCGTCGCGCCGGGTGCGCAAGAAGACGCGCAACTGCCGATCGGCCGTGGCTTCGATCACGATGGCCGCGGTGGCGACAATCAGTCCAACCAACTGCCACGCCGTGAAGGGGCTCGGTCGAACCAGAGCTGGATACAACGGCAGCAGGCCGAAAAAAACCCAGATGGTCGGCATGAGGTGAATCGACACCAAGCTGACGGGCCAGTACAGGCGGCCGGTGCGGCCACGAATCTCCGCGTAGCGAAAGTCCTCGTCGCCCATCCCGCGCCAGCGCGCCACCCAGTTGCCAGTGAGGCGTACCCCCCACAGAGCGATGAGCGCCAACAGCAAGAGCTGACGCAGCCCGGGCGCGCCAACGGTCGCCCAGTAGAGAGCGACGGGCAGCGGGGCCACGCTCCAGTACGGATCGTAGAGGCTGGAGTTGTTGTGCCCCACGCTGAAGCCGAACACGACCAAAGTGGCGAGCAAGTCGGCCGCGGCCGCGACGAAGATGGGATGTCGATCGCGTAGCGCCCAACCTGCGGCCAGCGCAACGACAAGAGCCGAGGCGTAGGCCAGCGCCACGCGTGCCAGGTCGCGCTGGCGGCGCCGATCAGGACTTGTCGCTGTCATCGCGGCCAGCATACAGCCGCCGCGTGGTGCGGCCCATGATTCGCACCGCCACCCGGCGGGACAAGAGGCGGTTCATGACAAAGGCCGAGAATCGATAGAACGCACCGGGCACCACCGACGGTTTGCGGCCAAGGGCATCAAGCGCCCCGCGCACCACCTGGTCGGGCTCCAGCAAGGGAACTCGGCTGGGCCGGGGCCGCGAAGCCGCGTAGCCTGGTGTGCGCGTGGCGCCGGCGCGGCAGGCGACGACATCCACGCCCCGCTCGCCCAGCTCGTCCCACAGCCCCTCGGCCAGGACAAGATTGAAAGCTTTGGACGCCGCATACGAGGCCAGCCACGGCCCGCCTTGCGAGCCGGCCATCGAGGTCATGAGCACGATCCCGCCGCGGCCGCGTTCCGCCATCGCCTTGCCCAGCAGGTGCGAAAGCACCAGTGGGCCGCGGCAGTTCACATCGAGAACGTGCAGTTGATCGTCGAGCGAATGGTCGACAAACGGCCCGATCACGGAGTAGGCGGCGTTGTACACCAGCAGTCCAACGGTCAGACCGGCCACTGCGCGTTCGACCTGTGCGTGTAGATCGGGCTGGCCCAGGTCCGCGGCCCAGGTTCGTACCTCGACGGAATGCCGGGCGCGCAAATCACCGGCGAGTTGTTCCAACACATCCGGCCGGCGTGCGATCAAAAGCAAGTTGAGGCCGCGCTCGGCCAGGCAGCGCGCAAAGGCTTCGCCCAATCCCACCGACGCCCCGGCAACCAGCGCCCATGGACCGTAGCGCTCGCGAAAATCGTTCAAGAGATGGTCCCCGATGACGGGACAACCTCCTCGGTGAACGGGTATTGTCTGCGCAGCACGCGCCAACCCACGATGAAGGGTGCCAGCAACCAAGCGGCGTTGGCCATGACCACCACCACCGGGTGCGGGCTGGCATGGGCACCGCCCAGCTCATCGAACAGGATGATGAACACATTGGTGAACATGATTGACGCCCAGATGACGCTGGGGATGCGAATCCAGTCGCGGCCGCGTCCAAAGGCGTACAGGGCCGTGGCGTAGTAGGGGCCGAACACCAGCACATCTAGCCATATGGTCGCGCGGTACCAGGCCGGACGCGCCCACAGCAAGGGATCAAATGTCTTTTCCCACCAGTGGATGATCGTCAGCAGAAACTGCGGTGGCCAGGCCGGCGGGGCGTAGGCAAAGGGCGTGTCGATGACAATCTGTTCCAGGCTGATCACGTAGGTGACCAGGAGCAGGTTGATGGCAAAAAATCCCAGCAACGCCACATCAAAAGGTCGCCGCTTGAGCGGAATAGATCGACGTGTGGATGGCATTGCCGCAATCTACATCAAGCCGCCGCGCAAGGCAGACAGCAAAAGGGCCGCGAGGCGTGAACCGCGCGGCCCTTGTTGCTAGCGGCAGGTCCCGCTACTTGACTGCACAGGTGAAGGTGTCTTGCAGACCTTGGGCGTCACCGCCGCTCCAGATCTCGAAGCCAGCAAACACATCCGTGAGCCACCAATCGTTGGAGAAGGGTTGGGTGATTCCGCCACCTTTGCTCATGTCGTCGCCGGCATTCGCCACCGCATCGTTCATGAAGAGCTTTAGGTCGAAGCTGAAGCTCTTCACAGGCGAATCGTTCGCAACGTAGGAGATGACCGGCCTGCCGTTCCCATCTGTCCCACGCGCGTTGCCGATTCGTGGTCCTCTCCACACGGTCCAGGTATGACCGGCAATGGTCGCCGTGCGAGTGGTTCCAGCGTTGCCGATGGGTTGCGAACCACTTGGCTTGTAGAGCCAGACCATGATGAAACCAGAAGGGCCGTCATCGTAGCCACCCGCAGTGGGCTGGGTCTTGGCGAACCAGACGTCGTAGGCTGCATTGTAGTTGCCCCCGCTCTTGCCACCGGACCACGTGAACGAGGTCTGGACGCTAGTCATGGCGCTAATCTGCTTCGGCAACCCGCTGTCAGTCCATGTGTTGTACGCGCCGCTGGCAGTCTGGCCGTTGGCACCAATGTAGATCGACGGGAACGACACCACGTTGGCGCCGCCACCGCTACCGCTGGTGACCGTGTCGGTGAAGGTGTTGCCCGTGTAGCTAAGGGACTGATAGGTGCCGGTCTCATTGCCCCAGTTGTTGTTGTTAATTATGTACTTCTTGCAGTCCGTTCCGGTCACCGCCGCACGCTGGGCTGACGCATCGATGGCTGGCTGGCCCGACAGTTGCGTGGTGGAGCCGACTGTGCCGGTCATTTGGCCGCATGCTGCAGCCTTGCCAGGCGCATCTGCGGTGCTATTGCCAGGTGCAAACCCCGTTACTGTGAAATCAAATGGCGTGTCTGCTGTGCCATTGCCAGGGACTAGGAATGAGATTGCATCAATGTCTTGACCCGCATATTGGACGGCCGTGTGGGTATCAACCGACGTGGGATAGTCCCAGCAGTAGGAGTGAAAATCGGTCCACTTGATGAAGCTTGGTCCCTGCGCATCTGTTACCGTCACGCACCAAGAATCGGCCAAGTTGGTTGCTGAGTCCGGGGCTTGTAGTTGGATCCGGAACAGGCCGGGCTTTGTCTTGGCGCTCCAATTGACAGCAAGGCCCGCATAGGTCTTCGTGATGGTTGCCATGCTCGCGTTGGGCGGTCCTGCTGCAGTCGCGGTAGTCGGGTCGTACTTGCACTGATTCGGCTTGGTTCCGCTGGTCTCGTTCAGATTGAAGCCGAGCAATGCCACCGCATCGTAGGACAGATTCACCTTGCCGCTCACTTCATAGGGGCCGCCCTCGCTGGACGCGGCCGTGAAGTCCTGCGGTGTGATTTTCGTTGTGGTGGCAGCCACGACATCGATGCCCGTCCACACGCAGCCGTGCCAATTTGCCGACGTGACCTTCCAGTCCGAGGTTTGCCACCAGCCAGGTGGATTGCCCGTGGTGCCGGTGCTGCCCCCAGGCGAACCTGTGGTGCCGCCGGGAGAAGTGGTGCCGCCCGAGGCCTTGGTGGTTCCACCCGAGGATGTGGTGGTTCCGCCCTGCGGGTTACTTGTGGTTCCGCCCTGCGGGTTACTTGTGGTTCCGCCCTGCGGGTTGCTCGTGGTGCCGCCTTGCGGGTTACTGGTGGTGCCGCCTTGCGGATTGCCGGTGCTGCCAGCCTGCGGGTTGCTGGTGGTGCCGCCTTGCGGATTGCCGGTGCTGCCAGCCTGCGGGTTGCCGGTGTTGCCGGCCTGCGGGTTGCCGGTGTTGCCGGCCTGCGGGTTGCCGGTGTTGCCGGCCTGCGGGTTGCCGGTGTTGCCAGCCTGCGGGTTGCCGGTGCTGCCGGCCTGCGGGTTGCCGGTGTTGCCGGCCTGCGGGTTGCCGGTGTTGCCGCCGCCGGACTGTCCGCCGCTCGGGCTGCCCCCGCTCGAGGCGGGTGCGCACCCGACCGCGAGCCCGAGTGCCAAGACGGGCATGAGGAGCAGGCGAAGAATACTGTTGTCATGTGCTGTACGAGAAGCCATTCGAGGACCTCCTTAGATCAAATCGAAAACAGTCCTGGACCCAGGATCGGGAAACCCTAACCAGCGAACACTAGCGAATTAGTACCCCGTCTAGCTGGAAATCATCCAAAAAGCGATAGCAGCACGACGCAACCCCAGATGTTGCGGTTGCTTTTCTCGGCGCTCGCAGGGAATCGGCGCACCCGAGGTTGGGCCAGCGCGCCCATTCTGGCCATGTCGGCCAGCGATAAGCGCGACGCGGCATGATGGTGCCTTGTGGACCAGCGAGCCTCGGCAGACGACTTGTCGTGCGGGGCGAATTGCAGTCGAGCACGCGAAACCGCACAATGGCATGGCTCGCAATGGCACGTCTTCCAGCGTGCAGGCGCGCGGTGAGCCGCATGTTCGTACCCAACCCAGGCCGGCCAGTCATCGAGAATACGGATGCACAGCCGCGGATTTGGGTGGGCGCGCTGGCGGTCGGATTGCTGGTGATCTTGCTGTACCTGCCGGCGCTGGGCAACGACTTGGTCAACTGGGACGACTCCATCTACATCTACGGCAATCCGCAGGTTAGGAGCATAGCCCCCTCTTCGCTTCTGCGCGCGTTCACCCGTGTCTATTCCGCCAGCGGCAACTGGCACCCGCTGACCATGATTTCGCATGCCGTGGACTACGCGATCTGGGGTCTGCGTCCCCTTGGACATCATCTGACCAGCATTCTCCTGCATGGGCTGAACGCGGCTCTAGTCGTCCTGTTGGCCGCGCGCTTGCTACAGGCTCGCGCGGCAGGCGGTGTACTGTCGCGCCGAGGGATGCTCGCGGCGGGGGCCGTGGCCGGGTTGTTGTTCGGACTTCATCCACTTCGCGTGGAATCAGTGGCCTGGGTGTCCGAGCGCAAAGATCTGCTAGCGGCGCTTTTCTATCTCCTGGGTGTCCTCAGCTACATGGACTACTCGCGATACGCGGCGGGCACGGTCGGGCTGTGGAAGGATCGACGCTATCTGACGACACTGTTGTGTTTTGTCCTGGCGCTGTTGAGCAAACCCATGGCTCTCAGTTTTCCTTTGGTTCTGCTGATCATCGATTGGTATCCGTCGCGTAGGATGCAAAGCACCAGCATGCGTCGCCTCTTGGCGGAGAAGATCCCCTTCTTCCTCCTGGGTTTGGGCGTGGCGACGGTCACCGTGCTGGCACAGAGGGCGAGCGGTGCCTTTCGGCCGCTGGCCGAGGCGACCTTGGAAACCAGGGTTCTGGTAGCGACCAAGGCGGCGGTGTTCTACCTCGCCAAGACGGTGCTGCCGACGGGTCTACTTCCTTTCTATTCGTATCCCACGCAGGTTTCGCTTTGGTCCTGGGAGTTCGGGGTTCCGGTCGTGCTGATGACAGCGGCGGTGGCGGGATGCTTGGCGACGATAAGGAAGCATCAGGTGTTTGCGGCCGTGCTGGCGTCGTACGGAGTCGTGCTCTTGCCGGTAATCGGCATCGTCCAGATCGGGCCCCAGGCGATGGCCGACCGCTACACCTACCTGCCCAGCGTGTCGCTCGTCACCCTGGCCGGCGCAGGCTTCGGCACTCTGTGGGACAGCCAGGCGGTCGCCTCGGGTTGGTGGAAAAAGGCCACCGTCGTGACGGCAAGCCTGCTCCTGCTCGGCCTCCTTTCGTGGCAATCGCTGCACCAGATCGGCGTTTGGAAGAACAGCGAGACCCTGTGGAGCCGCGTTCTTCAGCATGAACCCTGGAACACCGAGGCCTACAACAATCGCGCGTCCTACTACTACGAGCGGGGCGAATACGGAAAAGCCCTGGCGGACTACGATTCGGCCCTTTCCGTGCAACCTTCGCTGGGCCGCGCGCACGCCGACAAGCGCAGATCCGCCTACTTCAATGATCGCGCCATCACCTACGTGCGCCTCGGACGCTACGCAGAGGCTCTGGCCGATGAAAGCGAGGCAATTTGGCTGCGGCCCACGGAGGCGAGCTACTACCTCAACCGGGGGAACATCTACCTTGCGGCCGGCCGCTACGCAGAAGCGCGGGACGACTTCGATCGCGCCATCGCGGCGGCGCCGGTACCCGATCCGGTCTACTTCCAGAGACGTGGGCTGGCCTATCGCCGTCTCGGGATGGAGGACAAGGCGCTCGACGACATAAGGCACGCGCAGCTTCTGCGATCCGCGCCGCCGAAGCCTTGACCAGGCGCCCGAAGATTGGTTCGCTAGCGCGGCTCGGGGCCGCCCGGTTCGCGCAGCTGCTCGAGCACGCTTTCTTCCAGCAGATCTTCCATAGTCTGGCCGCCGTAGCGGGCCGCGATGCGATCATCGTACTCGTCGGCCACGAAGGCGAAGTCGCGGATGGTTTCCAAGAACTCCTCGCGCGAGGCCAACTCGCGGTCGACCAAGGTGTAGCAAAGGATCACGGCCTCGCCGGCCGGCACGTAGGCAAACGATCCAAAGCGCAGAACTGCGTTCAGCTCCAGCAGTTCCAGGGCCAGCGGCGCCTCCATGCTCACGCCCTTTACTAACTGAGCGGCCAGGCGAATCACGGCGTGGTCTTTCCATGGGTGCACGCGAATCATCACGCGCGACGACCCCTGCTTGATGACAAAGAAGCCTTCCTCGACTTTGCGGTAGGCAGGATTGTCCCCCAGCATCTTTTCGATTCTCTGGCTGGACGCCTGTACGGCCGCCTTGGCACGCGCCTTTCGTTCGGGCATGTATGATCGGTAGCACGAAGGCCGGCCGTTGCGAAGCCCCCTCTATCTCAGAGTCTCATCGCCCGCGTTACCTGGCAGTTTCACCTCGGGCGCGGGGTTTGGAACCCGCTCGGGCAGCAGCACGGAGTAGTCCACGATACGGATGGGCACGCCCCCTTCGCGAGCCGCGCGGGCCTTTTCCTGCTCGATCCAGTCGAGGATGCGCGGCAGGGCTTGCACGGCGGCCATGTTCTTGTCGTGCAGGAGCAAGATCACCGGCGCGGTGGCGTGGGCCAGCAAGTTGGTGACATAGGCGAAGATCGCATGCGCGCTGTTGCCCCGCCATTCCCGCGGGTCCGCGTTCCAGCCCACCTGGGTGAGGTCGCGCTCCGCCAGGGCCCGATCCAATGAGTGACAACGGGCACCGTAGGGCGAGCGAAAAAGCAGCGGCCGCACGCCTGTGGCGTAGGTGATGAGCTCAGCGGCGTGGTCGACTTCCTCGGCCAGAGCGTCTGGGTTTCGGCACAGATCCTTGTGGTTCATGGTGTGGTTGCCCACGTGGTGCCCATGCACCGCCAGCTTGCGCAGAAGATCTCGACGCGCCAGATCCTCAGGCCGGTTGCGCACGATGTGCTGACCCATGACGAAGAACACCGCTTTCAACTTGCGGCGATCCAGTTCGTCCATGATCAGCGGCGTTCCCTGCAAATCGGGGCCGTCGTCGAAGGTGAGCAGCACCAGGCGCTCTGCGTGTGCGTGAATTGCAGCGGCTGGTGCCTCACCCGGCAGCGGAACCAGATAGCGCGGGAAGGTTGTGCGAGATGCCGACGAACGCACCTGAGCCCCTGGCTCGCTGTCGGAACCCTGGCGCTGATCGAAAGCCCCGCTTGCAATTTCGTGCTGTGGGTTGCCGCCCGAAACGGCCAAATGGTGACGTGGCGCCTGATGTTCGAGCAACACTTTCCCGCCGCCGGCCGACAGGCACAACGGCGCCATCATCGCCAAGACCGAAAGGATTCCTCGAAGCACGATCCGCCAAGATCATATCAAACGGCGGATCGCCACGCTGCTTTGGCGTATCCTGGTGCGTTGGCGAGGAACCCCGGCTGACTAGAACGGAATCTCGTCGTCACCGGCTGGCGGAGGTCCGCCACCGTCGCTGGGCTCGCTGGGCGGCTGCTGCGTCTCTTCGCCCCAGCCTGGACGGCCGCCACCTGCGCGTCGTCCACCACCGCCACCACCGCCGTTCTCGGCACCGGCGCCGCCGCCCAGGAAGACCACGCGGTCGGCGACCACCTCGGTGCTGTAGCGCTTCTTCCCGTCTTTGTCATCCCAGGAACGAGTCTGCAGTCGACCCTCGACATAGACCATGCGGCCCTTGGTCAGGAACTTCGAGCAGTTCTCGGCCTGCTCGCCCCACACGTTCACTCGGTGCCATTCGGTCTTTTCCTGCTTCTGGCCGCTCTTGTCCTTCCACACCTCGTTGGTCGCGACGCTCAGATTGCACACCGCCCGGTTGCTCGGCGTGTATTTGAGTTCGGGGTCGGCCCCGAGATTCCCAACCAGTATGACTTTGTTGACGCTACCCATGTGGTCCTTGCCTCCTTGCCTTTGGCGGCCCTTAGTTTCTTCTTTCACTTTCCCAGCGAGGGGTCAATCACGCTTCGCCTGGCGCAGGAGAGTATCGGCAAGCAGGTCTTCCAGTTTCGTGCCGCGGTCGCGATATAGTGGGATCTTTCATGGCGATTTCAACGCTGGGCGTTTGCATTGCCTTGGCCGCAGCCAACACAGCGCCGGTTGCACGTGGTCCGGTGGCCGACTTGGCGCGCGGCTTTCAGACCCTGCGCGCGGGCAACTACCACGAATCAGCCCGCGCGCTTGACGGTCTGGCGCAGAAACTGCCACGCAATCGGGACTATGCACTCTTCTTGCTCGGCGAAAGCCTCTTCTACGACGGCTCCTACGCCAAGGCGCGGGCTGCCTTTTCCGAGTTAGCCAAACTGCGGCCATCGCGCTTCGCCGGCGTCGCGGCCTGGCGCGCGGCGGATTGCCAGTGGATGCAGGGCCAGCGAACAGACGCCGCAACGGCGTACCGTCGGCTGCTGGCCGGAAAGACGCCGGGCACGGATCCGGCGGTGGCGCGCTTTCGCCTGGCCGAGTTCGCTGCCGAGCGGGCGGCGTCGCCGGGAGGTGCCGCGGCCGAGGAGGCGCGCCACCTCTACCTGCAGGTGCACTTGGACTTTCCTGCGCACCTGTTGGCCGCCGAGGCAGTCAAGCGCGCGGCAGCCTTGGGCGCACCGACCGCAGCCGCGCCCGAGGTCGTGGCGTTCCCGCCACGCGAGCGGCTGCGCCGTGCGGAAAAGCTGGCCGAGGGTCGCGAATACCAGGCCGCGCTCGACGAGCTGGCCCTGCTGTCCTCGAACTTGCCCGCGGATCTGGCGGCCGAGCGCGACTTTGCTATCGGGATGGCCAAGTACAACATGAGGCGCGACTATGCCGGCGCGGCGGCTTTGCTGCAGAAGGTGGCGATCCAGCTAGCCGGCGAGAAAGCGGCTTTTGCGGCATTTCACGGTGCGCGCGCGCTTTCTCGCATCGAACGCAACGACGAGGCCATTGCCGGCTATCGCCAGGTGGTCGCGCGCTACCCCACGTCGAAATGGGCGGCCGAAGCCCAGTTCCGTTCCGGCTGGCTGGACGTCAATCGCGGTCGTTTTCGCGAGGCGCTGCCCGGGCTGCAAGCCACTCTGGCGCGCTATCCGCACAGTCCGTTTGCCGACGACGCTGCCTGGTATCTCGCGCTGGCGCACCATCTGCTGGGCGAGCCAGCCGAAGCCTTGCGCGCGCTCGAGCACTACGAGAGCCTGTCCCGCAACAACAACGATGCAGCCATGCGCGTGCGCTACTGGCGGGCGCGCTTTGCCGCCCAAGCCGGGCAGGCCGAGGAAGCCCAGCGCTCCTTGCGCGAATGCGTGCACCGCGCGCCCCTCGGTTATTACGGACTTCTGGCAGCCGCGCGGCTGCGTGAAGCGGGCGAGAAGGTGACCATCGACTGGCCGGTGTGGTCTCCGGCCGCGTCGGCGGACAAGGCCAAATCCGCGCACGATCCGGTGCTAGAACGCGCGCGCGAGTTGCTCGCCGCAGGACTCGACGTTGAGGCCGGCGAGGAGCTGGGGCGGGCCGAAGCCAGCGTGATGCAGCACCTGGGCAAGCCGCAGGGGCTGGCCGTGCTCCTGGAGGAATACCCGCGCATGCGCGCTTTCCATCAGGCGTTGCGACTGGCCGAGAGCCACGGCACCTCGGCCCTGGTTTCAGCGGCGACCGGGCCCGCGCGATTGTTTTGGCAGGCGGCCTATCCGCGCGCCTTCCGCGACATGGTGGAACCGCTGGCCTCGACGGCCGGCACGCCCGAGCTTTTCGTGTACGCGATCATGCGCAAGGAATCGTCATTTCTGCCCCATGCGCTTTCGCCATCGGATGCGCGCGGGTTGCTCCAGCTCATCCCGGCCACTGGCCAGGAAGTCGCCAAGCACCTGGGCGTGCCGCTTTACACCGACGAGCTTTTCGATCCCGAGGTCAATGTTCGCGTGGGCGCCGCGTATTTGGGCGGACTGCTCAAGAGATTTGGCGACCAGATCGCGCTGGCCGCGGGCGCGTACAACGCCGGCTCACACGCCATGATGCGCTGGTGTGACCAATGGGGCAGCCGACCGCTCGATGAATTCGTGGAGTTGGTCACCTACGATCAGGCGCGCGAGTACATCAAGCGCGTGCTGGCCGTGTACGCGCACTACCGCTGGCTGTACGGCGAGCCCTTCGAGCTGTCGCTGGCGGTGAATCCCCATTACACAAGAGACGGCATCAACGACTGACGGGTCACCTTTCGGACCGGATCTTCACCACAGAGAGCACAGAGTTCACAGAGACGGATGGGAAGGAAGGGTTCGGATCCGAAACCCTTTCCTTCCGACCTCTGTGGCCTCTGTGCGCTCTGTGGTGAAACTCCGGATCGCGCGTGGTAAACGTCCGCCCCATGAAAGCATCCATTCTGGTTCTCGCCGGCGACGGCATCGGGCCGGAGGTCACTACCGAGGGGACCCGCGTGTTGCGCGCTGTTGGCGCGAAGTTCGGCCACACCTTCACGCTGACCGACGGTCTTCTGGGTGGCATCGCCATCGATCGCACGGGCACGCCCATTCCTGCCGAGACCTTGGCCCTGGCGCACGCGAGCGACGCGGTTTTGCTGGGCGCGGTGGGCGGTCCCAAGTGGGACAATCCTTCGGCCGACGTGCGACCGGAGCAGGGGCTCTTTGCCATCCGAAAGGAACTGGGCCTGTACGCCAACCTGAGGCCGGTCACGGTCCATCCCAAGCTGATGAACGCGTCGCCCATTCGGCCCGAGATTTTGAAAGGCGTGGATCTGCTGGTGGTGCGCGAGCTGATCGGCGGCATCTATTTCGGCGAGAAGAAGCGCGAGGCAGACTGGGCCAGCGATGTGTGCGCGTA
>Ga0265316_10001907_pt1 | contig 21899 bp, 13 predicted proteins | sample 4522metaG_FD_202092 | JGI IMG/M metagenome (GOLD analysis project Ga0265316, IMG submission 202092) | Rhizosphere microbial communities from Carex aquatilis grown in University of Washington, Seatle, WA, United States - 4-5-22 metaG | ecosystem: Host-associated > Plants > Roots > Rhizosphere >... | reverse complement strand
CCGCCCCTCGTCCGCGAAGTAAATTCGCGGACTTCACCCCACCTGCGGCCGAGCCCTTGGCTCGGCTGCTGAAGACCCGTCCAATTGATGGACAGGTCTTCACCTGGTCTTGTCTTGCTTCGCGAAATCAACCTGGGTGCGGATCGTCGGAAAATCAACCTGGGTGCGGATCGCCCGGAACGCCCCCTTCACCCATCGCCCGCTTGGCAGTCGACGGCGGCCCCGCTCTCAAGTAGATTCCCGGCCCATGCCAGCGTCATCTCTCGAAACCATCGTTAGTCTCTGCAAACGCCGCGGGTTCGTCTTTCCGTCGTCTTCGGTGTACGGCGGGCTTGGAAGCACCTGGGATTACGGTCCCTTGGGCGTGGAACTCAAGAACAACGTGAAGCGCGCCTGGTGGCGCTCGGTTGTGCATGAGCGCGACGACATGGAAGGGCTGGACGCAGCCATCCTCATGAACCGGCTGGTCTGGAAGTACTCGGGCCACGAGGCCACTTTTTCGGATCCGATGACCGACTGCCGCGCCTGCAAGGCCCGGCCGCGCGCTGACCACGTGTTCGTGGCCCAGAAGGGGCGCGATCCCAAGGGGCTGGTCGAGATCAACGCTGCCATCGCGGCCAAGGAACTAACCTGCCCGAAGTGCGGATCGAAGGACCTGACCGAGGCACGCCCCTTCAACCTGATGTTCAAGACCAGCGTTGGACCGGTGGACACCGGCGACGAGTCGGGGCTGGTCTACCTGCGCCCGGAGACCGCGCAAGGCATGTTCGTCAACTTTGGCAACGTGCTTGATACCATGCGGCGCAAGCTGCCCTTTGGCATCGCCCAGGTGGGCAAGGCGTTCCGCAACGAAATCACGCCGGGCAACTTCACCTTCCGCACGCGCGAGTTCGAGCAGATGGAAATCGAGTACTTCGTGCGCCCAGGCGAGGACGAGGCGGCGCACGAGATGTGGATCGCCGAGCGCAAGAAGTGGTACCTGGATCTCGGCATGCGCGCCGAAAATCTGCGCGTGCGCGAGCAGGAAAAGCACGAGCTCGCCCACTACGCCAAGCGCTGCGTGGATCTCGAGTATCTGTTCCCCATGGGTTGGAGCGAGCTTGAAGGCATCGCCAACCGTACGGACTTCGACCTAAAGGCGCACAGCCGTTCGGCCACGAACGCCGACGCCGTGGGCGAGCTGCACTACTTCGATCAGGAGCAGAAGAAGCACTACGTACCCTACGTGATCGAGCCTTCTGCGGGCGCGGATCGCGGCACGCTGGCGTTTCTGTGCGACGCCTACGAAGACTCGCTGGTCAAGGAGCCGCCGGCCGAAGACACGGCCAAACTGCGCGACTTGGTCGAGAATTTTGCGCGCTCGGTGGGGCGGCGCGAGGGCATGGATGTGGACGTGAAACAGCGCCTGCAGGCCGCTGCCGAAGCCATCGCCGCCGGGTTGCCGGGCACGCTGCCCAGGCTGATTGGCCTCATGGATGACGTCGAGGCGGGCAAGATCGAGATCATGAAGAAGGTGCGCGGGGTAGGGGAGAAGATCGCCGAGGAACATACGCGCACCGTGATGCACCTTCACCCGCGGTTGGCACCGCTCACCGTGGCGGTTTTCCCGCTCAAGCGCAACGAGCCCCGCCTGGTCGAATTAGCACGCAGCATCAAGCGTGACTTGCAGCGAGCCGGCATGCGCGCCGTGTACGACGACACCGGCGCGATCGGCAAGCTCTACCGGCGCCAGGATGAAATCGGCACGCCGTGGTGCGTGACCGTCGATTTTCAAAGCCTGGACGACCAGACCGTGACCGTTCGCGACCGGGACACCATGCAGCAGGAGAGGGCGCCGCTCGCCGAGATTGGCCCGACCCTCGCGGCCCGGCTGCGCTAGTCCGCGACCTGCTTCCTGTCATCGTTCCTATCACCCTTGCCATCACGGCCCTTCGCGGGGCTTTCCATCGTCGGCGCTCCCTGGTAGAAACGGCGCCGTTCACATCCACCCGAACCCCCAGAAACAAGACCATGAAAAAGAAAACAGCCCCAGCCCCCAAGAAAGCCAAAGTAGTCAAGGCCAAGACCGCAACCCCCAAACGCACCAAGCACATCTACTTCTTTGGTGGCGGCAAGGCCGAGGGAAACAAGGAGATGAAGAACCTGCTCGGCGGCAAGGGTGCGAACCTCGCCGAGATGACCAACATCGGCGTGCCGGTTCCTCCTGGTTTCACCATCACCACCGAGGTGTGCACCGAGTTCTACGCCAACGGCCGCAAGCTGCCCAAGGGTCTCGATGAGGAAGTGCGCGCCAGCGTTGCCAAGATGGAATCGCTGCTCGGCAAGAAGTTCGGCGACCCCAAAAATCCGCTGCTGGTCTCCGTGCGCTCCGGCGCGCGTGCCTCCATGCCCGGCATGATGGACACCATCCTCAACCTCGGCCTCAACGACGAGACTGCCAAAGGTCTGGCCCAGGCGTCGGGCAACGAGCGCTTCGCCTACGACAGCTACCGCCGCTTCGTAGCCATGTACGGCGACGTCGTGTTGGATATGAAGCCGGAACGCAAGGAAGACCACGATCCATTCGAGGTCCTGCTCACGGCCAAGAAGAAGTCACTTGGCGTCCAGGTCGATTCCGAGCTTCCCGCCTCGGCCCTCAAGGAACTGGTCGAGGAGTTCAAGTCTGAGATCAAGCGCCGCAAGGGCGTCGAATTCCCCACCAACCCGATCGACCAGCTCCGCGGCGCCATCATGGCCGTGTTCAATTCCTGGGAGAACGACCGGGCCAACGCCTACCGCAAGCTGAACAACATTCCCGCCTCTTGGGGAACCGCGGTCAACGTGCAGGCCATGGTCTTCGGCAACAAGGGCGACGACTCGGCGACCGGCGTGTGCTTCACGCGCAACCCGGCCAACGGCGAGAACGAGTTCTACGGTGAGTTCCTCATCAACGCCCAGGGCGAGGATGTGGTCGCCGGTATCCGCACGCCGCAAAAGATCATCGAGCTCGCGAAGATCTTCCCCAAGGCCTACAAAGAGCTGCTCGACATCCGCAAGAAGCTGGAGAAGCACTACAAGGACATGCAGGACATCGAGTTCACCATCGAGAACTCGAAGCTGTTCATGCTCCAGTGCCGCAACGGCAAGCGCACCGGATTCGCCAGCGTGCGCATCGCGGTCGAGATGGTGGAAGAGAAACTCATTCCCAAGGAAGAGGCCATTCGTCGCGTCGAGCCCGAGGCGCTCAATCAGCTCCTCCGCCCGGTGTTCGAGACCGCTGCCAAGCAGACCGCCGTCAAGGAAGGCCGAATGCTGGCCAAGGGTCTGCCTGCCGGTCCTGGCGCGGCCACGGGTCGCATCGTGTTCTTCGCCGAGGACGCCGAATCGTGGGCCGCGCGCGGCGAGAAGACCATTCTCTGCCGGCACGAGACCTCACCCGAGGACATCCGCGGCATGAACGCGTCCGAGGGCTTCCTGACCGCGTTCGGCGGCATGACCTCGCACGCCGCCCTGGTCGCTCGTCAGATGGGCAAGGTGTGCATCGTGGGCTGCGACGCCGTCAGCTTCGACTACCACAACCGCACCATGACCGTGAACACGGCCCGTGGTCCGGTCGTGCTGCGCGAGGGTGACTGGATCTCCATCGACGGCTTCGCCGGCGAGGTGATGAACGGCCGCGTGGACACTACGCCGTCCGAGGTCATTCGCGTGCTCATCGAGAAGAACCTGGATGCCAAGAACGCACCGGCGTATCAGCGCTACGCGCGCCTCTTGGGCTGGGCGGACAAGATCCGTCGCCTGCACGTCCGCGCCAATGCCGACCAGCCTGATCAGGCCACGGCGGCCGTTGCGTTCGGCGCCGAGGGCATCGGCCTTTGCCGCACGGAACACATGTTCTTCGGCGAGGGCAAGATCGGCCCGATGCGCGAGATGATCGTGGCCGAGAACGAGGCCACGCGGCGCAAGGCCCTAGACAAGTTGCTGCCCCTGCAGCGTGAGGACTTCGCGGGCATCTTCCGCGCCATGGGCAAGTTGCCTGTGACCATCCGAACCCTGGATCCGCCGCTGCACGAGTTCCTGCCCCACGAGGAGGCAGGTGTGTTGGAGTTGGCGCGAGCCACGGGCAAGACGGTCGCCGCGATCGAGGCACGCATCGCTGAGCTGAAGGAATCCAACCCGATGCTCGGTCACCGCGGTTGCCGGCTCGGCATCTCGTACCCCGAGATCACCGAGATGCAGGCGCGCGCGGTCTTCGAGGCCGCTTGCGACGTAGCCAAAGAGGGCATCGTGGTCGAGCCGGAAATCATGATTCCGCTCGTGGGCAGCAAGAAGGAGATCGATCACCAGGCGGCCATTGTCCGCCGCGTGGCTGGCGAGGTCTTCAAGGAGCGTGGTCGCAAGCTCAAGTACCTGGTGGGCACCATGATCGAGGTTCCCCGCGCTGCGCTCAACGCTGGCGCCATCGCCGAAACCGCCGAGTTCTTCTCGTTCGGCACCAACGACCTGACGCAAACCACGTTTGGTCTGTCACGCGACGACGTTCCCAAGGTGTTGGCCGACTACGTGGCCAAAGACATCTACGACGTCGATCCATTCGTCAGCCTGGATCGGGATGGCGTGGGCCAGCTCATGCGCCAGGCGGTCGCCTCTGGTCGCAAGACCCGCCCTGGCCTGAAGATCGGAATCTGCGGTGAGCACGGTGGTGATCCAAGCTCGGTCATGCTGTGCGACGAGCTGGACCTCAACTACGTGTCCTGCTCGCCGTACCGTCTGCCCATCGCGCGCCTGGCCGCCGCTCAGGCCGTTCTCAAGAAGTAGTGGTTCGGCGCCCATCACACGAAAAAGGGACATCAATCAGGTGCGAATTTCCGACGGGGGAAGACTCCCGATGAGATCCCCCGTCGGTCGCGTCTGGGTTTCATGGCTCACTCTGTTTCCAGCCTTGCTGCTGGCCGGGGTGGGCTGTGGGCTGGGCCAGTCGGGTATCGAGCCGCCCAAAGACGAGATCTTCTTGCCTGGTGGCCTGGCGATCGATCCCGACGGCAACTGGCTCTTCGTGATCAATTCAAACAACGACCTGCGCTTTAACGCCGGGACGCTGCTTCCGCTTGACCTGCAGAAAGCCAAGCGCGATCGCGAGAAAGCGCCGACCGAGGCGGGGCTGCCAGCCTGGCCCGTCTGCAGCACGAACCACTTCAGCGATGACAAGGCTCCTGAAACCCTGGCGGAAACGCTGGACCAGCCTTGCTGCTTCGATCTTCTTCGTCCGCACACTCTCAACTGCAACGAGCGGGCCTACGCGCAGGCTGAGGCCACCGTGCAGATCGGCAGTTTTGGTGGCAATGCCGTCGTTCAACCCTACCAGGGCGCGGACGGCACGCCGGTGCGCCGCATTTTCATGATGGTCAGGGCCGAGCCATCAATCACCTTCGTCGACGTCACCCTCGCGAACGAGACAGTGCAGATGCGCTGTACTGGACCGCGCAGCGGTGCCGACCCGCAACCCCTCAACCCCTACTGCGATGACAACTGGCGCATCCGTCGGCCGAGTGGGGCAGATGTTTCGGAGAATGTCTTTCCCGAAGAGCCTCACGCCCTGGCCCTTGACCAGTCGCTGGGCATTTTGTACGTCGGACACCTGACCTTTCCGGTGAGTGGCCAGGTCGTGGGTGGCGGCGTTTCGACCATTGACATCAACGCCCTTCTTGACCCCGAGGCACCCAACGTCATCAATTCGATAGCCCGTATTGTATTTCCGACCAGCTCATCCCAGAGCGTCACGGCCCTCACTTTGAGCGAACCCGGGAATCCTAGTGCGATCTACGCGGTCGCTCGGTTGAGCGCCAACATCACCGGGCTGGTGTTGCAGTGCCCAGTGCCAGGGCAGCGTTGCGATGCGAATGACCCCGCCCGCGATCTGTCTTTGGTGCCCGGCGAGCAGATACCATCGACCGTGTTTGCGCCATCGGGCGTGGATGTCCGAGGTTTTCTTCTGTCGCCTGATGGGAATCAGGCCTATGTCCTTCATCGCAATACGCCCGAGTCAACGACTTCGACCGATCCCGCTGCGCTGGTCGTTCTCGACCGGCGACCGGGTAGCAACGGAGAGCCATCCAACCAGCCGGGCGCAATCCTCGAAGTCTGCAGCGGACCGAGCCATATGCAATTTCACAACGCCGGCCGAGGGAGCCTGATCTACATCACCTGCTTTGAAGGCGGCCAGATCTACGTCGTCGACCCGCAGGAACCGCGGGTGGTGGCCATCATCGAGGCCGGACACGGACCCACCGCCCTGACCTTTTCGCCTGCCGATCCCACGATCGCCTTCGTGGCCGGCTATGCAGACAACGATGTGGCGGTCATCGACCTTGAGCCCGCAAGTCCGACGGAATACATGGTCGTGCAGCGGCTCGGCTTCCCCCACACGGTGACGCCATGACCTTGCGATTTGGGCCGGCGATCGGGCTGTGCGGCTTGTTGTGCGCTTGCAGTGCTGCGCCCACCGTCATTCCTGCACGCAACCTGGAGCGGCCTGGCGATATGGGTTTTGTGTGTCTGGGGCTCGATTCCAGCACGGGCGCCTTGTCTGGCCAGCCGATGCGGGTCTGTCATCCGCCGGGGGAGAAGAGCCCCGTCATCCAGCCGGCGGGCAAGTCGTCTCGGCAATTGGGCACGTTCGCCGTCGTAACCAACACGGCCCGTGGCGAGATGGCGGCGGTGGACCTTGATTCGGGCCGACTTGTCGACCTCGATCCTGGGGTATTTGGCTTCAACATGCTGCCGGTGGGATCCATGCCCGAGTCACTGGCCGCCAGCGCGGACGGTTGCTGGGTGGCCAGCGCCAATCGCAATTCTTGTGATCTCGGTTTGGTTGATCCATCCCGCCTGCTGGCTTCGCAGTTCGGATCGGCTGTACCCGCAACCGGGAACGGCAATCCGATGACACGCGTGGCGCCGAAGACAAGATCTGGACGTCTGCTCAACGCCTCTCCGAAGGAGATTGCTTTCCTGCTGGCCGGTTCGTCTTTGTGTCAGTCCGACAGGGCGCCTCCGGCGCTGGTGACCTTTCCATCCTGTGATCTTGTCGCCTTGCTCGACATGCCTTCGGGAACGATTCGGGACTCGGTCTTCATTCGTTCCGCAGGCGTCATTCCTGCTGGCGCCGAGCCGAACTGTCCGGCGGACTGCTCGTTGTCGTCTGTCGCGGACGCCGGGACTGCGACTGATGATGGGGCGGTTCTCGGCTCGTCTGCCGACGCTGCCGGCGTCAGCCCTGATGGGACGGACGGTGGGACGGACGCGCCGCTGCTCGTGGGCGCCTTGGCCCTACTTCCCGATAGCAGCCGCGTGTATGTGGGGGCCCTTGCCGCCGACGACTTTGTCACGGCATTGGACATCGTGGACGGGGCTTTCGTCATACCGCATGGCGGTGGTCGCATCGCACTGGAGCCAAAGGCAATCGGAATCGACCACCTCCGACTTTCGGTCGATCCCTTCAGCCCCACTGCGATCACCTTGGCCGACGGCACTCCAGCCGACAGTCAGGGCAGCTTTGTGGAGGCTCGGGGCCGGTTCCTCTATGCTTTTGCGCGCGATGGTTCAGTTCGGGTTGTGAACGTAGGCGTGCAACCCGAGCAGGAATGTGACGTCAACGCCCGGCCCGATCTGGCCCAACTGCCTGCCAACACCGGGTGCTTCCCGGTCAACCGGGATGCTCGCCAGCCGCTGGCCCAGGGGCCAGGCATTCGCATCCCGACGTCTTCGACCCGCACGGGGGCGCAAGCGTTGCCGCGGGACATTGCGGTCGTCGATCTGCCGGTCAGCGCTGCCGACATCAGCAAGAACCTGCAGGCGTTGTCGGGGCAGTTCGCGTTTCTGCTGGCCTCGAATGACACTGTCTACATCTTGAACCTCGCGCCCACCAGGCTGGTCGACGGGCAGGTCGTCGGCGAGGACAACACGCTGACCCATTCGTTCCGCGATGTCCGCTCGACCGGCCAATCTACGGCCGACACGCTAGCTCTCGCTTCATCGCCGCCGCTGCGCTCCTCGATTGCATCTGACCTCCTGTTCCCGACCACTCCCCTGCTGTCATCGACAAGCGGCCCCCGGCTGGAGCAAGTGGAGAACGACACCACGCCACCCGCCGAGGGGAATGCGATCAACACCACAACGAACTACTGGGCCAGTTCCCCCTACCAGTCGACCTACGTATCGCGCACGTTCACCGTTGGCTGGGAGGCTGCTCTTCCCGGCACCGCGCGCAGTTCGGGCACTCTCCTGGAGCCAGCGGCGGCAGGCACTGCGGCAGGCGCGCTCGACGACCTGGGCGCTGAGTTCTGCGCCAAAGGCGTACTTGCGGGCGATTTGGTCGTCTTGGCGGGCTGCATGGCGGACACCGATTGTGTCCCGCAGGATTCCTTCTCCTGCCGGCAACCGATCGGTGGGGCGACCGGCCTGTGCCTGCCCAAGGGCGCAGCCCAGGATCTCCTCGACCGCTGTGACCGATTCATGGGCAGTAGACGGCGCTACGAGGTTGTCACGGCTGGTTCCACGCACCTGACGCTCGGGTTGCATCTGGACGAAGTGCCCAAGACGGCCTTCAATCGCGTGGGTGCGACGGAAACCGGCGACGATACGGAATGCCAGCCAACCTCGGCCCACCGCGGGACGCCGAGCGATCCGGGTTTCCAGTGGCAGCAGGTGTGGCCGAATGAGAGCTTCAAGCGCTGCGTGAAGGCCTGCGGCGTCTCAAGTCCGGCGGGGACAACAGCGGCGGATGATGATCGAGGCTGCCGTCCTGGTTTTGTGTGTGAGACGCTGCCCGGCTCGCGCGGACCTCAGTTGCCTGGTGATACGGAACCCAGGCAGGGGCCAGGCAAGTACTGCGTCGAAGCGCCGCCTCTTGATCTGGCCTGCTGGCCGCAGCCAGGCAACCGTTACCACGTGAATGTTGGAAATAGCTTTCTGGTCTCGGGCACTGGTCTTGCTGACCTCAAGACCACGAAGGTCGTCAATGGCCAGTGCCAACTCGACCCCGAGAATCCTGCCCTGGCCGACCGGATTCCGCTGTCGGCGCCTGCTTGTGCGACGATAGACGGCGTTGTCCCAATCGGCAATGTGACGAACTTCTCGGCAACCAAGACGAATACAGAAGTGGCACTGTTCGGGCAGGCGCCAGCGCCGGCGGCGGAAGGGACACCCAATCCTCCCTACTCGATGGTTTCGCCACCAGGGCCAAATCCGTGCTTGTTCCAGGACACCAACTACGATGAGTTCCTATCCGCGCCTTCCCCGAACACCGGAACTACCGACGGCGGGACGGGAACCAGCGCACCGAAGAAACCGGTGAAGGCCATTTTCCAGAATCCACAGATTCGTTTTGTCCTCACCAATCTGGATCAGTACGGCGGCGACAGCCTGACCACGCGGATGGATTTCATCGGCGGCTTCATGGCGGCGACCGTCGCCATTCCGTCCTACGACGTCGGGTTGACCCAGCCGATCCGGATCTTCACCGGGCCGGGCCAACTGCCTGACAGCCCCGTGATCACCGAGACCGACAGCCAGATTTCATATCCGTATGTCTATGTGCTGGACCAGGGGCGTACCGCTCTGACGCCGAATAGCCGCGGACAGATCCTGCGCATCAACGCCCGCAAGGGCGACAGTGCGGTCGTCACTTTCGACCCGACCCAGTCCGGCACCACGCCCTTCCAGGTTCAGTAGGGCGAGGGGCGCGCCCACCGAAATTGACAGGCGGTGCGACTTAGGCCTACAGTGTAGGCAAATGACCTCCAGTGTTCGAAGCACGGTCCGCGCGCTCCTGCAGACAGCCGTTGACCAAGTCAAGCGAGAAGGCCTTCTAGCGGCTGTTCCCGACAGTGTTCCGGTCGAGCGGCCCAAGCGGCCTGAGCACGGCGACTACGCGACCAACATCGCGCTGGCGTTGGCGAAGCCGGCAGGCAAGCCGCCGCGTGCGCTGGCCGAGATCATCGTCGATCGCCTGCGGGCTGCGGGTGGCGCCGACCTGTCCGAGGCGTCGGTGGCCGGCCCAGGCTTCATCAATCTGCGCCTTTCCGATGCGTTTTGGCAGCGGCGCCTTCTCGACATATTGGCCGCAGAGGGACGGTGGGGGCAGGGGATTCCGAAGTCTTCGCCGCGCGTGCTGGTCGAATATCTTTCAGCCAACCCGACCGGGCCGTTGCATTTTGCCCATGGCCGGCACGCGGCGGTCGGCGATTCGCTAACTCGGCTGCTGCGCTTCGCTGGCTACGATGTTCTGCGCGAGTACTACCTCAACGACTCCGGCAACCAGGTTGCTGTCCTTGCCCGCTCGGTTTGGGCCCGCTACATGGAAATCGCCAAGGGCGAAGACTGGACCGGCGTGATCGTCCCCGAGGTGGCGTTCCCCGAAAACGGCTACCGCGGCGACTACATCCGCGAGCTGGGTCGTGAGTTGCTGGAACGTGAGGCAGGTCGTTTCGTCGGTGCTGAGCCTCCCACGGACATGGAGCCCATCAAGCAGTTCGCCATCGCCCGTTGTGTGGACATGATCCGAACCACTCTGGTCAAGTTCGACGTCACCTTTGATGTCTGGCAGAGCGAGCGGGCCTTGCACGACAGCGGCGAGGTGTCGAGCACCCTGACGGCCCTGGATCAGGCTGGTTTCATCGAACGCCGTGACAATGCGGTGTGGTTGAAGACCACGGTGCTGTGGGGCGATGACAAGGACCGGGTGGTGATGAAGTCCGACGGCCTGCCCACCTATCTGCTGGCGGACATCGCGTACCATCGCAAGAAGATCGAACGAGGGTTCGACGAGCTTTGCGACATCTGGGGCGCCGACCACCACGGTCATGTGCCGCGCATGCAGGCAGCGCTGAAGGCGCTCGGGCATGACCCTAACCGGCTGTCGGTGTTGCTCATCCAGATGGTCAGCCTCTTGCGCGACGGGAAGCCAGTCGCCATGGGCAAGCGGGAAGGGGAGTTCATCACCCTCGACGAGGTGATCGACGAGATCGGCCGCGACGCCACCCGCTTCTTCTATCTAATGCGGCGGCACGACACGCCGCTGGAATTCGACCTTGAGTTGGCCAAGCGTCAGTCGATGGATAATCCCGTGTACTACGCGCAGTATGCCCATGCTCGGTGCGCCTCGCTTCTGCGGCGCGCGGTCGAGCTGGAAGCCCCGCGTTTGCCGCCCTCAGCCGAGCTGTTCGCGCGGTTGAACCTGCCGGAGGAAATTGCGCTGCTGCGACGGCTGTCCGATTTTCCCGATTTCGTCGATGACGCGGCAGCCGCGCGCGAGCCGCACCGGCTGGTGTCATTCATTAGCGAGTTGGCAGGCGAGTTTCAGAGCTACTACACGCGGCTGCAAAAGGTGTATGGCGACTCGGTGCTGCCGCAAGAGCGCCAGCGGGTGGGCAATTGGCGCACGACCTGGGACTGGCAGAAGACCGCTGCTCGGTTGCACTGGGTCGAGGCCATCCGACAGGTGATCGAGACCGCGCTGGGCCTCTTGGGGGTCTCAGCCCCGGCCGTCATGAAACGCATAGGCGAGGAGGGCGAGGAGACGGCGTAGCGCCTCGACTCGGCACCCACCTTATTCGCAGGAGCAGAGCATGAGTTACACTTCCGGAGCAACGATGGATCAACGAGGTCTCCGCGATGTCGAGCGCTGGCGTGACAAGATCGAAGTCCGCCTCGACAACCGCCAGGTGTTCTTTCTCTTCTTTGGCAGTGCGCTGGTGGCCTGCTTGCTTTTTGTTCTCGGTGTCGTGGTGGGCAAGCGACTTGAATCCCGCGGCCGCGCGGTTGCGCCGGAGGTGGAGGACCCGCTGGCTCTGCTCGACAAGGTTGCGACCACGCCCCGGTCCACCCAGACGCCGGCGGTGACCTTCCCGCAGGCCCTGTTTGGCGGAAAGAACGGCCAAGTTGGCGCCAAGAAGGCGGAGCCCAAGGTGGTGGAGACGAGCAAGAGCGAGCCGGTCGCCGAGGTCGGCAAGGCGCCAGAGTCTGCCAAGAAGGGCGAAACGGCGCCGGCCGTGACCGACAAAGCGTCGGACAAGGCGTCGAGCAAGGCGAGCGGCAAACTCGTGGCTTCGCTCGAAAGCAAGCCGATGGAGCCTGCCAAGCCTGCGGTGGCCAAGCCCGCGGTGGCCCCAAAAGTTGCCGCCGCCACCCCAGCCAGCGCTTCCAAGCCCGCAGTAGCAGCCGTGGTCAAGCCCGCCAAAGCGCCAGCCGGTGCTGTGCTGGCGACGCCGGCGCCCGCGGAGACATCGCCTGCGCCGTCGATCGCCGCGCCAGTCCCGGTCATCGAAGCCGCAGGCACCGATTCGGTCAAGGGCAAGGGGCGATTCACACTGCAGCTCAGCGCGTTCCAGACCCGCGGTGAGGCCGAAGCCTTTGCTGCAAAGCTGGGATCCGAAAAGACCTACCTGGTAACCTCGGAAATCCCGGGCAAGGGCACCTGGTACCGCGTGCGGGTGGGCGACTTCGCCAGCTTCAAAGACGCCTCCGCGGGCAAGGTGGCTTTTGAGAAGAGCCACGGCGTGATTGCGTACGTGACCCCGCGCTAGCAGATGTGCAACTATAGACGGCTACTTGTAGCCGACGATGGATATGTTCCCGGCGGGGAGCGGGATGGGGAGGTACCCGATGCCCGTGGCCTTGAGGCCGGCGATCAGCGGCATCTTCACCGACTTGGGCAGGGGAAAGAGCTTGGTCCAGAAGTGGAGCGGATAGCGATTGATGATCGGTTTGATCTCGATCCGAGAGAATCCGGCCTTCTCCATCAAGAAGCGCGCGCTCTTCGGCGAGAGGATCTGCAGGTGCTCAATGTCGATAATCGGGGATTTGGTGCCGAGCACGCGGGCCGAAAATGACGAGCAGTTGTGGGAAACGGCGAAGAAAGCGCCGCCCTTCTTGAGCAGACGAAAGATGCTCCGGCAGATTTCGAGCGGCTCAGAGACGTGCTCGAGCGTCTGAAAGCAAGTGACTAGGCTCAGACTCTCAGGGTTGAAATCGCTAGCGTTGAACACGCCCAGGCGGATGTGGGGTCGGATTTCGGGGCGGCTGCTTTCGACCGGCATGCGCGAGGGCTCGACCCCGACGACCTCGGAGAAGCCCTTCTGCAGCAACTCACCCAGGAAGGCGCCGTCGCCGGTGCCGATGTCGAGGGCGCCCACGCGGTCGGGAAGCTTGGTGAGGAAGGTCGACAACAACTGGCCATAGGTCCGGGCGGCACACGCCGCCTCGCCGGCGCTGTCGAATGCGGCTTCCTCGTAGGCCGAGTCGATGGAGTGCAGCGGCAGGATCGGATTTGAGTAGAGCAGGTCGCAGGTCGGACAACGCAAGAGCCGAAAGTGCATGTACTCGGGCACCTTGCGCGACGCAAAGGCGAAGGCGTCCAGCCGACTGAAGTCGAGTCGCTCTTCGGCGAATACGTTGGATTCGTCGGTGGACGAGCAAACCGGACAGGCACGGGGCGTAAGCGACGACCGATCCATCATGAACTTCCTTTCAGCGTTCCGAGCCTTCCGACGCCTCGGTCACCGATCGGGCCTCGCCGTTCTTGATGATGTTGCGTCGGATGAAATGAGGCCTACGTTTGGATTCTTCCAGGATCTTCCCGATGTATTCACCGAGAACCGCGATACCGAGAAGGTTCACCGAGCCGAAGAACAGAATCGCCAGCAGGGTCGTGGTGGCACCCCGGGGCGACAGGCTTGGGTAGAGCACCCGCAGCGCCAACTGAACTGTCCCCAGGACCATGCTGGTCAGGAAGAGCAGGGTCCCGAAGAAGCTGAGCAGAGAGAGAGGCAAGTAGCTGAAGGAGAGGATGCCCTTCTTGGCCCAGCCGATGTTCTTGAGCAGGCTGTTGGTGGTGCGGCCGAACATCCGTTCGGGCCGCAGGTAGTCCACGCCGGTCTGTTTGAACCCCACCGAGGCGCGGATGCCGCGCAAAAAGAGATCGCGTTCCGGGTATTGCAAGATGGCTTTCACCGCCTTGCGGTCCATGAGCGAGAAATCGCCCGCGTCGTGCGGGATGTTCAGGTAGGAGAACGCGTCGAAGATCCGGTAGAACGCCTTGTAGGCGATGCGCATGAACAGCGGCGCCTCCCGCTTGACCCGCCGGCCGAACACGACGTCGTAGCCCTCTTTCCACTTGGTCACGAATTGGCTGATGAGCTCGGGTGGATCTTGCAGATCGCCGTCGAGCAAGACGCAGGAGTTCTTGGTCGCGATGCCCATGCCGCTGCGGAAGGCAAACTGCGATCCGAAATTGCGCGAATGCGAGATGCCGACCACGTGACGATCCCGGGCGCTGAGTTCGCGAATCACCTCTTCGCTGTTGTCCGGGCTGTTGTCGTTGACGAAGATGATCTCGTAGTCGACCTTGAGTTCCTCAAAGGTCTTCTTGAGGCGCTGGTACATGATCGGGATCGCCTGCCCGTCCTTGTAGCAGGCCACGATGGCGGTCACACTGCGTTCCTTGTCGAGCGCGAACTTCTTCGATGACTTCTCGTATCGGTCCTTGTCGTCGAGGGCGCGGTACCATTCCGTGGTGCGCGCCAGACCGGTGCGCAGATCCGTCCGGGCCTTCCAATGCAGAACCTCGGCGGTCTTCTTCTGGTTCGAATACCAGTCCACGATATCCCACTTGCGCTGTTCCATCGAACCGTAGACCGGCTCTTGCTTGATGGAGAACAGTTCGGCAGACGCGCGCGCCACCTCGGCGATGGTGGTCTTCCTGCCGCTGCCGATGTTGAAGGATTCGCCAAAGTAGGGCTCGCGCAGGTTGAGCGCGGTGTCGATATAGGCCTCGGCGAGATCCTCGATGTAGACAAAATCTCGCGAAATGGCGCCGTTGACGAAGGGCGGATACTTGCCTTCCAACCCGTGCTTGATTACGCCGGGAATCAGGCGCGACGAATCCTCAAGCGGTCCGTAGGCCGAAAAGAGGCGGAGGTTGGCGCAGCGGAGTTTCTTCTTCTTTCCGTAAAATCGAATGAGGTTGGCGCAGGCAACCTTTGAAACGGCGTAGTCGCTGTTGGGCTGCGGCAGGTCGTCTTCCCCGGGGCCAGCGGCGTTGTCGCCATATTCCGACGAACTGCCCGAATGCACGTAGCAGGCAATTCCTGCACCCTCCAAGCGCCGGAGCAACCGGGCGGTCAGGTTGAAATTGGTTTCGTAGATGAGCTCGCCGTCCGATTCAAAGGAGTAGGCCCCGTAGGCCACGCAGTTGAATACGGTGCGAGGCGCGGTCTTGTGGAGGATGTCGTCAAGGTTGGCATCAACCAGCAGATCAGCCACGACCACGTTCTTGTCGGGAACCCCGGCCAAACGCCAGGCCGGCGTATGGAAGATGGTTCCCACCACGTCATCGCGGTACGCGAGCAGCAAGCGGAGCAGGTTCGCTCCCACGAATCCGCTCGCCCCGAGAACCAGGATGGGGCCTTGAAGCTGCCTTATCTTTGACTGCAGGTCTTCGTTCGCCATCAGGGCTTCTCAATCAAGGCAAGGATGGACTGCGGGTCGAGTCCGCATTCCTTTCGGTGGTAGTTCTGCGAGCCGTAGAATCCCGATGGATAGCCGAGGGCATGGCGGTGCGAGAAGCGCTTGGGCGTTGTCCCGCGCAGGGCCAGCGCATGCGCGAGCGCCTGACCCACACCGCCCGTGGCTACGTGTTCTTCCACCGCGACAAGGTGGCCGGAGCGCTGGATGTCTTCGAGCAAGGCGGCGGGAATCTCGTCGGCCAGAAGCGGGAGTTCGGATAGCACCCAGATCGTGGGGCGGATAGGCTCGGGCCTTTTCAGGGCGGCGCCGAGAATGCCACCCGCCAGGGGACCCACGATGACCAGGGTTGGTCCGTTTCCAGTGAGCAGGCGGCGCCAGGGCGCGTAGGCAGGCAGCGCGAAGTCCTTGGGCAGTTCGTCGCGGCCAAGGCGCAGATAGGCTGGCCCAGCCGCCTGGGCAATGCGCTCCGCCGCGGCGGGCACGTCGGCACCAAAAGCGGGGACGTAGACGTGCATGTGGGGCAGGCCGAGCAAGGCGCCGTAGTCTTCGAGGGCGTGGTGGGTGGCCCCCATCACGCCATAGGCGTAGCCACCGCCATTGCCGATGACGAACACCGGCAGATTGTGAAAACAGACGTCGTTGCGAATCTGCTCGAAGGCGCGCGCGTAGACGAAGGGAGCGATGCTGTAGACCCAGGGGCGGAAGCCCAGCCGGGCCATCCCCGCCGCCACCGAGACCATGTTCTGTTCGGCCACGCCGGCGTTGATGAAACGCGCACCGGCCGCGTCGCGCACCGGTTCGAGTGCCATGAATCCGAGATCGCCAGTGAGAAAGACAAAATCCTTGTCCTGGGATAGGCCGACCAGGGTTGTCGCCAAGATCTTCCTCACAGCTCGTTCGCCTCCTTGACCGCCAGGGCATACTGCTCCGCCGTCAGGGGCAGATAGTGCCACTCCATGCGGTGCTCCATGAAGGACACGCCATGACCCTTGATGGTGCGTGCGACAATCGCGGTGGGCTGTGCCGGGTTTTGGACGCTCAATGCCTGGAAGATCGCTTCGGGATCGTGCCCGTCGATCTTGTGAACATGAAGACCGAATCCTCGCAGCTTCTCAGCCAGGCAACCGAGATCCGCCACGTCGGTCGTGGCGCCGAATCCCTGCAAACCGTTGAGGTCGATGATGGGGACGACCTGGGTGAGCCGGTTGTGGGCCAGGAAGATCAGCGCCTCCCAGTTCGAGCCTTCGTTCCATTCACCGTCGGACATCAGACAGAAAACGCGTCCAGGTTGCCCGCGCAGTTTCTTGGCAAGGCCAAGCCCGGCGGACAGTCCCAACCCGTGTCCGAGGCTTCCCGTCGCGAAAAGGATGTCCGGGATTCCGCTCACCGGAGGATGCCCCCCGAGCCGCGTGTGATCCTTGTGAAACTTCACCAGCTCTTCTTCCGACAGCCGGCCCAGCGACCACAAAGTGGCGTAGAGCGCGCCTGCCGCGTGGCCCTTGGACAAGACGAATAGGTCGTCCTTGCCCATCACGCGATGGTGCAGGGTCAGCAGCAGATCGAGCGAGGAAAGGTTGCCGCCCAGGTGCCCAACGCCGGCCTCGTAATGCATGCGCAGAAGGCGCAGCCGGACGCGGCGGTGCAGCTCCTTCTCAGCCTCCGGATGGCTTGTCGATCCTGTGATTTCCGAGTCAGACATTCTAGCGCAGTATAGGGTGTGGGCGCGTCGCGCTCAAAGATCTACGCCGGAGGATTCTGCGTCGGCGTGGCGGGACTGGCGGCTGGGGCCGAACGCGCCTTGCGGGCGAGCACCGTGTACCCGATGCAGTCCACCGTTCCGGGCACGCCAAGCGAGAGATTGGCCAGCACAATCGCGGGCACGAAGATCGGCAGCGCAAGAATCCCCAGCAGGGCGCGTGGCAGCCACCGGCCGAGCCGCTGGTTGCCCTTGGATAGCAGGTTGATGACGAGGGCCATGATCTTGTAGCACGCGACCGTGAGTTGGTTTCCGCGGGAACAGACCTTGACGTCGGTCAGATCGCTGTCCGCCATGAGGGCGGCAAAGCCCGCGGGTGTGAACCGCCAGTAGTCGTGCGGAATGAAATGCCAGCGGGCGCAGAAGGGAACGGTGAAGATGACCCGACCGCCCGGCCTGAGCGACCGCGACACTTCGGCGATGAAGCCGCGCGAGTCTTTCACGTGCTCCAGGGTCTCGACGCAAAGGACGCAATCGATCGACCCAGAATCCACCGGCCAGCGGTCACCCGCGAAGTAGATCGTGTCGGGCGTCTGGAAGCCGAAGTTTTCTTGCGCGCCGGAGACATCGATGCCCACGTAGGTCGCGTCGGCACTGATGAGACTTCGGTAGGGCTGCAGCCCGCACCCGACGTCGAGGATCTTGCCCTTTTCTGCAGGCAAGAGGTGCGAGAGATCCTGCCAGATCGTGCCCGATTGGAGGTCGAGCAGACGCAGGAAAGCGGCGCGGGCTTTCTGCCAGCCGTTTGAAAGCCGGGTGTAGCGCGGCGGTCGCCAGTTTTCGGCGACACCTGGCAAAAGGTTGGGTCTCGATTCCGGGGATGCTGTCATGCGCAAGTTGTCCAGATGACTAGCGCTGTTTCTACAACGGCGTTCACAGCTTGCGCCAGGGTGTATCGGAGTGGGGTCCCTGTTGGCAAGATCGGCGAAGGCGCGCCCCTTCGTGCGCCCCATTCGGTCGCCGCGGTTTCGCCGTCAGGTGACTTTCTATATACTCCCGCCGCACTTTCATGAAATCGCTTCTGCATCCGGTCCTCCGCATTGTGGGCGTCGCTGTGGCGGTTGCGCTTGCGCTGCGCGCGTTGTTCTTCTACAAGGCCCAGTGGCTGTGGGCCCAGTATGTCCCGGCTGCTCCGCTTTCTCTCACGCCCTGGACGCGCTGGGCGGCGAAGGAGCACGACGGTATCGAACCGTACGCGTTGCTTTTCATGGTCGCGGTGGCCAGTGGCGCGACGGTCGTCATTTCCCTGCTGATTGAGCGCCTGCCCAGCAGGGGGCGCGTGATTGCGGCGGCGCTCTCGGTGCCAGCCCTGTTTGTTCTGGCGTGGTATGCCCCCCTTCGTCCGCCACTTTCCGCGGTCGCGGCGACAAACTGGCTTTCGCTCGTGGTGGTCAGCGCGAGCCTTCTGGCTGCGGCGTTCTTGGTTTGGCGCCTGCGGGGAAGGCGTGGCGTGCCGGCGTCGCTGGTTTTCGCGCTTGCGTTCGTCTGCTTTCTGCCCACGACGGTGCTTTCCCGGGTCGACGGGCAGACGATCTTTGCGCCGACGCTCAATCTCATGCGTGGCGTGCCTCTCCGGGAGATCTACTTTCAGTACGATCTCCTTCTGTCGCTGCTCGCCCTGGTCTGGTTCAAGATCGGCGCCACGCCGATGGCCTTTTCCGCTGTGGGGGGCTTGGGCCATTTTCTCTTCATGCTCGGCCTGTTGTTTACCGCGCGTCGTTGGTTCTCGCGTACGCCACTTTTGGCCGGCTTGCTGATTTGTGTCGTCGTAGTCCGCATGTACGGTTGCATGGTCGACGCGTCGGCTCTTCCCCAGGTCACGCCCTGGCGTCTGGATCTGTGGATCATACCGCTGGCGTTGACCCTGGTCTTCGGTCTTGACCATTGGCTGGTTGCGCTCGCCCTGGCCCTGTTGTGCTTCTTCTGCCGGAGTTTCGGGCTTTTTTATCTCGGGGCCTACGGACTTGCGTTGGGCGCGGAATTCGTCGCGGTCCGCCTGACCGAAGACCAGCCCTTGCTTGCGGCTTTGCGGGCAGCCGTGCGGCGAGCGCTGCCGGGTCTGGGGCTGATAGTCCTATCCTTTGTTGTGGGGCGCTTGTTGTTTGGCAGCCTCACCTCCGAGGCGACCGACATCTACCGTCGCCTGGGCCTCGGCATGATGCGGATTGCCAGGGAATCGTTCTACTGGTGGCTCCTGCCCCTGAACGCCACGGTGGTCGGCCTGGCCTTCTGGCGACGGGCCTCGCTGCCGGTCAAGCAACGCCAGGCCGCTTTGTTTGTTTCAGCGCTGGCGATGGCGAACTCGATCTACTTCTTCGGTCGCAGCCACGAGAGCAATCTTGTTAATATCAGCGCGATCTTTCTGCTGCTCTTCTTCCTCGCTATCGATCTGGGATGGGGGCTCGCGGAAACGCAGGAGGCTCTGGTCATGCGGCGGTTCTTGCGGATTCTTCCGTGGTGCATGGTTGCGTTTTGTGCGTATTTCTACGCCGGCAAGGTTATCGCGAAAGGGGAGGCGCAAGAGACACTCATCACCACCCACCACGACCTCGCGCTTGCCGGAGTGGGCGACTTCACCCCGAACATCGACTGCAAGGAGATAGCCCGCGCTGCCAACAGCACCAAGGTTGTGTACTTCTCCGCGCTCGACTTCTGGTTCTATTGGCAATGTGGGAACACGTCGGTGGGTCGGTACCAACCGATGCTGTTGGCGCCCATGATGGACCCACTGGTCCAGCAACTGAACCAGTATCTGGACCAGGGCTACAAGATCGTCGTGCCCAGGCAAGACAAGGATTGGAGTCCGGCGTTCAACAAGGAATTTATCCCACGGCTGGGACAACTCTTTCCTGTCGAGACGGCGAAGTACTCCGTCTACCGCCGCCCGTGATTGAGACAGGCTGCTGATGTCCAGCCCGGACTTGTTCGCCCATGCCGCCGGCAAAGACCGGCGCGGTCAGCCGCTGGCAGAGCGTATGCGACCGATCTCGCTTGGCGAGTACGTGGGGCAGGACCACTTGCTCGGCCCGGGGCGTTGGTTGCGGCGCGCGCTCGACGGCAAGGAACTGACGTCGCTGATTCTGTGGGGACCGCCGGGCACGGGCAAGACCACGCTGGGGCGCCTGCTGGCCGCGGAAACCAACGCCAGTTTTGTGGCGGTGTCGGCCGTCATGGCGGGGGTGAAAGAGGTGCGCGAAGCCGTGGCCGAGGCGGCCCAGCGGCGGGACATGCGCGGACAGCGGACGCTTCTGTTCATCGACGAGATCCACCGCTTCAACAAGGCCCAGCAGGACGCGCTTCTGCCCCATGTCGAGGCGGGGACTGTGATTCTGGTCGGCGCCACGACGGAAAATCCGTCTTTCGAGGTCAACGCCCCACTGCTGTCGCGCGCCAAGGTGGTGGTGCTGAAGCCACTTTCGCAAGAGAACCTGCGCACCATCATCGACCGCGCCTTGGCTGACCTGAGGCGAGGCCTGGGGGCTGAGCCCATCGACTGTTCGGATGAGACCCGCAATCTCATGGCGGCTGAAGCGGGCGGCGATGCGCGCCGGGCGCTGTCGACGCTGGAGGCTGCCGCGGCCATCACGTCGGCCAACCAGGAGGGCCGCAAGGTCATCGACGCCAAGACCATCGAGGAGGCCTTGCAGCAGCGGGCCTTGCTCTACGACAAGGCGGGCGACCAGCACTATGAAGTGGTAAGCGCGTTCATCAAGAGCATGCGCGGCAGCGATCCCGATGCGGCGGTGTACTGGATGGCGCGCATGCTGGAGGCGGGCGAGGATCCGCTCTTTGTGGCGCGCCGGATGGTGATCTTTGCCGCGGAAGACATTGGCAACGCGGACCCCAATGCCCTGCGGGTGGCCATGTCCGCGACCGACGCGCTTCGCTTCGTGGGCATGCCCGAGGGTCATTTGCCGCTCACTCAAGCCGCCGTGTATCTGGCCGTCGCGCCCAAGAGCAACACCGCGGTCACGACCTATGCGGCCGCCAAAGCCGATATCGAAGCGCACGGAGCCCTGCCAGTGCCCCTGCACCTGCGTAACGCAAGTTCGGCCCTGGCTCGGTCCATGGGCTTTGGCAAGGACTACAAGTACCCGCACAACTTCGAGGGTCACCACGTCGTCGAAGACTACCTGCCCGATGAGTTGAAAGGCCGGCGCTACTACAACCCGTCGAACTCGGGCCGCGAGCGCGACATTGCGCTACGCTTGGCGACCTTGAGAGATCCGAAGAAATAGACAGAGGAGGGCTCCATGTCTTACCCGCAATGGTTCGATGAGATACTGAGGTGTCCGCAGACAGGTGAGGGCTTGCAGTGCAAGGACCACGCGTACGTGCGTGCGGACGGCAAGTCCTACCCAGTCAAGAACGGCGTGCTGTCGATCGCCTACCCGGAAGTGCTCGGGGCGCACGACGCCAGCATGAACAAGCTGTACCGCTGGCTTGCGCCGCTCTACGACCTCAATGAACGGATAGGCGGCAGACTACTGTGCGGTGTGGACATGGTCGCCGGGCGCCGGCGGATTGTCGAGCTGCTCGGTCTGCGCCCCGGAATGCGGCTGCTCGAGGTGTCGCCCGGTCCGGGGGTGTTTCAGCCCTTTCTGCGGCACGATCTGCGCGAGGAAGGTCGAATCGTGGCGCT
>Ga0265316_10001906_pt1 | contig 21904 bp, 17 predicted proteins | sample 4522metaG_FD_202092 | JGI IMG/M metagenome (GOLD analysis project Ga0265316, IMG submission 202092) | Rhizosphere microbial communities from Carex aquatilis grown in University of Washington, Seatle, WA, United States - 4-5-22 metaG | ecosystem: Host-associated > Plants > Roots > Rhizosphere >... | reverse complement strand
CAGAAACCACGCCGGTTCCCGCGCGCCGGGCCGCACGAACAGCGGGCGACACCGAACCGGAATTTCTCACCGAGACTGAACTGCAACGGCGCGAACGCGAGAATCTCCTGATTATTCTCGAAAAAGCTAATTGGAAAATCAAGGGCGCCGGCGGCGCGGCTGAATTATTGGGAGTCAACTCCGCAACTCTGTTGAGCCGGATGAAGAAGATGGGACTGAAGCGGCCTGCCTGAACCGGTGTTTTGCCGACATTGCTTGCCTCCGTCGTTTTGCACCGAGAGGGTTAACAGTTCCGTCCCATCATGCTCACGGCGCTGGCGGTGGTGGCGGGCGCAACGGTGATTCTGACTGACCCAATTTTCCAAGGGCTGGCGATTGCACTGATGGCGGGCAGTTTGGTTTCCATGTTCACCGCGCCAGTGCTGGTGCCGCTGCTTTATTTCATGGCCTTCAATCGCAAGAAGACATTATGAATTCAAAGCAATCAAGCTGTCGGCTACATGATCCCTCAAATAATTTGAGGGTTGGTGCGTGGCGAAGATAAAAATGGCCTCCGATTCTTCGGAAGCCGTTATCGGCTAGGAGAAAAAATACCCATTATGCCGAGCTCGGCATTAGGGTTATTGTGACGTGTAATTGATAATGCCGAGTTCAATGGGGTGATCGCTTCAGAATCGAAGGAATCACCCCTTTTTCATCTTTGCAGCTCGGCATCAGCTTTCCAATGAGGGCAATCACATCGCTCTCGCCATGTTGTCTCCAGCGGCTTTCCATCAACATTCGTTGACAGAATTACACCCAAATACTACATAAACTCCCGCCCGGTTTAACTGGGTCACCCCATGAATAACCCAAAGAGTCCATTGATTACTCTGATTGCCATCGGGGCGTTCCTCGGCCTGCTTTGGCTATTGTTAGAAGTGATCCGTCGTCTGATTGGCCAATGATGGCAGTTCGATTTGGAACGGTTGGACGAAAGTCTAAATGACAATCAATATGGGAAATAAAGTGGACTTGATGAGTTTATACTGGACAACTGCGGGAGTGTTTCCAGGTCGTGGCGAAATAAGCCGGTTTGATTTTAAGGACAGGGTACAAGCTGCTGCCAGAGCCGGTTTTGCAGGTATTGGGATTTGGCATACGGATCTGGAGCATATACTCCAGCGCAGACCACTCAAGGAAATGAAAAGGATCCTTGACGATCATGGCATGAAACACATCGAACTTGAGTTCCTCACCGACTGGTTTCTCGATGGTGCAAGAAAGGCCGAATCGGATATCCGCAAGAAAAGATTGTTTAGGGCGTCTGAAGCTTTACACGCAAAACATATCAAAGTAGGGGACTTTTACAACGCAACCTGTCCCATGCCCCGTATCGTTGAGTCCTTTGCGGCATTATGCAAAGAGGCGGAGAATTACGGCGCAACAATCGGTTTTGAAATCATGGGGTGCTCGATGATCGGTGATATCAAGGACGCATTAACGATGGTAAAGACGGCAGGAGCTAAAAATGGCGGTCTAATCATCGACATCTATCAGGTAGCTAATCTTGGGATGACGTACGAGGAGATAAACAGCGTTCCCCTGAAGTATTTGACGAGTGTCGAACTTAACGATGGCACTCTTCCTGGAAGCCCCGATCATGATCCATCCAATAGAAGGTTCTGTGGAGAAGGTGAGTACGACATCAAGGGTTTTATCAATTGCGTGAAGAACATGGGTTATATTGGCCCTTGGGGGGTCGAAGTCATATCGGAAAAACTGGCAATGCTGCCATTGAACGAATTGAGCACAAGAGCGTTTAATACCACCATAGCCGAATTCGCTGATTAATAAAATTATAAGGACAAGGCAACACCCGCACTTTTCCTCTCGCATTTTTTTGATCACCAGTCTGCGCTCTCCGCATGCAGGCAGGCCACTATCCGCGTGGGCGGCATCCGTATTACATTCAAGAATTTCTGCCTGCTTTGCATTGCAGAATTCAACAATCATTTGATGATTTCAGCAATATTGGACAAATAATTAACAATGAATGGCGAGCTTTTTGCTCCTGAGCATGTTATACTTTCATTTATGCCCGCTGTCAGTTATTCCGCAAAAATGGAACAGGTTTTCCTGCTTGAAAAGGTCGTCGCTTGCATTCGTGTGAAAGTGGCCCTGATGGTCGGTGCCCTCATGGTTTTGGCCGGGGCAACCCGCGCACAAACCCTTGCGGACCTGGGCACCACCGCCCCAACTCCGGGAGCGGTTGATATTTATCAGTTGAGCACTTCCGGGCAGACAGACAAGCCGGACGGTCTGAATTACTACGACGACAATCAGTCAAATCATAGCGCCGGAGAGCCTGGTCAGACGTTCACCACGCTCAACAACTCGTCTGGCTATGTGCTTAATTCCCTCGCCATCAAGACCGGAGGCGGCACAACTTCGGGAACCGGAACGCCTCAAAGTTATCTTCTGCATATTTATTCCGTGTCCAGCGGCAATGCGGCGCTGATCGCAACGTACAGCGCAGGCAACGTTACGTTTGCGGATGGCGATTGGTTGCAATGGAGCGGTTTAAGCCTGCCATTGTCACCCGATACCGTTTACGCGTATTCTTTCGGGAAAGCTTCTAGCGCCGTGACCGGATGGGAGGAACTGGCAAATGCGGGCGGCAACCCTTATTCCAGCGGCGAGATTGGCCTTTTCCCCATAGCCGGCGGCGGGATCACCTACGGCAGCAGTCATGCCTACGACGGGGTCTTTGACGTGGGATTGGTGCCTGCAAACGTGCCGAGCATAAATCAGTTGACCGTGTCACCGACGAACGAGGTGTTTTCGGGGACGCCGGTGACCTTCACTGCCAGTGTGATGGGGGCGCAGCCGCTCTACATGCAATGGCGGTTCAACAACGGCGGCGGCTACGTCAACCTTCCCGGAGCCAATACCAACACGCTGGCCTTCAACGCGGCGGTCACCAACGCCGGTTCGTATGAGTTCGTGTTGACCAATAGTTATGGCGCGGTGACCAGTGCGCCGGTCGTGCTTTCGGTGACGCTCGACACGAATCCGCCGGTGGTTTTGCGCGGCTTCAACTTCGGCACCACCAGCGTGGAAGTGGACTTTTCCAAGACGCTGGACGCGGCGGGCGCCACGAATCCGGCGAATTATGTTTTCACCGATGGCCTTGCCATAACGGCTGCATCCTTGGCCGCCAACGGAACGTCGGTCATGCTCACCACCGGGCCGATGGTTTATGGCAGCAACTATACGCTCGGCATCAATAGCGTACGTGATCAGGCCATTCCGCCCAATACGATTGCCGCCAACACGCAGGTCAGTTTCACCGCCTCTTCCCGCAACCGAATTTTGCTCGATGACGGCTGGCGTTTCCAGTTGGGCGATCCGGTGGACGTGACCACCAACGTAACTTATTATCCTGAAATCTCCGATCTGGCCAAGTTGGATGCCGGGGAAGTGGGCTCCGCGACCAACACCAGTTCCGAAAGCTACATGGAGACCATCCGGATTGATCCGATTGCCACGCATGCAGGGGAGAATGTTTCGTTTGTTCAGACGAACTACGACGACAGCGCCTGGCGTCAACTCAACCTGCCGCACGATTGGGTGGTGGAGTTGCCCTTCAATGCGGGTGCTGATGGCGGACATGGCTTCAAACCGGTCGGCTACTCCGGTTTTGGAGCCAACAACTTCGGTTGGTATCGTCACACTTTCACCTTGCCCGCCGGCGATGCCGGCCAGGCGCTGTGGCTCGAATTTGGCGGCGTTTATCGCAACTGTCTGGTGTGGTTGAACGGGCACATCCTGGGCCGGAACGTCAGCGGCTACTCCAGCTTTTATTTTGACGTTACGCCCTACGTCAATCCCGGCGGGACCAATGTTCTGGTGGTGCGGGTGGATGCCAGCCGGTTTGAAGGCTGGTTTTATGAAGGTGCGGGCATTTACCGGCATGTCTGGCTGACGACCGAGAATCCCGTTCACGTCGCCGAATGGGGAACTTTTGTGGCCACCACCTCGCTCGTGGGTTCCAATGCCACCATCACCGTGCAAACCGATGTCACCAACGAAAGCGGGACGGCAACCGCCAACGGCAGTTTGACTTCGACCATTCTGGATGCCAATCGCAACCCGGTCGCCACCGTCACTTCGCCGGTGAGCGTGCCGGCCGGCCAGGACTTGGTGGTGACGCAAACGGTGGCGGTGGCCAATGCCAATTTGTGGTCGTTGCAGACGCCTTATCTTTACAACCTGCAGACCACCGTCAGCAATCAGAACGCCGTCGCGGATATTTACAACACGCCGTTTGGCGTGCGGACGGTTTCGATTGATTCCACCAACGGCGTTTTCATCAACGGCAAGCACGTGTGGATTCAGGGCATGTGCAACCACCAGGACATGGCCGGCGTGGGTTCGGCACTGCCGGACCGGCTGCAGTATTATCGCATCGAACGGCTCAAGGAGATGGGGTGCAACGCATATCGGTCCTCGCATAATGAGCCGACGGAGGAATTGCTCGACGCCTGCGACCAGTTGGGCATGCTGGTGCTGGATGAAAACCGCCGCATCGGGACCAATGCGGAGCCGTTGAGCGAACTGAGCCGCCAAATCCGCCGGGACCGGAATCATCCCTCAGTGTTCATGTGGTCGCTGGCGAATGAAGAATCCCTCCAAGGCACACCCACTGGTGCTTCGATCATGCAGGTGATGCAAAACCTGGTCCATTCAATGGATTCCACGCGCCTGTGTACCGCCGCCCTGAATTCGTGGGGCAGCGGCTTCAGCTCGGTTTTGGATGTCAATGGCTTCAACTATGCGCTGGGTGCTCAGGATTCATTCCACGCCAGCAATCCGGGCTGGCCCATCATCGGCACGGAAACGTCCAGTCAGGTCACGGATCGCGGCGTTTATACCAATGACACCGTGAACGGCTATGTCTGGGGTTACGACCTCAACCCGGTAAGCTGGGGGGAGACGGCGGAAGCCTGGTGGCAGTATTACTACGCCAGGCCCTGGTCCTCCGGCGGTTTCTGCTGGACGGGATTTGATTATCGCGGCGAGCCCACGCCCTACGGCTGGCCCTGCATTAACTCGCACTTTGGCATTCTGGACACGTGCGGCTTCCCGAAGGATTTGTTCTATTACTATCAAGCCAACTGGACGCTCAAACCCCTGTTGCACCTGTTCCCACACTGGAACTGGTCAACACCCGGCCAGCCGATCAATATCTGGGCGTTTGGCAATTGCCAGACGGTGGAATTGTTCGTTAACGGCGTAGGCCAGGGACGACAGTCGCTCAATGTGCAGGGCCACGTCGAATGGGACAATGTGTCCTTTGCACCGGGCACTCTCCAAGCCATCGGCTATAACAACGGGGTGGCCGTGTTGACCAATACGATCACAACGACCGGTCCAGCTGCCCAAATTGCCCTGCTTCCGGATCGGAACACGATTTTGGCCGACGGCTTGGACGTGTCCGTGGTGACGGTGGAAGTGCTAGACGCGCAGGGTAATGTGGTGCCGACATCCACCAATGAAATCAATTTTTCCATCAGCGGCGGTGCCATCATCGGGGTGGGCAATGGCAATCCCAGTTCGCATGAAGCGGACAAGGCCAGCAATCAGCGCGCCGTTTTCAACGGTCTGGCCGAGGTCATCGTCCAGTCCATCTCCCAGCCTGGCCCCATCGTGTTGACCGCCACCTCGTCGGGCCTGACTTCCACCAACGTCACCATTACCGAAGCGGCCACGTTGCCGCCGCCTGCCGCTGCCACCGGGATGGCGGCCGCCGGAGGAAACACGCAGGTGACGGTCACTTGGGACATCGTTCCGGGCGCGGCCACCTACAACCTCTGGCGGGCCACCACCAGCGGCGGGCCTTACACGCTCATTGCCGGGAACATCGGGGGCGTCAATTGTGGTTACATTGACAGCAACGTCACCAATCTGACCACGTATTATTATGTGGTCACGGCCAACGGCGCCAATGACAACGGCACCAGCACCAAGTCGGTGGAAGTCAGCGCCACGCCGTCGGCCATTGTCACCAGCCTGACGGCGACCGCCGGCAGCGGCCAGATTTTGTTGAGTTGGAACGGCTCGCCGGGCGCCAGTTACAACGTGAAACGTTCCACGGTGACCGGAGGTCCCTACAACATCATCGCCTCGTCCATCGCCACCACCAATTACACCGATTTCAGCGTGGTTACCTGCCAGTCTTATTTTTATGTGGTCACCATCACCAATGCCGGCAACGAAAGCCTGCCCTCGATCGAGGCCAGCGCCCAATTGCCGGGCGGAGCCGCCCCGCCTTCCCCCTGGCTGAACACCGACATCGGGGCTGTGGGATTGACGGGCAGCGCCACATACTGCAGCGGCAGCGGCCAATTCACCGTCTCCGGTTCCGGGGCGGACATCTGGAACACCGCCGATGCATTCCAGTTTGTGTATGTTTATGTTCCGGTCAGCACCAACTGCGACATCCGCGCCCGCGTCTTGAGTGTACAGAATACGGATCCTTGGGCCAAGGCCGGGGTGATGATCCGAGAGACGTTGACCGCAGGCTCTCGCAACGTTTACATGCCGATTTCCTACGGCAACGGCGCTTCATATCAGTGGAGAATGAACACAAGCGGATCCAGCTCTAATGCCGCCCAATCCGGGATCGTAACGCCATACTGGGTGCGATTGACTCGCACAAACAACACGTTCAGCGGTTACATTTCCGCCAACGGCACTTCCTGGAGCCAGGTCGGCACGAGCATGAACATCACCATGGCCTCCAGCGCATACGCGGGCCTGGCTGTCACCGCGCACAACAGCGGCTTGTTGAATTCGTCGGTGTTCGACAGCGTCAACGCCAGTTTTCTGGCGCCCAACACTGCGCTGACGCTGACGCCGATCAGCAACCAGACCGTCAACGTGGGGCAGACGGTGGCCTTCACCGCCATCGCCACGGACACGAACTCACCGCAACCTTCACTGAACTTTAGCCTGCTTTACGGGCCGGCCAGTGCCACGCTTGCTCAAGCCAACAACACCAACGCCAATTTCAACTGGCGCCCGGCGGTGACCAATGCAAACAGCACCAACGCGGTCGCCATGATGGTGGCAGTCAGCGGCTCCCCCAACCTGAGCGCCACCCAGAGTTTCAACATCACCGTAAATCCGCTCACCCTGCCATCGGTATCGTCCGTCAGCATAAACAATGGCCAATTGGGATTTCAAATCAGCGGCCAGACGGGACCCGACTATGCCGTGCAGGTTTCCTCGAACCTGTTTAATTGGAGCACACTTTTCATCACCAACTCGCCGCCCATGCCCTTCTCGTGGATGGACACCAACACGGCTACGCTGCCGGCGGAGTTCTATCGCATCAAGGTCGGCCCGCCGCTTCCCTAAGGATGAAGCAGCTTGTTTAATCAGATCTCCCAGGGGATCCCGCTTCTCACACGCCGCAGCTAAAAGCGGGTCCCCGTGTGGTCAAATAATTCATCCGTCATTTCGCTGTCAGCAAAAACGTCAGCAAAGGTGTAGGGAAGGTGCTGGCTGGGTGTAGTGGCAGAGTAGTGCTTGATTAGCCCGTGAATTCGGGTACTTTTCGGTCTGAAACGACGCTTAAGGCGACCGATTCCGACCCTCGCCTCCATCTAAAACCCTTTATTTATTGGGTTTTTATTGGAGTCTGGGGAAAACCTTCAACGAAATCTTCAACGATTTTAGCTCTCGTTCACTATCCGGCACGGGCACGTCGCGGACACGCCCACTGCACGGATGCGAGATAAAATCAGCCACCATATCCTTACAAAATGAAAGTGCAGGATATGACGCAATGCTATCGCAAATTCAAACGCGCCTGGGGCATGTGGTATGCCTTTGACACGGTCACGGGTAATTCCGTGAGCCTCAAGACGCGGGTGTGAACCCCGAACGGAAGATGCTATATCAGTTATGCTGGCACTTGGGCGCGAGTCAGGGCTTGAAAGGCGAGGACGTGGACTGGAAGAACGGCCCGGTGAGTTTCATCCGCAAAAAGACCTACTAGGAAACTCCTAGTTTAGATTTTGGATGAACGATGGAATAGTCTGTCATGCAAGGTTGCGAAATAACGACGATTGTGTCGCCGGTGCGGGTCAGTCAGTTGGCGGCACTCACTCTACGCGCATGAAATTTTTGAAAAACACCAAACTGATGGTCGGGTCCGCTTTGCTTGTGACCGGCTTGACCCTCCTCGGCATCTGGTGTTTCCGGACCCCATCGCGCGAGATCACGCGCGCCGAGCTGGACCAGTTTGTCCAGGCAAAAACCCTCACCGACGGCCGCGTCAGGCCAACGACCTATGCCGGCATTTACCATCTGGAAGCCAAACACAAGCTATCCGGCAATTCCGAGAGAGTCTTCGTCACAACGCACCTCGATGAGGCCCAGATAAAAACCCTGTTCGACCAGAGTTGGGCAAAGGTCGAAATCCCCGACCAAAGCATCGGCCAATGGGTCATGGTCCTTTCCAATCTGGTGATCGTCGGCGTGGTCATCGGTGTGATGGTGTATCAACGCAATATTGGCCGCGGGAAAAATGCCCGCGTCACGGAGCGGCCGACCGTCAGTTTCAACGACGTGGCCGGTATCGAAGAAGCCAAAGGCGAAGTGTCCGAGGTGGTGGATTTCCTGCGCGACCCAAAGAAATATGAGCGCCTGGGTGGCAGGCTGCCCAAAGGCGTTCTGCTGGTCGGCCCGCCGGGCACGGGCAAAACGATGCTGGCCAAGGCGATTGCCTGTGAGGCCAACGCCCATTTCTTCAGCGTGCATGGCAGTGATTTCACCGAGGTCTTCGTCGGTGTCGGCGCCAAACGCGTGCGCCAGCTCTTCCGGCAGGCAGCCAGGAACAAACCGGCGATCATTTTCATTGATGAAATTGATTCCGTCGGCAAGAACCGCAAGCACGACACGCACGGCGAGCATCAGCAGACGATCAACGCCTTGCTCGCCGCGATGGATGGTTTCGACAGCAGCCAGGGCATTGTGGTGATCGCCGCCACCAACCGGCCCGAGGATCTGGATGAAGCGCTGCTGCGGCCCGGACGTTTCGACCGCAAGGTCTATGTGCCCTATCCCGACATGAAGGGTCGGCGCGCCATTTTGCAGGCCCACGCCGCCGGCAAGCCGATTACCGACACAGAGAAGGCGCTGGACGTCATTGCACAAACCACTCCCGGCATGTCCGGCGCGGACCTCGCGAACCTCCTCAATGAGGCCGCCATCTTTTCCGCTTTGCAGAACGCCACACAGATCTCGCAGACCGACCTTGAGGCGGCGCGCGACAAAGTTCACTACGGCAAAGAGCGCAAATCGATGGTCCTGAACCAAAGGGAGCGCGAGATGGTGGCGTATCATGAGGCGGGCCACACCATCATTCATCTGCAAACGCCACTGTTGCCGCCGCTTTACAAAGTCAGCATCGTGCCGCGCGGCCAGGCGCTTGGCGCCACAACCCTTTTGCCCGACGAAGACCAGCACCTCCAAAGCCGGCAGTTCCTGCTCGAAGAATTGCTCGTGCTGATGGGCGGGCGGGCGGCCGAAAAAACTTTCTACGGCGCCACCACCAACGGCGCGTCCGGCGACCTTGATGTCGCGCGCAAGATCGCCCGCAAGATGATCCACGAATGGGGCATGGGCGAAAAACTTTACTACGAGCCTGAGCAGCACGACGCCGAAGTCGAGATCAACTGCCTGCTCGAAACCGCCGACCGCCGGGCGCACGAACTCATCCAGACGCACAAGGAGAATACCGACAAGCTGGCGAAGGCGTTGCTCGAAAGGGAGACGCTCACGAAGGACGAAGTGCTGCAACTGATCACCCCGGCAAACGTCGCCGTCCCAGCAAGCGAAGCCCTGGCCTGATCAGAGAGTCCTTGCGTGGTCTCCGGTATTCCCGCATGCGCCGGCTCTTAACTTTTCTGACGGAACCCGCCCATGAGGTAGATGATGAGGCATATCAACAAAACCAAGCCAAGCCCGCTGCCGCCGATGACGGGACCGCCAAAGTAAAATCCGCCGCCGCCGAACAAGAGAAGCAGAACAACCATGAGTAATAATAGGTTCATGCCAGCAAAATAACACACCGCTGCAAGGTTGCTATGGGGTCTTCACCCCCATGGCGGAGACAACGATCATTTCACGCCTGATACTCAGTACCCGGAGCGGTTCGCGCAACAGGCGTTGGGCCACAACTCCTCGCTAACGCGACATGTGCCGGCTATTTCACACTCGCAACCTTGTTTTCGGGCTTGTCCTCAGCTTTGACTTCAGGCTTGGGATCAGCCTTGGTTTCAAGTTTAGGTTCGGCCTTGGCTTGATTATTCTGAATCTCCCGCTCTGCTTTGTCCCAGTTCTGAACTGATTGACCGTCCCGACGGCCCTGCTGCTCGTAGAGTTCATACGCCCGTGTGGCGATCTGCGGCGTCAAATCGGAAGTCGTCTTGGCTTTGGCTTCCGGTTTCGGCTCGACTGTAGGCTTGGCTTCAACCTCAGCTTTGACGGGATCAAAAATCCGGTAGGCGAGCAATTTGATGCGGTCGTTCACAAGGAACCACAGCAACGCATAACCCCACACCAAACCTGCCCACCCCCAGCCCAGCGGCGTCATGAACAATCCATAAACCGCGATCAATGTCGCAACAGCCTGGGTGCCGAACACCGCGATCATCAAAATCCGTGCCGGCCGGATGGACCAGAACGGGCCGCGTGTGCGCGTGAGGAAAATGGTCAGATGTCCCGCCACGGACAGTTTCAAATACATCAGCGTCTGAATATGTGCGCGGTCGAGATGAAAGACCCGCTCGCCGAGATAAAATAGTCCAAAGGCGGACACGACCCCGATGACGCCCAACACCGTGGAGACGCCCAGCACCATGCGCATGTTCCACGACTCGGGTTTGTTCTTGTAATGCACATTGTCATAAGCGATGGACAAAATCGCGCCGTCATTGAGCAACGCCAGCATCACAATCATCACCGCGGTCAGCGGATAAAAGTTAAAAACCAGAATCGCCAGCGTCATGAACAGCAACACGCGCAACGTTTCGGCGATGCGATAAATCGCATAACTGTTCATCCGCTGGAAAATCCGCCGGCTCTCCTTGATCGCGTCAATGATCACCGACAGGCCGGGCGTGAGCAGCACAATGGCCGCCGCCGCGCGCGCTGCGTCGGTCGCGCTGGATACGGCGATGCCGCAGTCGGCTTTCTTCAGCGCGGGCGCGTCATTCACCCCGTCGCCCGTCATGCCGACGATGTGGTTGCGTTTTTGCAGAACATCTACGATATGAAATTTATGTTCGGGAAACACCTCGGCGAAACCATCTGCCTTCTCGATGGACTCGATCACTGCCGCCGACTCTTGTTTTTTCGAGTCACCAAGCGTGCCGGCATCGAGAATATTCGTGCCCATCCCCAATGTCTTCGCCGTCTCCTTGGCGATGGCCAGTGCATCACCCGTCACCATCTTGATCTTCACGCCCATGGTCAGCGCGGTCGCAATCGTGGCCTTGGCATCCTCGCGCGGCGGGTCAAACATGGGCAACACGCCGAGAAATTGCCATGGTCCGTCGCCCTCCGCCCGCGCCACGCCTAACGAACGAAAACCGCGCGCGGCGAAATCATTGACCGCTTTTTCTGCCGCCGCTTTGACCTCACCAACATTGGCCGACAAAGCCAGAACCACTTGCGGTGCGCCCTTTGTCACCTTGAAGGTCTTTCCGTCCTTGCCCTTGACGGTCGCCTCGGTGCGTTTATGCACCGGGTCGAATGGCATGAAATGAAGCACCTGATAATTCTTCAATTCCGCCTTGTTTTTCAGTCCGCCAAAAACAGCCTGATCAATCGTGTCATTATTTTCCTCGCGCGACGCCAGCGCCGCCGTCAGGACGATTTGCCCGGCGGGAATATTGTTCACGCTGAACGGATCGCCCAGCGTCAGTTTGTTTTGAGTCAACGTGCCGGTCTTGTCGGCGCAGAGCACGTCCACGCCCGCCAGTTCTTCAATCGCCACCAGCCGGCTCACGATTGCCTGTTTCTTGGCGAGCAGCCGTGCGCCGACTGCCATCGTCACCGACAATACCGTGGGCATCGCCACGGGAATCGCCGCAACTGTCAGCACCAGGGCGAACTGCAACGTGGTGAGAATCGCGTCGCCGCGATAGATTGCGAAACCAATGATGACCGCCACCAGCGCCACCGCGAGGATGATCAGGTAATCGCCAATCTTCAAAACCGCTTTCTGAAAATGACTGACCGTGAGTGCCTCCTGCACCAGTTGTGCCGTTTTGCCAAAATAAGTATTCCCGCCCGTCGCATAGACTAGCGCGCCGATTTCGCCGCGCCGGATGATCGAGCCAGAAAACACGGCATCACCGGATTTTCGTGTCGCCGGCAACGATTCGCCGGTCAGTGCGGATTGATCCACCGACACCTCGTCGCCTGCCAGCAGACGCGCGTCCGCCGGCACTACGTCGCCCAGCCGCAGGCGGACGACATCGCCCGGCACCAGCTCGCGCGCCGGCGGGTTGATCCATTTGCCATCGCGGATGACGCGGGCCTTGATCGCCAGTTTCGCTTTCAACGCGGCGATTTCATTGCCGGCTTGGCGTTCTTCCCAGAAGGCGACCACCGCATTGGTCACCAGCAACAGGAGAATGATGAAAAAATCCGGCCAGTGCCGGACCACGCCCGACAGAATCACCGCAATCTCGATCATCCACGGAATCGGCCCCCAAAAATACGAGAGGAATTTCAGGAGAAGATTTGTCTTCTTCTCGACCAGTTCATTCGGCCCGTATTGCGTGAGCCGCTTCTGCGCCTCGGCTTGGGTGAGGCCTTCCGATGACGAGCCCAATTTTTTCTCCACTTCTCCCAGCGGCAGGGTTTTCAAATCGTCCTGCGCCCCGGGCTTCGATTCCGCGGATGCCCCCGGTTTTGGTTCGGGAGGCTTGGGCTGGTCGGTGTGAGGTATCATAATATTTGTCGCTTCACGGTTTTGAATTTTCGAGCACGGGCGTATGACACTTTGCTTCCGGCGGGTCGGCGGCGGCTCCCAAGGGCAGGTGTTCCGGCAGGTCAAGGCGGGCCACGCCTATCCGGGTGTCGGCCATCCCGTAATAAACGTCGAAGCGGTCAGGCGTGCCGAGATCGTCGCGCCGGTCAATGCCGGTGGGAAAAACGACGTTGGCGATGGTCCCGAAGCGTTCCAGCGGCAGCATCGGCGTCAACATCGGGTTCATGGAACGATAGAGGATTTCTTGCGGCTGCGCTTTTGACAGAACCATCAACCCGGCCGAGTAGCGGAGCTGGTTTCCGTCACTGTCTGGTTCCGCCATTTTGCTCACGCCGTGGTAAACAATCAGCCAGCCGTGCCGGGTGAGGATGGGTGGAGTGCCGCCGCCGATTTTTAGTTGTTCCCAGGTTGAAACCGGACTGGCCAGCCGATGATGCGAGTTGAACAGGCCGGGACGATGCGGCGCCAGACCCTCGGGCGGCATCGGACAATAAGAAATCCAGATGCTTTCATGCTCGCGATCCACCATCCGGGACTCGCCCTGGCAGGCGGTTTCCTCGGGGCGGGTGCCGGGAAAAAGCGGACGATGGAGCATGGCCAGCTGCATCTTTCCGGCGTGATTGGGAATGGCGACGGGAAAAATGCTGGCATCCTTGTTGTCCACATGGACGAAATCAATGCCTTGAAAGGGTTCAAAGGTTGCCAGCCCGATCCGCTCCCAGTGGAACAAATCCTCCGACATCGCCAGGGCAATCCGGGGTCCGCTCGGCGAAAGCGCCGTGTAAGTCATGACGTAATGCTGGAGCGGCTCGACAAACGTGACTCGGGCATCCTCGCATCCGCCGCGGCCGTCAGATCGCCGCTCGTAATCCGCTTCCGGCTCGAGCGCTATGCCGAGACGTTCAACTCCGGCCGGGTTGCCGGCTTCGTTGAATTTTACACGGGCAATGCCGATGCGTGAATAGTTGTTCTTGGCGACGAGCCTCGGAAACAGGTAAAGCCTGCCGTCGGGGCCGCGAGTGGCCGCCGGATTCAGGACGCCTTCGACTTCATTGGGGTTGCCCGGCTCCGGCTCCATCAACATTCCCAGGCGCTGTAATTGAAAGCCACTCATCCGGTCTTCTCCTCGCGAGGTTTTGTGGATTGAACGCCACCCAGACAAGCGACGATGGCTTCAATCACCCGTTTCGACTCGTTGGGATCCCGGACCCGGATGGAAAGAACACCTGCTTCTTTCGCCGGATAGTCGTTTCCACCCGGAAACAACGCATCGCCGATAAAAATCATCTCATCAATGGCAATGCCCAGGATGTCCCGGAGTTTTCGAATCCCATAGGCTTTATCAATGCCCGGCTTGGTGACGTCAACGGAGGTTGTCCCTCCCAGGCGCACGGAAAACTCGGGGATCAGCTTATCAAGGAGTGCCTTGATCTTCTTCCGCTTGCTGAAATCGGGGTCCCATTTTTTCTTTTCTTCGATGGGCGCCTGCTGACCCAATGCGGAAAACGTAATCTGGCTTCCCCGGTCTTCAATGGTTTCTCCCCAGACCTTTTCGACCTTGAAGCCCGCTGATTCGAGCGCCTGCTTTAGAGAGCTGATGATTTTCTTTTTTTCGTCCGCAGTAAAATCCTCTGAATAGATCTTTTTCCAATCCCCTGCGTATTGGTAGAACTTTGTTCCACAGGTGGGAAGGAGAGACAGATTCTTCAGGTGTTCGTCATGGGGAAGATTTGAAAGCACTTGTTTCTCAAACTGCGGCCAATCGCCGCCGGAAATCACCGCCACCTTCACAATTCCCAATAACGCGGTAAGCAGTTTGGCCATCTCGGCATCAAGCGATGCTTTGCTTTCGGCCAGCGTGCCATCCAGATCGAATACAATGAGTTTTTTCACGGATTTTGTTCCTAACATTCTCTTTTAATCGCGAGCTCTGCTGATTATGTTCGCGGCAAAATCAGCCCACAGAAACTCCGAGGATTCGACCGATTAAAGCGGTCACGACCATGGCGAGGGCACCGCCAATGGTCACTCGTAGCGCGGCCCTTCCCGGTGACGCACCGCCGAGGTGACCACCAAACGCACCGAGAATCGCGAGACTCAACAACGAGAGCATTGCGATCATCGGAATGCGCAAAGCTGCGGGCGCAATGAGCAGAGCCAAAATCGGGACCACCGCGAAGGACGCAAAACTCGTGGCCGATATCCATGCTGCTTGCAGCGGACGCGCAAGGGATTCCTGGTCAATCCCAAGCTCATCGCGCATGTGTGCGCCGAGTCGGTCATGCGCGCTGAGTTGCTCCGCAACTTTCATCGCAAGATCGTTCTCAAGACCTCGTTTCACATAGATCATCGCCAATTCCTTCAATTCGGCTTCCGGCTCTGACGCCAGTTCGTGTGTTTCAAGCCCGATGTCCGCCTGCTCCGCGTCGCGTTGGGAGCTGACCGACACATATTCGCCCACGGCCATGGACATCGCACCGGCAACCAGGCCGGCCACGCCAGCGACCAAGATGGCACCCTTCGACGCCGAGGCCGCTGCGACACCAATCATGAGACTCGCGGTTGAGACGATGGCATCGTCTGCTCCGAGCACGGCGGCGCGCAACCAACCAACGCGCCCGCTTCGGTGCATTTCCACTCGGTTCGCAAGAATGACAGGTTTCGTCTTCATGACCGGATACAATTCATGGGTCAGTTGCCTTCCGGCAATGAAATTTCCAACAAGCTGATGGCGCCACGCGGTCGGCACAAACACGCTCCAACCGTGGCGGGCAGGAGCAGCACATCCCCCTTGCCGATGGCGTAATTGGCGCCATCGTGCTCCACCTGACCTTCACCGGCGAGACAGACCAGCACCCGCGGCGTTCTTTCGGCGCCGACTCCAAATGGCGATTCTGCGCCGAACCGCCACAACCCGAAATGTTCACAATCAAAGAGCCGCTCTCGCAACACCGGCTTTGCCTCATCCACCATTGGCACCACCGGACCAATTGCCCCTTGCGCAAAATCAATGCAGGCCATCGCCTGCTCAACTTGCAGAGGTCGGGGCTGGCCGGTCCTGGCATCAACGTGGTTCCAGTCGTAAAGGCGAAACGTCACGTCGCTGTTTTCCTGCACTTCAAAAACCACCACGTCGCCCAGCGAATGAACGGTTCCGGCTGGAATGAAAATTCCCTCGCCGGTCTTCGGAGTGAAGGATGCGAGATGGTCCGCCACCGTTCCATTCGCGAGCGTCTGCCGCAGAGTGTCAGCCGTGGTGGCAGGCTTGAGGCCCGCGTAGATGCGGCTTCTTGCCCCCGCCTCCAGCACCACCCAGGCTTCGGTCTTCCCGGTTTCGCCGGCGGGAATATACTGGGTCTGATTATCCGATGGATGCACCTGAACCGAAAGTGTGTCGCGCACGTCGAGGAATTTCAGCAGCAGGGGGAACCGGCGGAAGCGCCCGGCCAGTTTTCCCAGCAACTGCTCCGGCCACTGATGGAGTAATTGCGCGATGCTCCGTCCCTTGAGCGGTCCATCGGCGACGCGGCTGGGATGGTCCTCGCGGTCGCTCAACAGCCAGGCTTCGCCGATGGGTCCATCACCAGGCAGCGGCGCGGTGAGCAGATTGGCCAAACGCCGGCCACCCCAGAGCCGGTACTGATAGATCGGTTCGAATCGAAGCGGATACAGCGGTATTTGATCCATGACATGTCTCTTCGTTGTCATGCTCATGTCCTTTCCATCGCGGCAGTGTATTCGCCCCGGCGCGCAGCCCGGTTGCACCTGGCACGATGAAGCAAAGCTTGTTGCGCCGCTTTCACGTTGGCCTCCTTGCCTTGCCAGATTTCCAAAGCCGGTTGCTGGATGGCGCGGGCAAACGAAAACGCCAGCGCCCAAGGCAGTCGCGACTTGAATCGAAGATTCATGGTATTCAAACGGGCCGAGGCCAGTTCAGCGGATTGGCCGCCGGACAAAAAGGCAATCCCTGGAACCGCAGCGGGGACAGTTCGCCATAGACTCTTCACCGTGACGTTGGCCACCTCGTCCACATCTTCCATCTCTTCTGGCTGGCGGTCGGTCAATCGCACTTGAAACTGTTGTTCGCCGATGGCCACTTCTTCCACTTCTTGATGCGGGGGGCAGGTGAAGCCCGGAAGCACCATGTTGGGTTTGAGAATCATGCCTTCCAGCATCACGCGCTGGGAATTGAGTTGGATGAAAGCCGTTCGCAAGACTTGCTCCGTCACCTCGCCGCACTGCTCCAGAGTATGATCGCCGTCCATGAGCACTTCCGGCTCGACAACGGGAACCAAGCCGGCTTCCTGGCATAACGAGGCGTAGCGCGCCAAGGCGTGCGCGTTGGCCTCAATACAACTCCGGGTGGGAATGCCCTCGCCGATGGCAATCACCGCACGCCACTTGGCAAAACGCGCGCCCATTTGAAAGTATTCCTTGAGACGGTCGCGCAATCCGTCCAGGCCTTCGGTGATTTTCTCCCCGGGATGCGCGGCCAGGTCCTTGGCTCCGGTATCCACTTTGATGCCGGGAATGATGCCCGCGTCAGCGAGGACTTTAAGAAAGGGCGTGCCATCTTTTTTCGACTGACGAATGGTCTCGTCATAAAGAATGACGCCGCTGATGCTTTCACCGAGACCGGGCGTGGTTACAATCAGTTCCCGATAGGCACGCCGGGCTTCCACCGTCTGCGGAATGTTGAGCTTGGCGAAACGTTGGTTGCAGGTGGGATTGCTTTCGTCCATCGCCAGCAATCCTTTGTTGTCGGCGACCAGTTTTTTTGCGGTATCGATTAACAGTTCTGTGTTCATAACCAAGTCGTAGTTCAGGGAGTGGCGGCGGTTGTTTTCAGCGAAGCCTCCCAGCCGCCGCCCAACGCTTTAATCAGCTGGATGCTCGCCGTGAGTTGTTGCATCTGGAGGTTCAGCGCCGTTCGTTGATTGTTCAACAGCGCGGTTTGCGCAATGATCACATTGAGATAAATATCAATGCCAGATTGGTAGCGGACGTCGGCTAGGCTCAGGTAGCGTTGCGACGAGGCGACGGCGGCATCCTGTTGTTGCCGTTCCTGCGACAGGATTCGCAGTGCTGATAAATTGTCTTCGACTTCCTGAAAGGCGGTGAGCACGGTCTGACGGTAATTCGCGACGGTCCCCTGGTAGATCGCGCGGGACTGTTCGGTGACGGCTTTGCGCAACCCGCCGTCAAACAGGGTTTGCGCCAGCGTCGCGCCGACGGACCAGACCAGGCCCGGCGCGGAAAACAGATTTTGTATGGATGTGCTTTGGTAGCCCACCGCGCCGCTCAACGTGATGGTCGGAAAATAAGCCGCGCGCGCCACGCCAATTTGCGCGTTGGCCTCCGCGACGCGGCGTTCGGCGGCGGCGATGTCCGGACGGCGTTCGAGCAATTGCGACGGAACGCCGAAGGGAATGGCGATGGGTTCTACCGTCAGCGAACGGGGTGCGATGGAAAAGGTTGAAGCCGGCTGACCGAGCAGCACCGCAATGGCGTGTTCCAGTTGTGCGCGCTGAATGCCGAGATCGGTGGCCTGCGCGAGCGTGGTGTTGAGTTGCGTTTCAGCTTGCGCGACGTCCTGATCGGATGCCAGACCCGTGTCAGACTGGTCCTGGATCAGCTTGAGCGATTCCTGTAAAGCGGTCACCGTCGCAGCCAAAAGCTGTTTCTGCGCGTCCAGCACGCGCAGCTGAAAATAGTCCACCGCCACTTCCGCCTGAATGGTCAGGCGCACGTTTTCCAAATCAGCCAGCGTGGCTTGCGCTTCCAGCGAATTAGCCTTCACCGTGTTACGAATACGGCCCCAGAAATCCGGCTCCCAGGAGGCGTCGAAGGGCAGCGAGTATTCGGTGAACGTGGAGGAGGTGGGCGAAGAACTTGACGAATTTATCTGTTGCCGGGACTCCGTGACGGAAGGGCTGGCGGTTACGGTTGGGAAATACTGTGATCGGGCTTGTTTCACCACCGCCCGGGCGGCGAGGAAATTGGCCAGTGCGACGGCGACCGTCTGGTTGGAAACGTTGACCTGGCATTCGAAGGCGTTCAACTCCGGCTCATGGAACATCTCCCACCAATTGCCGCGAATCTGGTTGTCCGTTGGCTTGGCCGTTTTCCAGCCATCCGTTTCCGATGATTGCGCCGGCGTCATTTCTTTGAAAGCAGCCGGCGTTTGAACCGATGGTTCCGAATATTTTGGCGCAAAGCTGCATCCGGCAAACAGAGCCACGCATGCCAGCAACACGATGGCAGGTCCGGTTGCGGTTTTGAGCTGGAAGATTAAGGTTCTCATGGAATGGTTCATGGCTACCCCCGAAAGATGTCGAATGGCTCGATCTTGAGAACCTTGCGTATGCCGATATAGCTTGAGATTCCGGCAATGAGCAGGACCATGCCGAAGGCCAGTCCCAGGTTTCCGAAGGTGATCATCGCCGCGTAGTTGGGCAGCCGGTAGCGGGCGATCGAAATCATCAACGTCACCAGGCCGATGCCCAGTCCATAGCCGATCATGGCCGTAAAGAACGCCATAAACAGGATCATATAAATCAGCTCGCGCCCCTTGGCCCCGATGGCTTTCAGCGCGCCAAATTTCTCCAGGTTTTCGAGAATAAAGGTATAAAAAGTCTGGCCGGAGATGGACAGCCCGACAATAAACGCGATGATGGTCATCAACAGGATGTTGGTGCCAATCCCGGTCTGGTAGGTGTAATAGTGGGTGATCCGGTTGTTGAATTCATCCTTGGTGAAGGCGACATAGCCAAGCTTGGCGACTTGTCGCTTGATGCCGGCCACCGCCGCGTCATTTTTCGGCTGTACCAGAACATAGGACATGGTGAAGCGCGTCGAAGGGAGGTATTCAATCGCACGGTGGTAAGTGGTATAGAGGGTGGGAACACCATTCAGTCCGTTGGCGGCGACCCGGGCGATGCCTACTATCCGGCCACGGTGATCATTGAGTTCGAAGGTCGTGCCGATCTTCGGGTTTCCCAACTTGGAGAATTCAGCGTCATCCACCACGAAGAACGTGTTGTCGGCATAGATGTCCTGAATGTTGCCCTGCTCCAGTTCGGGCCGGCCGAACAGGCTGCTGTCGTCGAGCCCGACCACATTGACCCCTTGATAAGTGCCGCTGGCGAGCTTGACCAGCGCACCGCCCATAAACAGCGGCACCGCATAGCTGACGCCGTCCATGCTGCGCGCCGCGTCGAGCACATATCCCGGCAGGGGGATTGGACTTGTGGCCGTATTGACCGCCGGATCCATGATCCACATCGCGGCACCGATATTGGTGACCGGCGAAAAGGCCCGGTTGAGGATGCCGGCGAACATGGCGGTCATTTCCATCATCAGGAACACGGCAAAGGTGATGCCGATCAACAGGGCAAAGAACTTGCCCCGATCGTTGACCAGCAGCTTGAAGCCGATCCGCAGGATGCCGCTGTGTTTCATATTCGGAGATGGTTCATGGTGTTTGCTCCGGCTATTTCTGCCCGATAAAGACATCCACCATCTGGCCGGGATAGACCGGGAAGTCCTTTTTTTCGAATCTAAAAATCACCGGCAACACCCGCAGGTCCACTTGCTCTTGTTTCTCGTTCGACAGCTCGATTTTGGGCGAGATATAAGGTTGCACCCGGACAAACTCCAACGGCACCTTGATGTCCGTCCCGGTGATTTGCATCTGCGCCTGAATGTGCCACTTGGACGGCAGCCGTGAGACCAGTATCTCGTCCACATAACAGCGCACGTCCATATAATCCTGCGGCCCGCTCATGACCACGAGCGGATCGAACAACTCGGTGTAGGTGTCATAATCACCCTGCGATGACACATAGCCCCCGACCGTCACGTTGACGGCCAGCACGACTCCATCTACCGGTGCTCTGACCGAATAATATTGAAGCAGCGCGTTGGCTGCCTTCAGTGCGGCGGTCGCTTGAATGACGGTATCTTCCGCTGTATCCAGAACGTCCTTGCTGACCGATTTCGGGTCAACGTCATAGGAGGCGCGACGCTTGTCGTATTGGTCGCGTGCCACTTTTAGATTGGCTTCGGCCAGTTCCATATTTGCTCTCGGCACGGAATCATCGATGTTGAACAGCGGTGTGCCGGCCGACACTGGCTGGCCCTCGTGCACGAACACCCGGGTGATCGGGCCGGAAACCTCCGGAAAAATATTGATATTTTCACCGCTCGGCAGGTCGCTCTCAATCATGCCATTGGCATAGATGGCCGACTCAAATGGATTGCTGACCGGTTTAAACACGGGTGGCTGGGCTTTCCGCTCCAGGCCAAAAATGTAAGCGGCAACCAGTCCGGCCAGAATGCCGATGATGGCGATGGTAAAAATGATCTTGTTTCCGACTGCCATCCTGGGCGCGGCGGATTTGGTTTCAGTCCTGGTCTCGCCGGCTTTGACTTCAGTGTTCGGTTTGGCCCCGGCTTTGGCCTCGGGCTTAACTCCAGGTTTGGTTTGAGCTTTGATTTCAGGCGGGGATTCAGCCGCTTTGTTATCGTGGGTAAGCTCGATGGCTTTGGGATCGGGCTTGGGCGCGGCTGTTTCTGGCTTGGGCGCGGTCGCTTTTGCCTCTGGTTTGGGTTCGTCGGTATTCATTCGGTTCCCTTGTCTTCGGCGGTGAGATGTCCATCTTCCATGTGGAGGATCCGATCCGCATATTCGTTGATGCGCGCATCGTGGGTGACGATCAGAATGCAGCGCTTTTCATTAAGAATCTTCTCTTTGACGAAGGCGATGATCATCCGGCCCGTGTCACCATCCAGGGAGGCCGTCGGTTCGTCGAGAATCAGAATCTCCGGCTGGCTGATGATCGCCCGGGC
>Ga0265316_10001905_pt1 | contig 21917 bp, 15 predicted proteins | sample 4522metaG_FD_202092 | JGI IMG/M metagenome (GOLD analysis project Ga0265316, IMG submission 202092) | Rhizosphere microbial communities from Carex aquatilis grown in University of Washington, Seatle, WA, United States - 4-5-22 metaG | ecosystem: Host-associated > Plants > Roots > Rhizosphere >... | reverse complement strand
CGGAATGGGCGAGATCTACATCGCGGCCCTGGGGCAAATCGGCGGCTTCGAAAAACTGTGCGTGATCAAGAAGGTCCTTTCGGAAAAGGCGGATCAGAGCAAGGCCAAGCGATTTCTTGATGAAGCCAAGGTCGTGTTGCGGCTCAGTCACTCGGCGCTGGTCAACACCTTCGACGCCGGCGAGGTGGACGGGGAATTCTACATTGCAATGGAAATGGTGGAGGGCAAAGACCTGCGCGAGGTGTGGAACCGTTGCGTGCGCATGCGCCAGCGCATTCCCATTGAAGTGGCATTGCATGTGGCGCGCGAGGTGGCGCGGGTTCTGGCCTATGTGCACGGCTATGGCGACTTGAAGCTGGTTCATCGAGACATCGCCCCGCCCAACATTCTGCTCGGCTACAACGGCGATGTGAAACTGACTGATTTCGGGCTGGCGCGCAGTGAACTGAAGGAAGAGAAGACGCAGCCTGGGGTGGTGTTTGGGCGCGCGGCCTACCTGGCGCCCGAGCAAGCGCGGGGCGAAGTGGCTGATGCGCGCACTGATGTGTACACACTGGCCATTGTGCTGTGGGAGCTTTTGACCGGGCATCAGTACTTGCCGATTTCGGGCCTGGATCCAGGGGCCGGGCTGGCCCTGGTTCGCCACCCCAAGCCCATGCCGCCGTCGTCGCGCGCGCCCTGGATTGCGCCCGAGCTGGACAAGGTGGTGCTGCGGGCGCTGGCGCCTGACCGTCAACTGCGCTTTCAGAGCGCCGAGGAATTTCGGTTGGCGCTGTCGGATGTGATTGCCCAGGTGGCGCCGCGGACCGACCCGGCCCGTGTGGTCGAGCTGATGCAGGCGATCTTCCAGGACGTGATCGACAATGAACGCGAGGAGCGCGAGCAATACCTGAAAGAAGTGATTCCGGCTTTCCGGGCGTCGTCGCACGATGTGCCCACGCCTGCCGCAAGGGAGACGACCTTGCCCTTGCCACTGGAGGCGTTGGCCGCGGCAGAGAGGCGCAGCGGCGCAGCCCCGTCGTACGGACGCCCGGCGGGGGCGGGCCACGCCAAGCGCAGGCCGACCGGGCAGAACCCCGCGGACAGTGACGAAGAGGTCAACGACGCGCGCCTACCTGGCGTGACCCCGTCGCCCATTGCTGCCGACCTGCGCCGCGCCCATCGCGAGGCCGCCATGCGCGTCTTGGCCGAACTGGCCGCCGAAGACGCAGGAACCACTCCGGGACCAGAGCGGACATAGGCATTCACAAATGAATCGGTGGGTATCGAATCCCAGTTCCGTTGACGGTGGCTGTTCAACCAGGTAAGAGTTCTGCCCATGTCTTCCGACTCTGCTCCAAGCGGCAGCACGGGGAATGGGAGCCGAGACGAGCCGCCCGATGCGCCGCCGCCCCGCGAGCCATCGCCGGTGCAATCTGATGCGCCGCCTCGCCCCGGACGCTGCAATGTCTTGATCCTGTCGTTCCTGTCATTTGTCCTGATCGGGTTCAGTGTGTGGGTGGTTTCCGCCGGAAGCCGCTACCGGGCTGAGTACGCGCAAGCCATGGAAGGGTGGCGCGTCGGGAGCACCCGGGTGGTGGAACTGACGCTGGTGAAGGATGACAAGCGCAATCTTGGTTGTGCTGCCGACCAGGTGATAGAGGGACTTCACTGTGGCCATCGGGGCGATCTGCAAGAGGCCGGCCCGGCGTCGCCCGACAATTCCCAGATCCTCGCACCCTACAACACCGTCGGCAACGAGCTCTTGCTCGGGGCAGGCCTGTGGAACTCGCCCGACATGAAAGGGCCGCTACCGGATACGCGCTTCACGGTAACTTGCAATTACAACATCAAGGGCGTGATGAAGTCGGCCGCGATTCGCTTCGACCACGCCGCCGCCTTCGGTCCTGTCGGAAAAACCGTTACGGCCGGTACCCTCACCGATTGCATGATCCCGCGATGAAGCGCAACGCCTTGCTGAGCCGCATAGGCAGCCTGGCGCGTTCGGGCTGGAAGGCCTGGGGACCAGGCCTGTCGCATCCGGCGACCGGGTATCTGCTGGTCTTCATGATCATCGGGGGCGTCGTTCTGCGCATCCAGAACGTCGGCTATCCCTTTCACCCCGGCTTCGACGAAAGCCAGTGGGCCGGCGCCGCCCACCAATTTCTCACCTGCGTCCCGGACACGGGAGAGTGTTGTCACCCGCCGCTCGCCAAGCTGCTGATCGGCGTGGGCATGCTGCTGTTCGGGAACAACCCGATGGGATGGCGGTTCATGCCGCTTTGGTTTGGCATCCAGAGCATCGTGCTTGCGTTCTTGATTGCCAGCGCGCTGTTCAAGGACCGAAGGGCGGGATGGTTGGCGGCGGCATTCATGGCGGCCGACGGGTTCTACATCGCGTTTTCGCGCGACTCGTTTCCTGAAGCGATCCTGGCCTGTCTCAACCTGTGGTGCTTGCTGGCGGCGATCACCGCGCGTGGCTGGGCCGGCGTGCTGGCGTGCGCGGTGCTGGTGGGGCTGGCGGCGTCGGTGAAGTGGGTCGGCCTGCTGGTCGCCCTGCCCGCTTGTTTCGCGATCTTGCTGCTTCGGCGTGTCCGCTGGTACACCATGGTTTCGTTCGTGGTGGTGCCGTTCGTGCACTTGGCGGTCTGGATGATCGGGCTCAAATTGATCGGCCATGCGAACGACCCCATGTCGGTGTGGGAGGAAATTCGGCGTCGGCAGCGCATCCATCTGGGATTCCCACACCACACCAATCCCTTGGAATCGGCCTGGTACACCTGGCTCGTGCTCTACCATCCCATCGTGATCAAGAGTGCGTACCAGGGCGCGAAAGCCCGGCTTGCCTCCAGCGTCGGCAACCCGCTGCTTTGGATCACGGCGGACCTGTGCCTGGTGTCCCTGCCCGTGGTGGGGGCCGCGTGGGCCCTGCGCTCCCGCTGGCGAGAACGCTGGAGCCGGTGGTTCGACTCCGACGCCAGCAAGGCGGTGGCGATCCTGGGGGTTGCCTGGCTGTCCATGATGCTGCTTTGGATGTCCGGGCGGATCGTCACATACTGGTATCACTACCTGACACCCTGGGGAATCGCGATAATCCTGGTGGGGGGCGTGATCTCGCGCCTGGATCGCCGCATCCCCCAGGCGGCGCTGGTGTTTGTGGTCCTCGTGTTGGCGATCTCGACGTATTTCGCGCCGGTCTGGGCCGAGCTGCCCATCTCGGTTTCGGCCGCGCACCATCGTCTGATCTTTCCCTTGTGGCGATAGTTTTATTTCCAGTGTAGCGAATCCGGTTCATTGAGGATTGCCTCGCACGACTCGGGCAGGGGCTGTGGTTTTTCGCTGGCGGGACCGCGTTTGCCGGCGCTGCTGCGCGCGTCTTCAGAGAACCACCAGTCAAGCGAGGCATCGCACCCATTGCCAGCGGGCAAGGGTTGCGGCGCTTTGCAGTCGGGGCTGTCGGTCGGGCAGCGCAGGCGCACGTGAAAGTGGTCGTGGTGTCCCTGCCATGGGCGCACCCGCTGCAGCCAGGGCCCCGCCCGATCCTTGTCCTTGCAAAGCGTGCGCTTGACCACCGGGTGAACGAAGATGCGATCCACAGCGGGGTCAGCCGCGGCGGTTTCGATCAGACGTGCCACACGGCCGTTCCAGGCCGGCAGCAATTTGGTGGTGCGCAGGTCCACCATGACGGGCGCCACGGGGGCTTGACCTGGGGAGCTTGCCTTGACCGGCGGGCCGTACCACAGGTCGACATCGAGGCCATTCTGGTGGCTGCGATGACCGGTGGGCGTGGGTCCGCCGCGTGGCTGGCCCAGATCGCCCACACCCAGCGGGCCGAGATGCTCACGCCGCGCCTGCGACGCCAGATTCCGCAAATAGGTCAGCAAAACCGGAAGGCCGAAATCGCGGTGTCGCTCTGGATGCACGACAATCCAGCCTGGCCCGTGTAGCGGCAGGGCGACGGCGCCTTGGACACAGCCGGCGGAAGGCTGGCCGATGGCACGCGGCGAGCCCGGTTTGGGCGTGGCCACCCGACTCCAGCGCGAATCGAAACCCCGCGCGGTGGACGGTGCGGTGGCGGTGTCTGCCGCGCCACTGTCAGGCGTGGTCGAAAGCGGGAACAAGAACAGGAGAGGGAGAAGCCGCAGCATCAATCACAATCTGCACGCTTCTCCCTGCGTCCGCCAATTTGCTGCGAGAATCTAGAACCGCGCTTGCAACTGTGCGGTGACGATGTCGTTGGCGATCTTGGCGCCGGTCTGCTCCCAGGGATGCTCATACGACAGCGTGAACTTCACATTGGCCGAGCCATGCGCCAGCAGAGCCGCGCCAAAGCGGTACACCTTGTCCATATCGCGGGCCGCGACGGCCGCGGTCGGCTTCGCGGTCACGGTTGTGTCATAGCACTTGGAATCAACCGTTCCGGAGAGCAGCGGGTCGAACTCGTCCAGGCGGAGTGCGACGCCGAAATACGGGCCGATGTTCTGCACGAGCGTGATCATCCAGCCCAGGCTCTGGCTGTTGAGGCAGCTGTTGGCGGCCGTGCCCGAGTATTCCATATTCGTCTTGCGCGCCCAGATCACCTCGCCCTTCAATGCCAGCCCTCCCACCGAGGGGACGTCGAGATAGCCCTGCACATCCGCGCCCAGGCGGGTCTGGGCGTAGTACGCGTAAGTGTCAGGTAAAAGCTTGTCCGTCGTCACATCGAGTTTGCCGAACGTGGTGTCCAGGGTGCGCCCCCACATCCAGGAGAAACCGCCCACCAGGCTGCCCAGATCCACGCCCAGGCGCCCCACCACGGTCTTGAACCCGTTGGGATCGTAGCCATTCTGGGTCACGCCAAAGAAATTCGAGGGATCCTTTTGACCGAAGCTGGCGCCGTTGACCAGGGCGGCGCTCAAACGGAGGAATTCGTAGCTAGCCTGCAAGCGCAGGCCGCGGTCACGATCGCCGGGGAAGAGGCTGAGGATGACCTGCGACCGCTCGGGCATCTCGCGATCCGCATCGGATTGCAGGATCTCGTAGCCAAAGGGAAGCTTGAACTGCCCCAGGGTCAGTTTGATGTGCAATGGTGTCCAGGTGTCGATAAAAGAAGCCTCGGCGTCTTTGAGCACCAGTCCGTCGTTGTTGTTGCCGTCGACCTGCAGGAAATACTCGGCATTCTTGCCCTCGTAGCGGGCGCCAAGGTAGCCATGGCGCACGTAGAAGCGATTCTCATTCTTGATCTTTGACGTGCCGTCCACCGCATCCTGGTGATATTCGTAGCGCCCCTGGACGTAGCCACTGATTTTGATCTTCTTCAGACTGTCCACGCTCGACTGCAGGGCTCCCACCGCTTCCTCGGTTCCCGCCGCTTTGCTCTCCACTGTGGCCAGACGCTGTTCAAGCGCCGAGGCGACCGGAGGGGAAGCCTCGACAGGCGGGGCGGTTCCCTGGGTTGCCTCGCTGGCCAAGGCTGACGGGCCAGCCAGCGGCTCTTGCGCAAGAGCTGCTGGCGCAGCCAACATCGAAACTGCCAATAGGGTGCCGTGGATTTGCCTTGTCTTCATCGAATTGAATCTCCTTGGCCGGCAAGCTAGGTGTTTCGTGTGACGACACTGTGACGGCCGGGCAACTTCTCCGCAAACGAGGCGGTCTCCCGAACGGCGCCCGCTATCCCTTGGGCGCGTGCCCCTGCCGCGGGATCGTCCGGATTCTTGCAGACGCAAACTCCCACCGTTCCGGTTCAGGATGGACGGATCTGGCTGATTCTGAAGGTCGCATTTCTCTGGGAATCGGCGGTGAATCAGTCGATTGACCGGATATTGCCGGGAACGTGGTAGCCTTGCGAGCAAGCTGGCGGGGGGCACCCTCGCTTGGCCCAGGCCCACCATGAAACGCAGCGGCAGTGCAAGCGATCCGCTCTGGTACAAGGACGCCATCATCTATGAGCTGCCGGTCAAGGCGTTCTGTGACAGCAACCAGGACGGGATTGGCGATTTTGGCGGGCTCTTGCACAAGCTCGACTATCTGCAGAACCTGGGCGTCACTTGCCTGTGGCTGCTGCCCTTCTTTCCTTCGCCCTTGCGCGATGATGGCTACGACATTTCGAACTACTGCGCGGTTCATCCGTCGTACGGCACGTTGGAGGAATTTCGCGCCTTTCTCGACGCAGCGCACGCGCGCGACATGCAGGTGATGATTGAATTGGTGGTCAATCACACCTCGGACCAGCACCCCTGGTTCCAGGCGGCGCGCCAGGCAGCGCCCAATTCTCCCGAACGCAACCGCTATGTGTGGAGCGACGACGACCACAAGCTCGGTGGGGCGCGTATCATCTTCACGGACACCGAGAAATCCAACTGGACCTGGGATCCGGTGGCCAAGGCGTACTTCTGGCACCGCTTCTTTTCCCACCAGCCGGATCTCAACTTCGACAACCCGGACGTGCTGCGTGAGGTGCTGGAGGCCATGCGCTTCTGGCTCGACCAGGGGGTGGATGGGCTGCGCCTGGACGCCATCCCCTATCTGGTCGAGCGCGAGGGCACAAGCTGCGAGAATTTGCCCGAGACCCACACGATCATCCGTCAGATCCGGGCGGCGCTCGATGAGCGCTACGCCAATCGCATGATTCTGGCTGAGGCCAATCAGTTGCCGGTGGACGTGCGTCCCTATTTCGGCGAGGGCGACGAGTGCCACATGGCGTTTCACTTTCCCCTCATGCCCCGCCTGTTCATGGCCCTGCGCCTGGAGGACCGGCAGCCAATTGTCGACATCATGGCCGACACCCCGGAAATTCCAGCCAGTTGTCAGTGGGGCTTGTTTTTGCGCAACCACGACGAGCTGACCCTGGAAATGGTCAGTGACCGCGAGCGCGACTATATGTACCTGGCCTACAGTGCCGATCCGCGCATGCGGGTGAACGTCGGCATCCGCCGCCGCCTGGCCCCGCTGCTCGACAACAACCGTCGGCGCATCGAGCTGCTCAAGAGCATTCTGCTGTCGTTCCCGGGAACGCCCATCCTGTATTACGGCGACGAGATTGGCATGGGCGACAATATCTATCTCGGCGATCGCAATGGCGTGCGCACCCCCATGCAGTGGAGCGGTGATCGCAACGCCGGTTTTTCACGTGCCCTGCCCGAACGGCTGTATAGCCCGGTGCTACTCGATCCGGTCTACGGCTACCAGTCGGTGAACGTGGAGGCGCAGCTTTCCGATTCCTCCTCGCTCTTGCACTGGACGCGCAATATGATCGGGCTGCGCAAGCTGTTCAAGGTGTTCGGCCGCGGCGGCATTGAATTCTTGCGGCCGTCCAATCGCAAGATCCTGGCCTATCTGCGCATTTCGGACAAAGAGAAGATTCTGTGCGTGGCCAACCTGTCGCGTTTTGCCCAGCCTGTGGAACTGGATCTGGCCCGCTTTCAGGGCGTGGTCCCGGTGGAAATGCTGGGCTATGTGGAATTTCCGCCGATTGGCAGTGAGCCGTATCGTTTGACCCTGGGTCCCTACGGCTACCTATGGTTCGAGTTGCAGACTCCGGCGGCGCCAGCGCGCGATCTCGACGGCGAGGCGGGCGAGCCGGTGCTGGCGGCGACCAGCCTCGGCGAAGCCTTGGCGCCGCCGGCACGCGCCGGCTTTGAACGACTGCTGATTCCCTTTCTCATGCGTCAGCGCTGGTTCGGGCACAAATCGCGCGTGATTGAAGCGGTTTCAGTGACGGATTTCGCGGAGCTGCCTGATCGATCCGCCGCGCTCTTGCTGCTGGAGGTGCGCTATGCCGAGGGCGACCGGGAATCGTATTTTGCGCCGGTACTCAGCGTGCCCGCGGATCGCATGCTCGGCCTGCGCGACAAGCACCGCGAGGCCTTGCTGGCGACTTGCCGGGGCAGCCAGGGGGGATTCTTCGACGCCACGGTGGACGATGGATTTTGCCAGGGATTGCTCGGGCTGATTGAACGGGGCGACAGTCTGCGATGTGAGAGCGGAACCCTGGTTGGCGTGCCCGGGCGCCTGCTGCAAATTCTGCGTGGGGATTCCAGTGAGGCCTTGCCAGCCAGCCGCAGTAGCGCCGAGCAGAGCAATACCTCGATTCGTTTTGGCGAGAAGCTGATTCTCAAGCTCTTTCGCCGGCCGCACAGGGACCCCAATCCCGACGGTGAAATGGTCCGCCATTTGTCCGAGGATTGTGGCTTTTCGCACATTCCGCGTTTTGCCGGGGTGCTGGAATTCGAGAATCATGAAGGCAGTCGCCTGACCCTGGGCCTGTTGCAGGAACTGGTGGCCAATCAAGGCGACGGCTGGACCTGGTCACTGGAGGAACTGCGCCTTTTCTACGAAGCTCATGCCGTGGGGCCAGCGCCGCCCGCGATCAGCGAGGCCAGCAAGCGCCCGATCCTGTCGCTTTCTGAGGAACCGCTGCCTGAACTGGCCACCACCAGCATGGGCCTGTACCTGGAAGCGGTGGCCACGCTGGGGAGCCGCACCGCCGAGATGCACCTGGCCTTGGCAGTGGAAAGCGCGAATCCAGCCTTTCGGCCCCAGCCCTTTGACCAGGGTGATCTTGGCCTTTTGGCCGACCAGTTTCGCGCGCGTGCGGGCGACGTGCTTGATGGGCTGAAGTCGCGTTTGGCCACGCTTCCCGACGATCTGGTCGAGCTGGTGGGACTGCTTTTGGCGCGGCGTCGGCAGGTGCTGGATACCTTTCGTCGCCTGGAAGAAACCAAGGTGGTGCTGCAGAAGATTCGCATTCACGGCGATTTTCATTTGGGCCAGGTGTTGCGGGCGCGCGGTGATTTTGTGCTGCTGGACTTCGAGGGCGAGCCGGCGCGTTCGCCGGAAGAGCGGCGTGCCTTTCAGTCGCCGCTCAAGGATGTGGCGGGCATGGTGCGCTCGTTCAGCTATGCCGCGCACGCCGCATTGGCGACCTACCTGGCGCGGCGACCGCAGGACGCGGACGCGCTGGAGCCATGGGCGAGGCTCTGGTCGAAATACGCTTCGGCCGCGTTTCTCGCCAGCTATCGCAAGGTCGCGGCGGGGGCGACTTTTCTTCCGACTGACAACACTGGCTTGGCGCGAATGCTCGACGCCTTTCTGATGGACAAGGCTTTCTACGAGCTTGGCTATGAGCTCAATCACCGGCCGACCTGGGCGCGTATTCCGCTGCTCGGTCTACTCGCGTTGCTACGCGAGCCCCTGGGTGAAAGATAACCCGTGCGCGACAGCTCGACTGAGCGGATTGTGACGGCAGCGGCAGCGACGGCCGCAGCCGACATCGTCATTGGCGTGCCGAGCTGCAATCACGCGGCCACGGTGGTCCAGGTTTTGCGCGCGGCCCAGGCTGGGTTGCGTGAGTTCTTCCCCGGACAGAACTGTTTGCTGGTCAGTGCCGATGTTCGCTCCAGCGACCGCACGCGGGAACAGATCGGCGAATTGCGTGCGGAAAATCCGCTACTGCGCGAACTGGGGCCGGCCGAGGCCAGTCCTGCATCAGCGATTCCCGGAGTCGAGACCCGGGAATTGCGCATCATACTGGCCTTGGCGCAAAAAGTCCGCGCGCGCGCCTGTCTGGTGCTGGACGCCAGCCTGACCAGCATGACGGCCAATTGGGTCGGGCAGCTATTGCGTCCCATTGTTGAGGACCAGTTTGACCTGGCGGTTCCCGCTCCCGCTCGTCACAAACTCGACGGCGCCATTACCAACGGGATTGTATATCCACTCACCCGCGCGCTTTATGGGAAACGGGTGCGTCAGCCACTGGGCAGCGTGTTTGCATTATCGGGCCGGTTGGTGGAACGATTTCTTGCGAGACAAGTCTGGGACATCGACCTGTCCACTCTGGCCACTGATGCGCGCACAGTAAGTGAAGCCATCTGCGCGGAATCTGCCATTTGCCAGGTCTTTCTGGGACCCGCCGAGCACGCCAGCAGCGGGCCAGCCCTGGACCTCAGTTCCCTCCTGGCCACCGTGCTGGGATCGGTGTTCGATGAAATGAACCGCAACGTTGCCTATTGGCAGAGGGTGCGTGGCTCTGAACCGGTGCGCTGGTTCGGCACGCCAGTCGAGATCGCGGGAGCGCCGCCCCCGGTCGACGCGCACAAGATGTGGGAATCATTCCGCCTGGGCTGTCGGACCCTGCAGGACGTGTGGGCCGCGGTCTTGCCGCCGGCCACCCTGCTCGCGCTCAAGTATCTGGCCCGCGAGGACAGCGTTGCGGCCGCGCTGGCTGACGACCTTTGGGCGCGCATTGTGTACGACTTTGCCCTTGGGCACCGCCTGCACGTGATGAACCGCGGCCACCTCTTGCGCGCCCTGACCCCGCTCTACCTGGGCTGGCTCGCCACTTTCGTGCGCGAAATCGGGGCGGCGCCTTCGGAAGACGTGGAGCGAAGGGTGCAACAACTTTCCCTGGTCTATGAGGCCGAGAAGCCATATCTCATCTCTCGCTGGCGCTGGCCCGATCGCTTCAACCCCTAATTTCAGAGGCGTAGAAAGGAGCGTTTCTCTATGTGGAGTCCAATCAAAGACGCACTTTACGAGGCCACACATCGGGTTTTGTTGGGCGTGGCCAGCTTTCTGCCTGGGCTACTGGCATTGGTGCTGGCGGTCTTGCTGGCGTCGCTGCTTGGCTGGCTGCTGGGCGCTCTGCTGGGGGTCATTCTGCGCGCGCTCGACTTCGACAAGCGTCTGCAAAGGTGGGGAGCCGCAGCCTGGGCGGAATGGTCACCCAAGAACAGCCCAACCCTCTTGCTGCGCAAGACAGTCACCTGGACTGTGGTGGTGCTGGGCTGGTTGGTCGGTTTGACCGCATTCGGGGCCGGTGTCACGCCACAATTGATCCCGCGCGTGGTCGAGTCGTTGCCCAACCTCGGCACCTCCGTGGTCCTGGTCCTGCTCGGTTTCCTGCTGGCACGTTTTCTCGCGCGCGCCGTGCTGATCAGCGCGGTCAACATGCAGATTCAGTCGGCGCGTCTGCTCAGCCTGGCGATCAAGTGGCTGGTGCTGGTCTTTGCCGCGGCGATGGCGCTCGATCACCTGCACGTGGGCGGCGACATCGTTCGCCTCGGCTTCGCCATTCTTTTCGGTGGCATTGTGCTCGCACTCGCGCTGGCCATCGGGCTCGGGTCAAAGGAAATCGTCAGCCGATCCTGGGAGCGCCAGGTGCAAGGCAAGTCAGAACCGCCCGACGATACGCTGAAACACCTGTGAGATCGCCCCTGCCCCTACGTTCCCGCCCGCAGCGGCGGCGGCACGGGCTTGCCCACCACGCGTTCGCGCACCGCTTGTACGACGTCCAGACCGGTGGCGGCTTTTAATTGCTCGCTCATGGCAATCAGCTTGCCGGCCAAATCGCCGCCTGCACTGTTGCCGCCAATTCCGCCGAGCACAGTCAAGCGATCCACTTTCAAGTCGCCAGCGCTGCTCATCACAATGCGCATCAGCTCGTCCACCTTTTGCATCAGAAAGACCTGGCGTGCGTTGTCGCCCACCCGGCGCCAGCTGGTCGCGATTTCTTGCATGGCGGCTGCGGTGGCGCGGCCTTGCTCGACGATGCGGGCGGCCTCGCCCTTGGCCGTGGCCTCGGCCGCTGCCTTTTGTGCGCGCGCCGGCTCCAATACATCGGCTTGCAATTGGCGCCGCACTTGTTCGACGCGCGCCTTTTGCACGTCCAGTTCTGCTTGGGCGCGTGCCAACTTGGAAGCCACCTGGCCCTTGGCTTCGGCCACCATGGCCAGGGCCTTGGTTTGCGCGTCGGTCACCCGCCGGGCCATGTCGGCTCGCAAAGTGCCGAGCTGCGCGTCCAGGCGGGATATTTCTGTTGTTTGATGGTTCTGGGCTGACTGTATGGCCGAATCGGCCTTGTTGCGGGCCTCGGCAATGGCGGCGTGCTTTTGCACCTCGGCCGATTGTTTGCGGCCGATGCTGTCAAGGTAGTTCACGTCGTCGGAAACATCCTGGATTTTCAGGGTGTCGAGTTCCAGACCAATGTGGCGCAGATCCTCTTCGGCCTCAGTCAGCAGTGACTGCGCGAATTTGATCTTGTCGGCGTTGACTTCTTCGGGGGTCAATGTGGCCAGCACGCCGCGCAGATTGCCCTCCAGGGTTTCTTTGGCCACGGCCATGATGCGCGCGCGGTCCACGCCCAGAAAACGCTCAATCGCATTGTCGAGCACAGGTTGCTCGCCCGCGATCTTCACGTTGGCGATGCCGTGCACATTCAGTGGAATGCCACCCTTGGAATAGGCGCCGGTGACCGCCAGCTCGATGGGCATGTTGGTCAGATCCATGCGATCCACGGCCTCGACCAGCGGTCGGCGCACCCGGCGGCCGCCCTTGATGATCTGGTAGCCGACCACGCGACCATTGGCCAAAACCCGGCGCGAGCCCGAGAAAATGAGCACTTCATTGGGCTGACAGATGTAGAGAAGGCGGGTCATCACGATAAGCAGGACAATGCCGGCCACCACGCCGACAGCGATGAGCAAACCCAGACTGGTCATGGCCGCACCTCCTTCGCCGGCGTGGCCGGCTGGCGCGCCAGCAACGCGGTGATGTCGACACCCGTGGTGGCAAAGAGCGAGCGCAGCACCTCGGCCACGGCCGCGGGATAGGATGCGGCAAAGCGCGGCAGGGCCTGCCCGTCGCCGCCGTCGATCAGGTGCACCGGACCGAGCGTGATGCGCCGGACGCCGTCGACCACGATCCTGGTAATTTCCTCGATCTTGTTGATGAGGAACATGTCCTGCGCTGACGGCCCGGCCTTGGTCCAGGCGTCCGCCACCAGCCCGAGCGACTCGGCCGTGGCGCGGCCGTTCTCTGCCGTGGGCGCCGCAGCACCGGCAGCGGCTAGTGCCGCGGCTTCGCGCTGAATGTCGGCGGGCACCACCACATCGCTTTGCAGGCGCAGCGCCTCCAATTCCCGTCGCACGCCTTCCAGGTCCTGCATCGCGACCGCGTGGGCAGCCAAGGCGCCAGCCTCGGCGCGCTCTTCAATCGATTTGGCCTCCGCCTCCAATTCAGCGGCGATGCGACGCACGTCATTGCGGCGCTGGGCGATGGTGCGCTCGGCCTCGGCCTCGGCCACTTTCGCCCGCATCTCGGCCGCGGCTGCCTCCTTGGCCGCCTCATTGCGGGCGTTGGATTCGGCGATCTCCGCCTCTTTCACCACCTGGGCGATCTGGCCACGACCGATGCTGGCCAGGTAGTTGGCGTCGTCGGTAACATGCTGGATTTTGAGCACGTCCAGGTGCAGGCCCAGTTTGGCCAGGTCGTGTTCCACTTCCTGTGACAGTGACTCGGCGAATTTCAGGCGGTCTTCATTGACCTCTTCGGGGGTCAGGGTCGCCAGCACGCCGCGCAGGTTGCCCTCCAGGGTTTCCTTGGCCACGCGCTGGATGTCGCCTGGGCCGCGGCCCAGGAAGCGCTCGACTGCGTTCATCACGACCTTGGGATTGGACGAAATCTTGGTGATGGCGATGGCGCGCACCCGCAGGGGGATGCCCACCCGGGTGTAGGCGCCGTTGATCGACACGTCAATGGGAATGCTGCGCATATCCATGTTCTCGACCGTCTCGATGATGGGCAGGCGCAGGGCCCAGCCGCCGGTCACCACACGATAGCCGACCAGCGAACCATCCTCGGTGCGGCGTCGGCGTCCGGAAATGACCAACAATTGATTGGGCCGGCAGATGTAAAGAAAGCGGCTGACTATGCCCAGGACGATGAGGAATGCAATGCCAATCGCCAGGCCCGCCACGGCGGCTGCCACAGGATTCATTGTCACATCGGCTATTTCAGTCACGAGTCCTCCTTCCCAGAATCTTGGTTGTTGTCCTGCTCGGAGCGCAGGGCCGCGGGGCTTGGTTCGACCAGAGCCGTGAGCCCCCGCATTCCCACCACCAACACTGTGCTTTCCGCTGGAATTTCGGCCTTGCTATCGGTTTCAGCCAAGAGATCAGTTTCGACGCCGCCGATCGACAGGCGGATCTTGCTGCGCTCGCCTGGCCGCAGAGGCAGCAACAGCTTGCCCTCGCGCCCGATGTGGCTGTTCGCCTCAGGCAATACGCCCACGGCATTGCGGCTCAGGCGGCCAAGCGCCCAGGTCGCCCCCCATCCTGAACCCACGCCGCCAGCCGCGGCGAGCAAGGGAACCAGGGACGCGGGCGTTCCGCCCAGGGTCAGGGCCAGGCCAGCCAAGCCAAAGAAGGCCACGCCCCAGGTCCAGAAACGCAGGCTGAGGAAAGGCAGCCGCCCCGCCCACTCGTGGTGTCCGTCATCACCGCTGTCGCTGTGACCATCACCCGCATGGGCGTCGCCACTGTCGTGTCCACCGAACATGGACGCGCCCAGCACGACGCCGCCAGCGAGAAAGCACACAATGTAGGCAGAAAGCATGGCCTGACCGCCGAGTATCAAACCACGAACTGCCCGCGACGGCTAGTTGGCAATGCTTTTCGATCGCTTTCGGCGGCCCAGGCGTACGGAAGCCAGCCCGAAACCCAACAACGCAAATCCGGGCCAGGCGGTGCCATCGCGATCCGAAACGCTTCGACAGGCGCAGCCGCTGCTCGCCGATTTCGTGCCGGGCTGGTCCGCCCTGGCGTCGTGGGCAACTTCGCCGCCGTCGTGGGTGGCGTCTGGGGTCGAGCCTGCCTCGCCGCTGGCCGGGTTCGAGTCTCCGGCGCTGCTGTCCAGCCCCTCGCTGGCGCCCGCATCACCGCCATCGGTGCTGGATCCCGGGTCGCGCCGGGCCGATGCACCGTCGCCGCTGTCCGATGTTGTGCCGGAGCGGGCGTCCGCGCTGACCAAAAGGTCGGTGGCCAGGGTGCCGCTGTCCGATGGTCCGTCTTGGCCTGTCGTCTCAATAGTCGCACTGTCGATTGCACTGTCGGGCGTGGTGCTGCCCGAGCCCCCGCTTCCGCCGCTGCCGCCAGTTCCCGCGTTTCCCCCGCCACCGACAAAACCGTCCCAAGCGTCGGCACCGGTCTCGCCGCCGTCCTGCGCATCCGCAATCGCCTTGCTGTCCCTGGCGTCAGCCGCGCCCCCGTCAGCATTGGCCAATCTCGAATCTTGATTGCTGTCGGCCTGGCTGTCACGCCCATCGGAATCGCCCCTGTTGGCGTCGAAAGATCCATCCTTCGTCCCGTCCTTCGCCCCGTCCTGGCCGGCATCGCCAGACGACGTTCCAGCGTCGGCCGGCCAACAGGTCGGCTGGCGCAACGTGGTCTCGCCCTGGCATTGGTTGGCCCATATGCCCACGCCGTCCCCCGGGTTGGTTGGAAATCCAGTGCACGCCGTGGTTGGGTTCCAGCCGCTGGCATCGTGGCACGGGGTCAGATCGATGCCCGACGTCTGCTCTGCCCAGGCGACGTGAAAAGGCACGGACACGTAGGTGGAGATTCGGGGATTCTGGTTCCCCGGGGAAATGGGAGGCGAGCAGCAGTCCTCACCGATGACCCGCCAGGTGCCATCCGGCATCTGGAAATACAGCGGCCCGCCGGAATCGCCGAAATACTCGCCATCCTGGCTGCCGGTGGTCACGTCGATGGTGATCTGGTCATCCGGAATGTCTGCAATGGTTCCATTGATCCATTTCTTGGTCCCGTAGACCATTCCCTGGGTGCCGATGACCCCGAACCCCGCCTCCACAATGGGCTTTGCGGCGGCCAGCGCTGACGTTTCACAGGGGGCCATGGCCGGAACAATGGGAACATCGGTGACGTCCTCGGCAAGAATGCAGTAGCCGAAATCGTTGTCAGGGTGGACGGCGCAACTGCTGACCGCCACGGTCCTGGCCCAGGAGTCGCGCGTTTCGCCGAGGCCGATCTGGGTGGGCGGGTTGATCTTGGTACCCGCGACCAGGCAGTGCTTCGCCGTCACCACCACGCGCGGGTGGACGAGTGAGCCGCTACAACCCTCTGGCCCTATCAGCATGATGGCGGATGGCCACTGGCAGGTTGTGGCCGTGTTGCCCCCCACGATGGGCGACGCGGTTTGCGACACCTGAACCTCGCCCGAGGGATTCTCGCAGCCGAGCCAGACCATGCCCGCAGCGCCAAACAGGTACGCGACCGGTCGCCGGCACAGCATCAAACGACCGCCTTCGTGTCGTGAGAATTGGTCAAGGGGCTGAGGACGACAGCGGCGCTAGAACGAAAACGCACGCGGGGCAGTCTACCGCACAGTTTGCGATTCGGCTCTAGCACTACTGATTCAAATTCGGACCGAGCCGTGGAGAATTTCAATCAGCGGTGCTACGCCTGCACCGACATAATATCGCCGGCCAGACCGGCCAGGGCATTGAGGCTGCGTCGCTGCCAGTAGATCGTAGGACTGGACAGAAAGACGATGCGATAGCGACCCTCGCTCGGCAGTTCTTGCACGGTGCCAATCCACCACGCGAAGCTCTTGAGGCAAGACGAATCCATGAACTCAAGTCGGCGCACGTCCACGTTCACCCCGATGAGCGCGCGGCGCTGGGCCTCGGCGTGCAAGCTGTGCACCAGGCGGTCCAGGTGTCCCTTGACCGTGGGGTCGGCCGTGCCGCTCAGGGCGACTTCCATCAGCCGGCCTTTGACGCTTGCCTCGGCACTGAAGTCGTTCTCACGGATCGCCTCGTGCCATGGTTCAGACATGCTTCTGGCTCCTTGGGGGTAAGATCTCGCGACCATCGTCACCTGGGCTTCCAGGGCAAGGCACGGGTCGAAATCCTCGCCAGCCTGTGCAAAGCGCGCCTGCAACAATTGTTGCACGGCCGACGCCATACGCGGGCGAGGCTGGACTCTGAGCCCGAGGCTCAGGCAGGGGCTGGGTGCGGTGCCTGGAACCACTGAAATTCCCCATCGGTAGCTGCCCCGGGAAAACTTGAGGATTTCTTTTCTCAGACGTGTCCGCCAGCGGCCAACCGCTGGTTGGCTTTCTGAGTCACGGCCCGTCGAGGCGCCCGCACCGGGATGGACGACCTCACCGTGCATCGGGCATAGTCACCCCTGACGTGGCACGAAGGAGCAAACATGCGCGGAGCGGCTAGCCAGCGCTTCGGCGCGCCCATCTCGCTCATCCTGGCCCTGGTCTTCCCGGCCATGATCACGGCGGCCTTGGCCCTGGCATACTATGGCTTCAAGCACGCCGAGGACGTGTCGCGCCCGATCGAGCAGCTTTTCCGCCAGGAATCGCAGGATTTTGCCGACGACCTGGCCAAGGCGGTCGAGGCCCGCATCGACAAGCAAGCCGTCTCGCTCTTCGACAAGATTGCTGACGTCAAGGACGATCCCGCGTCGGCTGACCCCTGCGACATCGATCCGGGCCAAGGGATAGAGTCCTTTGTCGTGCTCAGCGCCGCGCAGAAGATTGAGTGCATGTGGCCCAAGCCGCGCGAGCCTGCTTCATCATCCAAGCGCAAGCCGGCACCGCCTGACCCGGCCGTGGTCCGCTATCCCTGGGCCGCCAAGATCAAGAACCTCGGTTGGGGCCAGGTGGACGTGGGCAATTTCGCCTATCACCACGAACTGCTTGATGGAGGGGGATCGGTGTTGCTGGCCTATGCCACCCACAACGTGGAAGGCGGCCAGCCTTTTCACGTTGTGGCCAGCCTGAAGCTGGATTTCATGGGCAAGCACTGGGCCGAGGAGGAACTGGCCCGCCGGCGCAAGAACCGGCGCGTGGCCATTGTCGACGAGAACAATTCGCTGGTGGCCGGGTCAGCCCTGGGCGGCCCGGAGGCGCGCCCGGGTGGCCGTTTCTTCTACGAGGGTCCCTTTGGCAAGGCGCTGTACCGCTGGCGCATTCAAATGGTGCCGCAAAACGTGGAGGAATTTCGCACGCAGTGGGAACGAACCAAAGGGACGCGCCGCCTGCTCATTCTTCTGTCCACGGTCATCATTGGGGTCGGCCTGGGGATTGTGTGGCTGGCCGTGGTGGCCGAGCGGCGAGCCTCGCGCATGAAGAGCGACTTCATCGCCAACGTGTCGCACGAGCTGAAAACGCCGCTGTCGCTGATTCGCATGTTCGGCGAGCTGGTGGCGACCGGCCGGCACAAAGACGATCGCACCGCGCGCGAGTACGGGGGCATCATCACGCGCGAATCAGAGCGGTTGTCGCACCTCATCGACAACGTGCTGGATTTTTCGCGACTGGAACGGGGCAAGGCCAGCTACCACTTCTCTGAAAGCGATCTCACCGAAGTCGTGGAACGCGCGCTCGACGTGTGCCGCTACCGGCTCGACAAAGAGAAGATGAAACTGGTGACCGAATTCGAGCCGGAGCTGCCTTGCCTGCGCATGGACGACAACGGCATGACGCTGGTGACTCTCAACCTAGTCGACAACGCCATCAAGCACGCGGCCGACGGGGGCAAGGTCTTGGTGACGCTGCGGCGCTCGCCGGGTTTCGTGGTTCTCGGCATACGCGACTTTGGGCCGGGCGTGCCGCGCGAAGAACACAACCGGATTTTCGAGCGCTTCTACCGCTCGCAAAGGACGCGCGAGCGCAACGTGCGCGGCAGCGGCATCGGCCTGTCCCTGGTCAGACACATTGTCGAGGCGCATGGTGGGCGCGTGTCGGTAACCAGCCCGGTCGACGGAAAATCGGGCGGCCCCCCTGGCGCGCTATTCGAGGTATTCTTGCCCGCGCCCGTCGCCGCCAGCCCCGAGCCCGTCATCGAATCATGAGCAACGGTCTTTCTGCCAATCATCTGCCCAGCAACCGCCGACGGATCCTCATCATCGAGGACGAGCCGGACATCGCGCGTGGCCTGTCCGACGCCCTGGAATTCGAGCAGTTCGAGGTCATCAGCACCGGCTACGGCCGCGAGGGGATCAAGATGCTGCAAGAGCGCGGGGCTGACCTGGTCATCCTCGATCTCATGTTGCCCGACATCAACGGGTTCTCGGTGTGCGAGGAAATGCGGCGCAGTCACCCGGTCGTGCCCATCATCATGCTCACCGCACGCTCGCAGGAAACCGACAAGATTCGTGGCCTGGAGGTGGGCGCCGACGACTACGTGACCAAGCCGTTTTCCGTGGGAGAGCTGATGGCGCGGATCAACGCCATCTTCCGCCGGCTGCATCGCTCGGTGCAACCCGACGAAGCCGTGACCATTGGCTCGGTCACCGTGTACCCGCGCCGCCACGAACTACTACGCAAGGGAAAGACCATCGCGCTGTCCTTTTACGAGGTCGAGCTGGTGCGCCTGCTGGCCGAACGCAACGGCGAGCCGGTGAGTCGCGAGGAGATCTTGGAAAAGATCTGGGGCGTCTCGGGCCACAGCCAGACCCGCGCGGTGGACAACTTCGTGGTCAAGTTGCGCAAGAAGATCGAAGAAGACGCCTCGCGCCCGCGCCACATCGTGACCATCTACGGAATCGGCTACAAGCTGGTGGCGTAGCATCAGCCATGATGCGCGGGGGTCTGACGGTCTCGGAGGCCGCGACCGGTCGCCGCAGCTGAACCAGTCGCCGCTGACCTGAACGTGGCTTTTCGGAAAACTGCTACACTGACTCCATGGCCCACCCCTCGGCGAAGTCCCGGCCAGCCACCTATGAAGACATTCTCCGCCTCCCGGAAAACGTCGTGGGTGAGATCATCGATGGGGAGTTGATCGTCTCGCCCCGGCCGGCGCCGCGCCATGCCCTGGCCAGTTCCCTGATCGGCGGCGAATTGGCGGGGCCATTTCACAGGGGCCGCGGCGGCCCTGGCGGCTGGGTGATTCTCGACGAACCCGAACTCCATTTGGGCGCTCAGGTTCTGGTGCCTGACCTGGCCGGCTGGCGTCGCGAACGCATGTCAGCGCTCCCCGGCACGACCTGGTTCACCCTGGCGCCCGATTGGGTCTGCGAGGTGCTCTCGCCATCGACCGCCATCGTGGACCGCACGCGCAAACAGGATATCTACCGCGATCACGGTGTCCCTTGGCTGTGGTTCGTCGATCCCCCAGCGCGCACCATCGAGGTCCTGAGTCGCGCCGAGCAGGGCTGGATGGTCGCGGGCACGTTCGGTGGCGAGGGCGAGAAGCGCATCCCTCCCTTCGACGCCGTGGCCATCGACATCGGCGCGCTGTGGGACATTTCGCCACCACCTTCGGCGCCCTGAAATCAGCTCGGCGTCTACCTTGAAGGACAGCGTTTCGGACTGGCGGGCCCAGGGCCGGTAGTTGTTGAGGAAGTCCGCGCGCTCGCCGAAATGACTTAGCCGGCGGCAAGGTTTCCGCTATTGGGCGGCCCGTTCGCCTGAGGCCACCATGATCTTTGCGGGCCGCTTCCGCAGGCTTTTTCTCTTACAGGACACTAGCAGGATAAGCGCTCCCACCATGAGAAGGGCCGCCATTCCGCTGGGCGGGGAATGCGATCCGACGCTGCATCCGCAGCCATTCGCACTGGCACCGGTCGCTGTACTCGATCCTCCGGCGGCACTTGTCTCCGTCGATCCACCAAAGCCTGCGCCACTTCCGCTGGATGTGCCGCCAGCCGCGATGCTACCGCCAGCGCCCTGGCTGGCGCCGCCTGCACTGATGATGCCGCCGGCCGCCGTTGTACCTCCGGTCGCCGAGATGATACTTCCCCCCGTGTCGTTCGCTCCGCCGGAGCTTCCCGCCATTGCCGCCCCGCCGCTAGCGCTGGTGCCACCGCTACGGGCGATGCTGCCACCGCTGCCTATGCTGCCACCGTTCCTGGTGGTGCCGCCGCTGATGCTGCCACCGCTGGCACCGCTCGTCCCGAGGCCGCCATCCGCGCCACCTCCGATGGATCCGCCTCGGCCCGTCGTCCCGCTGTTCCCCGCAGCGCCACTGCCACCGCTGGTTGCGCCGCCAGCGCCAGTCGCACCGCCAGCACCGCGCCCGGCATCCACGGTCACCGCCCCCCCCGCGCCGCTCGATCCTCCGGCACCACCCCCGTCGGTGCCCGCCGAGCCTGCTCCGACTTCGGCGCAGGACGCCTGGTCGCCGTTGTCGCAATCGAATTGCACGCCATTGAATGGGACCACCAAGATCTTGCTTCCGCCCTGACTGATACCGGTGACATTCTTGTTCACGTCCGTAACGGCAAAGGTGAAGTGAGTGGGATGGCCGTTCTCCACAATGACGCCCACCCGCTCCATGTTGTGCCATACGTTGACCGTGCCGTCTGTGTACCGGAGCCAATTCGAGTTCGCATTTGCCGGCGTTTGAGCAGCCTGGTAGGCCAGGCCCGTGCTGGTCCAGTTGTTTATCCCATCCTTGGACATGATGTGATAGGCCCTTTGTACGGGCCAGTAATTGAAGACGATGTGGTAATAGCCCCCACTGTACCAAATACACTCATCTTCAGCGTCGTGGTTGTCGTTGTTTTCCAGGTTGGGAAGGACGCTATCGGTTTCAATTTTGTAGGGCCCCAGGAGCTGGTCGGCGTCCATGACACAGCCGGCGCGCGAGGTGGCCCAGAAGCGATTGTCATGACCTACAGTGAAGGTAAAATTCGACGACGTGCTACCGCACCCGGTGTGCCCATTGGTCGTGGTCTGGGTAAGGCCCAGGGAAGTCCACGGCCCGTTGGGAGAGCTGGCGCTGAACATTTGGCCCGGCACGATCTCACCCACTGAAAGTGTGTAGGGACTTGTACCGGTTGGCGCAATAAGCGCGGTCAAGTTGTGCCCCATGTCGTTGCCTTCCAGGTTCTTCGTATAGCAATTGCCTTGGGACACGTACGGCCCCATGACGTTGTCGCTGATGGATTCCATGGGGATCGAGTTCTTCCAGCCGGTCGTCCCTCCTCCTGGCGGGCCGAATCCATTGCTGTGGTCCCAGTGGGTAGCATAGAGATGGTACTTCCCATCGTTCCCGAATAGGATCTTCCCGTCCCAATAGAAATTGGTTTGCTGCTGAGGACCTACCCCCCCGGCGGCCCCGTTGTCTTCGAGTCCATTGGCCGGATCGCGCGGGCCGACGGTCGACGCCCCCCACACGGTCGTGGACAACTTCCCCACGATGG
>Ga0265316_10001904_pt1 | contig 21922 bp, 9 predicted proteins | sample 4522metaG_FD_202092 | JGI IMG/M metagenome (GOLD analysis project Ga0265316, IMG submission 202092) | Rhizosphere microbial communities from Carex aquatilis grown in University of Washington, Seatle, WA, United States - 4-5-22 metaG | ecosystem: Host-associated > Plants > Roots > Rhizosphere >... | reverse complement strand
TCGATGAGGAACACGGGCCTTCTGCGCCCCTGTCCTACCAACAGCGACGAAAAGGGCAGGTCCAGCAGCGCGCTGTCCGCAGCCAGCAGCCAGTGAGGTCGGGAGTCCGCGCCGCCCGCATCTCGCGGGAACAGCTCGCGGTACAGGCGCGCTCCCAAAGCCGTCGATTCTGGTGCGCCGCCTCTGGCCGCAGCGGAGAAAGCGCGGATCAACGGCCCAAGCTGCCGCGCTCCCGCGAGCCGCCGGAGCTTGAAGCTCCGGCGGGTGACCGTCCAGGCGTAGGAGTATGGCTCGTCCAGGTGGAAGCTGACTAGAGCTTCGGAAGGAGCCAGGGTCCGGAACAGTTCCGGGAGAAGCTTGCGCACGTCATCCGGCCTCTCCGGCGCCCCAGCGCCGGCCTCCATCTCGGCCAGCCGTTGCCGCAGCCGAAGGGCATCCTCCCGCCCGGCGCCGGACGGCTGCCGCTGCATCCTGGCCCGCGCTGCGCGCAGCCGATCGAGGGTCTCACGGTACTCCGCCGGCAGCCGGCTGCGCCAATTGCCGCCCGCGCCGTCCGGGCTGCGCAGGGTGGCGGCCCGAAGCTCCTCCGCCGCCTCGAAGGCTTCGCGCGCCAGCGCCTGCCGCTTCGTCTGCGCATACATCTCGCCCGCCGCGCGGATTAGGGACGAGTAAAGCTGGCTTAGTCCGACTCCAGTACTGAGCCGAACCGAATCCGAGGGCAGAACCTCCAAACGCCATTGTTTGGCCAGTGCCAGAGCCTGCCGGAAGTCTAGAACCGCCTCGGACAACCGGCCCTGCGCCATGCGCAACTGGCCGCGCGCGTGATACTCCGCCCAATTGGGGACGCGACCGGGATGCTGCTCCCCGGCCGCCAGCGCCCGGGCCAGCAAGACGTCAGCGGATTGGAGATCGCCCTGAGCGGTCCTCAGTAGTCCGAGGGAGTGATAGGACTGGCCGATGCCGCGGTCGTGGCTCAGCAGACGGAGGCGAAAGGCCTCCGTCATGGCCCGGTCCGCTTCATTCAACCGTCCCTTGTTCAGGCACTCCAATCCGAGCTGGTTCACGACCAGGGCTTTCAACGCGATGTCCCCCTGGGCGTCCGCGACTTCCGCGGCCGCGTTAAACAGCGGCAGCGCTACCTCCAAACCCTCCTCCCGAGCCTTGAGTCTGGCCATCTGTGCCAGCGCCTCGCCGCGGTATGCCGAGCCAGGCACGGATTCCAAGTCTTCAGCTGCCCGGCCGGTCTCCACGCGCGCCGCACCAAGATCGCCCATCAGCAGGTACAGCGACGCCAGGTTCAGCGAGGCCACGCCGCTGGTCTCACGATCACCCAGCCGCGATGCGAGCCGGCGCGCCTCGATGAAGGCCTGCATCGCATCCCGGTATGCGAAGCTTGACAGAAGCGCCGCGCCGCGCCCGTTCAGATACCACGCCGCACACTCGTAGTTGCCCGAGTGCATCGCACGCTCATACGACTGCCGGTACTCCTCGGCAGACTCCCGATAATGCCCGCTCCCGAACAACACAAAGCCTCGCGAACGGACAACGGACAGCGGTGGTTTCTGTGAGGAATTCTCTGCGCGAGCCGAGTTCTCGCCGACCGGTTTCTCTGGACCTGCAGCGCCGGATGCAGGCAGCAGGATCAGACAAATCGAAATCGACTTGAGCCGAAATGCGCGCACTGCCTCTCTCGGGAAGGAAATGGGAACGTCAAGACTGGCGTTCCTTGGTGGCGCTACGCAGCGGAAGCGCCACCAAGGAATAATATCAGAGAGGCGTCAGGTTATTGCCTCAGTTTTGCGAATGTCATACAGGTTTCGTAGTGGTACGCCCAAAATCGTGCTGGCGCCCATGAAACATCGTGGCAGTACGTCTAGAACCAGACTTTGCCGACGATGATGATCGGATCGATGTCCATTGTGTCGTCTCCTCGCGCGCCGTATGGGCGCTTTTGTTTCGAGACTAACGGGTCCCAAATTCGTCCACACGCGGCAGATTTCCGTATGGCGCTGAAACCACAGCGATTAATTAAGGCCAATTGCGGTGATTGAAAATCCGGCCCCTCGATTTGCGGGTGCCTGCGGCCCAGCGCGTGCAGCACCCCCAATTGAGGTCCTCCGGGGTGTACTCGATCCCCGCGCGGGCGCCATCGCGAAAAGTTGGGAGCTATTAATGCCGCTTTGCGCGAACTTGCAGCCGAGGAACGCCGCGCCGGGTTCTCGCGAATATCTGACGAAGTCTTAACTAGTCGAATCGACAGCGAGGAATGCGGATGAGAGGAATACGAATGTCGTACAAGAATGCGGCGACAGGCATAATTCTCGCACTGGTGTCGCCAATGAGACTGATCAACCTGCTGGAAGGAGACGAATTTGATGGACTACTCCCCATCATTATCTCCACGCCGGGTTGTAGGCCGCCGTAGGAGCGGCGCAGCCGGTGGTATGCGTTCGGCTAGCCTCGGAGACGAGCGGGGCTCTCCGCCACTGGCTCAATCACGGTTTGGGAGAATCCGGACTCTCCGGGATACGCTGTTGCAGTGCCTTTGCGGGAGCGGGGGTCTCGAAGTCGAACTCAAAAATGTGCCCGGCGGCATGCACCAGCAGACGACCGGGTCCGAGGGTCTTTGATGGCGAGGCGAAAAAGACGGCGCCATCGGTGGACTCGCCGGGGTCCAGCCGAGTGTCGGTCAGCGCGATGGCGGACGCGGCCGCCGCCGCCTTCACCTTTGCCGAGCCGATTTCGGCCAGGTAGTTCTGGCGCCGCGCCTCGAAGCCGTTGGTGGAGCGAAAGCGGGACACTCCGTTCAAGGTGTTCTCGTAAGTGGAAATGAGCTTGATGACGTCGTTGCGCGTCGCGTGATCCAGCATGCGATCCACCACGACCTTGGCCGGCGTGGCGTAAAGCCGCGTGCCGCCCGATTCCTCGAAGATGAAGTCCTCGGGCCGAATCGTGAACTTGTCCGTGGAGCCGTTGGACACCCCGATCTGGATGATCTGGTAGTCGTGCAGGTGCGCCGGCAGGTGCGCAAACATCACCGTGACACCCTCCCTGCTCAACGTCTGATAGCGCAGGCCGCCGGACTCGAACATAATGACCTGGGCGCCGGCGCCGGCCGCAAGCAGAGCCACCATGGCGGCAATCGGGATCGGCAATGCACGCAAGGCCATAAAGTCATTATGCTATGCGGCGGCGACTACATTGGGTCCGCTCCGCGGCGGTTCATCGCCGAGGCAAGCCTCGCACCCGCAGGCTGCGCCCTCAAACGGCGGCAGCCTCAAGGCTCTTGAGTTTCGCCGATAGCGTGGTCCGTTTGAGCCGCAGCATCAGGGCCGCCTGCTTCTTGTTGCCGCCGGTGCGCTCCAGCGCCTGGCTGAGGATGCTCCGCTCGATGCGGCTGACCGTGCGCTCGAAGTCCAGGCCGTCGTCGGGGACGTGGATCGACGGCGCGGCCGAGGCGGGCAGCGGCTTCCCTTCCGACGGCGACGGCAGCGGGAAATCGCTTGGGTAGAGCTGCTCTTCCTCCCCGCTCATCGCCACCGCCATCTCGACCGCGTTCTCGAGCTGCCGCACGTTGCCGGGCCACGTGTATGCGCACAGCCGCTCGACCGCGGCTCCCGTGATCCGCTTGAGTGCGATGCCCTCGCTCCGGCAGACCTTGTCGATGAAATGGTGGACTAGCAGCGGGATGTCGGAAACGCGCTCGCGCAGCGGTGGCATGCGCAGGGGAACGATGTTGAGCCGGTAGAACAGATCCTCGCGGAAAGAGCCCAGGCGAACGCCCTCGGCCAGATCGGTGTTGGACGCAACGATAATGCGCACGTCGAGCCGCAGCGTGTCCGAACTCCCCAGCCGCTGCACTTCGCGTTCCTGAATGACGCGCAGCAGCTTGGCCTGGAGATCGATTGGCATATCGCCGATTTCGTCCAGGAAGAGCGTGCTGCGGTGCGCCAGCTCAAAGCGGCCGGCGCGTTGCGCGATCGCCCCGGTGAAGGCGCCCTTCACGTGTCCGAACAGCTCGGCTTCGAGGAGCGTGGCGGGCAGCGCATTACAGTTGATCGCGACCATGGGCAGATGGCCCCGGCCGCTGGCGGCATGGATTGCTCGGGCAGCGACTTCCTTGCCGGTCCCCGTCTCCCCGCTGATCAGCACCGTCGCGCGCCGCGGCGCGATCATGCGGATGATCCCCTCGATGGTCTTGATGGGCCGGCTCTCGCCGACCAGCAGCCGCTTCCAGGGAGCCGGATCCGACTGCCCGGCCCGCGCCCGCTCCCGCTCCCACTGCTGCGTCAGGGCTTGTTCCACGACGCGGGCGGTGTCTGCGACTTCGGTCCCAGCGCCCAGGAAGTCATAGGCGCCGAGCTTGGTCAGCCGCACGGCCTCCTGGAAGGAACCTTGCGGATACCGGATGATGACCGGCAGCTCCCGGTTGAGGCGGCGCAGTTCTTCGAGCCACTCCTCGGCGGTCCACTCTGCCATCGGAAACTCGGCCACGACCGCATCATAGGACCCGCCCCGGGCCGCTTCGATGGCGGCGGTGGCTCCCGCGACGGTCTCCACGTCGCAGTGGCAGAGCCCGGGCAGGGCTTGCCGCTCCTCGGGCGCCACGCCGCTCGATTCCGATGTTCCCCACAAGACTCTCATCGCAGCTTGCTATTAATCGGCAGCGACGAGTGGATCTTTACGGAACTGGGCCCTATGTGCTTGCCGGGAATCGCTGGATGACGGAGCAGGGCAGAAGCCTTACGGCGCCGCGGTCGCCGGCGGTTCCGCACTTGCCGGCAGGACGACTAGCGACGTCCGCGGAAACGCGAACTTTCTTCCCAACTCGTCGATCACGTTCACCTGGCAGACGTATTCACCTGGCTTCAGGCCGGAAGTCTGCGCGTTTAGGCTTAGCGGAACCGTCCCCTCGCGCTTGGCGTCGGGCCGCATGGCGCGCACCGCCTGAGTCTCCAGCACCTTCTGCCCTCCCTGGTACAGCGCCAGGTCGGCCGTCACGCCCGCCACGTGGATGTTCGACGGCAGGTTCGGTGGCGCCGCCGGATCGTACACCTCCAGGTAGACGTGCAGGTTCTGGCCGGGCCGGAAAACCCGCGTGACGTTGGGCACGATTTTCTGGCCCGCGCTGGTCACCAGCGGGTTCTGCGCCAGCAGCTTCTTGTCGTTCCGGACGCCCGCGATCTGGCTGAGCGCCTGCGTCTGGTTGCTCAAAACGACCGAGCTCAGCCGCAACGTGCCGCCCGAGTTCAAGTCGGGGACCGTAAACGGCGCCTCGAAGGTGCCCAATCTTCCCTCGCCGTTCTCGCGCGCCACAAATTTCAACGTGTACTTGCCGGGCCCCAGCGTCACCCCCGTGTCGTATTCCACCTGGCTGCGCCCCACCTGCCCGGCAGTGGCCTGGTCCAGCTTGAGAGGGATCGTGTCGCGCACCGTTGAAGCCGGCTGCCCGCGCGCGTCCCGGACCTGGGCCATGAAGTCCAACTCGGTGGCCGCCTTCTGGCCCTTGTTGTGGAAGGACAAGGCGGAGCCGGGCATCTTCACCGAGATGGGTACGAAGTACTTGCCTTTCGCCAGTCGGAAGTAGTCGATCTCGACCGCGATGGGCAGGTCGGTGACGGCGTTGTCGCTTTCGAGCGCGCTGGTGAGTTGGGTTTCCTTGTCTTCGCCCTTCATGCGGCCGAAAGCGACCGGGCCGTAATATCCCTGTCGATAATCCAGCTTTAGTTTCAAAGCGGCGAAGGTGGGCGCCAGGCGTACCTGGATGCGCCGGTAGCGGCCATCCTCGGCCGTGTTCGTGCTGGCGTAGGTCAGCATGTAGTAGCTGCGAATGTCCTTCTGCACTTGCACCATGCCCACCGTCAAGTCGTTCGAATCGAGGAGCGCCTTTCCGCCGGTATCGGCGGCCAGCGAATCGAGCGTCTCCTGCTGGTTGTGAAAGCTGTCGCGCAGGGACGACTGGGCCGAACCGCGGTACAGGCCGGAGCCCACCGCTCCGCCCTGGCTCGCGTCTCCGCCCGGCGCCGAGGCCGACAATCCGCGGGCGTCTATGGTGTAGAACGCCACGTTGGCGCGCACCGCCGCGTTGACGGTGGCCCGAAGCTGCGACTGATTATCGACGCCGGTTTTCTCGACGCCGCTCGATATATAGACCAGCGCCTTCTTCTGCGGATAGTAGGCCAGGCGGCGGGCCGCGTTCTCCAGGGCGGCCAGCTTGCGGTCGGTGTTGAAGATGTTGAATTCGGTCTCGTCAGCCACATAGAGGCCGCTCTGGTCTTCCGCGTCGGCGCCGGTGTCGGCCATCGAGGCCAGCTCGCTCGCTTCGCCGATGTGGAACCGCTGCAAGGTCGCGATCAAAAGGTCGCGGTCGCTGGTGAAGTCCTGCACCGTCCGTAAGCTGCTCCCGAAGACCATGATCGAGACCAGGTCGCTGGGCGTCATCTTAGTCTTGAGGAACTGCATGGACGCGTTCACGGCGCGGGCCTGCTCCGCCGGCTGCATCGAGGAGAAATCGAACAACATCACGATCAGCCGGTGGTCCTGGACCTGGGGAGTGGGCGTCGGCTTGGCCGCGGGCTCGGCGCGGTCTTGGAGGACGCGGTGGGCCGGAGGGGCCTCGATCGCCGGCAAAGGCTGCGTTTCGAGCCGCTGGAGCTCGCAGGACTGCAGCCGCTGCGGTTTGCCGTCCTCCAGCACCACGAAGTCATCTCTCTTCAGGTTCTCGAGGGGCTGGCCGTCCTTGCCGAGTACGGTAACGTTCACCACCACGACGTTCGCCGTAGCCGAGAACGTCGGCTGAGACTGAGGCAGCCCGGGCGAGGCTGCCAGAAACGCGGCGAGAAAGCATGCGAGTGATTTCAAAACCGGAACCTCAACACGGCGCTCAACGACCGCATTTGACCGGCCGCGGCCGCCAGGCCGTAATTGCCAGCGCCCACGACCGTGTAGACGCTGGTGTAGTTGACGTGATTGAGCACATTATTGGCCTCCATCCGGAGTTCCAGCCGGCGGCGCGAGTCGCCCAACTGGACCGAGCGCCCAAACCCCAGGTTCAAGGAGACCATTCCAGGACCGGGGATGGTGTTGCGCCCGGCGTCACCGAACTCGCCGGAAGGCAGCACGTTGGTAAATGCACCGGTGTTGAAGAAGCCGGAGCCCGCCGAGATGCTCTCTCCGGTCGCCTCCGCGCGACCGCTGCCGACGCCGCCCGTGGCCGCCAGACCTAGATTGCTGCCGCCCAAGCGCGCGGTCAGCGGCGTGCCCGTTTCGGCCGTCAATCCGCCGGTGAGCTGCCAATCCTTGAGCAGCCGCCCGCCGAAAGTGCCCGGGGCGACGCGCGAACCATCGGTTCCGAAGGGTGAGGTCAGCACCCAGCTCATGGTGAGGACGTGACGGCGATCGAAGCTCGACAGGCCGCGCTCCGCCGCCAGGTCGAGCCAGTTCTGCGCCACGGTGTTCCCCGCGCCGCCAAAGGTGGACGAATCGTCGATCGACTTCGAGAAGGTGTAGAGCGCCTGCATCGAGATCCCATGCCGGAAGCGCCGCTGCAACCGCGCCTGCAACGCATGGTAGATGGAATCGCCCACCGAACTGTCGTAGGTGTAGATCTGGCTTCCGAAACCGCTGCCCAGCGGGCCCTGGTTGGGAGTGGTGAGTACGTCCAGCCGTGTGCCCTTGGTGCCCAGGTAGCCGATCTCCGTGAAGAACCCCGCGCCCAGGTCGTGCTGTACGCTCACGCTCCAGGTCTGCGCATAGGGCGTGCGGTAATTCGGATCCACCGCGTAGGTGTTCGTCACCGTACTTGGGTCCTTAGCGCCCGTGAACGCCGTTGCGATGCTCAGGACATCCGTCGGGGTGCTGTTCACGTTCTGGGAAGTCGCGAAGGGCGGCTGCTGGGCCAGGTTCCGGCCCAGACCGATATAGGCCTGGCCGTTGTAGTAGATCCCATAGCCCAGCCGGACGACGGTGGAGCGCTTCATCTTTGCCACCTTCCACGCCAGCCCCAGGCGCGGTGAGAAGTTGTTATAGTCCGGGTTGATCAGGCCGGCCGGAACTCCGGGATCGGCCGGCGTCACCAGCGAAGGAACACCCGTGAAGTAGGGCCCGATGGCGAGATTCGCGATGTGGCCGTACTTCTCCTCGAGCGGCACGAACAACTCGTAGCGGCCGCCCAGGCTCAGAGTCAGATTCGGCCCCACCTTCCACTCGTCCATCGCGTAAGCGCTCCAAGTGTTCTGGCGGAGATACACGCTCTCGCCATAACGGATCGAGGCCGATTGCGGAAGGCCTTCCAGAAAATCGGCGAAGTCGAAACCGGTGGACTGGCCGGTGAAGTTGAGCGTCCCGCGGCCGTTCGGATCGGTGGTCGTATTCAGGTCACCACGCGTGTACTGCGCCCCGAAGGTGAAGCTGTGCGTGCCATGCACCACGACCACGCTTTCGCTCCCGCTCTGGCTCTGGTTCCGCGTGAGAACCGGGCTGCCGTCCGACAGCGAGGCGAAGCCCGATCCGGAGAAATTCAGGCCCGGCGGACCGAAGTTGAGAGGGTTGGTGGATATCCCCTGGATGCCGAGTTGCTGGGCCACGTCCGTGCCGTTGGCGAAGAACGGTGTAGTCTCGCTGCGGTTGCGGTTGAACGTGACGCGCGCGGTGCTGATGAGGGTCGGAGATAAGGTCCGCGTCCACCCGAGATCGGTGGCCAGGCCGCTTCCGCTGGTGGTGTCGAGAAAGCCGAAGGGCTGCGAGTTGTCGCCGTCGCGTCGCTGGTAGCCGATGTGAAAGGCGAGCCGGTCCTTCTTCGTGATGTTCCGCTGCACGCGCAGGGCGACGTTGTCGCTGTTCTGTGGCACCGAGGTTTCGAGCGTGTAGTTGTTCACCAGCCCGGGCTGGTTCGGGGAGGGGAAGTAGTTGAGGAGCTGTCTTGAGATGGAATTGATGCTGCTGGCGGGGAGAATGGTACCGGCGAGCGGCTGCCCCGCTGACAACTCGGTAAAGTTGCCCTCGCGTTCGAGTGCGGTCGGGACGGTGCCCGTAAAGGAATACGGGTTCTTGGCGCGCGTCGCGAAGTAGCTGAGGAAGAAGAATGTCGAGGTATCCTTGACCACCTTCGGGATCACCAGCGGCCCGCCCAGGACCACTCCCAACCGGGCCTGCGAATACGCGGGCTGGAAGACGTCCTGGCCCGTGAGGGAAAACGGCTTCGCGTTCAAGGCCGAGTTGTTGAGCGTACCGAAGATCATGCCGTGAATCTCGTTGGGCGGACGGCGATTGCCGAACTGCGCCCCGCCGGGTCGTCCTTGTCCCTGTCCCCGGCCGCCGGGGCGCCCGCCGCCCCCGCCTCCGAACCCCCCGCGCCCTCCTCCACCTCCGAAGCCGCCGCCGCCGAATCCGCCCCCCGGGCCGCCCGGCCCGCCAAACCCGCCGCCGCCCGGACCGCCCCCTTCCTGACCACCGCCAAAGCCTGGAGCGTTCGGCTGCTGGCCACCCGGCCCGCCATCGGGACCGCCCCGAAACAGGGCGAAGTCGGGCGCGGCGCCAGACTGGAGCCCCTGGCTCAGGCTGCCCGATACCAGAAAGGTCTCGTTGCTGTCTGTGGCGGCTGGCGCTGCCTGCGCCGGAGACTGGCTGGCGCTTACCTCATTCTGGATCTGCGATTCAAGCTGGTTCCCGCTCTGGCCCGCGCCCGCGAAGCGGCTCATGCGCGCGGCCATCTCCGATTCCCGCAGGCTGAGGCTGAAGTCGAGCTGTCGCGAGGCGTCGGGGTCGGTCACCTGCTTTCGCGCGGGCTCGAAGCCGAACATGCTGACCTCAACGGTCCACGCGCCCGCAGCCAGCGGCGGCAGCGTGTACCGGCCGCCCTGGTCCGTTACGGCGATAACTTTGTTAGTACCCTGGGTGGCCGTGACTGTAGCGCCTGGAATAAGCTGGTTCCCTGACTTGACGACACCGCTTTGCGCTTGAAGCGCCGCAGCCGCCACACCGATCGACAGAATACAGCGCCAGCTTCGAAACATCGCTTTTCTACCCATCGAGGGACTCTAGAGCGTTAGGCGCTCGCCACCGCCGGCCCGGTTACGGAATTCGCGATGGTTTACAATCCTTTACAGGATCTCAAAACCGGCTCCCGCGCGTAACCGCACGGGGATCCGCTGTCGTCCTAAAATGAGAAGCTCTCTTTGACCGCGCGGGCCGCCTGTCGGGCCGCGGCGTACCAACTTTATGGACACTCGCAATCAAGTTCCTCAGCAAGAACAAGTTCCACGCAAGAAACACCTCTGGGTATGGCTGCTGATCGTAGCCCTGGTGGCAGCGGCCGTGTGGCTCATCCGGTCGCGGCAGACCAACGCGCAAGCGCCCGGCGCCGCGGGCGGGCGCACGGGCAGGGCGATGTTGGTTCCCGTGGCCGCCGCCCCGGCGACGCGCGGCGACATGCCCGTGTACCTCGACGGGCTGGGCTCCGTTACACCCGTCTACACCGTCAGCGTCCACACGCGGGTCGACGGCCAGTTGATGAACGTCTACTTCAAAGAGGGGCAGTTCGTGAATGTGGGCGACGTTTTGCTCGACATCGACCCGCGCCCCTTCCAGGTGATGCTCGAGCAGGCTCAGGGCCAGATGGCCCACGACCAGGCCCTGCTGGCCAACTCCAAGGTGGACCTGACGCGCTACCAGACGCTCCTGGCGCAGGACGCCATCCCCAAGCAGCAGCTCGACACCCAGGTGTCGACGGTCGCGCAATACGAAGGCGCGGTCAAGACGGACCAGGGCACAATCGACAACGCGAAGCTGCAGATCGTCTATTGCCACATCACGGCGCCCATCGGGGGACGCGTGGGCTTGCGGCTGGTCGATCCGGGCAACATCGTCCACGCGAACGATGCCAATCCCCTGCTGGTCATTACCCAGATGCAGCCCATCACGGTGGTCTTCACGCTCCCGGAGGACAGCCTGCCCCCGGTTCTTCAAAAGTTACACGCCGGCGCCCGCCTGACCGTGGATGCCTATAACCGCGACCGATCGCGGAAGCTGGCCTCCGGCACCCTGCTGACCACCGACAACCAGATTGACCCGACCACCGGCACCCTCAAGCTCAAGGCCGTCTTCGAGAACCGCGACGGCATGCTGTTTCCCCAGCAGTTCGTCAACGTGCGGCTGCTGGTGGAGGTCAAACAGCAGCAAGTGATCGTTCCCGCCGTAGCGATCCAGCGCGGCGCCCAGGGAACCTACGTGTACGTCGTCAAGCCCGACAGCACGGCTGACGTGAGGCAGGTGGCAATCGGCGTCAGCGAGGGCGGCAACACGCTGATCGACAGCGGGATTCAAGTCGGGGAGAACGTCGTCATCGATGGGGCCGACAAGCTGCAGCCCGGCACCAAGGTCACGGTGCGGACGCCCACCGGAGCCCCGGTAGGGAACCGTCCCGGCGGAGCGCCTCACCGCCCCGCGGGAGGTCCGGCAGCTTGAGCCCGTCGCGGATTTTTATTCTCCGGCCAGTGGCAACTTCGCTGCTGATGGCCGCCCTGGTTCTGGTCGGGCTTGTCGCTTACAAGCAACTACCCGTCTCCGCGCTCCCGCAGGTGGACTACCCGACCATCCAGGTACAGACCTTCTACCCGGGCGCCGGCCCGGAGGTCATGACGTCCTCGGTCACCGCGCCGCTCGAGCGCCAGTTCGGCCAAGTCCCCGGCCTGAGCCAGATGACCTCCATCAGCTCCTTCGGCAGTTCGGTGATCACGCTGCAATTCGCCCTGGAGTTGAACATCGACGTGGCCGAGCAGGAAGTGCAGGCGGCCATTAACGCTGCTTCCACCTACCTGCCTCGCGACCTTCCGAATCCGCCCATCTACAGCAAGACGAACCCGGCCGATGCCCCCATCCTGACCCTGGCGTTGACCTCGAACACGCTTCCCCTGCCGCAAGTGGAGGAGATGGCCGATACGCGGCTGGCCCAGAAGATCTCGCAGTTGCCGGGCGTGGGACTGGTGAGCATCAGCGGCGGGCAGCGCCCGGCCGTCCGCGTGCAGGCCAACCCCACCGCGCTGGCATCCTTCGGGATGAGCCTGGAGGATCTGCGCCTCGCGCTCGGCCTGGCCAACGTGGACCAGGCCAAGGGGAACTTCGACGGCCCCGCCCAATCCTGGACCATCGGCGCCAACGACCAGCTTCTGACCGGCAGCGCCTACGCGCCGATCATCATCGCTTACCGCAAGGGCGCTCCGGTGCGCCTCTCCGACGTGGCCACGGTGGTGGACGGCGCCGAAAACGTGAAGCAGGCCGCCTGGGTGGGCACCACGCCGGCCGTGATTCTGAACATCCAGCGCCAGCCCGGCACCAACATCATCAGTGTGGTGGACCGCACCCGAAAGGTGCTGCCGCAACTCCAGGCGTCGCTGCCCTCCTCGGTCCAGGTTTCGATCATCTCGGACCGCACGACCACGATTCGCGCGTCGGTCCGGGACGTCGAGTTTTCCCTGATGCTCACCATCGCCCTGGTGGTCATGGTGATCTTCCTGTTCCTGAGGAGCTTTTCGGCCACCGTCATCCCCAGTGTCGCCGTGCCCCTCTCGCTCATCGGAACTTTCGCGATCATGTACCTGCTGGGCTACAGCCTGGACAACCTGTCTCTCATGGCGCTGACCATCTCGACTGGCTTCGTGGTGGACGACGCCATCGTCATGATCGAGAACATCTCGCGCTATATCGAAATGGGCGAGGCTCCTCTACAGGCGGCCCTCAAGGGCGCCGGCGAGATCGGATTCACCATCGTTTCGCTGACCGTGTCCCTGATCGCAGTGCTGATTCCCCTGCTGTTTATGGGCGACATAGTGGGCCGGCTGTTCCGTGAGTTCGCCGTGACGCTGGCGGTGACCATCATCATGTCCGCCCTGGTGTCGCTCACCTTGACGCCGATGATGGCGGCCCGCATCCTGAAGCACACGCCGGCCAACCGGCAGAGCCGCTTCTACCGGTTCTCCGAGCGCGGTTTCGAGTGGGTAATCGAACGCTACGGGCGTGGCCTGCGCGTGGTTCTGAGGCATCAGACCGCCACCATCCTGGTGGCCGTGGCCACGCTGGCCGCGACCATAGTGCTCTACATCGTGATTCCCAAGGGGTTCTTCCCGGTACAGGACACGGGCGTGATTCTGGGGATCTCCGAGGGGCCGCAGGCGGTGTCGTTCGCGGCCATGGCCACGCGCCAGCAGGAATTGGCCAAGGTCATCCTTAAAGACCCGGCCGTCGAGACGCTTTCCTCCTTCATCGGCGTCGATGGCACCAACACCACGCCCAACGGCGGGCGCATCCAGATCACGCTCAAGCCGCTCGAACAGCGCGACGCCAGTGCCTCGGACATCATCCGCAGGCTGCAGCCCAAGCTGGCCGAGGTGCAAGGGATCGATCTCTACATGCAGCCGGTGCAGGACCTGACGGTGGAGGACCGCGTCAGCCGGACGCAGTACCAATACACCATCGAAGGGCCGGATTCGACGGTGCTGAACGCGTGGGCGCCGAAACTGGTGGACAAGCTAAAGACATTGCCCGACCTGCGCGACGTGGCCAGCGACCAACAGAACGACGGACTCGGGCTGCTGCTCAATATCGACCGCGACACGGCGTCGCGCCTGGGCATCACGCCGCAGATGATCGACGACACGCTTTACGATGCCTTCGGCCAGCGCCAGGTGTCCACCATGTTCACCCAGTTGACCCAGTACCACGTGGTGCTCGAGTCGTATCCGAAATGGCAGCGCAACGTGGATTCCCTCCGCGATCTCTATGTGCCGACCGCCAGCGGAGGCCAGGCGCCGCTCAGCGCCTTCACGACCGCCGAGCCGGTTTCGGTTCCGGTCGCCATTAATCACCAGGGACAGTTCCCCTCGGTGACGCTGTCCTTCAACCTGGCGCCCGGGGCGTCGCTGGGCGCCGCCGTCCAGGCCATCCGCGGCGCGACAACGCAACTGCACATGCCGGCCAGCATGGAGACCGCTTTCCAGGGCACGGCCCAGGCCTTCGAGGCGTCGCTCTCGAACGAACCGCTCCTCATTCTGGCCGCCATCATCACCGTGTACATCGTGCTGGGCGTGCTCTATGAGAGCTACATCCACCCCATCACCATTCTTTCCACCCTGCCCTCGGCCGGCGTGGGAGCCATCATCGCGCTCATGATCTGCCACGAGGACCTGGGGGTGGTCGCCATTATCGGCATCATCCTCCTCATCGGCATCGTGAAGAAGAATGCCATCATGATGATCGACTTTGCGCTCGAGGCCGAGCGCAACCAGGGCAAGACGGCGGAGGAGGCCATCTACCAGGCATCCCTGCTGCGCTTCCGGCCCATCATGATGACCACCATGGCGGCGCTACTGGGCGGCATTCCGCTGGCGCTGGGCTCGGGCGTGGGCAGCGAGCTGCGCCGCCCGCTCGGCATCAGCATCGTGGGCGGGCTCATCGTCAGCCAGACGCTGACCCTGTTCACCACGCCGGCCATTTACCTGGGGTTTGACAGGCTCGGCAAGTGGCTGGCGCGGCGGCGCCATGGACAGGAGGGCGTGCAACTGTCGTTGCCGCTGGCGGAGTAACCGTGGGTCTCTCGGCGCCGTTCATTCACAGGCCGGTGGGCACGTCGCTGCTGACGGTGGCGCTGGCGCTTTCGGGCGCCATCGCCTTCCGCCTGCTGCCCGTCTCGCCGCTGCCGCAGGTGGACTTTCCGACCATTCAGGTCTCGGCCGGCCTGCCCGGCGCCAGCCCGGAGACGATGGCCTCGGCGGTCGCCACGCCGCTCGAACGCCAGTTCGGGCACATCGCCGGGGTCACCGAGATGACGTCCACCAGTTCGCTCGGATCCACCGGCATCGTCCTGCAGTTCGACCTCAGCCGTAATATCGACGCCGCCGCGCGCGACGTGCAGGCGGCCATCAACGCGGCGCGCGGCTATCTCCCGGCAAACCTGCCCCGGAATCCCACTTACCGAAAGGTGAACCCGGCCGACGCGCCGGTCATGATTCTGACCCTGACCTCGGCCGTGGCCAACCAGGCGCAGATGTACGACATCGCTTCGTCGGTCCTTCAGCAGAAGCTCTCGCAGGTGGAAGGAGTCGGGCAAGCATTCGTGGGAGGCAGTTCGCTCCCGGCCGTCCGGGTGGAACTGAATCCCACGGTGATCAATAAGTACGGCATCGGCATGAGCCAGATCGCCTCGGTTCTGTCGGCCGCCAACGCCAATCGGCCCAAGGGAGATTTGGCCAGCGGCGCCACGACCTGGCAGCTCAGAAGCACCGATCAGTTGCTCAAGGCCAGCCAGTACATTCCACTCGTCGTTGCCTATCAGAACGGCGCGGCGGTGCGGCTCTCCGATCTCGGAGAGGTGGTCGATTCGGTCGAGGATCTGCGCAATGCCGGGATGTCGAACGGCAAGCCCTCGGTGCTGATCATCGTTTTCCGCCAGCCCGGCGCCAACATCATCGAAACCGTCGATCGCGTCCGCGCCCTGATGCCGCAGTTCCAGGCTTCGATCCCGCCCTCCATTCATCTTGGCGTCGGGATGGACCGCACCACCACGATTCGTGCCTCCATCCACGACGTCGAGTGGAGCCTCCTGATCTCCATCTGCCTGGTGATCCTGGTCGTGTTCGTGTTCCTGCGCAGCCCTTGGGCGACGGCCATTCCGAGCGTCGTCGTGCCGCTCTCCCTGGTGGGCACCTTCAGCGTAATGTACCTGCTCGGTTACAGCATCGATAATCTCTCCCTCATGGCGCTGACCATCTCGACCGGTTTCGTGGTGGACGACGCCATCGTGGTCATCGAGAACATCACCCGCTACCTGGAACAGGGCATGCACCCCTTCGAGGCGGCGCTAAAGGGATCGAACGAAATCGGCTTCACGGTCCTGTCGATGAGCACCTCACTGGTGGCGGTGTTCATCCCCATCCTCCTGATGAGCGGCATCGTCGGGCGCCTGTTCCGCGAGTTCGCGGTGACGCTTTCTATCGCCATCGGCGTCTCCCTGCTGGTCTCGCTGACGACCACGCCGATGATGTGCGCCCGATTCCTCAAGTCCCTGCGCGATCAGAAGCACGGCTGGCTGTACCGCTGGAACGAACGGGCCTTCCAGGGGATTCTCGATTCCTACGCCGCCGCCCTGCGCGTGGTGCTGCGGCATCGCGCCATCACGCTCACCGTGTTGCTGATCACGATTTCGCTGAACGTCTATCTGTACATCATCGTGCCTAAGGGCTTCTTCCCCGAGCAGGACACGGGACGCATGACGGGCATGATCCAGGCTCAGCAGAACATTTCGTTCCAGGCCATGAGTCAGAAGACCTCCAGGTTCGTGGACGCCGTCATGTCCGATCCCGCCGTGGATACCGTGGTGGCGTTCACCGGCGGCGGCGGAACCAACACGGGCCGCATGTTCATCGGGCTCAAGGACCTCAACGTGCGCAAGGTGGGCGTGGAAGTGGTGATGGCGCGCATCCGGCGCAAGACCGCGTCCGTACCGGGAGCGTCGCTCTTCCTACAGCCGGTGCAGGACGTGCGCGTGGGTGGCCGGATGAGCGGCGCAGCCTATCAGTACACCTTGCAGAGCGAGGACCTGAAGCAGCTCAACGAGTGGTCGCCGAAGGTGATGGCCCGCCTGCGCAGGCTGCCGGAGATAGTCGACCTCAGCACCGACCAGCAGGACAACGGCCTGGAGTCCTGGCTCACCATCGACCGCGACACCGCGTCGCGGCTGGGCCTCACGGTCAGCGACATCGACAACGCGCTTTACGGCGCTTTCGGGCAGCGCCAGGTGTCCACGATGTACACCGAGCTGAACCAGTACCACGTGGTCATGGAAGTGGCGCCCCAGTACTGGCAGTCTCCGGACACTCTGAGCACCCTCTTCCTCCGCACCTCCTCCGGCGCGAGCGTGCCGCTGTCCGCGTTCACCAAGCTCTCGCCCTCGACCACGCCGCTTTCGGTGAACCACCAGGGCCAGTTCCCTTCGGTCACGCTCTCCTTCAACCTGCCGCCCACTGTGTCCCTGGGCCAGGCGGTGGACGCGATCGATGCTGCGGAACAGGAAATGGGCATGCCCGCGGCGGTCCAGGGGAGTTTCTCGGGCACCGCGGAGGCTTTCCAGTCTTCGCTGGCGAACGAATGGATCTTGATCGTCCTGGCCGTGGTCGCGGTGTACATCGTGCTCGGTATCCTTTACGAGAGCTACATTCACCCCATCACGATCATCTCCACGCTGCCGTCGGCGGGCGTGGGCGCGCTGCTGGCCCTCCTGCTCTTCAAAACGGAGCTCAGCATCATCGCCTTGATCGGCATCATCCTGCTCATCGGGATCGTCAAGAAGAACGCCATCCTGATGATTGACTTCGCGCTGGACGCGGAGCGCCGCGGAGAGATGGATTCCCGCGATGCCATCTATAAGGCCTGCCTGCTGCGCTTCCGGCCCATCATGATGACCACTCTCGCGGCCATGCTGGGCGCCATGCCGCTGGCCTTCGGAACCGGCACCGGCGCGGAGCTGCGGCGGCCCCTGGGCATCGCCATCGTGGGCGGACTTCTGGTGAGTCAGGCGCTTACCCTGTTCACCACTCCGGTTGTTTATCTCTATATGGACGGCATGCGGCTTTGGTTCGCGCGGGTCCGAGGGCACGCCCCTCGGCTGCGCCCCGCCGGGGCCGCGGTTACGGAAGGTTGATGGAATGAGCTCGATTGGTCTCATCTCGAAGGCGGCCGCCGCCGCTGGTTTCTCGCTCCTGCTCGTGGGCTGCGCGGTTGGCCCCAAATACCAGCGTCCGGCCGCCCCGGCTGCGCCCGCTTACAAAGAACTCCCCGGTAACGCGGAGTGGAAGGCTGCCACGCCGAACGAAGGCGCGCTCCGCGCGAACTGGTGGGAGATCTTCGGCGATCCGCAGCTCAACCAGCTCGAAGAGCTGGTGCCCGCCGCCAACCAGAGTTTGAAGCAGGCCGAGGCGCAGTTCCGGCAGGCCCGTGCGCTGGTGCGCCTCAACCAGGCGAACTACTACCCGACCGTCACCGGCCAGGTGTCCATCGGAAACAGCCGCACACCCTCGACTCTCTCCGGCATCAACCGGGGACAGGTCACGAACTACAGCCTGCCGCTGGGCGCCTCCTGGGAGCCCGATTTCTGGGGTCGCGTCCGGCTGAGCGTGGAGAACGCCGCGGCCAACGCCCAGGCCAGCGCTGCGGACCTTCAGAACTTGCGCCTGAGCATTCAGGCCGAGCTGGCCACCGATTACTTCCAGTTGCTGGGACTGGATATGGAACAGAAGCTGCTCAGCGACACGCTGGCGGCCTACGAAAAGGCCGTGAAGCTGACCATAGACCGCTTCAACGGTGGAGTGGCGTCCAAGGCCGACGTGGCCCTGGCGCAGACCCAGCTTGCCAGCACGCGTTCGGCGTTGACGGACTTCGGCGTGGTCCGGTCCCAACTCGAGCACGCGATTGCCGTGCTCACCGGCCAGCCTCCTTCGGCTCTCTCGATCGCGCCCGGAAAGATCCAGGCGCCGCCCCCCCCGATTCCGCCCGGACTGCCTTCGGAACTTCTGGAGCGCCGGCCCGACATCGCGGCCGCCGAGCGGCAGGTCGCCGCCGCCAACGCCGAGATCGGCCTCGCCCAGACCGCCTACTACCCGACGCTCACTCTGAGCGCCAGCGGCGGCCTCGAGAGCAACCGCATCACCACCTGGCTGAGCTGGCCCGCCCGCTTCTGGTCCCTCGGACCCACGCTCGCGCAGACGCTGCTGGATTTCGGGCGCCGACGCGCCCAGGTGCAGGGCGCCGAGGCCGCCTACGACGCTACAGTCGCCGGCTACCGCCAGACCGTCCTCGGTGCATTCCAGGAAGTGGAAGACAACCTGGCTGCCCTACGCATCCTGGAGCGGGAAGCCTCGCAGCAGGATGAGGCCGTAAAGGGCGCCCAGGAATCGCTGCGCCTCGAATTGGACCGCTACAAATCCGGCACCGTCTCCTACCTGGACGTCATCACGACCCAGACCATCGCGCTCACCAACCAAAGCACCGCGGTCGGGATACTCTCGCGGCGCATGAACGCCGCCGTCCAGCTCATCCGGGCCCTGGGTGGCGGCTGGAACGCGGCGAACCTGCCGGCGCCGGCCGCGCTACGCTCGGCCACTCAACCCTGAGGACGTGCCCTGCTTCGCTTCAGGGCTTGACAGACAACATACGGCGCGGCATACAAGCAGGACTGGCAGGCGTCCGCCTCTCGGCTCGTGGTCCGGAATCTGCCACAGTCACACCCGCTCGCCGCGGATCAGGTCCTCGTACGTTTCCCGTTCCCGTATCGTGCGCCACTGAGCGCCTTCGATCAGAACCTCGGACGGCCTGACGCGCGCATTGTAGTTCGAAGCCGCCACGAAACCGTACGCGCCTACGGTGGCTACTGCCAGCAGGTCCCCCGGCAACACGTCCCCCATCTCCCGGTCGCGCGCCAGAAAGTCGCCACTCTCGCAGATCGGTCCCACCACGTCGGCCAGGATCTTCCCCCGCGCCGACTTGCGCACCGGCACGATGTCGTGGTGCGACTGGTAGAGAGACGGCCGGATCAAATCGTTCATAGCCGCATCCACCACGATGAATTCCTTCGTGAGGCTGCGCTTCCGGTACAGCACGCGCGTCAGCAGCACGCCCGCTTCGCCCACGATGGAGCGCCCCGGCTCGAGCGTCAGGAACAGGTCTCTGCCCTCCACCTTAGGCCGGATCGCCGCCACAAACGCCCCGATTTTCGGGGCCTGCTCTGCGGCGCGGTACGCGACGCCCAGCCCACCGCCCAAATCCAGCGAGCGGATCGGGATGCCCCGCGCGCGCAGCCGCTCCACCAGCGCCACCATCTTGTCCACGGCTTCCAGAATCGATTCCGCATCCAGAATCTGCGACCCGACGTGGCAGCTCACCCCGTCCAGCACCACGTTGCGCAACCCGCGGGCGCGTTCGTAGACGTCCTCCACCTCCGCGATTGCGATCCCGAACTTGCTTTCCCGCAAGCCCGTCGCGATGTACGGATGGGTTTCGGGGCTCACGTCCGGATTCACGCGCACCGCGGCGCGGGCCCGCACTCCCCGCCGCGCCGCCAGCGCGTCGATCAGCGCCAGTTCCGCTTCCGACTCACAGTTGAAGCTGTGGATGCCCTCCGCCAGCGCGTACTCGACCTCATCGGCGGTTTTGCCCACGCCCGAAAATACCACCCCCAACGCCTGGCCCCCGGCCTTCAGTACCCGGTACAACTCGCCGCCCGACACGATGTCGAAGCCCGAGCCGGCCTCCGCCAGCAGGTGTACCACCCCCAGGCTCGAGTTGGCTTTGGTCGAATAGCAGATGCGGTGCGGGATGCCCGCCAGCGCTTCATCGTAGGCGCGGTAGTTCTCCATGATCGCGCGGCTCGAATAGACGTAGCACGGAGTCCCCGCCCGCCCCGCAACATCGGCCAGCGAGACGCCCTCGCAATAGAGATCGTTCTGATCGTAGTGACAGCAACAAGTCATGCGCGGTGCAACCCGTCCTCAACCATCCGTCGTGGCGCACGCTTCAGCGTGCCGCGTCGGCACTCGTGCCGGCGCTTGGCCTCTTCATTTCACTCTCAACACCAGCAACGTCTGATCGTCGAACGCCGGACTCGATTCCGCAAAGCGGTCCAGGTCCGCGAACACTGCATCGATCACCGCCTGCGGCGACCCGCTGCAAACCTTCTTCAAGATTTCCAGCAGCCGTCTTCGCCCATAATCGGCGCCCGCCGGATTGAGCTGGTCCGTGATCCCGTCCGAAAAGACAACAATAAGGTCGCCCTGCCGCGCCTGGAAGACCAGGTTGTCGTACTCCCGGTCTGGCAGCAAACCCAGCGGAACGCCCTCCACTTGCGGCTTGATGATCTCCGAGCCGCGGCAGATCACCGGTGGCATGGCGCCCGAGTTAGCCATAGTCAGTTTCCGCGTGCCCGCTTGCCACAGCATCACCAGCAGCGCCACGAACCGCGCCTCCACCTTGCGCTGCATCAGGGCCTGGTTGAGTAGCCGCAGCAGCAGCGCCGGATCGCGCCGCGACGGCACCAGCGTGCGCAACAGGCCGCTCGCCAGCGCGCCGTAGAGCGCCGCCGCCACGCCCTTGCCGCTCACGTCACCCATCGTGATCAGCGCCGCGTCGTCGATGTACTCGAAGAAGTGGTACAGGTCCCCGCCGATGATCCGCGCCGGACGGTACCCGATCGCGACTTCCAGTCCCCTGAGCTCGGGAGCTTCCGAGGGCAGCAGCGCCGCCTGCAGCTCGCGCGCCGAGACCAGGTCCTGCTCGATGCGCCGTTCCCGCTCCGCCACTTCCCCGTACAGCCGCGCGTTCTCTACCGAGCTGGCGATCTGCGGCGCCAGCAGCGTCAGCATCCGCACGTGGTCGTCCGTGAAGTAGGCGTACTGGTCGCTCTCGATGTCCATCACTCCCACCACGCGGTCTTGGGAGAGCAGCGGCACCGCGACTTCCGAACGCACGTCCGCGTGCGTAGGAATGTAGCGTGGATCCTGTAGCGTATTGTGCGAGCGCACCGCCTTGCGCGAGGACGCCGCCAGGCCCGTGATGCCCTTCTCGAGCGGAACGTTGTCGATGCGCACGCGCTGGTCGTGGCGCACGCTGAAACGGTGCCGCAGCACACTCGCCTGCTCGTCCAGAAGCAGGATGCTGAAGGCGTCGTAGTTGATCAGCGTCTTCACCGAATCCGCGATCCGCGCCAGCAGCTCGTTCAGGTCCAAAATCGAAGAGAACTCCTGCGAGACTTGCGAGAGCAGCTTGAAGGCCCGGTTCTGCCGGTCCACGCGCCGGAACAGCCGCGCGTTGTCGATGGTCACCGCCACGCGCGCCGCAATCACGCGCAACAGCGACCGGTCGTACTCGGTGTAGGCGCCCACCC